>WNFF01031054.1_pt1 | contig 10626 bp, 8 predicted proteins | sample 5400441 | NCBI WGS metagenome assembly WNFF01 (sample SAMN13153345, study PRJNA577476) | soil metagenome | isolation source: 120 cm saprolite under Douglas fir tree site 2 hole 3 replicate 1 | place: USA:California | collected 2015-04-18
GCGAAAGAACTTCCACCGCTTTGTTCCCTGCACCGGCGATGATGTATTGCTCGGCTAGTTGAAAAAGCCGCGCCAGTCCCGCGTTGCGATCCCGCAACAACTTTTCCAGCACTTCTCGTGCGCGATCCAGTTGCCCCGAACGCATCAGCGCTTCTGAATAAGTTTCCAGGAAAACCGGGTCGCCTTCAGTCGCCGCAAACGGCGTAAGTAATTTCGCAGCGTCCGCTGCGTCGCCTTTCCGCAACTTTGCCGCGCCGTACAGCAGCGCCACACTCCGCTCATTCGGAGCGAGCGCGTGCGCATGGGCCAAATATTTCAGGGATTCCTCGGTAGATCCGGTTGCCGTAGCCAACTGTCCAGCCCTCAGTAACGCGCGTGCCGCCAGATTATTCCGGCCATTGCGCTCGGCGACCTCCGCCAGCGTCACCTGCCGCGAAAGATTTTCCGGCTCAAGCTGAGCCATGCGCTCCAGGCAGAAGAGTGCGTCTTCTTCTCGGCCTGCCAGCGTAAAAAGCTCGGCGGCCTTGCCGTATTGCTCGCTGGCTTCCTCTGACCGGTTTTGTTTTTGTTGCAAAAACGCGTATCGCGCGATGCGCTCAGGCGGCTGATTGGCCGACAAATTTTTCAGGAAGCGGTTGTAGATGGCCAGAGCTTTGGTTTCATCTTTCGGGTCAATCAGCAAATCAAAGAACATTCCGTAATAAACTGCAGCCCGCTCCGGCTGTTCCTGCCGCGCGTAGAGGTCGCCAAGCGCTTGTGTGGCTTCGGGATGCGATGGCGCATCCTCCAGCACGGCCAGATACGCGTCAATGGCATCCTCGGTGCGGTTCTTTTCGAGGAATTTCTTGGCGCGTTCCAGTTGCTTGTTGACGTCGGTCATTCCGGCGGTTTGCCTTTGCGGAGCCTGTCTGTGCGAAGCCTGGATGCGGACGCAGCCCACGTGATGTGGAATCGTGCACCTTTTGGTTTCTCTTGCGCCATGCCACCGGCTGTTCTTCCGGCCGTCATTCCCGCATTTTCTCTTAAGCCGTCATTCCCGCATTTTCTCTTAAGCCGTCATTCCGAACAGCCTGCCTACGGTAGGCGGGCGGAGCGACGAGGACTCTCTCTCCTTCTTCGATTGATGCGCCCAAGAGAGATTCCTCGCTACGCTCGGAATGACAGCCTGACGTTTTTTTGTCAAAGAAAACTGAATGATTGACTGCTAGTCGCGCCCAAACTGACGCAAGGCTTCCAGCTTTACAGCGGCCGCGCCACTCACAATCGCCTGCTCGGCCTTTTCAGCGCCTTCGCGGAAATCCTCCACCACGCCAGCCGCGACCAGCGCTGCCGACGCGTTGATTACCACAATATCCCGCCGGGCGCGGTCTTCTTCGTTTTCGATCACCCCACCGAAAATGCTTCGAATCGCTGCGGCGTTATCCTGCAGCGAGCCTCCGCGAACGGAATCGAGCGGCGCGGGCTTTTTGCCAAATTGTTCCGGCGTCACCTCATATTTCCGCAACTTCCCACCGCGAACTTCAGCAACAATAGTCGGCCCGGCCAGCGATATCTCATCCAACTTCCCCGCTCCGTGCACCACCAACGCGTGTTCCGAGCCCAATTCCGCCAGCGTTTCTGCCATCACATCCAGAACGTCCGCCGAAAAAACTCCCAACACTTGAGCTTGTGCCTTCGCGGGATTCGTCAAGGGTCCGAGCAGATTAAAAATGGTCCGCACGCCCAATTGCTTCCGCGCAGGCATGGCATGCCTGGCAGCGGCGTGCGCCGCCTGCGCAAATAAAAATCCAATTCCAATTTCGCGAATCCCTTGCCCGATGCGTTCGAACGGCAAATCGATCTGAACGCCGAGTTCCTCCAGCACGTCCGCGCTACCGCATTTCGAACTGGCCGCGCGATTTCCATGTTTCGCCACACGCGCGCCCGCCGCTGCGGCTACGATCGCCGCCGCAGTTGAGATGTTGAATGTACCGGAATCGTCGCCGCCAGTTCCGCACGTATCCACCATCCGCTCCGGTAATGTTTCTCCATCCGCAAAAACTCGCATCGCATGCCGCCGCATCACTCGCGCAAATCCTGCCAATTCCTCCGCGCGATAGGCCCTCGCGTTCAGCGCGCTGAGTAGAGACACAATTTCGGCAGTCCCCAGCCGTCCGCCGAGCAACTCCTCCATAATTTCTTCGGCTTCCGCTCCGTTCAGCACGTGACCGGAAACCGCGCGGCCCAGCAACTGGGTCATTTGATTCTCCGCCTCGCTCTCCGAGGCCCCTATCACTTTTCCACGAATGCTTTCATGCCCTGGTGATCATGGTTCGATTTCGCGACCATGCGCGAGTCAGCCTTCAGTGGACCGGAAAACCGTGATAGCGGTCCACGTACAATTCACGGCGAGCATGACGCAACCCGATAGGCAACACAATACTCCAGCGAAACACGCGAGAAGCGGCCAATGATTTGCCGGTGGAATCGCTGACAACCCAGATGCTGGCTCCAAAGATACGAATGCCGATAAGGAAACCGACAGCAGAACGGACCCAATCGTCGCCACAACCCTAGAGAATTGTTTAGCGGGTGCAATACCCAACGGGCGGCAGCCAAATAGATCAAGGCAAAACACGCGCTGGCTAGCGCCAGCAAAATCTGCAGATGAGTTTTCGCGACCACGAAATACGTCGCGTGCAAATAGACATCCATGAACTGATGGGCTGTTTTGTTTTCGAACATAGCCAGGCCGAATTGCAAAATCGCTAGGGCGGCAAATAGTCTCGCAGATAACATCTTTGACTCCTCTTCACCAACAGCAAGCACAGCACTCCAATCGGTCTTAGTGCTCCCTTAGCGCGGTAGCCGGCCGCATATTGAAAATGACGGCATCTCCCGCGTTCTTGCTCCTCTGTCTCGTTCCGGGTAAACTGCTATGTTTTGCGGACCACAAAATTCTAACACTGGCTGAGCGTTCCACAGCCGAACACGAATGGATCATTGATGAAGATTCACGAGTACCAAGCCAAAGCTATCCTCGCACGCTATGGCGTCACCACCCCGCGCGGCGAAGTCGCGTTCACAAAAGAAGAAGCTCGCGAAGGCGCGCAACGGCTCAAGTCCAACATCGTCGTCGTTAAAGCGCAGATTCATGCGGGCGGCCGCGGCAAGGCTGGCGGCGTCAAGCTGGCCCACTCACCCGACGAAGCCGCGGAAATTGCTTCGCGCATGCTTGGCATGAACCTGGTTACCGTTCAGACCGGACCTTCCGGGCGCATCGTGAAGCGTCTTTTGATTGAAGAAGGCCTGGACATCAAGCGCGAGTTGTATCTGAGTTTGCTAGTGGACCGCGCTTCCGCGCACGTGATTTTCATGGCTAGCGCGGCAGGCGGCATGGAAATCGAAGAAGTTGCCAAGAAAGATCCGTCTTCGATTCTCCGCGAGATCATTCATCCCGCGATCGGCCTGCAGCCTTATCAAGCGCGCAAACTGGCTTTCGGTTTGGGCCTTTCCGGCGAAGCTGCCAACCGCGCTGCTCCCTTTTTCCAGGCGTTGCATCGCGCGTTCGTTGATACCGATGCTTCCATGCTCGAAATCAATCCCTGCGTGCTCACCGGGGACGGCAGGCTGGTCGCTCTCGATGCGAAAATGACTTTCGACGACAACGGCCTCTTCCGCCACACCGATTTGCGCGGCTTGCGCGACCTCGATGAAGAAGACCCACTCGAAGTCGAGGCCTCCAAGTACGGACTCAACTACATCAAGCTCGATGGAACTGTGGCTTGCATGGTCAATGGCGCCGGTCTGGCCATGGCCACCATGGACATCATCAAATATTCCGGCGGTTCGCCGGCAAATTTCCTCGACGTCGGCGGCGGCGCCTCCGCCGAACAAGTCAAAAACGCGTTTCGCATACTGCTGAGTGACGCTGGAGTGAAAGCGGTTTTCATCAACATTTTCGGCGGCATTCTGCGCTGCGATGTGCTGGCAAGCGGCGTAGTGGCCGCCGCAAAGGATCTTCACGTGAAAATTCCTGTGGTGATTCGCATGGAAGGTACCAACGTTGAACTCGGCCAGCAAATCCTCCGTGAATCCGGACTGAATTTCACCATAGCGAATGGCATGAAGGACGGCGCACAAAAAGTCGTGGCGCTTGCCGGGGGTGCGCAATGAGCGTTTTGGTAAATGAAAAAACAAAACTCATCGTGCAAGGATTTACCGGCCGCGAAGGAACTTTCCACGCCCAACAAATGATCGAGTACGGTACCAATGTCGTCGGCGGCGTAACTCCGGGCAAGGGCGCCACCAAACATCTGGAGCGCCCAGTATTTAACACCGTCGCGGAAGCGATGAAAGGCACCGGAGCGACCGCCTCGGTAATTTTTGTTCCGCCTCCCTACGCAGCCGACGCGATTCTGGAGGCCGCCGACGCGGAAGTTCCCTTGGTCATCTGCATCACCGAAGGCATTCCAGTGATTGACATGGTGCGGGTCACGACGGTGATCGACGGCAAAAAGACCCGCCTCATCGGCCCCAACTGTCCCGGCGTAATCTCTCCCGGCAAATGTAAAATCGGCATCATGCCCGGCCGGATCCACAAGCAAGGCAACGTCGGTGTAGTCAGCCGCAGCGGTACTCTCACCTACGAAGCGGTAGACCAACTCACGCGCCTCGGCATCGGCCAATCCACCTGCATCGGTATCGGTGGCGATCCCATCATTGGCACCTCGTTCCTGGACGCCATAAGACTTTTCAACGACGATCCCGAAACCAGCGCCGTAATCCTGATCGGCGAAATCGGCGGCGACGCCGAAGAAACCGCCGCCGCCTGGATCAAATCCAATATGAAAAAACCGGTGGTCGGCTTCATCGCCGGACAAACCGCGCCTCCGGGCCGCCGCATGGGCCATGCCGGCGCCATCATCTCCGGCGGACAAGGCACCGCAAAAGACAAATATGCCGCGATGAACGCAGCCGGAATTCGCACGGTAGAAACGCCGGCCGACCTCGGCTCCACTTTGGCCGCAGCACTCAAGTAATGTAGTGCCGGGCTTTAGCCCGGCTTCTTGGTGGCACAAACTTTAGTCCATGTCGAGTTTTTAGCAACGCGTACTTCAGTCTGTGCCTGGCTAAACGCCGCGAAGATCTCTAAATCCATTGGAGGATTTTTCAATTGGCTCTCGAACGCACATTCGCAATCATCAAGCCCGACGCAGTCGCAGCCGCACAGCAGGGCGAGATTTTGTCGCGCATTCACAATGCGGGCTTCAAGGTGGTGGCCATCAAATCCATGCGCCTCACCAAAGAAGAAGCTGGCGGCTTCTACGCCGTCCACAGAGCGCGCCAAAAAGCCGCTCCGGGCACCATTCGCCACGATCTCGGCACCAGCATCGGCAACAATTGCACCCACGGCTCCGATGCTCCGGATACCGCCGCATTTGAAATCGGATATTTTTTCTCCGGCCTGGAACTGATCTAATTCAGCGATATCTCTGCGGCAACGAATCCCCGCATGGCATTAGCAGCGCCTCGCTAACCATTTCCTTTTTCCCTGCGTCCCAATAGGTGTAGCCTTTTCTTGTATTCTCCGCACGGAGGGCTCCCATGCTTCGTCGCGACTTTCTGCACCACACTTCCCGCGCCGCCGCTGGCGCGCTTCTCACATCAAGTGGCGTAGCCAAGCGTCTTGCAGCTATCCCCGCGCTGCCCCAAAAATTCGCAGCCGCCGATACCGTCACACTCGGCCGCACCGGCATTCAGACCTCGCGCCTCGCCATGGGCACCGGAACCGTCGGCGTTGGCCACCACTCTCATCAGACCGCGCTGGGCATCGACGGTCTCTCTCGTCTCCTGTTGAACGGTCACGACAACGGCGTGCGTTTCTTCGACGCCGCCGATTCTTACGGTAGCCACCCGCACGTAGCCGAAGCTCTCAAGCATCTCGACCGAACGAAAGTTACTCTGCTTACGAAATCCTGGTCGCGCACCGCGCCCGAAATGCGCGCCGATCTCGACCGCTTCCGCAAAGAACTCGGCACCGATCATCTAGACATTGTGCTGATGCATTGCCTCACCGAAGGCGATTGGACCACCCGCTACCAACCTGTCATGGACGTGCTTTCCGAAGCTAAACAAAAAGGCATCATCCGCGCCCACGGCTGCTCGTGCCACTCCATCGAAGCTCTTCGCGCCGCAGCCAAATCGTCCTGGGTCGACCTAGACCTCGCTCGCGTCAATCCCGTCGGCGCATTCATGGACGCCGATCCCGACACCGTCATCAGCGTTCTTCGCACAATGAAATCCAGCGGCAAAGCTGTCATCGGAATGAAAATTCTCGGCCAGGGCACTCTCCGTAATCGCCAGGATGAAGCTCTGCGTTTCGCGAAAATTCTCGGCCAGGGCACTCTCCGTAATCGCCAGGATGAAGCTCTGCGTTTCGCCCTCGGCCTCGGCGTGCTCGACGCCTTCACCATCGGCGCAGAATCCATCGCCGAACAGAACGACTTGATGAAGCGTATCGCCACCGCTTAATCCTCAAAGCCCGCGCTACACTGTCGTTGTGGAACCAACGCAACAACTAGGCCGCCTGCTCCTCTTCACCGGAGCGATGTTTATCCTGATCGGTGCACTTTTCTATTTCGGACCAAAATTCCCACTGCGTCTCGGTCGGCTACCTGGCGACATCATCCACCGCGGCCCACACGGCACATTTTATTTCCCGCTCGTCTCTTGCTTGGTCATCAGCGTCTCGATCAGCCTGATTCTCTGGCTCTTCAATCACTTTCGCCGCTAACCAAGCCTTCTTCCTCAGCCTGGAGACCCGCCCCGCAGACGCCACCGCCAATTTATGAGAAACTATTCGTTCCAAGACAGCGATTTTTGCGCAGTCTGACTGTGCTCCCGTCGCGCATCTACTGGATCGGCTGCTTGCAGCCGTACTTGAAAAAGACACAGGCAGGCGCTTTCACCTTTCCGTTCCTGCCCGGCAAAACAGGTACATGGACCCGACGTTTCAACGAAATTTCTGCATCATCGCGCACATCGATCATGGCAAGTCCACACTTGCCGATCGTTTGATCGAAATGACTGGCGGCCTCTCCGAGCGCGAAATGTCCGCGCAGGTTCTCGATTCCATGGACCTCGAACGCGAACGCGGCATCACCATCAAAGCCAAAAGCATTCGCTTGCACTATAAAGCGAAAGACGGACACACCTATCGTCTGAATCTAATTGACACTCCCGGCCACGTCGATTTTTCCTATGAAGTTTCCCGCGCCCTTTCCGCTTGTGAAGGCGCGCTCCTCGTCGTTGATGCCTCGCAAGGCGTTGAAGCGCAAACGGTCGCCAATACGTTTCTCGCCGCGGGTCACAACCTCACCATTCTCCCGGTAATCAACAAAATCGATCTCCCGGCCGCACAAATCGAGTTTGTGAAAGAACAAATTGAAAACGTGCTCGCGATTCCCGCGCATGACGCGCTTCCCATCAGCGCCAAAAGCGGCCTCGGCGTCGACGATGTTCTCGAAGCTATCATTCACCGCATTCCCGCGCCCACTGGAAGCGCGAAAAATCCTCTGCAAGCATTAATTTTCGATTCATGGTTCGACGCCTACCGCGGCGCAGTAGTCCTCGTCCGCGTGATGGAAGGCCGCATTACCAATCGCATGAAGATTCGTCTCTGCGCCGGCAACGACGTCTACGAAGTCGAACAACTCGGCGCGCTTACTCCCAAACCCATCGCTCTCGAAGAACTCGAAGCCGGCGACGTCGGCTTCATCGTCGCCAACATCAAGCGCGTCGCCGACGCCCGCATGGGCGACACCGTCGTCGAAGCCGGTAGTAACGCGCAGCCGCTCCCGGGATTTGAAGCCACCAAGCCCATGGTCTTCGCCGGCCTTTTCCCGGTGCTTGCCGACGATTACGAACCACTTCGCGACGCGCTGGGCAAACTCCAACTCAACGACGCGGCGTTTTATTACGAGCCGGAAAATTCCGTCGCTCTTGGTTTCGGTTATCGCTGCGGCTTCCTCGGTCTGCTGCACATGGAAATTGTACAAGAGCGCCTCGAACGCGAATTCGGCCTCAACCTCATCACCACCGCGCCCAGCGTGCGCTATCGCATCACTCGCGTCGGCGGCACCGCCATCGAAGTCGACAGCCCGGCAAAATTTCCCAATCCCAGCGACATCGAAATGATCGAAGAGCCCATCATCAAGGCCATGATCATTACCAGCGACGATTCCGTCGGCAGCATTCTGCAGCTTTGCCAGGACAAGCGTGGCATCCAGAAAAATTTCGAATATCTCTCTCCAACGCGGGTCATGCTCACCTACGAATTGCCACTCAACGAAATCGTTCTTGATTTTTACGACCGCCTCAAATCCGTATCGCGCGGCTACGCGTCCCTCGACTACCATCTCCAGGGCTACAAAGAATCCGATCTCGTAAAGTTGGATGTCTTAGTCGGCGGAGAGCCGGTCGACGCGCTCGCCATGATCACTCACCGCGAGACGTCGTACGAACGCGGCCGCGAATTAGTCTCCCGCCTCCGCAAACTTATTCCGCGCCAGATGTTCGAAGTCCCCATTCAGGCCGCCATTGGCAGCCGCGTAATCGCCCGCGAAACCGTAGCCGCCATGCGCAAGAACGTTCTCGCCAAATGTTATGGCGGAGACATTTCTCGCAAACGCAAACTCTTAGAAAAACAAAAAGAAGGCAAACGTCGCATGAAGCGCGTCGGCCAAGTCGACATCCCCCAGGAAGCCTTCCTGGCCGTCCTAAAAGTTTCCTCCACCGACGACGAAGAGTAATATCGAACGATTCCACATTGCTCGGAGACGAGATGAACTCCAAGTATCGAATTTGCTCGTTGCTCTTATTCCTGTTGTCGGGTCCTGTGGCTTTAGCGCAACTCACTCCAAACGATGAACCCCATTCCAAGCTCCTGCCGACAAAACTCCCGAGCAAATTCTCGCCCTCGTCGCCCTAAACTTTGGAGTAGCAGAGTTCAAGGCCAGCAACTACGAGAAGCCACCCATTACTTTGTCGCGGCCAAGCGTTTAGACCCGGCTCTCCTTAACGCTCGGTTGTATCTCGCCACCGCGCATGCCTCACACTATGTTCCCGGATCTGCAAGTCCAGAAAATATTCGGTACGGCACGGAAGCAGTATCGGAGTTTCGTGAAACTCCACGGCTTGAATCCACAAGTCTTTCCGCTATCGACGGACTCGGCTCAATCCTCTTCCAAATGGCTGGAACACCGTTTGATCCGGACAAATTTGTGGAATCAAGCGCGCTCTTCAAGAAGCATTCCGCAATCTCCCCAAACGACCCAGAGCCTTATTACTGGGTGGGAGTCGTCGACTGGACGCTCGCATACAACGCAAGCAAGCAACTGCGCGCGCGCCTCAACAAAAATGAAGCTCAGGGCCAGCTGAAAGATGTCGATCCTCTTCCAGCCGATGCGCGCGCGAAATATCGTGCCGACTTTGGTCGTCACGGGATTGACGAAGGGATCGACTGTATGAAGAAAGCGATCGCGCTGCGGCCGGATTACGACGATGCCATGGCCTACTTGAATTAGCTCTATCGGCGCAAGGCTGACGCCGTCGCGGACGAATCCGAACGTAGCCATCTGATCAAAATGGCAGACGACTTGGTCGAAAAAGTCAAAGTTAGCAGCCGAAATAGACGAGGAAGTAAAGGACGACAGGCAGGCTTTATGATGGTTCCCTCTTTTTTACTTCGGTGCTCAGCCTCCCACTTTGCAGTTGAATCGCAACCGTATCGCCCACCACAACCTGTTCCGCCGACCGCAAAACATTCCCAGCCGCGTCCGTCGCAATTGCATAACCACGCTCCAGCGCCTTCAGCGGCCCGCGTTCCTGCAACTGCAAGCTCAACCGCTCCAATCGCTCCCGCTTCTTTTGCAAAAGCCGTTCCGCGCGCGTTCCCAGCTCCACGCTGCGTTTATCGAGCCGCAACCGCAGCGCCGCTATTTTCATCCGAAAATCGAATCGCGCGATACCCAGATGCGCCGAGGTAAACCGTTTCCGCGATTGCTCCAGCCGTGCCTTCAATCCTAGCGCCACACGCGAAGTCAATTCGTCCGCGCGCTGCCGTTGTTGGCGCAATAAGTCCAGCGGCCGCCGAAACCCACGCCGCCCCGCTAGCTCATGTACTTTTCGGCTCAATACCAAAATTCTGTAACGCATCTGCTCGCCTAACGCGTCCTGCAAGCTTTTCACATGCGTGTCGAACTCTCGCCGCGTCTGCACTACGATTTCCGCTGCCGCCGAAGGCGTTGATGCCCGCACATCCGCCACAAAGTCCGCAATCGTAAAATCCGTTTCGTGCCCAACGGCGGAAATCACGGGAATCTCGGACTCAAAAATCGCTCGCGCCACAATCTCTTCATTGAACGCCCACAAATCTTCCATCGAACCGCCGCCGCGTCCCACCATCAACACATCCACGGTTTTGTGTAGATTAAAAAACTTGATCGCCTTCACAATCTCCAGCGCGGCGCCTTCGCCTTGCACCCGCACCGGAAAAAGCGCCAGGCACACATTCGGAAATCGCCGCCGCAAAATCCGCACCACATCGCGCACCGCCGCGCCCGTCGGCGACGTTATCAACCCAAT
>WNFF01009813.1_pt1 | contig 10625 bp, 3 predicted proteins | sample 5400441 | NCBI WGS metagenome assembly WNFF01 (sample SAMN13153345, study PRJNA577476) | soil metagenome | isolation source: 120 cm saprolite under Douglas fir tree site 2 hole 3 replicate 1 | place: USA:California | collected 2015-04-18
GCGCGCTCTTGTCGGCGCCGTACGCGCTCCCGATGCTGGCGCGAATCGACGACTCGTTCAGTCTTCATCCACCGGGCGTAGGCCGCTTCTGGAAGGCGCCGGTGCTGCTCCTGCAGTGGCTGGTGCCCGGCTGCTTCTCCTCGAGCAGCATGTTCGAGACGCTCGAGCATCCATGGGAGAACCTCGGCTACCTGGGCGGGATCCTCTCCTTCCTAGCCGTCGCCGCTGCCGTGACCGCGGCGGCGGTACCGGCTGCGCGAGTCCGGTTGTTGTTCCTGGCGGGGCCCATCATCCTGATCGGCAAGATGTACGGATTCCCCGGCTTCGGCTGGATCGGACGTCTCCCTCTGTTCACCCGGATGCCGATCGAGCTCTATTTCCAGTTCCCCGTCCTGTATTGCCTCGGCCTCGCCGGGATCGTCGCCGTATCGGCGCTGGCTGCCATCGGGCCCTGGCGGCGGGCAGCAGTCCTCGGCGTGTCGGCGCTGGCCATCGTCGAGATCCTGCTCCTCGCGCCCCTGCTCGTCAGACCTGGTCCGGATGCGCCCAGCCTGTCGACCGCGTGGCCGTTGCAAGGGCTCGTGTATGCAAACCTCGCGATCGGCGCGGCTGCCGCGGCGTGGGTGGCCGGCAGCACGCGCGCTCGATGGCGGTGGGTGGCCTCGCTGCTGCTGCTGGTGAGCACGACGCTCGAACTCCGCATGTATCGGCACCGCTTTTCCGTTCGAGGCAATCCCACTGGTCCAGCACCATACGTCGACTGGTTGAAACGACAGCAGGCTACCCAGCCGGCTTTCCGGGTGATCGGAATGGGCCAGACCCTGATGCCGAACTTCGCCACCGCGTACGGACTGGACGACGTCCGCCTGACCGATGCGCTGATGTCTCGCCGCTACGTGCAGTTCATCCAACGGTTCCTGCAGCCCAAACTCACCTGGGAATGGTTCTTTAGCGCGGAGCCGGCGACTGGATTCGATCCCGACAATCCGATCCTGAACTGGATCAACGTCCGCTACCTCGTCTCGAGCCGCCAGCTGCTGGGTACGCCGACGACGCTTCAGCGTGAGCTGCTCAAGGATGGCCGGAGGAGTTGGAGAGGCTGGGACTTTCGCGCGTACGACATCGACGGCGAATCGCTGCCGGTGCTCTATCAGCATCCCGACGACGAGGGGACGACGACAGTGACGGTGCCTCGCGAGACGCCGGTGCTCGCGTTCGCGCTCGCGCAGGACCCTTTCGTCTGGGACAAGCCCGGAGCCGGCACGACCTTCTCGATCCTGGTGCGCGAGCCGGGCGAAGCGCCCCGCGTTCTCTTCAGCAGGCTGATGGATCCGAAGCACGTGGCGGAGGATCGGCACTGGTTGCGGGAGCGAGTGGATCTGTCGGCTTGGAAGGGCCGAAGCGTCTCTCTCACGCTGCGGGCGACCTCCTCGAATGGAGCGTGGTGCTGGGGCGGGTGGGGCGATCTCCACTGGGAATCGCTCTCCGGCGTGCGCGACGTCCACGAGACCCCGCGAGATCTGCGTGCGCGGGTCGTCTACCGGGATCGGGTAGGTCCACCCACGGTGGTGCTGGAGAACGACCGCGCCTGGCCGCGTGCGTTCCTCGCCGGCGAGCCGATCCTCGAGAACGACGGCGAGTCCGTGCTCGCTCGAATCGATGCCTTGAAGGCGAACCCCGAGCCGGTGGCGGTGATGGAGTCCGATTTCCCGCGTGCGGAATGGAGCCACCTGTGCGCGGCGCACGGCTGCCGTCCCGGCATCGCGGGAGACGTCCAGGACCTCCGGTTCGCTCCCAACGAGGTGCATCTCCGGACGGACGCGGCCCGGCCGAGCGTGTTGGTGCTCGGCGACCTGCACGCTCCTGGCTGGCGTGCGTTCGTGGACGGCAAGGAGCAGCCGATCCTCGCCGCGAATTACCTGCTTCGTGGCCTCGTGCTTACGCCTGGCCGCCACGAAGTGCGCTTCCGGTACTGGCCTCGGGAATGGACGCTCGCCTTCGCGATGGCCGCTGCGGGTTGGCTCGCGGTGGGGGCGTGCGCGTGGCGGGTGACGTCGCGCAGGAAAGTCAGTCGTGAAATTCCAGAGGACCCACCTCGATCCGCCCCGGCAGGTTGATCGGATCGAACCGCATCCGGACGATGCGCTCGCCGCCGAGCCAGCGCGGGCGCAATTCGGCGGAGTCGAGGCGGAGGCGGTACTCGCGCCATTCTCCGGCCTTGCCGACGAGCTCGATGCGCGCGGAATTGTCCTCGGAAAAACCGCTCCCGGGGCCGTGGCTCCAGAAGAGCTGCGCGAACGCGAAGCCGTCCCGCTCGCGCCGGAGGCGGAACCTCAGCTCGTTGATCGACGACGGAACGAAGGGCTTCACCGGCAGGATCAGCTGGGGGTCCGGGGAACTTGCGTCGAAGATGGCCGTCCGCCACTTCCGCCCGATGCGCCGCAGCCCGACCATGGACGCCGGGCGTGCAGGATCGAGGAGCAGGACCGGCCGGTCTTCCAGTCGCCGCAACGCCTCCTTCGCGACCTTCCTGAGCGGGGCCGGAACGAACGGCTTGACCTTCTGGATGAGAGGCTCGAGGCGCCGCCGGATCGACGCGCGGGGCGTGGGACTCTCGACGAGACGGGTGCCGCCGCCTTCCGGGCTGGGCGCCACGCCTGCGCGCTCGGAGATCTCGTGCAGCCACTCCGGACGCAGCTCGGCGTCCGGCGTCAGCGAGAAGCCGACCGCTCGGTAAGCGGCGCGGTGTTCCGCGGCGCTGGCTGCGACGCTGCGATGCACGAACGTCCGGACCCGCTGCTGCAATGAGTGGAGCTCCTCCGGGTGCGAAGTGAGGCGCCGGAGTACGGACGCTGCCTCGCCGGCGTCCCTCGCCACGATTCCCGTGCCGTCGCGACGGACTCGATCGGCGATCGCGCCCACGTCGGATACCAGCGCCGGCGTGCCCGACACGAGCGCCTCGGAGAGGGTATACGAGAACGTTTCGGCACGCAGTCTCGCGGCATAGCCGAACCGATCCACGTTGCCGAGGAAATGCCACTCGAGGGGTAGGTCCTTGGTTCGCTCGACCAGATCGATCACCGCCGACGCGCCTTTGAGCGGGTATGCGATCTCTCCGAAGACGGCGACACGGATCGGACCACCTGGGGAGTCTTCCGGGCGCGACGCCTTGGCGTCGTAGCCGTGCTCGATCACGTACGTGCGAGTCCGTGCGAGAGGAAGGTGGGCCTGCAGGACGGTGAGCGCGACGCTCGAGGGCGCGATGACGGCACGGGCATGCGAAAGCAGGTCCAGGAACGCGGCTCGGTGCCTGGAACGAAGATCGCCCAGGTCCTCGCGCCGAAGCGTCGCGAGGCTCAAGCTTTCGAAGAAAGCAGGGAGGCAGCCGGCCCCGCAGCGCTCGCCCTCGCGAGGGCAAGGGCAGCGGGCCCCCGCCTCGAAGTCGTAGAGATTCCAGTTCGGACAGACCGAATAGTAGTCGTGCGCGGTGAACACGTACGGCACGCCCGCTTCCCGCAGCGTGCGCGCCACCGCGACGGGCCAGAACATCAGATGGTGGAGATGCGCCCAGGAGATTCCGAACAGGTCGACCCAGCGCCTCACCACGTCCTGCACCTCGGCGTGCTCGATCGAGAAGCGCTCCGCCGATCCGCCCAAGGGAAACCGGAAGAACGTCGGCAGCTCGACGCGGCCGTCGAGGATCTCGGCCGCGACCAGCTCCTTGCCCTCGGGATATCCGATGACTGCGCGGGGGAAGGCGAGCGAACGGACCAGGTCCACCAGGTGATGCTCGCTGCCGCCAGGGGAGGGGTCGAAGGGCGACGCATGAATGAGGAACAATGGCGCCCCGCGCGCACCTTCGCGAAGCCGGCGCAAATGGAAGTCGATTTCGCGGTGCAGCGGCGAGAGGGGGTTGATCCGGCAGAATTCCGCGATCAGCGCGTGATAGTCGGGATGCTTCTCGCGCAAGAGCTGCTCGTTCCGGCGCTCGAGTTCGTGACCTCCCGCTCCGAAAGATGCCTTTCCCTTGTGCCAGACGAACACGTCGTCGGCCAGCCGGACCTTGAATCCCTGCTTGCGCGCGCGCTGGCAGAGGTCGTTCTCCTCGCCGAATCCACGCCCGAACGTCTCCTCGTCGAACAAGCCGACCTTCTGCAGCACTTCGAGACGAATGTACATGCAGAAGCCGACCCCGGTCGGCATCTCCGGCCGCTGGCGGCGCGATACTGCCGTGACGACCGTCGACATCGAGCGGGGGGAATGCCCGGCCGGGATCTCGTTGTCACCGAATCGGGGAAGGCTGAAGATCGTGGCGTTGTTCGAGAATGGCGTCACGATCCCCGTCTCATGGTCGGCGGTCGCCGCGTCGCGGAGTCGATCGAGGAACCCGGGGAAGACCTCGGTATCGCTGTTCAACAGCAGTACGTCCCGGCCAGCGGCCAGCGCCTCCCGCATCCCTCGATTGGCGGTGCCTACGAACCCGGCATTCGTTTCGTTGAACAGCGCGATCACCCGCTCGTTCTTCGCGGCAAGGGCGCGCAGGTCGTCCGCGACCCCGGGCTCCGGGCTGGCATCCTCGATGAGCACCAGGCGGAAGTCGGTGCCGCCGTGCTGCAGCACGCTCGCCGCGCAGCGGCGCGACAACTCGCGAGCGTTATAGACTGGCACGACCACGTCCACCGGACGTCGCCTCGGCGGCCGCTCCTTCCGCACCACGGCGATGTACTCACCATAGCCTTCGAGCGGGTTCTCCTGCAGCTCGACCACGTTGCAGGCTTCGTGCGCGCATGCCCACTGCAGGACTCGCTCAAACAGGCAGCGATCGAAGACGTGAAAATGGATGCTGTAGTCCTGCGCGATCAGCTCCTCGGCGTGGCGGTCCTGTTCCGCCGGCGCCATGTCCTGCGCATGCGCGCTGCGCGCCCACTCCAGATAAGTAGCGCGATCGATCGGGCTGCCTTTCCGGCCGGCGCCGCCGTGGTCCTCGAGCAGGTGACCGAATGGCGTCACGTCGCGCAGGCGATCGTGTGGATTCGCCCGGTCCGGTATGGAAACATAGAGATGGCCGCCGGGTCGCAGCACGCGCAGCCATTCCCTCAATGCGCCAAGGGGATCGCGCATGTGCTCGAGGACGTGGTTGCAGACGACGAAATCCTCGCTATCGGAAGGAACGATCGACAGCTCCTCGGCGGAAGCGAGGACCGAGGGCTCGACGAGTGGCTGCCCGTCCAGTTCCGGGTACTGGCGGCGTAACTCGGCCACGGGCAGGCGGTCCACGTAGCGGACCTGCGCTTCGGGCGGCAGCGTCAGCGGATTCTGCAAGGCGCCGATCTCGAGTCCCTGGCCCTGAAGGAAGCGCCCCGCGATCCCGATCCTCGCGTGTATGCCTCCAGCCAGGGGGCGCGCCATGAGCAACGCGAGAGTCGCGACCTCGAAAGAGCCCGGGCGGTCGAGCGGATCGAAGCGCGCTGCCTGCGCGTCGGCCGGCAGCAGATCGACGCCGTCGCGGGAGAGTTCGAGCACGTAACAGCGCATCTTGCCATCCGCGATGACGGGGAATCGCACGCTGTGCGTTTCGGAGAACTGCGCGCTCGCCATCCGCTTCCAGAAGAACTGAGCAACCGCGTGACCCGAATCCGTTCGCGCCGCCATCTCCACCGCGAGGTAGCGCGCGCGCCCGGCCCCAACGGGCCAGGGCGCGATCTCGAAGAAGGGGTCCCCCGCGCTCGCGCGAAAAGACGTGTCGCGCGACGAGCCGGTCTGCGGCTCGATCTCCGCATTGTGCGGCCGCGCGCCGATCGGCCTCGAGCGGTCGGCGAGCACGAGACCGACCAGCTCATCGGCGACCAAAAGGCGATCGCCCGATCTCTGAGCGCATGCGAGCCAGCGAGACACTTCCGGATCGCCGGCCGTGGGTGACGGGGCGATCTCCCCCGCGCCGAGCTTGTTGGTCGGCGGCTCCTGCGCCGCGATCCGTCGCGGGGCGAGCGACATCAGCACCGAACGACGCGCGACCGAGACCCGCCGGCGCACCGCGGCCGAGACGCCGGAATCCATCTCCAGGCGGCGCAGCCTTGGGACGGAGGCGGTTGCTTGCCCGCACAAGCCAAGCAGCTGGCGCGCCAGCGCGTGCGAATATGCCTCGGCGGAGTACTCCTCCAGCGCAATCCGTCGCGCGGCGCGCCTCACGGTCAATGCCCGCCCCCGAGTCGCGAGAGCCAGCATTGACGAGACCCATTCCTCCTCGCGCGTGGCGAGGAAACCGGACACGCCCGGCAGAATCGCCTCTTCGTACTGCACCGTCGGGGAGGCGACGGCCGGGACTCCGAGAATGCCCGCCTCGAATACCTTGAGGGCGCTCTTCGCATCGGAGAAATCGTTGATTTCCTCGATCGGGGCGAGGACCGCCGTGCACCTCGCCATCAACCACGGATAGACGCGATGATCCTGGTATCCGAGGTGCAGCAGGCGATCGCCGAACTGCGTGAGCGCCGGCGGGATCTCCGCGTGTCCGCAGATCACTAGCTTCGCGTCCGGACGCTCCCGAAGGAACCGTACTAGCGCGCTGGCGACGGAAGCCAGGTCGCCGTCGTGTGTATTGGACCCGCTCAAGTACCCGAAGGTGGGGCTCGAATCGACGAACCGGCGCACGACCGCGGCCGCGCGGCCGATCGCCATCTGGGCTCGTGAAAGCACGTTCGGGTGCACGATCGCCCGTTTTCCGAGCTGACGCGCATGGCGCGCGATCGTGGGCGTCGCCGCCAGGCAGAAGTCGGCTTGCAGGAGCGTGCGACGGAGCGCCGCGAACTCCTCGCGATATTTCCAGAGCCGGTCCGCGCCGAATCGGCGCAGGAAGGGCATCATCGACTCCACCGCGGGATCGAAGATGAGGTCGTCGATGTCGAAGGCGACCGCGGCGCCAGAGGAGCGGCAGGCCTGGACGAGTCGTTCAACCCGCCCCGACCAGCCGAGCCGGAACAGCACCACCAGCGAGTAGGCCGGAATCTCCTGGAACAGATCTGGATCCTCGATGCGAGAGACGTTCGCCGCTACGCCGGATTCGCGGAGCTGCTCGCAAGCGTGAAGGCATCGATACCGATATGGAGCGTCCGCGCGATCCGTCACGAACAGCACTCGAAGCCGGTGACTCTCGGTTTCCGTGAGTGGACCGATCGGGCGGATCCGCCGTGCCCACCGCTTCGTGTCAGCCGTCTCGCGCGCATCGTCGCTGCGGCGCAGGCGCTGGATCTCCAGATTCTGCTCGGCGGTCACGCGATCGTGTTCCTTCAACCGCGCGTGCAGCTCCTTGGCTTCGGCCTGTGCGGCGGTGAGCGCCCCGTGGTAGCTGCGCAAGCTCGTCCTCAGCTCCTGCGCTTCGGCCTGTGCGGCGGTGAGCGCCCCGTGGTAGCTGCGCAAGCTCGTCCTCAGCTCCTGCGCTTCGGCCACGAGCCTGCCAGCCAGCGCGTCGCTCGCGTCGAGCGGTGTCGCCTGGGCTTGATCGTCTCCGGCCTGCGCCCAGCCGGTCGGAATCGCTCGCACGATGAACTGGTACGTATCCGAATTCGGGTTGCGCCCCAGGAGGGCCAGCACGTCGTCCGGCAAGGACAGGTCGGAACGGAACTCGGTGAGTCGCGGGTCGATCCGCACGCGATCCGCGATTCGCGCCGCGAATCCGGCTGCGTGGAACAGCGCGAGGACGTCCGCCTCGCCGAAGAACTGGATGTGCGTCGAATCCAGCAATCCTTCCGGGCTGCGTGGGAACCGTCCTCGGATCAGTTCGAGGACCACCGAAGCGTGCGTCACGTTGGGAACGGAAGCGAGCAGGACGCCGCCGGGCTTGAGCAGGCCCGAGAGCTTGCGCAGGACGGCCCCGGGATCGAGCAGATGCTCGAGCACGTCCGCGGCGACGATCACGTCGAAATCGCGTGGAAGTCGATCCGCGACCGCGGCGATGTCTCCTACGTGAACTTCGTGGCATCTCGCGCGCGCGGCCTCGGCCTCCTCTGGATCCAGCTCGACTCCGATGACGGTGCAGGACCGCTTCTCCTGGAGCGCCGCCGCGAATGCACCCCAAGCGCACCCGACGTCGAGTACGCGGGCGCCGTGGGGAACCAGCGCCAGGAGCTTGCCCCAGGACGTGTCCGGCGGTGCATCGAATGCGCGCGAGTCGCCGTACCGAGCGTGCGGAACTTGCTGTTCTTCGCGCATGATGTGGAGCGGGTTGGTACCAGGAGCATCTGCCTGTGTAAAGACACGGCTCTCTGCGCCGCGCTTCAATTCCGTGGGGGCCAGGCCAGCGTCGCCGAAAACGAACGAAGCGACAGATTCGGGCTGTGGAAAGGGTCCTCGAATCGATCGGTGCGCCACCGGTTGCGCAGGATCCGCTCCTCGCGGTGCCAGCGCGCGCGGTTTCGAGGTGAGTCGTCGGAGCCGCGCGACCGGCCCTCGTCGTGGACCAACCGCGCGTGCGGGGTGTAGACGTTGCGCAGTCCGCGCGCGCGCAGCCGCAGACACAGATCGACGTCGTTGAAAGCCACTGCCAGCGACTCGTCGAACCCTCCCGCGGCCAGGAACGCGTCCCTCCCGACCAGCAGGCACGCGGCGCTGAGCGCGCTCACTCCCCGCGCGACCATCGTTCTTCCGAGCGCATCTCCGGGATGGTCCGGCGGCAGGCCTCGGAACAGATGGCTGGCGACACCGTACAGCCCGACCACGATCCCGGCATGTTGCACCGTCCCGTCGCGATACTGCAGGCGGGCGCCGACTGCCCCAGCCCCGGGTGACGTTGCTCGCGCCGCCATCTCTACCAGCCATTCGTCGTCGAGCGGCTCGACATCGTCGTTCAGGAAGCAGAGTAGGTCGCCGCGCGTTTCGCGCACTGCGCGGTTGTTCAGCGCCGAGAAATTGAACGGCCTCTCGTCGCGGAGGATGCGCGCACGGCCGGCCCTCTGCAGACCGCGCAGGAGCGCCAGGGTATCGTGCCCAACGCTGCCGTTGTCGACGACGACCGTCTCGACTGGACCGGGGGTAGCGCGTGCGCGCCAGCCCGTCCAGGCAACGACGAAAGGAGGTCGGGCTGGTCTCGACTGGGTACGATGATGCTGATCGACGGGGCGGGATGTGGCACCTGAGGCCGGACGTGGAAGCTGCCCGGCAGGAGGCCTGGTCGGGCGGTGGGCTGGACGTCGCGAAGCGCGGCGAAAGCAGCCCCCGCGGCGACCTCGCGCAGCGCATGCACGAGGACGTGGGACGCGTGCACCGGCGCATGGACGAGGGGCGCCGCGCGCAACAGCAGGTCGTATCCGGCGCAGTCCGCGCGGTTCGAGCGAAAGCCCCTGCGTCCTTTACGATCTCGGGGCGGAAGGCGCAAAGTGCGAGACGTAATCTCGGGCCTGCAACAGGTCGACGTCGAGCCGTGGCTTGAAGCACGGTTCCGTGCGCAAACCCCGCGAATCGCGTCGATCCTCGTCACAAGTCAGGAGCTCGGCGTCCGGCCGCAGGACGAGCGTTTCCGCGAGCTCCAGCAGGGCATGCGGTGCGAGCTCGGCGCTCGGATCGACCACCGCCACAAGCTCTCCGGTCGCTATCTCGGTCAGGCGTTCCAGCCGCCCCAGGTTGTCCCCGGCCACGAGTAGCTGCCATTCGCCGTAGATCTGCGCGCGGACCGATGCGACAGTGCGAGCCGCGTCGGTACGAGAAGGAACGACGACGGTGATTCGCGGACGACGGGACAGGCGTTGCAAGCGCAGGCGAAGCTCCTCCGGACCCGGCTCGAATCGGCGGATCCACTCCGCGTACGATGTGGAGCGCAGGCCCAACGCGACCCCGAGATCCTGGGAACGCAGGAGCGAGAGGGAGCGCCCGGCCAGCTCCGCGGCATGTGCCGGATCCGCCGCCACATCGCGCGCCGCCCGCGCCGCCGCCCGGCAGAGCCGCCAGAGACCCTGTACAGCGTTCCTCAACGCACCCGGTCCTGGGCCTTCAGGGTCCAGCCGATCAGCTTGTACAAGAGCCGCGCCGCGACGTTCTCGTCCCATTCCGTGCCGTCCCCCGCCGGCACCACCTCCGTCAGATCGAATCCAACGATGCGCCGCCCGCTCCGCACCACCGCGGCAAGCAGCGCCGTGGCCATCTGGAAGGAGAGGCCGCCGGGCACCTTCGTGCCCGTATGCGGGCAGAGGGTCGGGTCTAGGCCGTCGATGTCGAAGCTGACGTAGACGTCCTGGGGCAGCGCCTCGACGATGCGCAGGGTCTGCTGGCCCCAGGTCTCGCCCGCGAAGCGGGCCTCGGCCAGCTCGGAATCGAAGAAGGTCCGGATGCGGCCGCCGGAGGCGGCGATGCGGTCGTGCTCCTCCTCGCAGAGGTCGCGGATCCCGACCTGCACCAGCCGCGAGACCTGCGGGATGCGCTCGACCACGTTGTCCATGATCGACGCGTGCGACCAGGTGAAGCCTTCGTAGGCGCGGCGGAGGTCGGCATGCGCGTCGACGTGGAGGATGCCCAGGCCCGGCCAACGCCGCGCGTGCGCCTCGATGGCGCCGAACGAGACGGAGTGGTCGCCGCCCACGGTTCCGACGATCTTGCCGCGGCCGAGGAACAGCTCCGCCGTCGCGCGCACCCACGCG
>WNFF01016067.1_pt1 | contig 10624 bp, 9 predicted proteins | sample 5400441 | NCBI WGS metagenome assembly WNFF01 (sample SAMN13153345, study PRJNA577476) | soil metagenome | isolation source: 120 cm saprolite under Douglas fir tree site 2 hole 3 replicate 1 | place: USA:California | collected 2015-04-18
CTTCCCCCGGTTCGGGGGAGGACTCGCTTCGCAGGATACGACACGGACGGTAGTGCCATTCCAACTATCGCGAGCTGAGATTCTGGTAACTCACCGGAAGCCAACGCCTATGGCTGCTTGCGACCCTGAGCCGCCCGGTCGCCGTTCTCCATACCGGACATTCACGGATAGGATAATCAATTCTCCGGCGCGCCGCAGTCCAGTGCTTGAAGCTGTCCTGAACGGCGCACATCGGTCTTATGCTAACTTGGCTCCTCCTTCGCACCCTCAACGGGGCGAATCGGAACGAGTCTAGTGGTAAATTGGATGGGGTTCATGCCGGCCGTATGCAATAGCCGGTTGTGGCGCGTACGCCACAACCGGTACTTTCTCACAGCGACGGCGAACCATTCTGGCTAGAGTGGCCTGCCAGCTCTAAAAAAGGGGGTTGGACATGAATGAACGCTGGATGTGGGTGATGCGGTACGTCATCGTGATAGTCCTGGCGCTCGCTTTGGCGTGGGTGCTCGGCGACATGGCGCTGTTCAAGATCACGAGGTTCGGCAAGACCGGACTGACGGCAGCCCGCCTCGCCCAGCTCCTCGGTTATGGCGGAGCCCTGGTGGTGTTCTGGCTGCTCGCTCAGCGGGCCGCCGAGCTCATCGGCCCCGAGCACGGGCGCTGGCTTCTCGTCAAGCCCATGATCCTCCCCCTCGCCACGCTCGCCGTCATCGCGATGGCGCACCCCGTGGTGCTGCGCGCGCTCGGGTCCATGATGACTCGCAGCTTCCGCCAGGGCTACAACTGGGTATTCATCGCGGCGCTCGTCGCGTGCGCCGTATGGCTGGTCGTCGCCGTTCTCGGCGGAGCTGGCAGGGCCAGACGGCTTTAGAGCCGGGCAGGGCCCGAGCGCTGCCGCGTCAGCGGCGCGCGGCCAGCGTAGCCAGCGCGCCGATCGCGACGCCGAGGCCGAAGCCGACACCGACCGGAGGTCGTTGAGCACGAAATCGGTGGCGCTTTCCGGCGCCGCGGCCGCCTGACGGCCGACTCCGGCTACGCCAGCTGCGTTTCTATTGGTGATCGACGATTACCTTCAAGTGACCACCCTCCTCGGTGTGACACTGAAAGAGCGATAAGGGCACCACCAAGTCCCGCCTCGTTGCGAGTTGGCACAAGAAGCGGTTGATCCCAGCCCGCGGCAGCGGGCCGGTCCACGCCGGCTACGCCAACTCTTCAATTGCTTTTGATGATCGTCCGAACGGCAGCTATCGGCCAAAAGCAGTCATTCGATCATTTTCCAAACCTGCCGCCGGCATCGCCCTAATTCTGGCCCGAAGCTGTGATCTGCACACTATGAACCTTTGGTACCGCACCCTGCGCTCAGGTTACACGGGTGCAAGGCGTGTCTTTTTGGACTGCTCAGGCGTAACATGAACGGCTTGGCGCGACGCGTGGAGCGCGCCGCGCGTCCAGCCTTATTCTGGGAGGAAGCCGTGGACCACAAAAGCGTTTTTCGCGCGATCGCTGCGCTCGCCGTAACCTGCATGGGGTTCACCGTCGCGGTACGCGCCGACGAGACCTGCAACTCGCCGTACATCGCCAAGCTGATCAAGGGCCAGGAGGACTACGTCTACGTCTGGACGCTCGGGGTGGAGGGGCTGGGAGACGGCTCCGACAAGCTTGTCACGGTGGATGTGAATCCGAAGTCAAAGAGCTACGGCAAGGTCCTCCACTCGGTCTCCACCGGTGCGCGGGCCGAGGCGCATCACATGGGATTTACCGACGACCGCCGCCACATTTGGGCGGGCGGGCTTTCGGAAAACCGGATCTGGGTCTTCGATATCGCGACCGATCCTGCGCAGCCGAAGCTCGTGCGGACCATCGGCGATCTGGGGGACAAGTCCGGCTATCTCGGGCCGCACACCTATTACGCGCTCCCCGGGCGGATGTTCGTGCAGGCGCTGTCGAACACCAAGGACAAGGGCGGCGTGACCGGCATGGTGCTGTACAACAACAAAGGGGAGCACCTCGGCTCCTACGCGATGCCGACGGAAGCAGGCGGCGACGGCTATGGCTACGACCTGGCGGTGAATCCGAAGAAGAACGTACTGCTGACCTCGAGCTTCACCGGCTACGTCAACTACATGCGGCCGCTCGGCGAGCTCATCAAGGACGGCGAGGCGATGAAAAAATTCGGCAACACCATGGTGCTCTGGGACTTGAAGGCGATCAAGCCGACCAAGGTGTTTGCCGTTCCCGGCGCACCGCTCGAGATCCGCTGGTCGCTCAATCCCAAGGACAATTGGGCGATCACCGCCGCGGCGCTGACCTCAAAGCTCTGGCTCGTCAAGCAGGACGCCAAGGGCGAGTGGATCGCGAAGGAAGTCGGCACCATCGGGGATCCGTCCAAGATCCCGCTGCCGGTGGACATCAGCATCACGCGCAACGGCAAGGGCCTCTGGGTCAATACGTTCATGGACGGGAAGACGCGCTATTTCGACCTGTCCAACCCCGAGGCGCCGAAGCAGACTTACGAGAAGGCCACCGGCAAGCAGGTTAACATGATCTCGCAGAGCTGGGACGGGAAGCGCGTGTACATCACCTCGTCCCTGCTCGCGAACTGGGACAAGGGGGGCGTAGACAACGAGCAGTTCCTGCGCGGCTTCGCGTGGAACGGCAAGGAGCTGGCGCAGAAGTTCGAGGTTGATTTCACCAAAGAGAAGCTCGGCCGGGCCCATCACATGAAGCTTGGCTCCAAGGCGCTGCGCTCCGCTGCCGCGGGCGGGTGAGCGGTCCGCGGGGAATCCAGCGCGGGGCGCGGGCGATCGCGCTGCTCGCTGCGCTTGCCTGCGCGCCGATCTCTGGCGCACATAGGGGCGAACCGCTCGCCGAGCCGGATTTCATTCCGCCCGCGCCGGGCAGCTACACGCTCCACCGCATCATGGCCGCGCCCGAGGGCCGGGTGCTCGGGATTGACGGCCGCCCGCAGCCGCTCTCGCGTTACACGCGCGACCAGATCACGCTGCTCGGCTTCATTTACACGACGTGCACCGATCCCGAGGGTTGCCCGCTCGCCTACCGAGTGTTCGACGCGTTGAGGGAAGCGATCGCGGCCACCCCGTCGCTGCACGGCAAGGTGCGGTTCGTCACGCTCTCCTTTGATCCCGCCCGCGACTCCCCGGACGTGATGCGGCGCTACGCGGGTAGCCGCGCGGTGGAAAAGGACGGAGGGCTGCGCTGGTACTTTCTGACAACCCGCTCCGCGCGCGAGCTCATGCCGCTGGTCGAGGGGTTCGGCCAGGATATCCGCATCACGTTCGATCGCTCCGAGGCACGCCCGCGGCGCGAACTCTCGCATGTGCTGAAGGTGTTCCTGATCGATCGCATGGGCGATGTGCGCGAGATCTACACGTCGACGTTCCTGTATCCGCAGCTCGTCCTGAACGACATCGAGACGCTGCTGATGGAGGAGGACCTCAAGCAGAGCCGTGCACCGGTCAAGAAGTAATACGGGGACTTGCGGATGCAACAACCGCGTTGCATCGAAAGCTACTACCACTGCACAACGCGGACAAGGTTATCTTGCCTTGGCTGAGCGAGTGTCCGCTACGGGTCGATAGCAGACGTTGAGCGTTGGCTCCACGACCAGGGCAAAACTGGGCACTTCTGGAAATTGGACGTGACGCTCGCCTGATGGCGCTCCAGCCACGTATTCTCGCATCGGAAATAGTCTCGCCCAGGGTGTCGACGAGACCGGCAAGGTAGTGCGGCCCGCGTTGAGCTATCGACAGATCGCAGTTTGAGAGCGCGCCGCGCCGCTGACAGATCAGAGAGACGACGCAAAGGGCCGCCTTCTGGCGGCCTTTTTGGGTCGAGTGTTTGACACTGCTCGATATTCGGCCCCGGCCCACACGGCCACAGGGGGAAGGGCATAGTTCTTGCTAGGCCAATAGTCATGGCAGACCGTTACCTCGAAGCTGTTCGGTGCCTCAATCTCATTGCGCCCGAGCGTTTCGCGGAGGCGCTTGAGACCGCTGATGCCCGCGCAGGGCTGCGATCCTTCCAAGAAGGGTGTGATCCTGGCCTTATGGAAATCGTTTTTTCAGTTCCGGATGACCAATTTTGGTGGTTCCGACTAGTGCTGCGCAAAATGGCGGAGAAGTACGAGCGTCACCAAAGTATTGTGCAGACTTACCGCAAATTGAATTCGCCACGCTCGTGATGCATTGAGGATCGCAAGAGGCCGCGGAGAAGCGGCCTTCGGACCTGGGCGCCGTCGAGGAGGCGAGATATGACCAACAACACAAAGCGGGCCTCGAGTGACCTCGCCCGCGACGACCGCATCCTGCCGACGACGAAGGTCGCGTTGATCATCGTCGTGCCGTTCCTGGCGTTGGCTTTCTTGATCTTGTACTTCTTCCCGGAGCGCACCGGCGATCGTTTCGCCTGGGCGATCAAGCCGGCGATGACGGCATTGTTCATCAGTGCCGGTTACCTCGGCGGCGGCTACCAGTTTGTCCGTCTGATCTTTGGCCGCAAGTGGCATCGATACGGCATGGCGTTTCCGCCGGTGATGACGTTTACAGTGGCGATGCTGGCGGCTACGCTGCTGCATTGGGATCGTGGACCAACCGGCGGACAGATCCAGTCGCGCCCGAGCCGGGCGATCCGTTGCTGCCGCGAGGTGCGAATTTCGCCTTCGGCGCGCTCGGCGTCGTCACGCTGCTCGCGGCGATGACGGTGTTCGTCAAGCCGCAGCTGGCGATCGGCGTCTGGTCATGGTCTCTGACGCCGTTGACTGCACGCGTTCTCGCCGGCTGGTTCGCCTTGATGGGTGTCGGATCGCTGGTGCTGGCGCGCGAGCGCCGCTGGAGCGCTTGTCGTGTCGCGCTGCAAAGCTTCATGCTGTGGCACGGGCTCGTGCTGGCCGGAGCGTTCTGGCACGTGGAGGACTTCGGCAAAAGCGGGCTCATGAACGGTTACGTGGTTGCAACGGTGACCGGGCTGGCGGGTATGGGCGCGCTGTACCTGCTGATGGAAGCGCGGTCGCGCCGCATGGCCTCGAAGTCCCCGCGCGCAACTGCGCACGCGCAGGGATAGAACCCGGGGTGCGGAGTGACAGGCGACGCCCGCGGCAGGTTCGTGTTCTTCATATCCCCTCCACGTGCGCTCGGCCAAGCCTGCGCCAGCGCCGCGCAGAGCGCGTCATGAACCAACCCCTACCTCGGGACCGGATCGTCCTTCCCCGAACCGCCTTCGTCGGTTCTACCCGCGGCGCCGCCCTGCCCGGACGCCAGCGCTTCGCGCTCTGCCGTCGCCGGGTGCGAGGAAAGGAATGACGGCAGCACCGAACCCGCCTTCGATTTGCCCTGCAGCCGCGCCAGGATCGCCGCCAGGTTCCGCGGATCGATTCCGGACTTGCGCATCAGCTCGATCGCGAACCGGTCGGCCTCGCGCTCCTGGTCGCGCGAGAACTTGGTCTGCACCAGCACCGCAGGGACCGAGGCGGCGAGCGAAGTGGCGGAGCTGATGTCGCCGGTCACCGCGGCGATGATGAGCGCTGTCGCCGAGCCGGCGAGCAGTCGGCGCATCACGTGGCGGTGGCGCACGTGGCCCAGTTCGTGCGCGAGGACGCCCAGCAACTCCGCGTCCTGGCGCGCAAGCGCAACCATCTCGTCGGTGATCACGATGATCCCCGCGGGCAGCGCGAACGCGTTCGCGCCGATCACGGGGCTGGCGCGGAATTCCAGCCGGTACTCGCCGCCGCCGGCATCGTTTCGCGCGATCTCGAGAAACCGGGCGCGCAAATCCTGCTGCCGGTCGAGCGGCAGCTTCGACGGGCGCAGGAAAAACCTGTCCATGCCTTCGAGCCCGTCCCGCCCGAGCGCCGCCTCGGCCGCCACCGGAATGCGCTCGGCCACCTGCTCGACGGCCTTGGGCAACACCCGGTCGATGAGCAGCCACAAGAGCCCCACGACCAGCAGGACCGAGATCGCGGCATAGGCCGGGTGCGACTCCCAGCGGTTCAGCACCCGCTCGTATCGCCCCTCGCGCGTCCAGCGGTCCACCGTGTCGTTGTCCTGCGTGACGCAGGCGCCGCCACCGGGCAGGTACAGCCAGCGCGGGGTGTTCGCCACGCGCAGCGACCTCCTGACGCGCCTCGCGTCGTGCCGCTCGTCGATGTCCCGGCCGACGATCTTCATCGTGCGGCCCGACAGCACGACGCTCACCGTGCGCCCGCTCGAGTGCTTGCCGTCGAAGTAGGTCGCGCTGAGGACGCTCATATGCCGAAATCCACGTTGAAGAGGTTGCCGAGCTCCTCCCCCGTCGCGCCGACCCGCCCCAGCGCAGGATTCGCCCGGTGCGCCGTTTCGCCTTCGAAGATCACCGCCAGATTCTCGCAGCGATAGCGCAGCGTCCGGACCACGGCCCAGGGGATCAGCAGGCCGGCGCTGCACGCGGCGGCGAGCAGGTTGCCGAGATAGAGCTTCGCCAGTTTGTCCGCCGAAAGCGTGCAGGAGAACTTCAGCCCCGGGCCGTGCGTGCCGTTCCAGGCCAGGTTCGCCGTGCGCGCCTGGATGTAGGCGTAGGCGATCGCATAGGCGGCATAGAGCAGCGCGAGGGGAAGGAAAATCCCGATCCAGGCGAATTTCCCCAGCGCCGGCGCCTTGCCGGCCATGATGCCCAGCATGACGCCGAAGGGAATGGAGAGCGCGAACAACAACAGGCCGCCCCGGATATAAATGCCGAAATACGCCCGCGCCGGAATCTCGCACTCCAGCCGGCTGGTTCCGAAAGCGTGATTGGACATGACGAAGGCCCTCTGCCGCGCCATGAACCATGGCAGGGCCGCACCCAGCGAAAACACCACCCCCGCCAGCATGCGCAAATAGAACCAGGCCGCCTGCTTCGTCGTGGCGCCGAAATCGAAGCGCAATCCGCGCCAGGCCGAGTTGTTCGCATTGAACCGGAGCGCGCGCACCACCAGCCAGGGAAGGAACAGCGCCGCGAGCGCCCAGAAGAGGAAGTTGGAGGCGGGCCACAACTGACCCGTGAACGCGTAGATCACGAACACGGCCAAGGCGAGAATGCGCCCGCGCAGGATCGCCCGCGGGCTGCCGAAGTAATCGAAGCTGTCGCCTTGGAGCGTGGTGTTGCCGTAGAAGTAGCGTTTCTTGCGCACCTTGGCCCAGGCCGAGTAGATGCCCAGCGTGAGCAGCGTGAAGAGCAGATTCACGATCCAGATGCGGAAATACTCGCGTGCGTTGCCCGAGAACTGCAGGCGCTCGAAGCGTTCGCCGGCCGGGCTGCCTGCGATTGCCTCGGCCCGGACCGTCCCGGCCTCGCGCGCGGCCGCGGACCTGGAACGCCGGTACATCCACAGCGCGACTACCAGAGCGACGAGCGCAAAACCGATGCCGCCCTGGTTGGCGAATTTCCAGGCACCCTTTTGCGCGAGGCGGTCCTCCAGCGCCGCCTGCACCTCCGCATCGCCGAACTTGCCGGCGGCGCTGCCGTCGGGCCGGTAGGCGTCGAGCGAGAACCGCCGCGAATCCACGACCAGCAGATGACCGCGCCACCACATCAACGCCCCCGGCTCCGCGCCGTCGCCGAGCCGGTAGTGCACGCGTTCCTTGCCGCTGCGGTCGACATCCACGACGCGCCCCACGATCATTCCGTCCTGCATCCGGGCGAGCGTCGCGAAGCGCTCCTCCGATCCGGCCGGATGAGGCCTCGCCTGGCCGGTCCAGATCGCGGGATCGAGGCCGCGCTCCAGCGCGATTTCGGCCTTCGGCGCGAGCGTCGCGGCATCGAGCAGCCTCAACTTGTGATTGTTGGTGTCCGCCACCCACCAGCCCTCGTCGGAATGCCAGACGCTGTTCGCGAACCGGAACAGCCCGTCGGGCGAGCGCGCCTTCTGCCGGCCTTCGGCATCCAGCAGCAGCACCGAATGATCGCCGCTCGTCGCCATCGCGATGTCGCCATTCGGAGCGACCGCGAGATGGTAAGTCCTGTCGATCGCCCGCTTGCCTTCTTCCGACCCCGGGCCGATGCGTTTCAGCACCTTGCCGGTTGCGGCCTCCACGACGGGCCAATCCGCGATGCCGCGCACCGACAGCAGCACCCGGCCTTCGGGCATCCGGGTGATGGTGCTGAATGAATTCGCAAAGCCGAAGGAATCGGTGGAAAACCTGCTCTTGACCGCTCCCGCCGCGTCGAGAACCAGGACCTCGTCATCCACGACCAGCCAAAGCGCGTCGTCCGAGACAGCGGCGATTTCACGGGGACCCTGGACCTGGGCCCCACGGTTGCCGCCGTAGAGAGCCACTCCGATTGCGAAGAACGAGAGCGCCAGCGGTACGGCGATCAAGGTATTGCTGCGGCTCCCCCGGGGCGCGCTCATTCACATACCGTGCGGGTCTTGGAGAGCGCGAAGTGCCGACGTCATGCTGTTTTCCCGGCCGGGCCTGGTTACTCGGCCTTGATCCCGGCCGCCCTGGCGATCTGGGTGAACCGGGCGATCTCGCTCTTGATGTGGGCGGCGAACTGCTCGGGCGAGCCGGGCGCGACCTCCCTCGTCCGCGCGTACGGATGCGGCAGCACTGTTACTTTGGCGGCTGAGGCATGGCCGACGAGTGATGATCCACGATCATCCAGTTCTCCCCCTGCTTTACGTAGGTGAAACTGTATCGGGCGGGCAGAGTCCTGGGTCCGCCGTCTCTGACGAAGGAGAAGGTGTAGTACCCGGTATTGACCGCAGTGTCGCCGTACACACGGATCAACTGCTCTCCAAAAGCGACCTTCAACCCGGGAAGCGCTTTGAAGGCATTGACAAAATATTCGCGCAGCGCCGCCGGATTGGAACGCACCGTCGGAGAAATCGTTCCCCAGAGAACGGCATCCTTCGCATAGAAGGGAAGCACCTTGTCCGGATCGTCTTCTCCCAGCGCGCCTGCCCATTTCATTGAAGCGGCGGCCACGTCTTCCTTCGGGCCGGCGAGAGCGAACCCGCCCATCAGCAACTGGCAGGCGATAAGGCCGGTAAGACAGGTGCGCAAGAAAGTACGAATCATGGGTCCTCTCCCTTCCAGTGGATTACCTCCAGGGATTATCTGTCGAAACCCGCGCGGAAGCGAGGCTACTCGGCCTTGATTCCCGCGGCCTTGGCGATCTGGGTGAATCGGGCGATTTCGCTCTTGATGTGGGCGGCGAACTGCTCCGGCGAGCCAGGCGCGACCTCCAGCCCCTGGGCTGTGAGCGCGGCCTTCACATCCGCTCTTCCCAACACCTTGACGGTTTCCGCGTTCAGCCGCCCGATGATGGCGCCCGGGGTTCCCGCGGGCGCGAGCAATCCGAACCACGACGTGATTTCGAAATCCGGCAAGCCCGCTTCGGGCATCGTCGGCACGTCGGGCAGCAGGCTCGCGCGCCTGGGCACGGTCACCGCGAGCGCCCTCACCTTCCCGGCCTTGATCTGCGAACCGATGTCCGCGACATTGGAAAACATCATCGACACCTCGCCGCCCAAGAGGCCGGCGATTCCCGGCCCCGAGCCCTTGTAGGGGATGTGCTGGATGTCGATGCCGGTCATAGCCTTGAGCAGCTCTCCGCAGAAGTGGTGCGTGCTGCCGTTGCCCGCCGAAGCGTAGTTCATCTTCCCGGGTTTTGACTTGGCGAGAGCGATAAACTCCTGCACCGTCTTGACCGGCAAGGCCGGATCGACCACCAGCACGTAAGGCACCGATGCGACGAACGAGATCGGCGCGAAATCCTTCACCGCATCGTAGGGCAGCTTCGCGTACACCGCGGGATTCGAGCCGTGCGTGGAATTGTTCGCCATGAAGAGCGTATAGCCGTCGGGCGCCGACCGCGCCGCCACCTCCGTCCCGAGCACCCCGCCCGCGCCCGGCCGCGCATCGATCACGATCGGCTGCCCCAGACTCTGCGAGAGCTGATTCGCGACCACGCGGCTGATCACGTCGGTCGCGCTGCCGGGGGCTTGCGCGATCACGATGCGCATCGGCTTGCTCGGCCAGGCCTGCGCCAATGCAGGATTCGATATGCCCCCTGCCGTCAGGATGAGAGCCGGAATAAAAATGTCGGCAACGATTCCAGTCAATTGCTTCATGACGTCTCCTGCGTAAGCCATGACCGAATCATAAACCAGCGGGCGGCGGCGGGCCGCCACCCAACGGCGTGCTGCGCCTCGAGCGCGTCCGCGTAGATCACCTGCTCGTCTCATGCAAGCGGCTGGCGCTCGAAGTACTCGACGCAAAAATCCTTGAAGGAACGAACCAACGGCGACAAGTACCGATTGCTGGGATAGGTGGCCGCCACTCTGATGGCCGCAAAGCGCCATTCGGGCAACACTTCGACCAATCGCCGGTCATGCAACGCCGATTCGCAGATGACGCCCGGAATCTCGGAGATGCCCAGTCCGTCTATGACGCCCTGCTGCACGCCCGCATAGTCATTGAGTACGAAGCGCGGTTCCGGGTTGATTTGCACCGTGTCGTCACCGCAGCTCAACGTCCATTGCACCGGCCGCTCCCAGCGCGAAAAGGCGATCCGCACGTGGGACGGAATTTCCTGTGGATGCGACAGGCTTTCGATGCCCGCCAGATAAGCAGGCGATGCGACCAGC
>WNFF01011795.1_pt1 | contig 10623 bp, 7 predicted proteins | sample 5400441 | NCBI WGS metagenome assembly WNFF01 (sample SAMN13153345, study PRJNA577476) | soil metagenome | isolation source: 120 cm saprolite under Douglas fir tree site 2 hole 3 replicate 1 | place: USA:California | collected 2015-04-18
AGTTCACTGCAGGCCCTGTTTCAAATTCTTCGGCTCTATGGCCCTCTGCCGCAAGATCATCTGCGGGTCTTTTCCTCCTCATCACGGGGGAGTCTGGAGGAGCAGCTCGCGCAAGAGAACAAAGGACTCAGCTCCCATTGGGTCACGGCAGCACAATTCCTCCAGCAGCGGATGATTCTTTCCCCAGAGGGGACATGGGAACGCCAAAACGTGGAGCACAAACGCACCAGGAGACAACAGCCATCGCGGTCTCCACCCAGACACGGTTGAACGAGAGTGGCAGAGCGGTCCACACCCTGGAGCAGGGAGAGATGAGTTTATTGGAGAGGAGGCGGCTTGAACTCGAGCTTGGTCCAGGTGGCGATCTTGATGTCCCCTACAGCTTCGCCACGGCTACCTCGCCTTTCACGCGACCAATCGGGACTGGGTCTACGAAGCAAGCGCTATTTCCAGGAGCTGGAAGCGCGCTGGGCAATTGTCCCTGCCTGTACGTGACCGGTGCACCCACGGTTTTATATCGGAAAGAGGGGCAAAGTTGAGGTTTTCTGCCCTCATAAAATTACGGCCAAACTTTCCTGTCAGTTACAACATTACGGCTAAACTTTCTTGTAATTTCCCGCTACTTTCTCAGATAAATTCTCCCCTTTTCCGGGCGAAAGCGGCCAAACTTTCTTGTAAAAGCGGCCAAACAAAACTACCATTTGCAGAACATGTGCAAATTCAACATAAGTTTTGCCGCAGCGGCAAAACTTCCTTTAGTTTGTAGCGTGGCAAAACTTATGTTGCGATTCAGACATTCCTCTCGATGAAAGTTCAGTTTCAGCTCGAAAGTTTCTTGCTTCAAAAGCGTTATCGAAAGATGAGTTTGCATTCCCCCCGCTGGATATTGATGGGAAATAGTGAAGTACACGTAGTGAAACCGGTAAGGCTTAAGCAAGAGAGGTACATCGTGGAATTGCCTAGCCTGGCTTTTCTTCTCTTATCCCAAACAATCTCAATGTTTCTCGATATGCATCACTCACTTCTCTTTCGATCATAGAAGGTGGTTTACTGAGAAGCTTTCTCACCTTTCGAATGCTTGGATATTCTTCCTGCAAATGAAGGCTCAAAACTGCCTTTCGAACCTCTTCACATTGTCGTTCTAGCGCTTCGAGATGCTTAGTCAGGGTGTCACGCCACCGCTCGTTCTTGCGCATCTAGACTAGGAAGACCGACCCCTTGCACCTTGAACAGCAAACGTCGTCCGTCCGGTAGGCGTGGCTGCTCTTGGGCTACTTTTGCACACAACGTCTCCAAATCTCGGTTGAGAGCATGGTCGTTGAACGGCTTGAGTTCCACCTCGACGCTTTCTGTTCCCCAGTGTATCCGCCCTGGCAACTGGAAGAAGATTTGCAAGCGATGCCAACCCGCATGAGCGTACGCTTCTGGAAAATAGCGGTCACGCGCCCACATCCCCAGATTCGCCAGAGCTACCTTACAGACGGTCATGATCTGGTCCTTGCGGTTGTCCAGTTCGTACATCTCCCGTCCCTGTTGTACCAGATTCTCCAGAGCTCGCAGCAGTTCACGCTGCTCCCGGCAGTACTTCTCGCACTTAGCAAACTCGCGATTGCTGGTGTGGTAGGCTTTCCACTCTCGCTGCTGGTACTCCTCGATCTCGGCGTCGGCCACCGCCTTTTCCTCCCTGATGGTTTTGCGCAGCAGATAGCGGTCCACGTCTTGCAGTTCCAATTCCATCTGATGGTCATTAAGGACACGATACAGTTCCGTTGCCCGCTCTTTGGTCAGTTGAGAGCGTTTGTTGTGTAGCTTACCTGCTTTGTACATGCGCTTGCGGGCTCCATCCGCCCAGCGTTGCACGTTCTCGAGTCGCCTTTGGAGGGCTTCCTGCTTTCTCGCGATCTCTGAGTTGATGACGGGTGTTTTGCTATAGCCATGATTGACATCGATGCCAAGGGGAATCAGCCAATCCCGGATCGCATTCTCTTGCGCAGGCCAGCGTCTGATGTAGGTGTGAGCAAGTTCTACCGCATTTGCCTCTGCTGCCGTAGTCACAATGGGGATCAGCTTGGGCACAGTTGGTTTCGCAGGTAAGGGAGTTGCTTGCCAGCTTGCGTCTAGCCAGTACTCATGGGTGCCATCGGGTTTCTCATCCCACTTGCGCGGTCCGTCCTCGTCCTCTGGTCGCTTGTCATCGGGGACCTGGCGGCACAAATCGCGGATCAGCGCGACCCGCAGGTCCAGTTCCTGTCCAGGATGCTCAGGTAACAGGAGGCTGAAACGAGCAAGAGCCACCTCACGGGTAACCTTCCCCTGCCGATCCACACGCAGTGGAACGAACTCCCCCACTTCTCGAAACGACTCCAACCCGCTGTACTGATCCGTTCGCAACACCGTCACTACCGTGCGTCCTTCGCTTGCCAATGTTGCTAAAAACTCAGCGGCCATGCCTTCGCGATCCACTACTACTCGCTCCAGGCTCTGCAAGTCCGCGGCCAGTTCGTAGCGGGTGATGATGGCTGGTAGTCCCATGGTTAAATGCTGGTCGCCTCGATGCGTGGTCACGAACAGCGGATGGCCTTCTTGATCGTGCAACACCACTAGAGCGCGACAGCCGAGCACTTTTCCTTGCCGCCCTACTAACCCGCGCGGAATCAGGTGATCAGCATAGACGGCTTTGCGGTGCCCATCGATGTAGAAGACAGGAAGAGGACTACCTATTACGCGCAGGCGTGCTTTCCAGAGGTCGGAGGTCCACCTTGCCAACACTTCTGTCAGCGTGTCATCTGCCCCCACTTGAGCCAACTCCGCCAGGAATCGCTCAGTGTGGCGATACCCGTAGGCGCGAGGACGACCGGTGAGTAACGCCAGAGCATTGCCCATGTAGCCTCGTAAGTCCCAGGTTCTTCGCAGTCCTACTGCTTCCAGAAAGAGTAGGGTGAGTAACTGACTGCGGAGGGTCGTAGGCTGGCTGTGAGCAAGGCGCAGCGACGGAGCTGTCGTCAGTATGCGTGGCGAGAGGGCCGTCTCCACTCGAGGAAGCAAATCTGTCTGCTGAGCGGCAGCCAGTAACAAGAGGCTGCCTGCTCCTTCCTGCCACTCTGCTTGCTGTGAAGGAGCTTCTTTTACTCCCGTTTTTTCCCCTGTTCCTGACTCTTGGGGTGGTTGCTGACCCCGAGTGCGGCCCGAACACGGTTGATCTGACTGACACTCACTCGGAGAGCAAAACGTTCATGAAGTAGTGCCTGGAGTACGGAACTCGGTGTCTGAGGAGCTTCCCGACAATATGCTTCTAGGAAGGTTCGAGCCTCCCCATGCAGCTTGCTGGGATGACCATGTCGTCCATCTTGTAAGGCGGCCTCACCTCGTATTCGCACGACTTGGAGCAGTCGGTAGGCTGTCGACTGACTGATCTGCATCCCAGCAGTTGCTGCTGCCGCTTGCCAGGACCTACCCGCCTGCATCTGTGCCACCAAGCGGGCTTTCGCGGCGCGGTGCTGCTCTTTGTCCATCTTTTTCCCTCGTGAACGACTTTCTGTCTTTTCTCCTCTTCGACCTCATCCATCCACTTCACAGCACGGATCATAGCACAGCGGCAAGCCAAGGAGAACGGAAGTACCGGCAAACATCTCCTCCTGATTGCTACCCCTCACCCGGTTCTTACCGGCCTCTCTCATCAAGAGTTGCGGCTATCTCTTCTAACCGACGAAGAGAGCGACGATCGCCGAGGCGCTCAAGCACTGGTCGGGCACGTTCGAGCTGTGTTTGATCACTCGTCCGCTGTGCGAGCACGATGCGCATGCGAGCTGCATGCGGGATCAGGCCGTGGGTTTCCGCCTCATCGATGGCCGTTGCAAGCCGTCCATGGTCTTCGACTAACAACGCCTGGGCGATTTCAACGCACCGACTCACTACGTTATTCCACCACCAGGAGTACCAGGAGAGCCTGGAGAGCAGTCGTTTGATGAGTGCCTGTGGGGCGTGTATCCCATGTTCGCTCAAGAACATGAGGGTGGGGATGTCGGTCTGATCCCAAAGCTCCTCGCTCGAGGGATCGCAGCTAATCTTGTTTGGGTCCTCCTCGCAGAGGGCTACGAGCAACGCACGTGCGTTGGTGTTCCTGATCGGGAAACCTCGTTCAATCACTGAGGCCGCGGCGTCGGCGACCGCACGGTCCTCGCGTGCCAGGGCTATGCTGAGCACAGCAAGATAGCCACCTGACAGATAGCCACCTACTGCCAAAAAAAAGGCTTTACTCGCGTCGTACTGGACCTGTTCCCACATCTCTTCAAGTGTGGGCATGAAGTCACTCATCTCGGACCAATGCCCACTGAGGTAGAGGGCATAGGTAGCACGCACTACCGCTTCCAGGAGATGCACCACCGGTTCGCCTGGTCGAAGCTGCTCCAATGCCTCGCGCACAATCTGGCTACAACGGGCATAGTTGCCGCGGCAGAAGTAGGTCCCAGCCATCCTGTACACTGTATCCCCGCGTTCCATCGCAGGGAGTTCGGGGATGCCCAGTCGGCGTCTTGATGCCGCCAGCGCGTCGTCCCAGGCGTCGACCATCCAGGACAGAAAGGTGTAAGCATCCAATGCCTCGCTTAAAGCGGCCCAATTTTCTCGGGCTTCGAAATACGCCGCTGCAGCCATAGCCACGCCCCGTCCCGCGTTCACCTCTTCTGGAGTGAGATCACCGCGCCAGTACAGCCAGAGGAGGTCGGCGATGCGGACCCGCCAGCGTTCGTCTTCATTGCCCACCGCCTCTGCCAGGCGCTGTGCCTCGGTGAGCAGCTCGGCCAACTCCTCCTTCTTGGGTCGCGCTGTATCGGTCGCCCAGGGGTGCAAGCGCAGGGATTCGATGAGCAACTTACGGAGTAACCGCATCCCGACCGGTGGATCCTGTCCCGTTGTTCTGAGCCAGCATTCTCGTGCCTTGCGATAGGCGTCAATTGCCGAGTTGCTATTGGGAATAGCGTCTCCGAGTTGCTCATAGAGTCGCAGATGTTCTTCCACTGGCGCAAGGTTAATGGCACTTTGCAGGTAGGCCCGCGCCTCGGCAAACGCACCGGAACGGCCGGCGAGCAGACCCGCCCGTTCGAGGTAGTGGACGGCACGGGAGGGATCGATGGGCAACTCTAGAGGGATCGCTGACTGGCGCGCCAGCACGACGGCCTCCCGATAGTGGTAGGCAATCAGTTCTGTGAACTCATCCAACCGATCACCTGCAGACGTCTCGAGCCACGCGGCGATCTTGCCATGCAAGCGCACCCGTTCCGCCCGGGAAAGCGTTCCGTAGGCTACGTCGCGGATCAAGATGTGGCGGAACCTGAACGTCCCACTCTCACCAGGAACGATGAGGTCCTGCGCGAGCAGCCCATCCAGCATTGACTCCAGCTCGGTTGGCTCCAAGGTGTCGAGCACCGCGTGTAACGTTGCCGCACGGAAGTCACGCCCCGCTACGGAAGCCACCTGCAGCATGGCACGCTCCCGTGCTGGGAGCAGGTCGAGGCGTGCGAGCGTCGCTTCGTAGACAGTATCGGGCAACACCTCGCTTGTAGTGACGTTCCCTGCCGCCAGGCCACGCTCAGTGAGTCCCCGTACCAACTCAATGGCGAAGAAAGGGTTCCCGCCAGAACGCTGCACGATGCGCTCACGGATGGTCTCCTGCAGTTCCCCGTCGGTCGTCGTCAGGCACCCAACCAGTTCCCCTGTCTGAGCATCGGAGAGCGGTTCCAAGGCGAGTGAGGTGAAGTTCCGCCTTCCTCCACCCCACATCGGACGGCGATCCAGCAACTCTGGTCGACTCAGGACGAGTATCAGCAGGGAAGCCTGTATACGGAGGTGCATGAGGTACTCCACCAGGTCCAACAAGCTCTCGCTTGCCCAGTGCAAGTCCTCAAAGACGACGATGCGTGGGGTTTGGTGTACCAGGATCTCGACGAGCAGCCGCCAGGCCGCGAAGATACTCTCACGGTCTATCGCCCCTTCGCGTTCGATGCCAAGGGTTGCCAGCACGAGATCGGCGAGACGTGCTGCGTCTTCGGCTGCCTGCCCCCCTCGGACAAAGGCATCAGCAACCAGTGGCTTGCCAATCTCACCTCCCAGCAGGTCAGTCAGGAGACCACGTAGTGGCCAGTAGGTCAACGTTTGGCCGTAAGGCAGGCAACGTGCTGTCGCCACCTGGAACCCGTCTGCCGCATCAAGCTGGGCAAGAAATTCCTCCAGGAGCCGTGTCTTGCCAGTGCCTGCTGGGGCCACAATCGAAACGAGTTGTGGTCGTCGCTCCTCCAGCGTCCGCATCCGCAAGAGATCCAGTTGCAGCAGATCTTGCCGCCGACCGATGAGTGGTGGCCGACCAACGAGCCGAGCTGTTCGCATCTCGACGAGGGGAAACACGCGCAGAGGCTCGCGCTTGCCCTTGACCTCGATGAGATGCACCTCGCCAAAGAGGAAGGCGTTCTGGGCTGCTGTGGCCGTTCGCCCTCCTACCACTATCTCGTCCGGACCAGCCGCCTGTTGCAAACGGGCAGCCACGTTCACTGCGTCTCCCGTCACCAGGAAATCGCCAGACGCCTGGTCGCTCGTTGCCACGACTTCGCCCGTGTTGACGCCCATCCTGAGCAGCAACCGCCCCCCAAGGAGCGGATCGGTGGCGATAGCCTCGCGCAATGCCAGGGCAGCTGCCAGCGCTCGTTCCGCGTCATTGCCATGCGCTCGAGGCAGGCCAAAGACCGCCATGACGGCATCCCCGATGAACTTCTCGAGGGTCCCACCGTGCTCTTGAATGACACGTTGGGCGTGGGCGTAGTAGCGGCCCATCAAGGCGCGAACATCTTCGGGGTCGAGGCTCTCGCCCAGTTCTGTAGAGCCAGTCACATCGGCAAAGAGGATGGTCACGAGCTTTCTCTCTTCTGGCATGAGCGCACCTCCACAGCTACCATGGCGGGAAAGGCCAACCTACGGCTTGATGATGGATAGAAACTCTTCGCTTGCTAGTATGACGGTTAAGAGCATCACTGTCAAGTAAGATGCGCTGTCTGGATAGTTTGCCAGATGCAAGGAGTAGCGCATGCATTCGGTCGTTCATGTGAATCTTCACTGCCGAGTGGCGTCCTCGCATCTGCACCGACCTCGAGCCAATGTTGAGAGGGATGTTCACTTCAAGAAAGAACTGGACTTCCTGATCTACATGCGTCGGCTGGCTGCTGGCGTGAAACCCTGTAACATCATTTGCAAACTCTTAGTGTCAGTTTGCCTCTTTGCGGTAATTGCACGACACAGTTCAGCATCGCACTTATAAATAGTGCAAGTATTACTGTATCCAAGATCTTTAGCAACTTTGTTTAATGTCGGTTTCTCCTCGCTCAATAGTACAGCTTCTAGAGCCTTTCGCACATCATGCATATTTGATGGCACTTTACGATGCCGCACGTTGAGGCGTTGAAAATACTCAGTATCTATCACAGGGTTGTCAATGGAGGCAGGAAAAGCAGAATTATCTTTTAGGAGATTTAGGGGGGAGGTCCGAAGGACGAAACAAATTGATAAGAGTGTTGAAATCTGTGGCTTTGGTACTCTCGATAACCAACCAAACTCTAGTTCTCTACAAACATGCGCTTGTGATGCCAGCAGATTCATATTTACGCTCTCTAACAGAGAGCGCATTGCAGATAAAAATGTTTCTTTTTGCGGTGCTTCGGTAAAGCTTGGTGCGGCTGCGATCAACTCTCCAATAGCATTTGCTGACCAATAAATTTGTTCATCATATTCCTGCAACTCTTCTGGTGTTTGTTCACTTGTACAGATGCCTAACCAGCCTCCACAGTAAGGACAATATCCTGGTAATGATTTGGTGGATATGACAGGAATGGGCTTACGACACTTTACGTAAGGACATTGGAGACTGAGTGGTTGACAGTGACGTGGGCAAACAGTAACAGCTCGAAACGCCCAAAGCAGTGGTTCGTATACCTCTTGGCTAGCATACCATTCGTTATAGCAAGCAGAACACCATGCCTTGATACGGCGGAACATCCCACTCTGACTAAGCACACTGGACCAGGTCATCATTGTGAGAAGATGCAAATCATCCCGCAACGTTAGTTGTTTCAACGCCTTCGTCCATTCTACCGTCGAGGAATTTAAGCCATTCAAATTCTGACCACCTTCTGACCAGCGCGCATGTATCCGGTAAGCGGATCTCTGCGATAAATCTAACAAGGGCAGTATTTCTTGAATTACTAATATTTTTGGGGATATACAATAGGCTTTAGCCAGCCGAATAATCGCTGGTTCGTAACTATATCCGCCCAGCGATGAGGGCTGCACGACTTTGGTTAACATACTGCATACCGCTTCGAGTCCTTCAGTCAAGAGGGTTGCGTTGACAAGGACATCACAAGCGCTTGTGAGAGCCGCGGGAGCGTAAGAGCGAATATCGAGGTTCGTTTGCAAGAGGGCTGTGTGCGAGTGGTTTTGCGTCGCATGTTGCTGCTGTTGCAGTATCTGCTCATACTTGTGAAGGGTTCCTTTCTCCTCAGTGCAGAGGAGGAGAAATGCCTTTTGCGGGCACAGCGAATAGGCGATGAGCACTTCAGATGTGACAGTTCTGCTCATGCCAGTGTGAAGGCCTCCCTCTGAAAGTCAGAGCATCGTCTGCCCTACTATTTTTGACGAAATGTGCATGCGATACATTACGAAGAGTATTTCGGTAGTACAAAACCCTCTGCCGAGAACTATCAAAACTCAGTTTTGCATCATTATATTCTATGCTGAGAATGAACGTGGAAAGGGTGCTTTGTAGAAGAGACCAGCCCGTTAAAAAATGCCTCTATTGATGACTTTGACCACAATATGTTCTTAATTTAAGCTCAGGTTTTGATATTCAAATGGAAACTGATGAGTTTGTTTGGACTTTTTCAACAGGCTGCGGCATTTGCCGACTCTATATCCTGCAAGAAATGCATCTTTTACCGCTCATGTTGAGTAGTACTTTCAATATAACTGGTATATAACTATGTTGACCCGGTGTCATCGGCGTATGTAGTGGGCCTATCTGCGCTTCAAGGATCCCGAAGGGAACTTGCTCGGGCTCAGACAGCCCGTGACGACGTCAGGAAAGTAGGTCGGGGAGCCGTGGAAACAGGGCTGTACAGGGCAAACCGACTCACATGATGGGGGCTCAACTGCACATCCGTGGAGTCGCCAGTTCCCCCCCGCCGCGGCGGGAGAGAGGCGGCCCTGTTCCAGATTCTACCCAGGAGGAGGGAATCACCATGCTTCTAGTAGTTGGCGCCAGCGGGAAACTGGGCGGTGCCATCACACAACGGCTGTTAGCATCGGGCCAAGCGGTCCGCTGTACTGGCTACTTGGAGTATCCGTTCTAGAAATAGGCTCATGGAGATGAAAGATCAGGTTTCCCTCTCCTTGCAGATGGCCTGATACCAAAGTGAAGCTCAAGCAGGAATGCAGCGCTCGATGGCCCTGCACTTCCCTCTCTTCAGCAAAGAAATAGCTACAAGAGAGGGATCCCGCTCAGGAAAATTGCCGATTTTGGGAACGGATGTCCTAAGTAGCCAGCACAGGTTGCCAAGGTAGATAGTGACCAGGTTTCCACCCTCGACGATGGCCTGGAAGCGTCGCCTCACAAAAGCGTCGCGACGTGCTGATTCTTCCACAGTCAGTATGGGTGTTTCGATCATCGTATCCTCCTTAATGCATCTGCTCGGGTCATGGATCTCCTCCTGGTGAACGCTGATTCAGGATGTATTTGAGCAGTCCTGGATCATCTGGCATGAGTCCGACTGCAGCCAGGCGAGGAACAAGCTCTGCCCATTGAGGTTCCCTGGCAAAAGCGTCACGGAGCAGGGCGAGCGCTTCTGGCGCCTCGCCCGCCATGAACAAGATTGCACTTCCCCGAAACTGGAGTTCCGTGATGTCCGGCTCAAGTTCAATCGCCTTTCTGAGCAGGTTCACGGCCTCGTCATAGCGCTGTGCCAGAGCCAGTTCGTTGCTCCGGTCGAAAAGCAGCCAGGCTTTACGTATGGAAACCAGGCGCTTGAGTTCCTCGACCGGATGAGGATGATCTTCGACACGCAGATCGAACAGCCGCCCATGCCACCACTGCTGCTGCTGTTGGCCTGAGACAATGAGTATGGCAGCAGCCTGCTGCCCGCGGATGTCTCCTCCAGCCTCCTGCGCTGCTTCAAGCGTGGCGATCAGACGATCGGCCAGGTCGCCTCCGGCCTCTTCATAGGCTCGTTTCATCGCGGGCCAGACCGAGTCGTCCACCATCATGTTCGCCTGCACAGAAAAATGGTCTCCTCTCGCATGTCCGGCAGAGGCAATACACCTGCTGCCGGTGTGAGCGGCGACATGACCCTGGGCGTCCACCAGGGCGACCTGGCGGGTCTCGTGTTCCTCGTCCTGCTGGAGGAGGATTTCCAAGGCCTGCGCTGCGTTCCGTCCCTGTCGCAGGAGGGCCAGCCCTTCAGGCCCATAGTCTCGGTTGGCGAACGCCTGGGTGGCGACGGCTCCTACCCCTGCCTCAGCCCAGGGTACAGTAGATCCGACCGAGAAGTAGTGCGATTGCACGGCAACACCCATTTGCCCCGTGTCGGG
>WNFF01028948.1_pt1 | contig 10623 bp, 9 predicted proteins | sample 5400441 | NCBI WGS metagenome assembly WNFF01 (sample SAMN13153345, study PRJNA577476) | soil metagenome | isolation source: 120 cm saprolite under Douglas fir tree site 2 hole 3 replicate 1 | place: USA:California | collected 2015-04-18
AGGGCGTATTTCTCTTTGGCCAGCACGACAATGGATCGTCCTTCAGGGGTTTCATCGGCCAGCGAGGCGAGTTGGGCCGCGTCGGCGAGATCGGTTTCCTTAACACCGGGCGCGGGGATAAATTCCGTCGCCCGCCGGTTGCCCAGCGTGATTGTGCCCGTCTTGTCCAAGAGCAGCGTATCCACGTCGCCGGCTGCTTCTACGGCTCGTCCTGACATCGCCAAGACGTTCCTCTGGACAACCCGGTCCATTCCCGCAATTCCGATGGCAGACAGCAAACCTCCGATCGTTGTGGGGATCAGGCAAACGAGAAGGGAAACGAGCACGAATAGCGATTGCGGTGCCCCCGAGTAGATAGCCATCGGCTGGAGCGTAACCACGGCCAGAAGAAAGATGATCGTTAAACCAGCCAAGAGGATATTCAGAGCGATCTCATTGGGTGTTTTTTGACGTTCTGCACCCTCGACGAGCTTAATCATGCGGTCGAGGAATGTTTCTCCCGGATTCGACGTGATCTTGACCTTGATTTCATCGGAGAGCACGCGAGTCCCGCCAGTCACCGCCGAGCGATCGCCGCCCGCTTCTCGGATGACCGGAGCCGACTCACCCGTGATGGCGGATTCATCCACGGAGGCAACTCCTTCGACCACTTCGCCGTCCCCCGGGATGAACTCGCCGGCCGCAACCATCACGAGATCGCCGGCGCGGAGCTTTGAACCCGGCACTCCGTCCGTACAGCCGTCCGGCCGAAGGCGGCGCGCCATTGTCTCGGCGCGAGCCTTGCGCAAGGTGTCGGCCTGAGCTTTCCCACGTCCCTCCGCCATGGCTTCAGCGAAATTCGCAAACAGGACGGTGAACCAGAGCCACAGGGTAATCTGCAATGCAAAGCCAAACCCGGGTATGTGATGTACCAGATTCCATGCGAGCTCAACCGTCGTCAGCGCCGCGCCGACTTCGACGACAAACATCACCGGGTTCTTCATGAGCGTCCGCGGGTTGAGTTTCAAGACGCAATCCCAGAGGGCCCGGCTGACAATTCCCGAAGTCCAGAGGGACTTCTTTCCTTTTTGTGATGTACCGTTCATGCTGGCCTCAAAACACCTTTCCCCCGTTCATCAGTAAATGTTCCAGAATCGGACCCAGGCTGAGCGCCGGGAAAAAGGTCAGCGCGCTCACAATCAGAATCACCGAAATCAGCAGCACGGTGAAAAGCGGCGTCGTGACGGGGAACGAGCCTGCAGACTCGGGCACCAGCTTCTTGCCAGCGAGGCTTCCGGCGATCGCCAGAATGGGGATGTGGGAAATAAAGCGGCCCAACAGCGTGGCGAAGCCGGTCGTCGTGTTGTACCAGAGCGTGTTCGCGTTGATTCCGGCGAATGCCGATCCATTGTTGCCGGCGGCAGACGTAAAGGCATACAGAACTTGTGACAGTCCGTGCGGCCCCGCGTTGGTGATGCTGGAGGTCCCGAATCTCGCAATGACCGAGATGGCCGTAAAGACAAGAATCGTCAGCGAAAAGATGAGCACCGAAAGCATCGCCATTTTGACGTCGTAAGCCTCGATTTTCTTTCCGAGATATTCCGGTGTCCTGCCCACCATCAAGCCGGCGATGAATACCGCCAGGATTACGAAGACGATCATTCCATAGAGTCCCGCGCCCACTCCGCCGAAGACAACCTCGCCGAGCATGATGTTGATAAGGGGAATCATCCCCCCCAGCGGCGTGAACGAATCATGCATGCCGTTCACAGCACCGCAGCTCGCATCGGTCGTCACCGTGGCGTACAAGGCCGAGTTCGCGATGCCGAAGCGGACTTCCTTGCCTTCCATGTTGCCGCCCGCCTGCGCCGTGCTGGCTCTCTGGTCCACGCCGCGCAGCATCGGGTTTCCCCTTGCTTCCGCCGCATACGCCGCCGCAATACCCGCAAGGAATAGCAAGGCCATCGCGGCCCACACGGCCCATCCGTGCCGCTGCGAACGCGTCATTCGCCCGAGTGTGTAGGTAAGTCCCGCGGGGATCGCGAAAATCAGAACAAGTTGCAGGAAATTTGTGAACGGCGTGGGGTTTTCGAAGGGGTGCGCACTATTGGCGTTAAAAAAGCCTCCTCCGTTAGTGCCAAAAATCTTGATGGCTTCCTGGGATGCGACAGGCCCCTGTGCGATCACCTGGCTAGTCAGCGTTTGAGTGGTCGTCTTTCCATCCGGACCCGTTTGCTGGACCGTTTGCGGGTTCAGTAGCTGTGCGGTTTCGTAGGGTTTGAGGTTTTGGATCACGCCCTGGGAGACAAAGACCAGCGAGACCAGTAAGCATACGGGCAGCAAGACCCAAAAGGTGCATCGCGTGAGGTCCACCCAGAAGTTTCCGATTGTCTCGGACTCCCGCCGCGCGATTCCGCGGACCAGCGCGATAGCGATGGCGATCCCCACCGCCGCGGACATGAAATTGTGATAGGCAAGGCCGGCCATCTGCGTGAAATAGCTGATCGTGGTGTTCGTCGTAAATGAAGCGGCCGTATTGAACGCGAGATCCGGTGCCACGGCTGCCAGATGCTGCGGGTTCCACGGTAGCCACTGCTGGACGCGCTCAATCACATAAAGCAGGAGCATGGAAACGCCGCTGAAGAACAGCATCGCGATCGTGTATTCCGTCCAGCGCATTTCGCGCTTTTCGTCCACGCCCGTCAGGCGGTACAGCCCGCGCTCGATCGGGCGCAGCGCCGGGTCAAGAAACGTCTTCTCGCCGGAGAACACACGCGCCATGAAGATGCCAAGCGGTTTCGTCACCGCCAGGATGACCAGCAGAAAGATCGTGATTTGCAGCCAACCGTTTGTGGTCATGGTCAAAACTTCTCCGGCCACAGCAGGGCCATCACCAGATAGCCGAAGACCAGAATGCAAACCACAAGCAGAAGAATATTAGCCAGCACGTTGAAAGCCCTCCTTACTTCAGCCGCTCGCAGCCGTGCACATAAACAATCGCGACTACAAAAAACGCCAGCGTTGCTGCGATGAAGATAGCATCTTGCATCTGGTTGACCCTCTCTTGAGCAGTTACCTGCTCTGATGTCATTCCCGCTTCAGTCGTCGGCCAAGCCTTGCCCGGAGACGGAGCTAGAAAAAGAAGATTGCGCCCTCCTCCGAATGTGATGTCAAACATGTCGCCCTCACATCAATAAAACCGAGACCGTAAGCACGCCTGCGACTCTCTGCGCCAGGATTAGAATTTGACGAGCAGAGCGAGATTGATCCGGTTCTCAATCTTGCGGAGATCCGGAGTAAAACCTGGTACCAGTGAGCCAGGCGGACCGGTATTGCCACCCGGCGGCGTAATGCCGCCTCGTCCGGAGAAATACGGGACATTCGCTGCTCGATGATCAAACTCCCAGCGGAAAGTAATGTACTGGCTGGGCATATAATCGAAGGTGGCTGAAGCGTCCCAGGCTATGTATGGGTCCCCTGGATTCTGTGTGAAGTAGGGCGTCCCTGAGGCTGCGGTCGCACCATTGATCGGCGGCAGCAGCACCAGATAGCGTCCGGGATTGTTGATCTTGCCGCCGCCGAGCGTCAGACCAAACAAATCCTTGTGGAACCAGAAGCGGTTGTAGAACATGTAACCGAGGAAGCTCTGCTTCGGACCACCCTTACGATTGCCAAAGCAACTCACTCCGCCACCGGTTTCACATCCGGCATCGAGAGTCAACGAGAATGCGGCCTTATCGAAGAACTTTTCCTCGTTGTCGTAGTACTTGACCTCGATGCTATCGTCGGTGTGCAGGCGCGTGCGGCCAGGCGTGGCCAGCGTGTCCTGGCCCAACCCGTACTGGTTGCCGAGTATCGAAAGCCATCCATTCGGACGCCACAAGACCTGCATGCCGAGACCCGGCCGGTTGTTGAACCGTCCGTAGGACTGCCAGCCGTTAATGAACCACGGCTCAATCTTTAAATGTTCCGTTGGAAAGATCTGCACGCGCACGCCATTGAAGAACCATGGCGTGTTGGACGAAACATACGACGGCTGATACGTCCAGTTGTCGAACTGGTAGTAACTGAAAAGACCCACATAGGATAGGAAGATCCCGGCATCGACGTTGATCCCGTGCAAGACGTTAAAGTGGTAGCCGCCATACGCCTCAGAAAGGTAGCGGTAGGCATTGTCGAGGTTCCATTGGCCACGTGAGGGGCTGGCATCATTCCGCGGAGTCGTCTGTGAATACATACCAAACTGCGTCATCAGCCTGCCACGAACGTTATCATAGTGGAAGTCGCCACCGATGCCGAGCTGCGTCACCTGGACTTCGCCCGACCGAAAGACCTCGCTCGACCCGCCGATCGTATCGTCTTGGGGATGGTTGAAATCGTAGATATAGTCCACGTCGGCCCTGAACTCTGGCGTAAAGAATTTTGTATCCATCGCCGACTTTTTGGTGCGGGCATTGCCGTTCAGCCAGGTGAAGTCTGCGAACGCAAAGGGCTCCGAAGCCGAAGCCTTGTTGGAAGGCTTGGTGGACGGCAAAGGCCTGGCCTCACCTTGCGCTTGCGCGGGCGCAGCGAGGGCCGGACTGGACGGCGCGGTGAGCGGCTGTGATTCCTGCCGCGTGGTGCTATTTACTCCGCGGAAGATGCCAAACCCGAAGGGCAGCTTCCTAGCCGACGCGACCTGCCCCACAACTTGTTTTTGAGTCGCGTCAGCCTTCAACCAATCCGCGCTCGCAGCAGCATTGTTAGCCGGGTTGTCTGGAGATTGGTCGGAGCCCGGACTAGAACCGGCCGCGGTAGCGGCATGCGCTGCCTGCGAGGTCCGAGGGGTGATACTTGGTTCCGAAGACGCGTTGATCGATGCCTTATCGACCATTCGTGCCTCCAATTCCGCCAAGCGGCGCTCGAGCCTATCAATGCGTTCGAGCAGCACGCGCTCACGTTCCTCGCTGGCTTTCGCCGACGTGGGCTTCTCCTGGCAGTGAGCCGCCCATGGATGCAGTCCGATAACTAGCAAGGCGACGGCCGCGCCGGAGATGCCTCGTTGGCCTTGCCATCCGCTCGTACTCTCGCTGAGACTGGCTGGGCGCCTCTGCGATCTTACAAGACGAAGTTGTGGCCTGCCTGCTTGCGACGTTGGCCGCATCACTGCGCGGGATTGCTTCTCCTCCCGCCACAAATGGACGAAGACATAGATTAGGAATGCGCAGGACGCGAAGCAGAGCAACTCGAAAAATAGAACGACCATCTGGGGCCTCCTCGGTTGCGGGATTTGCAGTAGGCTATTCCGCGGCTATCAACTCCGGCTGATACCTAGAGTTACGAGTCCGGTCGTAAGGAAGGGATAAGAGGTTCATAAGGATTTCGTAAGTGCGCAAAAGATCATAAGCGCAGGATGCTAGCTGTGTCGAACCTGTAGTCCCGCCTTGGAGAGCCCAGTTTGCCGGCTCTCCTCTGGGTGCGCTCATGGCCCGGCAGAAGGGGTGCAGGATAGGCACGCCCCATCGACTCGGTGCTGCGAGACTAGCCCACTTTCCTTCTCTAGTAGACCGCGGGAGCAAGTTCCTCTAGACTTCGTGTCGCAATCGCAGTGGCAGGAGGTCGCAGAATGGCGAGATGGAAATTCGAACCAGGTCATACCGCCGCGGAATTTTCCGTGCGGCACATGATGGTGACCTACGTTCGGGGTCACTTCAAAAACATTCAGGGTAGGCTGGAGTTCGATCCCGAGCATCCCGAGGATGGATCGCTGCAGATAAGTATCGACGCCACCAAACTCTGGACAGACGAACCGGAACGGGATGCGCACCTGCGTAGTGCAGACTTCTTGGACGTCGAACATCACCCGACTATCACCTTCAAGAGCACTAAGGTCGAGCCAACCGCCCGGACTGAGTACAAAGTCACCGGCGACCTCACCATCCGAGGCGTCACCCGGCGGGTAACGCTGGACGTTCGCTACCTGGGCAAGGGGCGGTCGCCCTTCGGCGACACCCGCGTTGGGTTCACTGCAGAGGCCAGCATCAACCGGCACCAGTTCGGCGTGGACTGGAATGCTGACATGAAAGACGGTGGGGTGGTTGTCGGCGTAGATGTTCTGATCACTATCGACGCCGAGGCGATCCTCGAGGGGGTCTAGTTCGAGGCCCCGATTTGCAATTTCGGGCAATTCCCCAAGGATTTTTCTCTTCGCCATTTGACTTGCTCTTCGGAAATCCGCTATCCTCGAATCTTCTTGATAGAGGCGCGGAGGCCATCAGTAGCCGGCCCGGCGGTTCCGAGCAGCTTCGGAGGCCAGAGCGAAAGGGGCTCCTCTCAATCTTTCTGCCGAAATCGTCACCGGGAGCTGACCACCGGGGCGATTGGGGGACAAGGCTAAGACTTGCCCACTGTCATCCGTTACAAGCGGATGGAGCGCTATTGAGAAGCGAAGAGACTCGAGTCAGCCCCCTCGCGGATTTTCCTTCTCCTACCTCTTCATCCGATAACGAATTTCATGGATCTATTTGAACTCGTTCGAGCCCTGATCGATATTGAGTCGATCAGCGGCAAGGAAAAGCAGGTCGGGTTGTTTCTCTTCGGCTGCTTATCCAAACTTGCCGCGCGCCATCAGGGTCGCGTCGAGCGAATGGAGGTCGAACCGAATCGTTTCAATCTCTTCGCGCAGTGGGGCGAACCGATCGTCACGCTGTCCAGCCACATGGACACCGTGCCTCCGTTCATTCCTTTCCGGGAGGACGCAGAGTACATCTGGGGGCGCGGGGCCTGCGACGCGAAGGGAATTATCGGCTCGATGATTGCGGCCGCCGACCAGTTGCTCGCGGAAGGCACGCGGAATTTCGGGCTCCTGTTCGTTGTGGGCGAAGAACGGAACAGCGCAGGAGCGATGGCGGCCGCCAAGGCGCCTCGGGGATCGCGGTACCTGATCAACGGCGAACCCACGGAGAACAAGTTGGCCATTGGATCGAAAGGCGCGCTGCGGTACGAGGTGGTTACCCACGGCAGGATGGCACATTCGGCTTATCCCGAGCTGGGCGAGTCGGCCATTGAGAAGTTACTGGATGTGCTTCAGGAACTCCGCCAAATCCCCTTGCCCGAGGATGCCCGGACGGCGCCCGGGCAGAGATCATGTTCCGGCTGGCCGGTGAGGCCACGCCGATTCGCGCGGCGGTGACCCGAGCCGCTGCGGGTCGCGCGGAGGTGAAGGAAATCCTCCATACCCCAGCGGTGCGCCTGAGCTCCCTCAACGGCTTTCCGACGACAGTCGTTTCCTACACAACCGACATTGCGATTCTCGGGGATGGCTGGGGAAAACCGTTTCTGGTCGGACCGGGCAGCATCGAACAGGCTCACACCCTGGAAGAACGAGTGTCGAAGCGGCAGCTTCGCGAGGCCGTGGAGATTTACCGGAAGATGGCGAGGCAGCTGCTTTCTGCTGCCTAGGAAAGAACAATGGCCGGAAAAATTGAAGTCGGAATCTTGGGCGCCACCGGAATGGTGGGCCAGCATTTCATTCGGTTCTTGCAGTGTCATCCTTGGTTCGAGGTGAAATGGCTCGGCGCGAGCGACCGTTCGGCCGGCAAGAAGTACAAAGAGGCCACGGGCTGGCGGCTCAACGGCGTGATGCCAGGATCGGTGGGCGAATTGACCGTCGTAGAATGCAAGCCCGGTAACGCCCCGCACCTGATCTTCTCTGCCCTGGATGCCTCGGTGGCCACGGAAATTGAGCGCGCATTCGCCGAAGCGGGCCATGTCGTAGTTTCCAACTCGAGGAATCACCGCATGGAGCCGGACGTGCCCTTGCTGGTGCCCGAAATCAACCCCGAACACCTGAAGCTGCTTCCGCACCAGAGGCGGAGACGCGGCTGGCGCGGGCAGATCGTCACGAATCCCAATTGCTCCACCATTGTGCTGACGATGGGCCTCGCGCCGCTGCTCCCGTTCGGGATCACCAAGGTCATGGCCACGACGCTGCAGGCGATTTCCGGCGCCGGCTATCCCGGAGTCCCCAGTATGGACATCCAGGCGAACGTGATTCCCTTTATCGCCGGCGAAGAAGAGAAAATGCAACAGGAGACCCAAAAGATTCTGGGCGAGTTTACCGGGGAAGAGATTCGACCCCTGGCGGCGAAAGTCAGCGCGCATTGCAATCGAGTACCCGTGACGGATGGTCACACCGTGACGGTCTCCGTGGAGCTTACCGCCAAGCCTCCAGAGCAGGCTCTGCTCGCGTGCTTCGACAATTTCGTGAGCGTTCCGCAGCAGCGGCATCTTCCTAGTGCGCCCCCCAGGCCGATCGTTTACATGCCGGAGTGTGATCGCCCGCAGCCGCGCCGCGATGCGGAACGCGAGCGAGGGATGGCCGTTTTTTTCGGCCGCCTGCGTCCCTGCCCCGTGCTGGACTGGAAGTTCGTCGTCCTCGGCCATAATACGATCCGCGGCGCGGCGGGGGCGGCGGTTCTCAATGCCGAACTGATGCGTTCCGAGGGGTTTTTCGACTGATGATCGTGATGAAATTCGGCGGCACGTCGGTGGAGTCGGCGGCCGCCATCGAACGAGTCGCCGCGATCGTCCAGGCGCGCCTGGACCGCCGGCCCATCGTCGTGGTTTCGGCCATGGGAAGGACCACGGACAAGCTGCTTGCCATTGGCGGCGAGGCAGTCCGAGGAAGGCGCAATCAGGCGCTGGCGCGAGTCGCCGAGCTGCGGGAGTTCCACCTGCGCGAGGCAAGGCCCCTGGTTCTGCCGTCCGATCAGAGCGAATTGGATTGTGTCATCGAGGAGCATTTCCGGGAACTCGTGGAATTGGTTCAAGGCCTGGCTGTTCTCGGCGAATTGACGCCCAGGTCGATCGATGCCATCTCCAGCTATGGAGAGCGCCTCTCCAGCCGGATCGTTGCGCTGGCCTTTCGCCAGTATGGAGTCGAGAGCGCTCATGTCGACTCCCGGTGCCTCATCGTGACTGACCGGCGCCACACGCAGGCCGCGCCGCTGCTCTGCCAGACCTATGCGCGTCTATCGGCCGTGCTTCCCGAACTTGCTCGTGACAAGGTCGTGGTGATGGGGGGCTTCATCGGCGCAAGCGAGGATGGAGTGACGACGACGCTGGGGCGGGGCGGCTCGGACTTCACCGCGGCCCTGGTCGGCGCCGGCGTGGATGCGGAAGAGATCCAGATTTGGACCGATGTGGATGGCGTGCTCACCTGCGATCCCGCCCTGTTTGCGGGCGCGCATCGCGTCAAGACGATCTCGTTCGCAGAGGCTGCGGAATTGGCTTGCTTCGGCGCCAAAGTATTGCATCGCCACCGTGCTTCCGGCGATGGAAAAGAATATCCCTGTGGTCGTCTTGAACTCGCGCCGCCCCGAGGTCCCCGGAACGCGGATCGTGTCTCAAACGGTGCCTTGTGCCAACGTGATCAAGTCCGTGGCCTGCAAACGAAACATTACGGTCGTCAATATCCATTCGACGCGAATGTTGATGGCCCACGGATTTCTGCACCGCATCTTCGAGATCTTCGACCGCTACGAGACGCCGGTGGACATGGTGGCCACCTCGGAGGTGAGCGTGTCGCTGACGATCGACAACGCCAACCATCTGGCCGAAATCTGTGAAGAGCTCCGGCCGTTCGCCGGGGTGAGCGTCGAAAACGATCAGGCCATCGTCTGCGTGGTGGGAGACAATCTCCGCTTTACCCCGGGCGTGGCCGCGCGCGTGTTCACAGCTTTGCGGGGCGTGAACGTACTCATGATTTCCCAAGGCGCCTCTCTTCTGAATCTGAGTTTTGTGGTGGCTGGGGGCGACCTGCCCAGGGCCGTAGCTTCGCTCCATCGCGAATTCTTCGTCACACTCGATTCGGCGGTGTTTGACTGAAATGAATCTGGCGATCGTCGGCTACGGCAAAATGGGACGGCTGATCGAGCAGCTCGCTCCGCAGTACGGCTTTGCGGTGAAACTGAAACTCGATTCAGACAATAACGCCAGCGGCGAGGGCATCACGCGCCAGAACTTGAGCGGTGTCGATGCGGTCGTTGAGTTCTCCGTCCCCTCCGCGACGCTCGGGAACGTCGAGCGTCTTGCTTCGCTCGGCGTGAACATGGTGGTGGGCACAACCGGCTGGCTGGATCATCTGGAGCGCGTGCGGTCGGTGGTGGAGAAAACCGGCATCGGCTTCGTGTGGAGTCCCAACTACTCGATTGGCGTCAGCATTTTCCTGCGGATTGTCTCGGAGACTGCGCGTCTGCTGGCCAACGAAGCAGAGTACGGGGCCTGGGCCTGGGAGATTCATCACGGTGCCAAGAAAGATGCTCCGTCTGGAACGCTGCTCAAACTGGTCGAGGAGATAAAAAAGAGTGGCTATCATCGTCCCGTTTCCGTAAGCTCGAACCGTGCCGGCGCGCATCCGGGGACGCACGAGATTGGGTTTGATTCTCCGGCCGACACCATCGCGCTGCGCCACACCGCGCGGAGCCGTGAAGGCTTCGCGCGAGGGGCGCTGAGGGCGGCTCGCTGGGTAGTCGGGAAGAAGGGCCTTTTTGAATTCCGCGAGATCTTGGGCGAGTTGGGATAGGCCCGGGCTTGTCTCCCAAGATCGAGGCTGGGCCGGTCTGGAACGACTCAACAAAGGGGGAACTCAACATGTTTACAGGA
>WNFF01007243.1_pt1 | contig 10621 bp, 13 predicted proteins | sample 5400441 | NCBI WGS metagenome assembly WNFF01 (sample SAMN13153345, study PRJNA577476) | soil metagenome | isolation source: 120 cm saprolite under Douglas fir tree site 2 hole 3 replicate 1 | place: USA:California | collected 2015-04-18
CGCGAGGAAAATGCCGGTGTATTGTGGATGGCGCATCAGGGCGTAAGGACCTCCGGTGGCAATGCGCCCTTTTGTGTTCGCTCGATATACCTGACGCCAGCCGGCGATCAGCAGCATAACTCCAAAGACGACAACAGTGTAACCGACGGTCATCGAAGCTGGCATCGCCCATCGGCTGCCTGTCAGATAAACCCAGAGATTGCCGTCCCAAAAGTTGCCCGCAACATCCAGATTGAAGATGCGGGCGAGCAGGTAGACCGTGACGGGAAATCCATACATCTCGGCATAAAATGCAATGATGAAGGCTTGCACGGTTCCGGCCCGAGTCCATTCCCGCCAACCTTTCGGCATGACGAGATGGTAGAAACCCCACGACACCAGGACGATTGAAATTGCTGCGCCTCCCCAGAACATGTTTGGGTTCATTTGTCTGCCTCCTGGTCGATACCTGAAAGGTTCGAACACCGTCGCGCATTACCTTGAAATTCGGCCTATGCTTTCTCCGGTTCCGCGAACGACAGCACGACCGTGTCTTGATCTGTCGCTGTTTGTGCAGACGCACGATGGCGTTCGTAGGCCTCGCCAGCCTGCGACGGTGCGGTGACACAGCCGCCCCTTCCCCGGGAGCGCCCTCCCGATTTTCTGCGCCTAGCCTGCTCTTCCTCTATTTTAGTTCGGAAGGAACGACCGCCCGGTTACATCAATGACGACAAAAATATCGGTCGCGGCAAGATGAGGAAAATCGCTGGAATACTCTCTACAAACGGGATTATGATCTCCGTCGAAATTGTATTGCATGGCCTTCATCGAAGGAGATCACCATGTTCAGGCTAAGTAGGAAAACCGAAGCTTTCATCGATATCAGCAACCTCGCCTTAGGTGGGTTCCTGTTTCTGTCGCCATGGATATTCGGATTCACGTCGGATCTCGGATGGCACACATCATGGATGGCGGGTACTGCCATCGGCGTCATCGCAATCTTCTCAATTGGTGACCTGTTCGCATCCGTTACAATTCCCAACTTCATCGAAACCGAGGAATGGCTCAATCTCGCTATCGGCTTGTGGTTGGCGGCGTGCCCCTGGATTCTCGGTTTCCACGGCGACACGATGGCTATGCAAGTCCACCTTGCGGTGGGACTGGTCATCGCAGCAATTGCGGTTGTTGAACTCTGGGTGATGCACCACGCCCCTCCGCATGAAAGGGCGTGATGCAGCCTGACATATTCCAATGTGTTGAAATTTTCAGCAGCGTCGCGCCCGCGAACCTGCCGCCGCACGCACCGCACCCGGCCAGCACCAGACCCAGATTTTTCAGATCATATCATGCAAGGTCTTCACGAAACGGTGAGCTTGTAACCAGACGGCTTCGCTTTGCGAACTAAGCAATCATGGCGGCTCGCCATTTGAACCCACAGGAGAACGTTTATGTATTTTGTTGACAACCCCTATCGCATCCTGCGCGCTAGCGTCCTCGCCTCAGCGTTGATCGGCACAGCATTGACGCTGCCGATGAGCGAGGCTCTGGCCCAAGGCGGCATGTCCGACATGAAGAAGATGCCGACGATGAACGACATGAAGAAGAACGACACGAAAAAGGCAACAACCGCGAACGCAACTGGCACAATCACGGCCCTGAACGCTGCGAACCACAAGATCACATTCGATCATGGTCCGATCCCCGCCATCAACTGGCCGGCAATGAAGATGGAATTCGCAGTCGCTCCTTCTGTCGATCTTGCGAAGCTGAAGACGGGTGTGCCCTTCAATGAACAAGCTGCTTACCTTTCCACCGCAATACAGTCGCGCAACATCTCCCCGCGCGGCAACCGCCCGATGATCGCCATCAACCCGGCAATGGATAATGGCGCCATCGGACGGTTGCCGCGCCGATTCGATTAATTGAATCGACTCCCCCGGAAAGGCCTCCTTCAAGAATACGACGGCACGATGCCCTCGGTCGCCAAGCGCCGAAACATCGCATCAATCCGATGGGGCGGCAGCTTAGCGCCACCGTCAAGCCACCAGGTCATTACGGCAATGAATGCGCCAACAACATACTGCACGGCGAGTTCGCGCGGGATAACGTCGGCCGACTTCTTGTCAACAGTCGCGGCAAGCTCGTTCCGCACCAGGTCGGAGAGTATCTGGCGAATGGTGCCAAGGGCGATGGCACCGCCGCGGCCGCCAACCAGCGCCCTATAGAGGTCAATATGGTCGCGGGCATGTTCGAACATGGCCAAGCTGAAGCCCAAGCTTCGGTGCCTGATATCTCCTGGCATCGCCAGAGCATCCTTCTGCCGATCCACGAGCAGCCTGCGCAAATTCTCGAGGCCGCTCCGTCTTAAATCATCCTTGCTCGTGTAGTGGGCGTAGAACGTCGATCGACCGACATTGGCCTCCTCGCAAATGTCCTCGACTGTAATCGCCTCGTAGCCCTTTTCGAGGATCAAGGAAATATGAGCCTTTTGCAGCATCGCCCTGGTGCGGGCGACGCGACGGTCTATCGGCCTCTTAGCCATAGCCATACTATTCCCGGTCAAATCGAGCAGATTGTTCATTAACGAACACTCGCATCGGGCTGTTCGTTGACAAGATCCTGGACGCACTGTCTCGTTTCGCACCTCGTGTCCATTTTTACAACTGCGCGATAACAGGAGGAGAGGCACATGATGGACCCACTTCCCTACCCCGGTGCGCCACGTTGGGTGAAGGTGTCCGGAATCGTGGTCGGCGTCGTGGCCCTGCTGGTTGTTGTCCTGATTCACGCCGGCGGCCGCCACAACATGCAGTCCGCGGGCGGCCTCGGTGGCCACGCAGCACCTGAGAGTGGCGACTGATGACCATGGCACCGAGCCTGCGCAAGTTTGCGCTCACCGCGCATGTCGTCTCTTCGGTCGGCTTGCTCGGCGCGATCGCTGGCTTCCTGGCGCTCGCGGTGACCGGCCTAACCAGCCAGAATGATCAGATGGTGCGTGCCGCCTATCTGGCGATGGACTTGATCGCCAGGTTCGTTATTCTCGCATTGGCATTCGCTTCACTGCTAACGGGGCTTATTCAGTCCGTTGGCAACCCGTGGGGCTTGTTCCGGCATTATTGGGTCCTGGCAAAACTCCTGCTAACCGTCTTTGCCACCATCGTGTTGCTGGTCAAGATGGAGCTAATTGGCTACGCGGCGCGTCTTTCAGCAGAGGCGACATTGTCCCGTGCCGATCTTCGTGCGGCAGGGATCCAACTCGCGATCCACGGCTTTGGCGGTCTGCTGGTGTTGCTCGTGCCCGCGGTACTCTCTGTTTACAAGCCGCCGGGCGTGACGAGGTACGGATGGCGAAAGCAGCATGCGTGATGTGCAAGACGCGAGGCGGGATGAAGCTGAGGGCGAGGCTGTAGATGCGCGCCAAACAGGCACAGCTGCAGCCTGGACGTGATTACCCAGCGCAGCAGGAAGGCGTGCCATTCTTGCCGGCGCGTTCCGCCTGGATCGGTGGGCACGGCACGGTCCCATAAGAACAAAACACACAGCAATCGCCGGGCTTCGGCTTGAGCCGAGCGCCGCAGCCTTTGCACTCATAGAAGAACTGGCAGGCATCCGTTGGCATCGTTTCCGACGCACCATGACCGCAGTGAGGGCAAGTGAGCGTTGATTGAATTTCCATGGACGTCATCGCACAAGCTTGAGGAGGAAAGACTCAATGTAGGGGTCCCAAGCAACCGAAAGAAAGACGAACACGCTGCCCAGACCAAGGAGCACCCGCGCGCTCTTCGAGGCAGAGTGAGCAGAACAAGAGCCATCAACGTTGCAGACGACGGATCGCCGTCGAAAAAGTAAAATCCAGGCTGCCAGCACAACCACCACCGCCGCGCCAAGCAGCAATGGCCGCCAGTTGGCCAACATCTCAAGTCCGCCAAATACCGCGCTGCCCGCTCCGAGCCCCGCAAGCGCCAGAGGCAGTACGCAACAGGATGACGCCGCAAGCGCGCTAAAGCCAGCTACAGCCCCTAAACCGGCAAGCCAGCCGCTGTCTTGAATGGGACTTGTTTCAGCTCGACGCGGGATTGGGGTATCCATATCCGCTGATGCCATGGCTAGTGCTCCTGCATGATTTGAGGCACTCTCGCACCCGTAGGAGCTACGGGTTCAAGCGAAAAATGATCACGAAACCGAGAGTTATCACCATCGGACAATTGGCCAGTGCGGCTGCGGTCAATCTGGAGACGGTGCGCTACTACGAACGTATCGGGCTCATGCCGCGGCCCAGTCGCACCGGCAGCGGCCATCGCTCGTACGATGAGAAGCATATTCGGCAGCTGTCATTCATTCGCCGAGCCCGTGAGTTGGGGTTCAGCATCGAAGACATCCGCGCGCTTCTGATGCTCGCGGCGCCCACGCGAAGATCGTGCGCCGAGGTCAAGGAAATTGCCAGCGCTCATCTCATCAGCGTCCAAGCGAAGCTTGCGGATCTTGCCAAGCTCGAAAACATTCTAACCATGGCCGTCGCTCAATGCAGCGGAGAAGCATTCTCAGTGTGTCCGGTGCTCGACATCCTGGACAGGCCGCAGTCTCCTAATCTCTGAGTCGCGCCACGATGCGATTGCGTTATCCCTGACGAAAGTGCTGAGCTGAAATCGCTACACAGCGCTCCAGGACGTGGTGTGGCCATGGCGCCGGAAATCCATGAGTTCGAAGTCGGCTCCAAGCATTGTGCCAAGAATTCCCGCAGCGTAGCGCGTGATCGGCAGGACGCTGCACCGTTCGGGCACGGCAGGTGTGCCTCTGCTGCAAAAGAACGAGCTTGCTACGCACTAATCGGCAGGGCCCATGCCCTCGGAATGGCTTCGGCATGCGCACCCTTCATACATATAGGACATGGTGCGTGGGCCTGGCGCGTACTCCACTTGCAGGTTCGTCAGATTGAAGCCGGCCAGACGGATAAGTTCATCTATCTTTCGATCCAGATGACAGCCGCCCGCCATGCGGCGCCAGGCCGGAGTGATCCGGTGCTGCCAATATTCGACGCCTGGCTCAGGCGAAAGTCCGTGCTCGACAAAACAGAGATTCCCGTTTGGCTTGAGTACCCTCCGCATCTCGCGCAACGCGGCCAGCGGATCCGGAATCGAACAAAGTGTCCAGGTCATCACCACGGTATCAACGGCGTTGTCCGTAAGTGGGATCGCGGTTGCAGAACCCAGAAGAAGTTCAACAGGTACCGGTGATGCTGCGGCACGCCGACGCGCGATTGCTAGCAATCTGGGTGAAGGATCGATCCCGTAGACAAGCTCAACCTGTTTGCCATACAGCGGAAAGTTCAGTCCTGAACCCACCCCGATTTCGAGGACGCGCCCACGGGCTGCAGCGACCACCGTGCGACGATATTTCGTGAGGTGCTTCTGTCGCATGATCAAATCGAGAATGGGCGGTAGTATCCAGCGCTCATAGAAATTCATTGTTGATCCTCTTGGCTCTCCCGCTCGTCCCTTCGAGGTTACCGCGAATCTCATTGTCCGAGGTCACGAGCTTGGTGCGCATCCGATAATCGAGATGCTCGGTTCCCATCAACCGATCCCACCACGTAAAGTAGAGTCCAAAATTCCGGGGCGCGTGCTCGTGATGTATGTCGTGGTGGGTGACCATCGTCACGAGACCCATTATCGGACGATCCGCCCAACCTTTCGGAAAGAGCTCGTAGCCGCAATGGCCGATGGCATTGCGCAGCATCATGTGTGCGGTGAATGCGAAGAGGCCGCCAACGTGCATCGGGACGATTGCGACGAACATCGGCATGAATAGCGCATGGATCAGGGCTTCGCCGGGATCGAATGCGTAGGCTGTCCATGGGGTCGGATTGTGCGAGCGATGGTGAGCGGCATGCAGCTTCCAAAGCAGCGGAACACGATGCATGAGCCGATGCACCCAGTAGAAATAGGTATCTTGCGCGATGATCATCGCTACCACGCTTCCAATGAGATAAAACCACCCATGGAGCGAAACGTCTGCGTAAATCGAAAACAGGCCGTGCGTCGCCCCGACCCCGATCGCAGTCCCAACGGACGCAAAGATGCAGACGGTTACGAGCGAGTGGCCGATTTCCCGCCAGATTTGACCGACGGGAGGAACGCTGGTGCGAATCTTTCTGTATCCCAATCGTGACCGGAAAATCACCCAGACGACAAGAAATACAGAGCCTGCGCCGATTAGATAGCGGACGAGATCGCCCGCGAAGACATATGGAAATATCTGGCGAAATTCATCGAGGATGGGGGTGAATTGCATCATGACGCGGATACTCTCCCTGTGTCTATCCTCCATTGAGGAGAAACCCGGAGCTAACCGCTGAACCCCACCCTGTCCGCTCGATTTCTTGCCAAATGCGCTCGATTTCGAAATCGTCTAGCTTTTTTCAGATTCGATCCGCCCATTCACGCTGCGCGTCTCCACCAACGCGGTGCTCCTGTAAGCCGTTGCGGACTGACCGGTTTCGGCACGGAACGCGCGGTTGAAGGGAGGGAGTGAGGCAAAGCCGGAGTCGAGCGCAACGGTAAGCACCGGCAAATGCGCCAGTTTAGGGTCACGCAAGGCGGTCTTTGCGGCGGCGATACGATGCCGGTTCACATAAGCGTTGAAATTGCTATGGCCGAGCGCCTCGTTGATGTGTTTGCGCAGACGATGCTCCGGTACTCCCAATCTTTTGGCCAGTGCGGCGATTGTCAAACCCTGCTCAAGATACAACTTGTCAATATTGATGGCACGCTCCAAGGCCGCGCCAAGGGCCTCATCGATCAGCCTCTTGCGATCCATAACTGGAATAGGTTCTGCCTGCCTGGCAGTCGTTCTGTGTTGGAACGCCAAGCGCGATGCGGATGCGCTAAGTAGCCATGTCGCCGCCGATGCCGCGAGGATCGAAACAAGTACAGATTGTAGCGCCAGCATCCAAGCAGCAGGAGATCGCCCGGAAAGGGTGACCTCGGCGACCGCAATCCCGACAGCCACCAGACTTCCGCCGATCAGAAACAGCAGCCTGAACCGCCTGCGATTCTCCAAAAGGTCGTTGTCGTAGCCGCGCCAAGCAAGCAGCAATACGTGAGCGTCGAGGATCAGAATGACCAGATTATGGATGACGGCGAGGGACTGCCCAAGAGCGGCGCGCTCAATAATGTGGGCTCCAACACGGGCAAAACCCAAAGCCAGCACAGCTATTAGGACGCCAACATGTACCGCTTCGAGGCGAAAGTCGTCCTCCAGCAGCGCCAGCGCGAACCACCAGAAAAACACGCTGTTGCCAATGCATAGGGGGAGCAGCAACGCCTCGGCACCGGAGACACTTGAAGCGCCCGAGCATGACATGTAGGCGGCAGTCCCGATTCCGAACAGCGCGCCCAATCGCGCCCGGAAATCAAACCTTGCGTCGCGCAGCAGCAGGAATGCGGTTAGCAGCGCTAGTGTGACGGCGGCTGGTCGGAAGAAGGCGTCGATCTCAAGCATTGATCAGGTTCGAGCACATCACCAACTTATCCCAGGAAAAGGCAGCGCTCGCTGCGACAGATATGAACCGGCTTTTAACAACCGCTGCCGCTCGCGTCGACTCCCTCCATCAACAATATCAAATAGCGCAGCAAGAAGGCGCGACATGCTCGCCGACGCGTTCCGCCTGGATCGGTGGACACGGCACGGAGCCATAAGAACAAAACACGCAGCAGTCGCCGGGCTTCGGCTTGAGCCGGGCGCCGCAGCCTTGCACCCGTAAAAGAACTGGCGAGCATCTGTTGGCGGCGACTGCGGCGCGCCGATATTTCGTGAGGTGCTTCTGTCGCATGATCAGATTGAGAATGGGCAAATATCCGGCGCTCATAGAAATTCATTGTTGTTCCTCTTCGCTCTCCAGCTCGCCGCCGCCAAGGCTATGACTTTAAGTGATTCCTCGGCCCCGTCCGCGACGCCTTTTTCAAAGTCTCCCTCGACCCGACCCATCTGGTTGGTTACGTGTGCGAAGCAAAGCACTGCGCAATTGCGGGCTTTCGCAAAAGCGTAGAGCGCTGCCGCCTCCATCTCCACTGCAAGAATGCCGGCGTTCTTTGCCGCTTCGATCGCCTGCTCCGTTTCCCGGAATGGAGCATCTGTGGTCCATGTCGCGCCGGACTGGATTGGAATTCCTGCCACAATCAGCGCTTCTCTTGCCATTTGCGTCAGATGCCCAGCCGCTTCGCTGTAATGGGAAGGCGGCAGGTAGTGGTAGCTGGTCCCCTCGTCGCGCAGCGCACGGTCGATGACAACGAAATACGGTGGCGCCTGCACCGGAAGAATTTGACCTGAAGAGGTCATGCTCACGAGAAACCGGCAGCCCGACGCGAACAGCTCCTCCGCGACGAGAACCGCAAACGCGGCTCCGACAACGCAGCCCAGAATGCCGTATGCATGCCCGCCTTCACGAAAGACATAGAGGTCCGTGTGATAGCAAGCCCAACTCGGATGACGGCCGGCCAATCCCGTGTCGTATAGATATCGAACCATGTCGCCATCGGGGTCGAGAATGCAGATTTCGGGAACGGGGGCGTCCGCGAGGTTTTTCTGGCGGCGTGCTTCGCGCAACAGATTTTCGGGTTTGAAGGCGGACGCGGCATTGTAGTGCTTATGCGCCAGGATAGGCGGCGTTTCTTCCATTTTCACTGACATGATCCTCGAAATTTCTATAACGGTTCATTCGATAGGCTTGCCCGCAGACATTGCCATGAATGCAGTTCTAGGGAGGTCACTCAGCTGTTCAGCGACCGCGTCTATTTCTTCGCGTGTCGTTCCGCGCCCGAGGCTGAAGCGGATCGCGCCCATGCCCACTTCCGGCGTGACGCCCATGGCCTCAAGCACGGGCGATAGCTCGACGCGCCCAGCGTGGCATGCTGAGCCTGTCGAGGCCGCAACGCCGTCCAGCCCGTTCAATATCTCCGCGCCAATGCAATTGATAAAAGAAACATTGAGCGTGTTCGGCAGACGATGCGCAGGATGTCCGTTGAGGGCGATGCGATTGCCGAACCGCTCCTGCAGTTCGCGCCAAAGGTGGTCGCGCAAGACCCGGACCCGGTCCATTGAGGCTAGATCGCGCGCCAGTTCGCAAGCCTTGCCGAGACCAATCGCGAGCATTGCGCTTTCGGTTCCAGCGCGCCGCCCGCTCTCATGTCCGGCCCCGTGAATGAGCGGCTCGAGTTGGACGCCACGGCGTACGAACAGGACGCCGACACCCTTGGGCGCGTAGAGCTTGTGTCCGGCGATCGAAAGCAGATCGATGCCGAGCCCGTTCACGTCGGTTGCAATCTTGCCGACCGATTGGGCGGCGTCGGTATGAAAGACGACACCATGTTCGCGGGCGATGCGCGCGCACTCCTCGATCGGCTGGATGGTGCCCACCTCATTGTTGGCGTGCATGATGCTGATGAGGATCGTGCGCGGCGTGATGGCTCGGCTCAGGTCATCGGGATCGACGCGCCCGAATCTATCCACCGGCAGGTAAGTTATCGGCGCGCCCAAGCGCTCAAGAAATCGGCACGGTGCGGTAATCGCCGGGTGTTCGACCTGCGTGGTGATAACGTGATCGCCAGTGTCGCGTCGTGCAAAATACACGCCTTTGAGCGCAAGATTGTTGGCCTCGCTTCCACCGCTTGTGAAGACAACTTCATCATCCTCGCAGCCAAGCAGAGCCGCAATCTGCCCGCGCGCTTGTTCAAGGGCGGCTTTCGCAGGTGCGGCGGCCCAATGATCGCTAGACGGATTGCCGAAGTGATCCACAAGAAACGGCTTCATCACGGCGGCGACCGCCGGATCGATGGGTGTGCTTGCGTTGTAATCGAGGTAGATGCGCCGCATGGTCAAAACACCAACTGCGCTGGGGCGAGCCGCAGGCCATTACAGAAAAGCGCGGTGCCGCAAGGCGGATCGTCGAGAATGGCGAGAGTATTCACGGCAAGGCTCCGTCAAGATTTCGTGTCGATCGGCAGGAGCGAGATCGCGCCCCTGCCCTTCAACCCAGTTTGCGCGCCAACGTCCAACTCTATTGATTGCGCAACATCGAGGCCGCCACGCATTTTCTCGCGCATCAGCAGCGCGACAACTGCTCCTGAGAGAAACGTCAGCGTGGCAATCGTCCCGATGGCCCACGCCATTCCGAAAATGTCGGCGATGATGCCCGCTGAGAGCGCGCCGATGGCATAACCGAGGTCGCGCCAGAAACGATAGACGCTGAGCGAGCGCGCCCGCCAGGTCGGATGCGAGGCGTCGGAAACGGCCGCAATCAGGCTCGGGTAGACCATCGCCGTGCCGAGGCCGAGAAGAAGACTGCCGACGAGCCACCATTCGAACTGGCGCGTCGCGGCGGTGAGGAACAGGCCGGCTGACTGGATCCACATGCCGGCGACGATCAGGCCCTTGCGACCCCAGCGGTCGCTCAAGGGGCCGGTGGCGATTTGCAGCATTCCCCATGTCGCAGGATAGATCGCCTTCAGAATGCCGATGCGCTCGACGCCGAGGCCGAAGGAGGCGAAGAACAACGGGAAGATGCCCCAGCTCATGCCGTCGTTGAGGTTATTGACGAGGCCAGCTTGCGACGCGGCGAAGAGATTGCGGTCGCGGAACGAGGTGA
>WNFF01034445.1_pt1 | contig 10617 bp, 11 predicted proteins | sample 5400441 | NCBI WGS metagenome assembly WNFF01 (sample SAMN13153345, study PRJNA577476) | soil metagenome | isolation source: 120 cm saprolite under Douglas fir tree site 2 hole 3 replicate 1 | place: USA:California | collected 2015-04-18
CGCCGAGTTCGGCGTGGCGGTCAGCCACATCCTTCCCGAAGCTCAGGCCGAGTCGCGCCGCCGCCCGATCGGCCCGTAGCGCTTCCACGCCGACTCGGGCTTGGGCGGCCAGAACAGCCAGATCACGACGCCGACGACGAACAGCAGCATCCCGCTCGCCAGTCCCACCTTCTCGCCGTAGCCCTTGCGGTCCGAGAGCCAGGAGGCCACGATCGCCGAGGCCAGCCAGGCGAACAGCAGGTACAGCGCGGTGGCTCCGATCAGGGCGGTGACGGTCATGTGCCCAGGTACGCCTTCTGCACCTCGGGGTTCTCGCGGAGCGCTGCGGACTTGTCGGCCAGCGCGACCGTGCCGGTCTCCAGCACGTAGCCGCGCGACGAGTACTCCAGCGCGAAGTTCGCATTCTGTTCGACCAGGAGGATCGTCGTGCCCTGCTTGTTGATCTCGGCGACCGTCTCGTAGATCCGCTCGACGAGGATCGGCGCGAGGCCCATCGATGGCTCGTCGAGCAGCAGGAGCTTCGGGCGGGCCATCATCGCGCGGCCGATCGCCAGCATCTGCTGCTCGCCGCCGGACATCGTTCCCGCCTTCTGCTTGTCGCGCTCCTGCAGCCGCGGGAACAGGTTGAAGACCCTCTCCATGTCCTCGCTGATCTCGGCCCGGTTGCGGCGCAGATAGGCGCCGAGCTCGAGGTTCTCGCGCACCGACATGCGCGGGAAGCAGTGGCGGCCCTCGGGCGACTGCGAGATGCCGAGCTGGACGATGTCCTGCGGCGGAGTGGCCGAGATGTCGTTGCCGTCGAAGCGGATCGTCCCCGTCCGCGGCGGCGTCAGCCCGGAGATCGAGCGCAGCGTCGTCGACTTGCCGGCGCCGTTGGAGCCGATCAGCGTCACGACCTCGCCCTCCTCGACCTCGAGCGAGACACCCTTGAGCGCCTCGATGTTGCCGTAGAACGTGTGGATGGCTTGCACCTCGAGGAGGGGCATCACTGCTTCCCGAGGTACGCCTCGACGACGCGCTTGTCCTGGCGGACGCTCTGCGGATCGCCCTCGGCGATCTTCTCGCCGTGATCGAGCACGGTCACGCGTTCGGACACCCCCATGACGACCTTCATGTCGTGCTCGATGAGCAGGATCGTCAGCTTGCGCTCGTCGCGGAGCTGGCGCATGAAGTCCGTCAGGCGACCCGACTCCTGCGGGTTCATCCCCGCGGTCGGCTCGTCGAGCAGGAGCAGGTTGGGGTCGGACGCGAGCGCGCGGGCGATCTCCACGCGGCGCTGGTCGCCGTAGGACAAATTAATTGCGAGCTGGTCGGCCACCTCACGGCGCAGGCCGACGTAGTCGAGCATCTCGAGCGCCTTCTCGTGCGCCTCCCGCTCCTCGCGGCGCGGCCGCGGCAGCCGCAGGAGCGAGCCGAACAGGCCGGCGTGCAGCCGCGCGTGCTCGCCGACCATCACGTTCTCCAGCGCCGTCATCGTCGCGAACAGGCGGATGTTCTGGAACGTGCGGGCGACGCCGAGCGCGGTGATGCGGTCGGGCCGCTCCTCGGCGATGCTCTTGCCGTCGAAGGCGATGGTGCCCGTGGTGGGCTTGTACAGCCCGGTGAGCATGTTGAAGAACGTCGTCTTGCCCGCGCCGTTGGGCCCGATGATCGAGACGATCGACAGGCGTGGGATCGAGAAGTCGACGTCGGAAACGGCCACGAGGCCACCGAACACCTTCGAGACCGACTTCGCCACGAGCAGGTCCTTGGACGGCGGTGGGCCGCTCGCCGGCACCGGGGTCGGGGCCTCGGTCGCGCCGTTGCTCACGCCCTCACCTCGTAGAGGTCGGTCTCACCCGTGCCGACGCCCTCCTCCAGCTCGAGCTTGCGGCGGCGCTCGGGTATCAGCCCGGCTGGTCGCAGCACCATCATGATCACGAGCAGGAAGCCGAAGATCCCGAACGAGAGCTGGGTCAGGCTGAAGTCCAGGCCCAGCTTGCTTGGGATGTCGTTGAAGACGTCCGGGATGAGGTAGTAGTTGATGTAGGACAGCGCGAGAGCGCCGACGACGACGCCCCAGATCGACCCGAGGCCGCCGAGGATCACCATGGCCAGGACGAAGATCGAGAAGGAGAACTCGAACGTCCCGGCGTTCACGCTGTTGATGTAGTAGCCGAGGAAGGCGCCGGCCATGCCGCCGAGGGCGGCGCCGGTCGCGTACGCCAGCAGCTTGGTGCGTACGAGCGGAACGCCCATGCTGGCGGCCGCGACCTCGTCCTCGCGCAGCGCGATCCACGCGCGGCCGAGCCGCGAGTCGCGCAGGCGGAAGTTCACGAACAGCGTGAACACGACGAGGGCCAGCGCGACCCAGTAGTAGGGTCTGATGTTGGTGGCCTGGTTGAACTCCGCCAGGATGGGCAGGGATAACGGGTCGAGCGGCGAGATCGCCTGCTGGCCGTTGGTCAGGGTGGCGTTGTGCGTGAAGGGGACGGCGATCTGGTCGCCATTGACCGCGATGGTGCCCACGATCTCCCCGAAGGCGAGCGTCACGATCGCGATGTAGTCGCCGCGCAGGCGCAGCGTGGGCAGGCCGATGATCATGCCCGCGAGCGCCGTGAGGCAGACGGCGATCACCAGGACGATGAGGAAGTTCAGGTGGATGCCCGCCGTGGGCGTGTGGGAGAGCGAGCTCTCGGCCGCCTTTCCCTGGACCAGGATGTGGACGCCGTGCTTGTTGTTCGCGCCCGAGAAGTAGTCCGATGCGAACCAGCCGGCGCTGTAGGCGCCAATCGCGTAGAAGGCGACGTAGCCGAGGTCGAGCAGGCCGGCGAAGCCGACCACGACGTTGAGCCCCAGCGCCATGACGACGTAGGCCAGGGCGATGACCGAGCGGTCGATGAAGCCGTTGAGCGGGCCGAAGAACAGCGGGAACACGATGGCGAACAGCAGCGCGGCTCCCCCGGCGATCCAGTTCGCCCGGCGGGAGTTGCGGAGCTCGGCGAGCGTGCTCATCCGGCCTCGCGCGTCTGCTCCCCGAGCAGGCCCTGCGGCCGGAAGACCATGATCAGCACGAGATAGGCGAAGACGATCGCCGGCGTCCACTGGCCGCCGATGCGGTTGTCGGAGATCTGCTGGATGCCGCCGATGATCAGGCCGCCGAGTACGGCGCCCTGGAGGTTGCCGATGCCGCCCATCACCGCCGCCGTGAAGGCGATCAGGCCGGCCCGGAAACCCTGGTCGTAGCGGATGCCGGTCTCATACAGCGCGTACACCAGCCCGGCCGCCCCGGCGAGCAGGCCGCCGAGCAGGAAGGTGAGCGAGATCGTGGTGTCGACGTTGATGCCCATCAGCCGGGCCGCCTCCGGGTCCTGCGCGGTGGCGCGCATGGCCTTGCCCAGGCGGCTGCGGCTGACGAACGTGGTGAGCGCGATCACCAGCGGCGTGGTCACGCCGAGCGCGAGCACGTCGGCGTTCGTGACCGGGATGCCGAGGACGTTGAACAGCTCGTTCTGGGAGTCCAGGAGGTCGGTCACCCCCTGCTGCGAGCCGCCGAGCCACAGCAGGCCGACGTTCTGCAGGATGAAGGAGAAGCCGACCGCGGTGATCAGGGGTGCCAGCTTGGGCGCGTTGCGCAACGGCCGGTAGGCCACCCGCTCGATCATCACGTTCAGCGAGCCACACGCGACCATCGCCAGCAGCATCGTCACCACCAGCCCCAGCACGAGCCCGAGCGTCCCCGTCGCCAGCGTCAGCCCGATCGTGCCGAAGAAGCCGTACGAGATGAACGACCCGAGCATGAACAGGTCGCCGTGGGCGAAGTTGATCAGCTCGATGATGCCGTAGACGAGCGTGTACCCGAGGGCGATCAGCGCCCAGATCGCCCCGTTGGACAGGCCCTCGAAGAGGTTGGTCCCGAGGCGGGCGAGGCTGTCGCCGTTCGCCAGGTCGCTGATGCCGTAGTACACCGGCATCGCCGCCAGGACCGCGATCAGGCCGTACTTGGAGGCGAGCTCCCGCAGCACCGTCCCGACGGTCTGGCGGGGTGTGGGGATGGTGGCGGCTTCCAACCTGGGCCCAATCGGTCAGGAGATCGGGGCGGGCTCCGCGGCCCCACAAGGGACCGCGGCGCCCGCCCGCTCGATCTCAGTTGTCCTTGACTACGCCGTCGACTTGATGACCTGGGCGAACTTCAGCTTGCCGTTCACGATCTTGTAGAGACCGTAGTCGGTCAACGTGGTGTCGCCGTTCGCGTCGATCGAGTAGGTGCCGAGCACCGACTGGCGGTTCTTCGTNNCCTCACGCGACACGTTGCCCTTGTTGGCGTCGGCGTCCCGCTTGATCGCGTCCAGGATCAGCGCCATCGACTCGTAGCCGTAGATGGCGTACGGGTCGGGTGGGGTGTGATACGTCGACTGGTACTTGGCAATGAACGACCTAGCCGCCGGGTTGTTCGGGCAGCACGGATCCAGCGTGGCGATCGTGCCCTTGAAGCGCTTGCCGATGTTGGTCGGCAGACCCTTCTTCGGGTCGGCGAAGTCGGTGAGGACCACACCGTCGCCGCCGTACAGCTTGATCGTCGGGTGCGCCGTACCGACGTCCTTCACTGCCTGGACGCCGTTCGACTCGATCTCGCCGGTGAACACGAAGCAGTCGGACTTGATCGCCGCGGCCTGCGAGCGGTAGTTCGCGGCCTTGGGATCGATGCCGACGTTGCCCTCCACCTTGAGGCCGCTCTTGGGGGCGCTCTGCTGGAGGTTGCGGGCCAGGCCCGTCGAGTACGTCGTCTTCGAGTTCCAGATCATGATCGACTTGCACCCGTCGTTCTTGGCCGCCGTCGCCAGGGCGGCGCCCTGGATGATGTCGGTCGGGACGACGCGCGCGTACGTGCGCTTGCCCGTCGGGTAGTACTTGTCGGGCTCACCCGGTTCCGAGCCCGGCTTGTTCGTGGTCAGACCCACGTAGGTGTTCGACGGGCTGACCTGCGCAATGCCGGCCTGGTTGAGGATCGGCAGCGAGATCTTCGTCGCCCCCGAGTTGTACTCGCCCAGGTACGCGATGGTGCTGGCGTCGCTCACCGCCTTGCGGGCGTTCTGGCCGACCGTCGCGTCGTCGGCCTTGCCGGCCGCCGCGGTCGAGTCGTCAAGCGCGGTGTAGGTGACCGTGTACTTGCCGACCTTGCCGCCGACGCCCGTGACGGCGAGCTTGGCGCCGTTCACGATGGCCTGGGACTGCGGCCCCGAGGCTCCCTGAAGCGGCAGGCTGGAGTAGACCGTCAGCTTGCTGCCGCTGATGTTCTTACCGCCACCGCTTTTGCTGCTGCTGCCGCAGGACGCAGCGCCGAACGCGAGCGCACAAACGCCGGCTACGGCGAAAACCGAACGTGGCTTCAAAACGAGACTCCCCCTTCTCAACGCATCATGGATACCGGCGGTGATCCTATAGCGCCCAGGCGGGCTCCGCACTACGGTTTGTTCAGGAACACCAGGGCTGACGCTACGCGCCGGGAGGCGTGAGCAGGCGGTCGAAGACCAGGCTGCCGTGCCTGACCCGATACGCCCCGAAAGAGCGCAACGTGCTGTCGCCCTGCGGCCCGATCGTGTACGGCCCGACCGCCGAGTCGGCGCGCCGGAGGCCGAAAACGCGCCTGATCACGCGCCGGCGCTCGTTGGCGTGGCGACCGGCCCGGCGCAGCGCGCCGAGCACCACCCGCATGGCCTCGTAGCCGTAGACCGCGTAGCGGTCCGGCGAACGGTGGAAGGAGCGGCGAAACCGGTCGACGAAGGAGCGATAGGTCTGCGAGCGGTCGCGCGGCGGGATGGACGGATCTACGAGGTACGTGGACGCCGCCGAGGGCCCGAGCCGCCCGTGGAAGTCGGGCAGCGCGAGCGCATTGGGGCCGAAGAGCTTCAGGTTGGGCGCAATCGTGTGCAGGTCCTCCCACAGCCCTTCGGCACGGTCGTGGGCGGTGCCGCCGAAGAACAGCGCGTCGGGGGCCGTGCGCGAGACCTTCCGGGCGGCGCCGGCGTAGTCCGCGCCCTGGGGCGTGATCGTGTCGTTGGCGACGACCCCGATGCCGAGTGCGGCCGCGTCGACGACGACGGCATCGGCCATCGCCACGCCGTAGCCACCGCCGTCGTTGGCGACGTACAGGCGCGTGACGCCCAGCTCCTTCATGTACGCCGCCAGGGCGGCGGCCTGGCGATTGTCGGGCGGCGCGATGCGCGCGAAGTTGCGCCGGGGGTCGGGGTAGTACTTCTCCGGCTCCCCGCGCGTCGCGCCCTCCCGGCGCGTGAGCCCCGCGAGCCCGTCTGCGGGGCTGACCTGGAGGATGCCCTTCTGGTCGAGCACCGGGATCGAGACGGCCGACGCCCCCGTGTCCAGCTCGCCGATGTAGGCGATCGTCCGCGGGTCCTGCGTCGCCCGGCGGGCGTTGGCGATGACCTGGTTGGGGTCCCAGCGGCCGGCGTCGAGGGTGGAGGCGTCGAGCGGAAGGAGGCGGACGCGGTAGCGGCCGGCGCGCGCGCCCGTCTCGGCCAGCGCGAGGCGCTCGGCGTCGTAGGTGTCGCGGGCCCGGCCGGCCAGGTCGCCCTGGAACGGCAGGCTCGTATAGACGTGCAGGACACGGCCGGGCACGACTTCGCTCCGATCGCCCACAGGGTGACCCATGCGACGAGTCCGATGGTGGTGGCGACGACCAAGCCCATGTGGCGCGAAATGCTATCTCAGCGCTGCGGCGAACTCGCCCACGAGCCCGGCGACCTCGGCGGGCGGATCGTCGGCCTCGGCGGCGGCCCGCACCAGACGGCTGCCGACGATCACGCCGTCGGCCCCGGCCGCCGCCGCGGCGGCGGCCTGCTCGGGAGTCGAGATCCCGAAGCCCACGGCCACCGGGACGTCGGCGTGCGCGCGAGCCCGCGCCACCACGGCGGCGAGCCCGTCGAGCGCGTTGCGCTCGCCGGTGGTGCCGGTCACCGACACCGTGTAGAGGAAGCCGCGCGCTCGGGCGCCGATCTCGGCGAGCCGCTCCTCGGTGGTCGTCGGCGCGACGAGGGGCACGAGGGCCACGCCCTCGGCGTCGCACGCCGCGAGCAGGGCCGGAGCCTCCTCCATCGGCAGGTCCGGCACGATCAGGCCGGAGATGCCGGAGGCGGCCAGATCGCGCGCGAAGGTCTCCGGACCGCGCGCGAGCACGAGGTTGGCGTACGCCATTGCGACCACCGGCACGTTGGCGGCGAGCGCGCCGCCGACCCGCAGCACGTCGTCCACGGTGGCGCCCGCGTCGAGGGCCGCGGTGCCCGCCGCCTGGATGACGGGGCCGTCGGCCAGCGGGTCGGAGAAGGGCACGCCGAGCTCGACGAGGTCCGCGCCCGCCGCGGCGTAGGCCTCGCCGATGCCGCGCGAGGTCGCGAGGTCGGGGAAGCCGCCCATCAGATAGGGCATGAACGCCGCGCGCTTGCCGGAGTCGACGAAGGCGTCCGCGATACGCTGGATGCCGCTGGGCGGGGCGATGCGGATCCTCATTCGGGCGGCGCGTCGAAGCCCAGCACCTCGGCCAGGTCCTTGTCGCCTCGCCCCGACAGGCACACGAGGTCGAGCCCGTCGGCCGGCCCGGCGTTCGCGAGCACCCAGGCGAGCGCGTGGGAGGACTCGAGTGCCGGGATGATCCCCTCCAGCTGCGTCACGCGCCGGAATGCCGCCAGCGCGTCGGCGTCGGTGACCGCCACATAGCGGGCACGGCCGGTGTCGCGCAGATGGGCGTGCTGGGGTCCGGAGCCCGGGTAGTCGAGTCCGGCCGACACCGAGTGGGCCTCGAGGATCTGGCCCTCGTCGTCCTGCAGGATCGCCGCCCGCGACGGGAGCCGGCCCTCGCGCTCGAGCACCTGCGCCCGGGCCTCGTCGCCGATCACGCGCTGCAGGTCGCGCACGATGGCCGGGTACGGGGCGGGGCCGACCGACGACCCGATCACGTAGTGGGTGTCCTCCACGTGGGCGACCCAGTCGCGGATCGCCTCCGACACCGCCTCCTTGAGGGTGCGCGCGCCGCTCTGCACCGGTGCGACCTCCGCGCCGAGCAGGTCCATCCGCTGCACGTTCGGCTCCTGGCGGCGCATGTCCTCGGTCCCCATGTACACGACGCAGTCGAGCCCGAGCAGCGCGCAGGCCGTCGCGGTCGCGACGCCGTGCTGGCCGGCGCCGGTCTCGGCGATCACGCGCCGCTTGCCCATGCGCTGCGCCAGCAGCGCCTGGCCGAGGGCGTTGTTGAGCTTGTGCGCCCCGGTGTGCAGCAGGTCCTCCCGCTTGAGCAGGATGCGGCGCCCGGCGGCCTCGCTCAGCCGCCGCGTCTCGTACAGCGGCGTCGGACGCCCGGCGTAGTCGCGCAGCAGCGCGTCGAGCTCGGCGCGGAAGGCCGCATCGGCCCACGCCTCCTCCCACTCCCGCTCGAGCTGGGCGAGCGCGGGCATCAGCGTCTCGGGCACGTACTGCCCGCCGTAGGGACCGAAGCGGTGCTCGACGGCACTCACGAGCTGGTCACCTCCGCGCGGCTTCCAGGGCTTCGGGCGGCGGCGAAGAACGCCTCGAGCTTGGCCGGGTCCTTGCGGCCCGGAGCGGCCTCGATGCCGCTGGCGACGTCGACCGCATAGGGCGCGGCCAACGCGATCCCCTCCCCCACGTTGTCCGGAGTCAGCCCGCCCGACAGGATCACCGGCACGTTCGTCCGGCGCCCGCGCAGCAGGTCCCAGTCGAAGGTCTCCCCGGTCCCGCCGCGCAGCCCCGTGGCGTGCGCGTCGAGCAGGTGGAAGTCCGTGTGGAACGCCTCGACCGCCTGCAGGTCGGCGTGGGTGCGCACCTGCACCGCCTTCGACACGCGGCAGCCGGTTCGGCGCGCGGCCTCGGCGCAGTACGCCGGGCCCTCGTCGCCGTGCAGCTGGAGCATCGTCAGGCCGACGCGGTCGGCCGTGGCGACGACCTCGTCGAGCGGCCGGTTGACGAACACCCCACACACGAGCGCGCGGCGGTGCAGTGCGGCCGCGATCGCCAGCGCATCGGCCTCGGCGCACGCGCGGGGCGAGGGCTCGTGGAAGATCAGGCCGAGCGCCCACGCGCCCAGGTCGGCGGCGCGCTGGGCGTCGTCTAGGTTGGTCAATCCGCAGATCTTGACCTTCGGGGCCATCGCCCCATCGTAGGCGCTCGCCGCCGCGCCTACTGCTGCGGAACCGTCGACGGCCGCTGGGTCAGAGTGATCGTCGTGGTCTTCGAGATCTTGTTGCGCAGGTACTCGATGCCGACCGAGTCGCCCGGCTTCTTGTCCGCGATGGCGGAGATCACGTCGTCCATCGACCCGACCGACTTGCCGTCGATCTTGGTGATCACGTCGCCGCCCAGCTGGACGCTGGAGCCGTTGAGCGTGGTCTGGGCGTCGCCACCGCGGATGCCGGCCTTGGCCGCCGGGCTCCCGGGCGAGACGCTCTGCACGAGCACACCGCTCTGGGAGGCAAGGTTGAGGCGGTCGAGCGACTTGTCGATCGTCACGCCGGTGATGCCGAGGTAGGCGCGCTGCACGCGGCCGTTCTGCTTGAGCTGCGGCAGCACCTTCTTGGCGGTGTTGATCGGGACGGCGAACCCGATACCCACGTTGCCGCCACCGCCGGCGCCCGTCCCATCGCCGGTGGCGATCTGCGAGTTGATGCCGATCACGCGCCCGGCCGCGTCGAGCAGCGGCCCGCCCGAGTTGCCGGGGTTGATCGCGGCGTCGGTCTGGATCACGTTGGAGATGGTGAAGCCGTTGGGCGCGCTGATCTGGCGCTGGAGCGCGGACACGACGCCGGTCGTCAGCGTGCGGTCGAGCGCGAAGGGGTTGCCGATCGCGATCATCGGGTCGCCGACCTGCACGCTGCTGGAGTCGCCGAGCTGGAGCGGCTTGAGGTTCAGGCCGCTGGCGTCGACCTTCAGGAGCGCGAGGTCGGTCGAGGAGTCCTTGCCGACGATCTTCGCGTTCTCGGTCTTCTTGTCCTCGAAGGACACGGTGACCTGCGAGGCGCCGTCGACCACGTGTGCGTTCGTGAGGATGTAGCCCTGCGTGTCGACGACGAAGCCGGACCCGGTCGCCTCGCCCTGCTGGTCCTGCGGGAAGCCGAAGGGTGACTGGGTGCGCTGCACGATCTGCGACTTGACGTTGACCACGCCGGGCGCGTCGCGCTTGTAGATGTCGCGGGCGGTCAGCGCCTTGCCGTCGGCCACAGCCCGCGGCGCGATCGAGGACTGCTGGACGACGGTCTTGGTGGTGCTGCCGTCGACACCGAACGCGAGGAAGGCGGCGGCCACGACAACGCCGCCCACGAGGGCGGCCACGAACGGGGAAGCGACGGTCTTCTTCATGAGGCCTCAGCAGTGTGGTCGGCGCCCGTGAAGCCGAACTAAAGCTCGGTCGGCCAGAGCTAAAGGGGCGTGGCGCCCGGCTCGGCGCGGACTATTCCGCGCCGGTCCTACCGATCAACGGGATCGCGCGTCGAGCCAGTCAAGAGCCGGGTTGCGAGTTCGCGATCCGGCTCGCCGAGTAGAGACGCACCGACCAGTACGCCATCTACTCCCGCGCGCTCAAGCTCCTCGAGTTCCTCCGGTTTGCTGAAACCGGAT
>WNFF01005221.1_pt1 | contig 10616 bp, 11 predicted proteins | sample 5400441 | NCBI WGS metagenome assembly WNFF01 (sample SAMN13153345, study PRJNA577476) | soil metagenome | isolation source: 120 cm saprolite under Douglas fir tree site 2 hole 3 replicate 1 | place: USA:California | collected 2015-04-18
TGAACGCCGAGGCGGCGCCGGTGCCCGTCGCGAGCCCGCAAGCGTCGCCCGCTCCCGCGGCCGCGAAGATCGGCGGGAATTGATGCGGCTTGCGGCTGGCTGGCGCTGGGCGGCGGCCGCGCTGCTGATCCTGGCCTGCGCGCGCAAGAAGGCGCCGCCCGCCGCACCCGCGCCGACGGTCGCGGTGGTGGACGGGACCGCGATTCCGGTCTCCGCCCTGCAGCGCGAGCTGGATCGCGCCCGCCGGGGGGCCGGGTCGCAGGTGGTCGACGGCTTCCCCACCCCGTCGAAGATCGAGTCCAAGGACCTGCCCCGCCTGGCGCGCGCGCTGCTCGATCCGCTGATCGACCGCGCGCTCCTGGGACAGCGCGCCAGGGCCGCCGCGGTGGTAGTCACCGACGCCGAGGTGCAGTCCGCGATCGACGCACTCGCGGAGTCGGCGCGCGGCTCGGGCGAGTCGTTCGCGGAACGGCTCGCGCAGGACGGCCAGACCCCCGAGCAGCTCGCGGAGGACATGCGCGAGCGCCTGCTCGCGGAGAAGTGGGTCGCGGAGCAGACGCGCGGGGAGAAGCCTTCCACCGCCGAGGTGCGCGCGTGGTTCGACCAGCATCGCTCCGAGCTGGACGTCAAGGAAGAGGCGCACGCGCAGCAGATCCTGGTGGCGACGGCCGAGGAGGCGAAGAGCCTGCTCGACCAGATCCGCGCCGGCGCCTCCTTCGAGCAGCTGGCGAAATCGCACGGCCGCTCGCCGGATGCGCAGCGCGGCGGGGACCTGGGCTGGTTCGCGCGCGGCACCATGCCCAAGCCGTTCGACGAGGCGTGCTTCTCGCTCCGGCCCGGGCAGGTGTCGGGAGTGGTGCAGACGAGCTACGGATACCACCTGTTCAAGCTGCTCGGACGCCGCGGGCCGCGGAAGCGCGCCCTGGACGAGGTCAAGGATGAGGTCGCCCGGCGCGCATTCGCCGAGAAGCAGGCCCAGGCCGAGCGGCAACTGCTGGAGCAGGTGCGCAAGGGCGCCCGGATCGAGATCAACGAGGCGGCGTTCTCGCTGCTGAGATAGACTCCGCTCGATGAAGCGCGTCTTCCTCACCGTGCTCCTCTGCGCCGCGGCCGCCCGCGCGGAGATCAAGGAGCGCATCGCGGCGATCGTGAACGGCCAGCCCATCCTGCTCTCCGACGTCGAGGAGCGCATCGGGCCGGAGCTGACCCGGGTCATGCAGCAGGCCCCGGGACCGCACCGCGACAAGGAGCGCGCGGACCTGCTCCACCGGGGCCTCGCCGAGCTGGTCGAGGAGAAGCTCATCGAGTCGGAGGCGAGCACCCTCGGGTTGACGGTGTCGGAGGAGGAGCTGCAGCGCGCCCTCGAGCAGCTCGCCCGGCAGCAGGGCATGGAGCTGGCCGACTTCCGCCAGGCGCTCGAGCAGCAGGGGATCGCCTGGGACACGGCGCGGGACACCGTGCGGCGGCAGACGCTGATGGCGGAGGTGCTGCGCTTCAAGGTCAAGGCGCGCAAGGTGACGGACGAGGAGGTGCAGGCCGCCTACGCCACCGAGGCGCACAACGCGCAGTACGAGGTCCGCGCGCGCCACATCTTCGTGCCCGTGCCGCAAAACGCGAGCCCCGCGCAGCAGGCGGCCGCGCTGGCGCGCGCGGAGCAGGCGCTGCGGAGGGTGAAGGCCGGCGAGACGTTCGCACTGGTCGCGCGCGAGATGTCCGAGGGGCCCACGGCGAAGCAGGGCGGCGATCTCGGCTACTTCCGCCACGGGCTGATGCTTCCCGCCATCGAGCAAGCCGCGTTCTCGCTCAAGCCCGGCGAGGTGAGCCCCGTGATCCGCACGGGCTCCGGGTACCATCTCGTGCTGGTCGAGGACCGGCGCCCCATCCCGCCGAAGCCGCTCGCCGACGTGAAGGAGGAGCTCCGCAACCGCCTGGCCAACGACTCCGTTTTCAAGGAGCGGGAAAACTACCTCGCCACCCTCCGCAAGACGGCGCAGATCGACGAGAAGCTCTAGGGCGGCTCGGGCGGGACGTTGCCCTGCTTGTCGAGGGCGGGCCCGATGTCCGGGTTCTCGACGGGCTGGTAGCTGCCGGCGGTGGTGGGGACCTCGATGGCCGCCAGGGCCCAGGCGCTCCCCGGGGGATCGCCGGGGCGGACTCCGTCCTCGTCCACCCAGACCTGCTCGATGCGCGCGCCCTTCTGCACCAGCTCCCGGAAGGACTGCTCCGGATCCTCGGTGTGGCTGAATTCGTCGACCGAGAGCCCGGTCGCGTTCTGCACCAGCAGCTGGTAGGCCTGCACCCGGCTGCGGAGCGTGGTGGCGAGGTTGTCGATCGCCGCGTCCCCGGCGTAGTCGACCGCCTTTTCCGGACGGAACGTGGGCCCGCTATAGCCCGTCGCGTACACCTTGCCGGGAGAGCCGGGCAGCCGCTCGAGCCAGGGCGGCATCGCGTTGCCCTTCGCCAGCGTCCCCGCCGCCGCCTGCGCCGGGCGGCCCTTCGCGTCCAGGTCCAGCACCGCCAGCGCCCAGACCGAGCCCGGCTCGTCGCGGTCCCCCGCCTCGTCCACCCAGGTCGCCTCGATGCGCGCGTTCCGCAGCAGGACGTCGGTCGCTTCCTTGTCGATGTCCACCGCGCGCGCCGCGCGCCCGGACGCGTCGGTCGCGGCGCCGTAGCGCTCGACGTGCGCGGCGAGCTGCAGCGCGACCTTCCCCCGCGCGTCCTCGCGGGCGTTGTTCAGCGCATCCTGCGGCCAGAAGGTGGGCCCGCTGCGGCCCACCGCCACCACCCGCGTCTTGCTCGACTCCGGGAGCTTGTCGACCCAGTCCGGCACCGGCCGCAAAGGCAGCGGCTTGCCCCACCGGTTCAGCCTCGGCGCGGGCCTCTGCGGCGCGTTGCCGCCGCAGGCGCAGAGCGCGAGGAGCAGCGCGACCACCGGGCGCATGCGGGTTACTGGCGCTTGGCCTCCTCGGCCGACAGCTCGTCGAACGCCTTGTCCGCGTTGGCGCGCACCGCGTCGCGGACCCTGGCGTTCAGCTCCTTCATCTTGTCCAGGTTGTTCTTGAAGGTGTCCATGTCGAGCTGCGCCAGCGAGTACTCGGTCCCGTCGGTGTCCACCCAGTGATCTACGATCAGGACCCCCGACAGCTCCATCTGCGAGTACGTCTTCAGCGCCTGCTGGACGTGCTGCTCCTCGGTCGAGGCGCTCATGTCGCCGGCGGTGGTCGAGGCCTGGTAGTCCTTGTTGAGCACCGCCACGTAGGTATCGAGCGTCTTGGCGATCTCGCTGCGCGCGCGGGAGTCGGAGGTGGACCTTCGCAGCGCCGCGTTGCGGATGCCGCTCGCGATGCCCACGCCGTAGAAGATCTTGCCCTTCTCGCCGCCGAACGCGCCCGACCCGCGGTTGACCCAGTCGGGGCCGTTGGCGTGCAGGATCTGGTTCGACATGTCCGGCTTCTTCTCGCCGCCGCACGCGGCCAGCGCCGCGGCGACGACTGCCATCCCGATGACCTTCTTCACGTGCTTCCTCCGGTTGGTCGCCGCCGATAGGGCGGCGCTACGCTTTTCAGAGACCTGCGTTCTCCTTCGCCACGAGCGCTGCCGCGAGATCGGTTCCGGCGGCGACGCCGGCCTCGTTGGCGGCCGCCTGCTGCGCCGCTTCCGGGGTACGCCCCACCCCCTTGCTCTGCTTCACCGACGAGGCGACCACCGCGCCGCTCTGGCTCTCCAGAGCCCGGACGTCCAGCGAGGCGGTGGCGGCCACCTGGCTGAACACGCGCCCGCCCGGCACCGTGCTCCCTTTCACCACGATCACCCACGGCATTCCTTGCGCCCGCGCGGTGTCGAGCGCCTGCCGCTCCGAGCCTTCCGGCTGGGTGATGGCGGTGAATCCCTTGGAGGACAGCGCCTGTGCGACCGAGCCGGCCGCCCAGTCCGGCGCCACCAGCACCGCCCGGCGCGCCCGGGCCTGCGCCTTGGCGGCGGAGTCCTCGGCCGCCTGCCGGAGCTGGCCCGAGGTGCGCAGCTGCGGGTCGGAGAGGTCGATCTGCTGGGGCAGGGCGCGGGTCTGCGCCGCCGCGTCGCGATAGCGCACCAGCGCGGCGAGCACGTTGCCTTGCCGCTCCTGCGCCTGCCCTTCGCGCAGGCGCGAGAGCGCCGCCAGGGCGGTGTGCTTCTGCTCCTCCTGCTGGCGCGCGCGCTCGGCGTCGAGCTCCGCGCGCGAGATCTTGATCAGCACCCACACGTCGAACCGGTCGATGGTTGTGGCGCCCGCCTTGCGCGAGAACTTCTCGTAGTACACGTCGGCGATGCGCGCGCTGCGGATGAGCGCCGTGGCGCGCCCCTTGACCGTGTCCTGCACCCGGTCCGACCCGAGGTCGGTGGACATCACGTCCTTGTGCTCGGAGGTGACGTCCACCCCGATGTACTCGGCCGCGTGGGCGCGGGCGACCTGCATCGCCGCGTCGGTGCCTTCCTCGAGCGAGGTGGCGCCCTCGCGCGCCCCGGAGAAGTACAGCGTCTCACCCTCCTGCGGCACCTTCACCAGCCAGCCCGGTGTCTTCGGCGACGAGGCCGTCTTGACCACCGCGGGCGCCTCGGCCGCGCAGGCGGCAAGCAGCATCATCGCGCCGAGCGCGGCGCGAGCTCCGCGGGTGGCGGTGCTACTGCGCACCACCCACCACCGAGGCGGCGGTCTGCTCGGAGACCCGCTTCGCCTCGTCCTGCAGGCGCCTGATGTTGTCCAGCTCGCGCAGCATGTCCTTGTCGTTCGACAGCTCGTACGCCTTCTGCACGGTGGCGGTCGCGCCGTCGTAGTCGCCGGCGTACTCGTAGGCGAGGCCCAGGTTCCAGTACGCCTTGGCGAGCTGCTCGCTCTTGATCTTGGGGTTCTTCTGCCCGTCGGCGATCGCCTGGGAGAAGGTCGCCTGGGCCTTCTTCCAGTCGCCGCGCTCCGCCCAGCCGATGCCGCCCTCGAGCTGCGGGATGTCGGAGTCCTTCTGGAAGCTCGCGGTCACGTATTCCTGGTGCGGAACGATAGCGCGCATGAAGCGCTCCAGCACCCCGCGCCGGGCCGAGCGCTCCAGCGCGTCGCGGTCGATCGGCTCGGGGCGCTTGTTGTACCCAGAGTTGGTGTCGTCGCGCCGCTCCTCGTACGTCTTGGCGATGATCAGCCGGCCGGTGGCCACGTCGACGATCTTGAAGGTCGCGCGCGTGCGTGTCTCGCCACGCAGCTTGTAGATGACGGTGATGGTGCCATCCTTGTTCTTGATGCGGTCCTCGGAGGGGACCTCGCGGTACTGCTCATCGACGTCGCCGTAGATGAGAGCGCCCGCGGTCATCACCTTGCCGAGCTTCGCGGCCTTGCTCGGATCCGCCAGGTCGCTGGCGGAGAGGGACAGCTCGCGCATGATCGAGTTCATGTGCTGCCGGTCGAGGACCTGGAAGCGGTTGGTGCCGAGCAGCGCCTCCTCGAGCGAGTCGCCCATGATGGCGTTGCCGCGGCCGCGCATCTCGCCCACCGCGACGCTCTGGTAGGCGACCATGTTGATCTCGGCGGGGCGCATGACCGGCACCCGCACAGGGACCGATCCACAGGCGCAGAGCAGGGCTACAGGGATCGCGCTGATGGCGCGGGCGCTGCGAACGGGCGAGGGCATGGTGTGTCTTTCCGGCGGCTTTCGAGTGCGTGGCACTATCCGCTTCGATCGCTAGCACCGCGCTGGAACTACGGTCAACTTACTCGCAAGGCGGCCGGAAAGGGGCTCCTGGAGGGCGCCGGACGACCTTGTCCCACATCGGGTCGAGCGCGGTGGCCGCTTGCGGCGCACACGCCGTCCTGGGGTACCGTACCCGCACTCCGAGGTCCCGCGGGATCGACATGCACGATGCTCTGCGCCAGCGCGTTACCGTCTTCCTCTGCTGCGCCGCGCTCGCCGCCGCGGCCGAGCCTCCCAAGGATCGGACGCTGGCGATCGCGGCGGTCGAGGCGCGGGGAGGCGCCGCCCCGGACCTGGCGAGCGCCGCGGAGGATGCGTTGATCGCGCAGCTCGTGGCCGACGGCGCGCTGCGCGTGGTCGAGCGCCAGCAGCTCGCGCGCGTGATGAAGGAGCAGGCGCTGGCCCAGTCCGGAGCGATGAGCGACGAGGTGCAGATCGAGCTGGCCAGGCTGGTCGGTGCGCGCTGGATCGCGGTGGGCGCGGTGCAGACCACCTCGCGCGGATACAGCGTCTCGCTGCGCGCGATGGACTCGACCACCGCGCAGGTGGCGTTCGCGGACAGCGTGAAGGTCGGGGACGACGATCAGGTGGAGGCGGGCGCGCGCCAGCTCGCGCAGAGGCTGGAAGCGAAGCTGTCCGGCGGCGCGCTGCCGGACGGCGTCCAGGCGCTGGGCAACTTCGATCCGGGCGAGGTGAAGGACGGCGCGCGCTCTCTGGCCCGATCGCTCGCACTGCGCATGCCGGGGTTGACCGGCCGCGTGACGCTGGCGCTGCCCAACGACACCCTCAACTGCGCGTTCGACGGCGGCGCCCCCTTCCAGGGGCAGTTCTTCGAGGTGCGCGGCAAGGACGAGGTGACGGAGAGCGAGGTGGTGAAGGGGTACTTCCTCTTGCGCACGGTCTCGCGAACCGGCTGCACCGGGCGTGTCAAGCGGGAGCCGGGCGCGAACGTCGAGGAAGGCGACCAGCTCGTCTCGATGCCCCTCAAGATCTCCGTCGAGCCGATCGAGGCCGGCGCGGGCGCCGACGCGGCGCTCGCCAAGGTGCTCACGGACGAGACGCGCGCCGCCATCGCCAGCTTCCCGCAGTTCACCCTGGCGCAGGATGCGCAGCTCACCGCCCTGGGGCGCGTGTCGGGGCCGCGCGGCCGGCGCACGATGACCGTCCAGGTGGTCGACAAGAAGGGCAACGCGGTCCAGAAGCTGGAGCTGCCCGGCTCGTTCTGACCGCGAGCCCCGAGCCGTCTCAGACGTTGAACAGGAAGTGCACCACGTCGCCGTCCTGGACCACGTATTCCTTGCCCTCGACGCGCAATGCGCCCTTGGCTCGAGCGGCGGATTCGCTGCCGTGGCGGAGCAGCTCGTCCCAGCGGATCACCTCGGCCTTGATGAAGCCGCGCTCGAAGTCCGTATGGATGACGCCGGCCGCCTGCGGCGCCCGCGTCCCCTTCCGGATCACCCAGGCGCGGCACTCGTCCTCGCCAACCGTGAAGTAGCTCTGCAGCCCGAGCAGGTCGAAGCCCGCGCGGACGAACTTGTTCAGACCGGGCTCCGAGAGCCCGACGTGGGCGAGGAACTCCGCGCGCTCGCCGGGAGGGAGCTGCTGGATCTCCGCCTCCACCTTGCTGCAGATGGCGACCCAGCGCGCCCCCTCCCGCTCGGCCAGCGCCGCGACCTTGCGCACCAGCGGGTCAGCGTCGAGCCGCTCCAGCTGCCCCTCGTCGACGTTCGCCACGTACAGGACCGGCTTGGCGGTCAGCAGGAACAGCTCTCGCATCCGCGGCTTCTCGTCGTCGGAGAGCGGCACGCCGCGGGCGGGCCGGCCCGCGTCGAGCGCGGCCTTCAGCTTGTCGTACAGCGCGAGGTCCGCCTTGGCCTCCTCGCCCGCCTTCCCGGGCGCCTTGGCGTCCTTCGCGCGGCGCTCGCGCTTCTTCTCCAAGGTCTCGAGGTCCTTGAGGGCCAGCTCGGTCTCGACCACGTCGCAGTCGCGCTCCGGATCCACCGCGCCGTCCACGTGCACCACGTCGGGATCGGCGAAGCAGCGCAGCACGTGCGCGACGGCGTCGACCTCGCGGATGTTGCCGAGGAACTGGTTCCCCAGGCCCTCCCCCTCGGACGCGCCGCGCACGAGGCCGGCGATGTCGACAAACTCGAGCGCTGCGTGGGTCGTCTTCCTCGGCTCGAACAGCGCCGAAAGCTTGTCCAGCCGCTCGTCCGGCACCGGCACCACTCCAACATTCGGGTCCTTGGTGGCGAACGGGTAGTTCGCCGCCAGCACGCTTGCTCCGCTCAGCGCGTTGAACAGGGTGCTCTTGCCCACGTTGGGCAACCCGACGATGCCAATAGAGAGGCCCATGGAGCCGCGGATCTATACCAATCGGGCGCGCGGCCGCTCGGATTCGGCGGGTCGCCGGGTTTGACGGCGCAGCGACCGCCTGCTGCGTGGCGCGTCAGTCGTCCTCGCGCGCGTACGGATCGACTGGCTTGAGACGCGCCGGGGGCGGAGGTGGGGATGGCGGCGCGCCGTCGAGTTGGTACTTGTCCCGGAGTACTCTCCGGATCCGGCCGGCATCGTAGACGAGCGCATGCGTGCCTTCCGGAGGGTCCTTGAAGCAGAGGATCAGGTTCGTCGTGCTGGGCTTTTCCACGACGTAAGCGACGTTGTTGACGGCACCGACGGACACCGTCCTGATGGACTCGCCATTGGTGATCACGAAGAAGTTGAAGCCTCGCTCGAGCGTCACTTCGGCGCTGCGTAGCAATGCGAAATCCGAGGCGCGCGCGGCCGGCGTGAACCCATTCGCCTCGAAGCGCACCTGGAAGAGGTTGTCCCCCAGCTGGAGCTCCGAATACCCACCCGTGCGGTCCGGCCGGTGGTATGCGGTCGGGCTGCAAGCCGCGAGAGCGACGAGCGTGAATCCGCAGGCAGTACGAGCCATGAAGGGTCCCCTCGGCATCAAGAATCCCGTCGCGATTCTACGCGAGAGTGCCCGGTCTCAAAAACCGGTCTCGGGGCCTTGGTTCGGCCGCCATTTGAGCAGGCGGTTCTCGACGAGCGTGATGAGCGACTCGGCGGCGAGCGCCACGACCGCGAGGATGAACATCGCGGCGAAGACACCGTTCGCGTTGAAGGCGCCCTGGGCGGTGGCGATGAGGAGCCCGATCCCCTGGCGCGCGCCGAGGAACTCCCCGACCACGGCGCCGACCAGCGCGAAGCCGAAGCTCACGTGGAGGCTGGCGAGAATCCAGCCAAGTGCCGAGGGCATGGTGACCGACCAGGTCACCTGGCGCGGCGAGGCGCCCAGGATGCGCGCGTTCGCGATCAGATTGCGGTCCGCTTCGCGCACGCCCTGGAAGGCGTTGCCGAACACGACGAAGAAGACCATCACCACGCCCAGCGCCACCTTGGACGGCATGCCGAGCCCGAGCGCGATGACGAAGATGGACCCCAGCACCACGCGCGGGATGGAGTTGGCGATCTTGATGTAGATGCCGAACACGTCCGCGAGCAGCTGGTTGCGGCCCAGCGCGACGCCGAAGATCACCCCGAGCAGCGCGCCGATGGCGAAGCCGAGCAGGGTCTCCTCGAGCGTCACCAGCACCTGCACCCAGAGCGGGCCCAGCGAGGTGCCCTCCACGATCCAGGTGCGGATCTGCTGGACCACCCCCGAGGGCATGCCGAAGAAGAAGGAGTCGACGATCCCGGTGCGGGCGCACAGCTCCCAGGCGCCGAGCACGACCACGAGGACAGCGATCTGCAGGACGGTCACCAGGCGCCGGCGACGGGCGAGGCGCTCCGCGGCGGCCGGGGGGGCAGGCACAGCCTGGGCGACGCGCGCCTCGGCGGTCATGCCGCGGCCCCGGCGGCGCGGCGGTAGCTCAAGAGCACCTCCTCGCGCAGATCGTTCCAGATGAGCCGCGACAGTTCGACGAAGCGAGGCTCGAACCGGATCTCCGAGGTCACGCGCGGGCGCGGCAGATCGATCGGGTAGCTCGACTTGACCGTGGCGGGCCCCGCGGTCATCACCACCACCCGGTCGGCGAGCGCGATCGCTTCCTCGAGATCGTGGGTGACGAAGACGACCGACGCCCTGGCGGTGGACCACAGCTGCAACAGCTCGTCCTGCATCAGCACGCGGGTCTGCACGTCGAGAGCGCTGAACGGCTCGTCCATGAGGAGGATGGCCGGCTCGTTGATCATCGTCTGCGCCAACGCGACGCGTTTGCGCATGCCGCCGGAGAGCTGGTGCGGGTGATGGCGCTCGAAGCGGGTGAGGCCTACGCGACGCACCCAATCGGCGGCGCGCCACAGCGCCTCGTCTCGTGGCGTGCCGCGGAAGATGGGGCCGGCGGCCACGTTGTCGAGCACGTTGCGCCAGGGGAAGAGCGCGTCGCTCTGGAAGACGAATCCGATACGGCGGTCCACTCCGATGACGGGTTTGCCGAGGACGAGCACCTCGCCCGAGGTGGGCGGCGCGAGGCCGGAGATGAGCGACAGCGTGGTCGACTTTCCGCAGCCGGTCGGCCCGACGATCGCGCAGAACTCGCCGGCGGCGACGGTCAGGTCGACGTCGCGGATGGCGGTCAGCGCCACGCCGGTCGGAGTGACGAAGGTGCGGGTCGCGCGCCGCAGCTCGATGCTGGGCTCGCCCCCGGCCACCGCTACTTGGCCGCCTTGACGAACTCGCTGGTGTACGTTTTGGAGAGGTCGATCTTCCTGCTCTCCAGCGCCTTGTTCGAGGCGGTGAGCACCTGCAGCACGGTCTCCGGGCCCTTGTCCGGCATCACGCCGTCCACGGTGAACATGTCCTTGCCGTCGGCCAGCGCGCGCACGTACAGCTCCTTGTCGCCGGCGTAATAGTCCTTCGGCATCTTCTCGGCGATCTCGGCGGCCGGGTGGTCG
>WNFF01005223.1_pt1 | contig 10615 bp, 14 predicted proteins | sample 5400441 | NCBI WGS metagenome assembly WNFF01 (sample SAMN13153345, study PRJNA577476) | soil metagenome | isolation source: 120 cm saprolite under Douglas fir tree site 2 hole 3 replicate 1 | place: USA:California | collected 2015-04-18
TGTCGCCGGTCATGTCGTGCGCGACGCCGCAGGCCGAACCGCCTTGGAGTACCAAGGCATCGACGGACGCCGCCACAGGGCGGACAAAGTCTAGCTCAGGGACATGGAAGGCACAGCCAAATGGCCAACCAAGAACCTCCTTCCGTGGGCGTAACACTCGAACCCGATCTCCGTCCCGCCGCAGTGGATGCAAGTGGGGTCCGGTCGGACGCGCCTGCGTTGATTTCCTGCTACCGTTCTTCTTCGTGGTCGTGCTCCCTTCCTTGGCTGAGGGCGCGATCTAGAGAGGCGGTTCCGTTTGCGCGGCGCCGCCTCTCGTTTCACCAGCTCCCGCGTGCGCCGTTCGCGGGGCTGGAGTGCTGTTCTACTTGCGTCGCCTGCCTCGCGACGGATCGGCCACGCGCGCTGCTTGCGCAGCGGCGTCGCGCTTATTCATTGCGTCGTCCCGGAATGGTGGCGGCACGCGGTCCAGCGCCTCGGTGAGCAGCTTCACCACTGCTGCGGCGCGCGACACCGGCACGCCAGCCTGCCGCGACAGCGCCGCCGCATACGCGTCCACGCGCTCGAGCAGCTCTTGCGGCAACCGAAAACCAGTCGTCTTTGTGTTCGGTGACATGCTGCACAGTGTAAGACTATGCGCAGCATAGTCAAGCACGCCAGCGACCACCGCGGCGCGGTACGCTAAAGACCGTGGAGCCGTGGAAGCTGGTGGCCGAGATAGAAGAACTTCGAAAGATGTGGCAGGTCGCCTGGGACGAGTACAGGATGGCCAAGGAAGAGGGGCGGCCAGCGGCCGAGGTCGCGAGGCTCAACGCCGCGCAGAAAAGGCTAAGAACCTTGTATCTCACCCGGGCAAGAGCGGCATTCGACGCGGGCCTGGCCGAGCACAAGAAATAAGGCGGGCTCGTCTGGCGGCGCGGCACTCTAGCGGATGCGCGGTCAGAAAAAAGGGGCGTTCTTGACGCGGGTATTGCGTCCCACCATAGCTAGTCGACGCACTGCACGAGCACCCGGTGCGCTGGCGCCGCTGCCCGACTAGTGCTTGCCGTTGTGCACGTGCACGATCTTCTGGAACTTTGGATCCCTAAGGCGCATTTCGTGGCTGCCTTGCATAACGACGGCACGCCCATCCGCGTCGAGTCGAACGAAGCGGTGTTCCGAGTAGTACAGCTCCGTTTGCCAACGGGGGCCAACGTCTCTCGTCTCCACGCTGACGAAGGTTCCCTTCTCGATCCGCGACAGCTCGATTGCGGCCATATCTGCCCCCCTATGAGCCGCCGCTGTCATCTGCTGCCAGCGAAGGCCACCTCATCCCATCACACACTAGATTGGTCACGAGTGCGAGAGAAAACCAGCCCCCCGGTTGCTCGTCATACTGCCACGCCGGCCGGTCGCTTGGCGTTTCACTGCTGCCAGCCTCCGATATTCGCTGCCGGGACCTCGGCACGCTTCGTGCTCTGCACAGTCACCATGGACAATTGCGACAGGTGCGGAGCTTCGGTGAAGTGGATTGACGGGCGGGCAGTGAGCCGCCCGCCGCACATTGCCGCGAGCTGATCGTGGAAGGTCTTCGCCTTCTGCTTCCGCCCCGTGGCCTCCGCCGCCCGCGCGGCTCCGTGGTCAGTAAAAGTCAGTCTCGTGGGTCCTGCGCGCAACGGCAGCGGACCTCAAGCACCTGGTACGCGACCAAGTGCCAGTGGGTCTCGCCGCGCTGCGCACTTCACCCAAGGATCGGGTCGTTGCGAGCGCGTCGAGTTGCCTCGGAGCACGTTGCTGGCGACGTTAGGACACGGTTGGACCAAACGGAAGCGCGTATCGGTACCCAAGTGGCCCCGCTACGATCCTCCGGGGCAAGCGCCTCCAGAGGAGCCGACGCGAAGCGTGTAGCAACGGCGATTAGCAGCGCCGAGGGCTCAAGCACGCGAGCGAATTGCGAAAATGTCACGGGGCTCGCCCGAGCGAGATGGTGCCGTAGCGAGTAGCGTCTATCGAGAAGGCGACCGATTTGAAGATGACTGACTCTGAGCGGGAGGCCTTTGTGACGCGGTTGCTCGATCAGTCGCGCTCGCGTGATGTAACTCCGGACGGCGTCGTGGACGTTCCCGCTGTCGTCCGCCTGTGAGAGCCGGCTGATGGGAATCCTCCTCGCCATGCCCGAGACGGCCGAGGAGCGTTGCGCCCTAGCCCTGACCTGCGAAGGCGCGATAGGCTCCATCCATGGCCATCAGCGTAGCGAAGGCGCACGAGGATGCCTTCGAGGACAATCCGCCCGAGCCGGCTGCAACGATCGAGTCCCTGAGGGCACTGGGTTATAGCCCGGCGTCGGCGATAGCGGATCTCGTCGACAACGCGATCGCTGCACGCGCGCGTAAGGTCGCCGAGCGGAAAGATCAGAGCGTGCGGACGGGATTTGTCGTCAGCACGCGTGGGTCGCCATCGGCTCTAGCTGAGGCGGACGGCCCGCGCCCGAGCTATAAGCCTTGACGTGCTCCGCGTCGCCGCCGCCCGGGACGCTCCTGTCTTCCTCGACCGCGCCACCAAAACCGCGCGCGTGCTGGAGTGGATCGACGCGGCCGCCGGCGAGCGCGTCCAGCTTCTCGCTTTCGGCGAGACGTACCTGCCCGGATACCCGTTCTGGCTCTCCGAAACCGGCGGCGCTCACTTCGACGATCCCCTGCAGAAGGAAGCCTACCGCGCGTACCTGGACGCAGCGGTGCGGCTGGAGGGGCCCGAGATCGCCAGCATCGCCGCGGCGGCGCGCAAGGCCGGCATCTACGTGGTGCTCGGCGTCGCCGAGCGGAGCAGCGCCGGATCGGTGCACTGCACGCTCCTGCCCATCCATCCAACGCGCGGACTCCTCGAACCGCACCGCAAGCTCGTGCCGACCTACGAGGAGCGCCTGGTCTGGTCGCAAGGCGACGGCGCGGGCCTGCGCGCGCACGAGTTCGAGGGCGCCCGCATCGGCGCGCTGAACTGCTGGGAGAACTGGATGCCGCTCGCCCGCCATGCGCTCTACGCCGACGGCGTCGAGGTCCAGGTCGCGCTGTGGCCGGGCGCCGTGCGCAACACCGTCGACCTGACGCGCTTCATCGCGCTCGAAGGCCGCGTCTTCGTCCTCTCGGCGGGCGCGCTGCTTCGGCGTAGCGACGTGCCGTCTGGGTTTCCCCTGCGTCACAAGCTGCCCGAGCGCGACTTCTTCCACGACGGCGGCTCGGCCATCGCCGGCCCCGACGGCCGCTGGCTCGTCGAGCCGGTGGCCCGCGAGCGGCGGCTGGTAGTGGCGGACCTCGACCTCTCCGCGGTCGCGCGCGAGCGGCAGAACTTCGACCCCGCCGGCCATTACAGCCGCCCCGACGTGTTCCGCGTCGAGGTGGATCGCACGCCGCGCCGCGCCGCGCACTTCAGAGACGACTGAGCGCGCTCAGAGGGCGCGGTGGTCCTTCACAGCCTCGAGAAGCCGCGGCTTGAGCGAGGCAAAGCGCTCGTCGAGAGCTCGCGGATTCTCGCGGTTGAACGCGATCATCTTCGCGCGGGCCTCGCCGCCGCGGATCACCTCGAGCGCGTCCCGCTCGACGCCTTCGACGATCGCTGCCGCGACTGCCTCGGGCGCCTCGCGGACGAAGCCGAGGTCTGGGCCCGCCTTGCTCGAGGCCATCATCGGCGTGTCGGTCGCGCCAGGGTACGCGGTGAGGACGCGCACCCCCTCGCCGTGCAGCTCGCGCCGCAGCGCCTCGCCGAAGCGTGCCAGCCCGGCCTTGGCCGCGGCGTAGGCGGCGTAGAACGGCATCCCGATCAGTGCGATGCCGGAGGCGATGTTGACGATCAGCCCCTCGCCGCTGCGCCGCAGGTAGGGGAGCGCGGCCTGTGTCATCAGAATCGGCGCGAGCAGGTCCACCTCGATCATCGCCTGGATGTCCGCCGCATGAGTCGCCTCCAGGCGCCCGGCGCGCACGTTGCCGGCGTTGTTGATCAACACGTCGAGGCCGCCGAGTTGGCGCACCGTATCGTCGATCATGCGTGCGCGGTCGTCCTCCTGGGCCACGTCGCCCCTGACGCGAATGGCCTCGCCGCCGGCAGCGCGCAGCACGCGAACCGCTTCGTCGAGCGGCTCGGGCCGCCGCCCACAGAGTGCAAGCCGCGCTCCTTTGGCGGCCAGCTGTCGGGCGAGCGCGAAGCCGATCCCGCTCCCACCCCCGGTGAGAAGCACGGTCTTGCCAGCCAGCCGCATCGACTACCTCCTTTTCCCGCATTTCGTGCTCAAGCTGCTGGCTCCAGCAGCAGCTCAGTGGTGATGGCGATCTGCGGATGCAGCGAGCGATAGACCGGGCAACTCGCGGCAAAGAACCCGTGCACGCGCTCCGCCGCTTCGCGCTGCGTCTCCTCGGTCTTGAGGTGCAGCTTCAGGTGGATGCGCCGGATGACGAGCACCTTGCCCTCGAGCTCTACTTCACCGACGGCCTCGGCAGTCAAGCGTCCCCCCGAGGCTGGGATCTGGCGCGCCTCCAGCGCGCCCCCGTAGGTTCCGAGCAGTCAACCCGCGGCCGCGGCGACCACGTAGTCGAGCGTCGTGGCGTGCGGCTCGAAGGTGCCGGGGGCGGCGCCGTAGTGTTGCGCCACCGCCCCATGCGTGCCGAACACCACCGGCTTCTCCTCGGACGGCAACCAGGCGTGCCGGACCGAGCCCTTCACCCGCTCGAGCCTTACTACGGAACGGTAAGCAACCTCGGACATGGAACCTCCCTTTGCGAAAGTCACGTGAGACTCATTCCCCCGTCGACTCCGAACACCTGGCCGGTCACCCAGGTGACGGACGGGTCGGAGTCGTGCGTGCGAAGGAAAACACTCTTGCGCCCAGCGTACGCTCGTCGCGCGGCGCGGGCCCGATAAACGGAAGGCCCGCGCCGCGCAATCCGATCGCCTCTTCGTCTCACAGCCCGAAGTATTCCGAATGCTCTTCGTCGGCCGCACTCTTGACGCCGGCGCTGGCCACCTTGCCGCCGCTGGTCTCGCAAGCCTTGGCATCCTTCTCCTCGGTGAATCCCTGGCCCTTGCACGCGTTCTGGCCCTTGCAGTCGTGGCTCGCGCCGCTGCACGAGCCTTTGCCCTTGCAGTCGTTGGCGCCTTCGCACTTTATGGCGCCGCCATGCTTCGCATCCTTGCTCGCGAACGCGGCGCCGCTCGCGAGGATGGTGCAAAGCGCTCCGGCGATCATCGCCCCCTTCATCATCTTGTTCGTCATCTGTTCTCCTTGGTTGGGTTGTTGGAATCAGTACGACGGCTGCGCAGGTTCGGTTACGGCCCGGACGGCGATGCCGGCGCCGCCGGCGGCGAGAACCCGTCCGGTATTGCGTTCCTGCACGAAAGCGACGAGGCGCAAGGCGCTCCTCCGCCACGTCGAATCGACGGCGATGCGCTCGTCGCCCAGCCAGGTGGCGCCCGCGGTTCCCCCGATGCGCATGAGCTTCCGCAGCACCGCCGCGTGCTCCAGGGTCCGGCCCCCGTTCTCGCCGCGCGCCACCTTGCTCACGAGGCCGTCCTCGACGACGGCGAGCATCACTTCGGCAGGACCATGCGCCGGCAGCCCTTCGGCATCGACGTGAAGGGTGAGCGCCCCATCTTCCCCGGCCGCCGGGCGCAAGCGAATGGTGCCGCGGGGCTGCGAGCGGAGTCCCTCCAGCGCATTTCGCAGCTCAGCCTCGTCGCTGCCCACCACGTCGAGCTGGCCGCCGACGACCGCCTGCGGAGTGTAGATCCGGCCGCTGCCGAACAGCTCGGCGTAGCGCGACTGGCGCAAGGTGGACTCGTGCGACGAGAAAGGATCGCGCCAGCCCAGGGAGTCCCAGTAGTCCACGTGCTCGCCGAGGGCGATCACTTCCACTCCCGGAACGGGCTGCGTTCGCAGAAGCCGGGCCAGCGTGGCGTCGGCCGGAGGGCAGCTCGAGCAACCTTCGGACGTGAACAGCTCCACCAGGACCGGAACCCTGGTTGGGGCCGGCTCGCCGGCGGGCGTGCGAGCGGAAACGAGAAGGGCAAAAGCAAAGGCGGCGGCGGCTGCGGCTGCTTCGATTCGGTGCATCGGCATCTCCTTTGGATACGGTTTCTCCTCGATCGTTACGCCGCGCGGCCGCGCGACCGGAGTCGGTCGAGAGCCCAGCCGTTGAGCGGCTCGAGCTGCAGGGCGATGAGCGTGGCGAGAAGGAAGACGAGGTTGTTCGCCACCACGTCGTGTTTCTGCTGCAGCATCATCCCGGTGCAGAGAGAGACGAGCAGCAGCGCCGAGAACGTGAGCGCCCGGCGGGTCTGCAGCCCGAAGAGGAGCAAAGACCCCAACAAGAGCTCGAGCCAGGGGAGCGACAGCGTGTACGGGCGCACCACCCAGGCGGGGAGAGGCGTCTGCTTGACGAACCAATCGGTGACATGAGCGGACCAGATGCCCAGGTTGCGAAGAGCTGCCACGCCGCTCTCCGAATCGCGCACTTTCGTCGCGAACTGCAGCAGCCAGAACTGGGCGAAGAAGAGCCGCAGTACGAGAAAGGCGGTTCGAAGCGCGCGCGGGTCCATCAGAATCGCGCCGTCACTGCGCTGCCCAGGCTGTTGCGGACATGGGTGTGAAGGCGGTCCTCCAGCGCGTAATCGAAGCGAAGCCCGTATCCGCCCGGCAGCGCGACGACGACGCCCGCCGTACCGGTGGTGGAGGTGGCCGGCGCCAGCGGGCGCTGCGCCTCGTCGCCCCGCGAGAACCCGACGTAGAAGCGAAGCGCGTCGGACGCCTGCAACTCGACCCGGCCGAGCGCGTAGGCGGTGGTCGCGCTCACCGTGCTGAACACCGCGCCGCCCTGGGCGATGATTGCAAAGCCCTCGCGCGGCTCGAAGCGCAGGCCGGGAGCGAGGATGTTCACCCCCTCGGCACCATAGCCGAGATGGCGCACGAGAAAGAGGCCGGCGAGGGATCGGCTCAAACGCAGATCCGCGTCGGCCAGTACTTCCCAGCTCGAAGAGAAACCCGGTGCAGTCTTGAACGAGCCGCGCGCGTGCAACAGCAATCCTTCGCTCGCCTGCAGATAGAAGCCGGCGTTGATCCGGTGATCGACCTGACCGAACCAGTGCAGCTCCTCGTAGCCAGCCGAGGCGACCAGCGGCTCCGACACTTTTGCTCCGACCTGCGCGAAGAACGAGCCCTCGACGTTCCGCGCGGTGTCGTAGTGATCGACGGTTCCTCCCACGTCGATGCGCCGGGTGAGAAGCGGCGCGGCGCGCGCGAGTTTTGCCTCGACCCCCGGCGTCGACGGATCGAGCTCGCGGGCGCGCCGGTAGAATTCGCGCGCAGCCGCTGGGTCGCGCTGGGCGAGGCTAACGTCGCCCGCCAGCACCAGCGCGTCCACGTCTGCAGGCGTGTGCCGCAGGACTTCCTCGACGCCCGCGCGCGATTCCCTCAGAGCGCCCTTCCAGTAGTGCACGCGGGCGAGTCCCAGGCCGAAGCGGGGCGTCTGCGGCTGCACTGAGAGCGCCCGCTGCCACGCCGCCGCCGCCTCGTCGTAGCGGCCTTGCCAGCCGAGGAGCGTCGCCCATTGCTCGAGGGAGTCGGGGTCTTGCGGGTCGTGCGCGAGCAGCTCCTCGAACACCGCCGCCGCCTCGGTGAAGCGCTGTTGCCGCTTGAGCGCGAGGCCGTCCTGGAAGGTTGCTGCCAGCGCGCGGCCGGGAAGGGTGAGCAAACACGCAAGTGCAATGAGCCGGTTCATCGGGGATGCTCCAGGGGTCGCAGCGCCGCCGGCCGCTGCGGTGCCCAGTCGATGTTGCCGCGCAGGAACGCCAGCCAGCCGAGCAGCGCGCCGATCTGGCGGAAGATCTGGAACAGGTACGGCTCGGTCAAGCTGGCCAGCGCAGCGCGGAGAAAGAGGCGCAGAGTGAGGCGGCGCCGCTGCCAGCGCTCGTGGAGGAAGAGGCAGTACGCATGGCAAGCGAAGTCGATGCAGAACTTCGCCGCCAGCACGGCGAGGATAACGCGATCGACGCCGCGTCCGAGGAGCAGCAGCACGAGCGTCGCGCCGGCGGAGAAGGCGTAGACGGGAAGCAGCGTGTCGGCCGTCTTGACCAGAAGATGAAAAGTGCCCAGCCGGCCGTAGGCGGCATTGCCGACCATGTCGTGGTTGCGGAACATCGTCTCGAGGAAGCCGGCGAACCAGCGCGTGCGCTGCCGGAGGAAATTGAGCGGCCGCCCCGGCGCGTCCGTTACTGCTCGTGCGTCGCTCACCACGCGCACGCGCAGCGGCCGACCGCGCTCGAGGCTGCGGCGATGGAGCCGGAACATGAGCTCGTAGTCCTCTACCCGGCAGGCGGGATCGAAGCCTCCGGCCGCGGTGAGCTGCTCGCGCCGGAAGGCAGCAAACGCGCCGGAGACGAGCACCAGCGTGTCCTCCCGCATCCACGCCAGCCGCCAGAGAAAGCTGCGCAGATACTCGAAGGTCTGGTACAGCTCGAAGAAGCGGCTCGACCAGCCCGGGCGGCACTCGGGCCGGAGCACGCCGCAAGCGGCGGCAAGCTCGGGCTCGGCCTGGAAGGCGGCGCGGATGGCGCGCAGGGCGCCGGGCGCGAGGCGCGTGTCGGCGTCGAGTGTGACCACTACCTCGCTGCGGGCGAGCGCGATCGCTTCGTTGAGCGACGAGGCCTTGCCGGCGTTTGGACGGCTGAGCACTATCAGGCCGGGAAATAGCTCGGAATGCCCGCTGCCGTCGCGAAGGAAGCGCACTGCGAAGGAACGCTCGAGAAAAGCGCGCGTGTCGTCGGAGGAGCCGTCGTCCACCACCACGATCTCCTCCGGGACATCGTCCTGGGCGAGGACGGCGTCGAGCGTGCGGGGCAGGACCAGACGCTCGTTTCGCGCCGCGATGAGCACGGCGAGCGTCGGCCGCGAAGCATTCGCCCGCATTGCCGGGAGCTCGTCGGCCACGGCCCGCCGGCTGCTGGAAACCAGCGTGAACAGCAGCCAGGTGTCGTACGCGATATAGAGCAGCCCGACGATCCACGACCAAGGCGCATCGAGCGCGGCTGCTGCGCAGAGCGCGACGGCGAGCAGCACTGCGCCTGTGGCGAGCAGGCCGGCGAATCTACCCCTGCGTTGGCTCGCGACCTCGGCCCGCAGCGGCGGCAAAGTTGCGCGAACGACCATGCTGCGATGATCTTCTGGCTGCACTGCTGGTCTACGTCTCGCGGCCGACTTGGTTACGTTGCGTTTCGGCGCGGTCGGACAACTGACTGGCTTCTTGCGAGCGCAGCATTTCGGGGACCTCCGCGTCCGCCGCTCTAGAAGCAGTTTCAAAACTGAGCGCTTAAAGCGAAGCGAGTCTGATCGCTTGCGCGGCTGCCCGCGCGCATGCGGGCTTGTTTGTGATCTCCGGAGTCGATCCTTCGGACCGAGTTTTTCAACAGCCTGCTAGACTAGGGTTAGCCCTTGATAGCGCGCGCCGACGTCCACAGCGCATTGACGTTCATGCGCAGCGGATGCAGCTTCAACATCTGGTCGTAGAGTTCGCGCGCCGTCCTAGCCGTCTCGGCAATCCCATCGAAGTCGCGAATATACTGCCGAGTCTCCTCGAGGATTCGCGGACTGTCTTCGTTCCCGGGCCGTTTGTGTCCCGCAATGACGGCGCGCGGCTTCAGCGACTCGATCTTATCGACCTCGGCGATCCATTCGCGTCGCTTCTGCGGATTGGTCTCGGCGAGTAATTGGTGAACGCCGTTGTACGCGGCGTCTCCGGCGACGACCAGTCCGATTGCCGGCACGTGCAGGACGGTGGTGTCATGAGTGTCGGTGTGCCCGACTTCGACCACGACCAGATCCTGTCCTTCGAGCTTGATGACATTGCCGGCGAGCTCCTCGGCGATCACTAGTCGCTCGGGAATCTGCCCCGGAAGCCGTGCCTGCCACCACGACTTCAATACCTCGGGCGACTGCTCCTTCATCATGTTGATGACAGCCGGCGAAGCGACTGCTCGCGCGCCGGGAAACCGTTCGAGTAGCCCTCCGATTCCGAACCAGTGATCGCCGTGGCCGTGCGTCACATAAATCGCCGTCAGGTTCTTTCCACTGCCCTTGATCCAATCGGCCAGGACGTCGTTCTGGTCGACAGTCATGAAGGTGTCGACGAGAACCGCGTCCCGCTTGCCGTAGATGAGCGTGGAGGAGATTGGCGAAAAGAACCGTCGCTTTTCACCGGGAGGCGGGTCGGGCGTGACCGTGGGAATTCCGGACGTCACGAACAAGTCCCATTTCAAAGGCGCATCGCTGCTGGGCTCGGTCATTGTCATTCCTCCCCTAGCTGACGTAGTCGGAGGGAACGGAGAAAATCTCGGCAGGCGGGGGAGGGAGGCCGGCCGCGCCTTTCGGGCTCAGCGCTTGCACCGCGGCGACGACGTTCAGCGATTCCCGCAGCAGCTTGATTTGTCCCTTTTCCGCAACGAGTCGTCCCGCGAACAGGCGATGGATGAGGCGTCCGGTGCCGGCCGCCCTCGTGTGCGTGATGTATTCGGCGAACACCTGGTCGGGCGTCTCGATCAGAACCTTCGTATCCTTCGGCTTGAATCCGAAATCCGCATATAGCTTTCCCACCTGATCGTA
>WNFF01012223.1_pt1 | contig 10615 bp, 8 predicted proteins | sample 5400441 | NCBI WGS metagenome assembly WNFF01 (sample SAMN13153345, study PRJNA577476) | soil metagenome | isolation source: 120 cm saprolite under Douglas fir tree site 2 hole 3 replicate 1 | place: USA:California | collected 2015-04-18
CTCGCCAGCGCCGAGCTGCTGGCCGAGGCGCCCTCGGAGCTCCTCGGCAAGGCGGCGGGCGGCGTCCTGTTCGTCTCCGACCTCAGCCGCCTCGGACGCCCCGAGCAGCGCAACCTCGAGTTCCTGTTGCCGCGTGCCGAGAAGCAAAAGGTGCGGCTGGTGTCTTTCTCGCCGGTGGATGTGCGCAGCCTCGCGGAGAAGCATGACTTCGACGCCGAGCTGGGAACTCGCCTCGCGGAGCTGACACTCAGGCTGCCGGCGCTGCGCGAGTTTGCGGAAGACGTGCCGGATTTGGCTTCCCTCATGCTCGCACAGCTCGTCGAGGCGCGCGCCTGCCCGCCGCGGCGGCTGGCGATCGCCGCGCTCAACGCGCTGCGTCATTACCCGTGGCCGGGGAACCTTGCCGAGCTGGAAAGCGTGGTGAAAGACCTCGCGTTCACGTCGCTCGAGGAAGAAATACAGCTCGACGACGTGGAGCGCGCGTTCGCCGCGCGCGCGGCCCCCGGGGCGTTGCCGGAGGTCGCGTTCGATCGTCCGTATCGCGAGGCGCGCGAAGCGTTCGAGCGAGTGTACTTCGAGCATCTTCTCGCGCGCGAGCACGGCAGCATGTCGCGCGTCGCCGAGCGCTCGGGGCTCGAGCGCACGCATCTTTATCGCAAGCTGAAAGCACTCGGCCTGCCTGTCGGGCGGCGCGAGGAGAGTTGACCACCGCTTCAGGTGGTTTTCTTTGCTTTCTTCTTCGTGCGGTGCGGCCGCTTCTTGCCGTAGCTGCCGCGATAGATTTTGCCGCGCCGTGTACGTTTGTCGCCTTTACCCATGTGCGGATTATAGCGGCGCCGGCGTCGCGTCAGGCTCGTACGCGAGATAGGGTGCGAGCCATTTCTCCGCCTCGGCGACACTCAGTCCGGCGCGGCGCGCGTAATTCTCGAGTTGGTCGCGGCCGATCTTGCCCACGGCGAAGTAGCTCGACTGTGGATGCGATAGATAGAACCCGGATACCGCCGCGGCCGGCAGCATGGCGAACGACTCGGTGAGCCCCATGTCGGCGTTGCGCCGCGCGTCGAGCAGGCTGAAGAGGGGCCCCTTCACCATGTGATCGGGGCATGCCGGATAGCCGGGCGCAGGCCGTATGCCGCGATACGCCTCGGCGAGCAGCTCGGGGGCTCCGAGCTGTTCATCAGCGGCATAGCCCCAGAACTCGCGCCGTACGCGCTCGTGCAAGCGCTCCGCGAACGCTTCCGCCAGGCGGTCGGCAAGCACCTTCAGCATGATGGCGGCGTAATCGTCGTGCTCGGCTTCCAGCTCGGCTACGCGCCGCTCGATGCCGCCGGCGCTGACCGCGAAGGCGCCGATCCAGTCCCGCACGCCGCTTTCCCTGGGAGCGACGAAGTCGGCGAGGCAGAGATTGTCCCGTCCGGTCGGCTTGTGGTTCTGCTGCCGCAGGTTGTGCCAGGTCATCAGCACATCGCCCCGGCGCTCATCGCGGTAGATTTCGATGTCGTCGCCATTCACCCGCGCCGCGGGGAACAGGCCGAACACGCCGTTCGCCGTGACTTGATTCGCCGTCACGATGCGCCGCAGGGTCTCCTGGGCCTCGGCGAACAGCTTGCGGGCTGCCTCGCCGACGACTGGATCCTCGAGGATCTTCGGATAGGGACCCGAGAGCTCCCAGGCCTGGAAGAAGGGCGTCCAGTCGATGCAGCCGACGAGCTCGGCCAGCGGATAGCGCTTGAGCGCGGTGATGCCAGGTTTACGAGGCGCCGGCGGCCGGTAAGATCCCCAATCGGTCTTCAGGCCGCGCCGTCGCGCCTCCTCGAGCGAATGCAGTGGGCCTGGCCCCTTCTTGTCGCGATGCACGGCGCGCAGCTTCTCGTAGTCGGCGCGCACCTGAGCGACGAAGGCATCGCGGCCGTCGGCGGAAAGCAGGCCCTGAACCACCGGGACGCTGCGTGATGCGTCTGGAACGTAGACCACGGGCCCGGAATAGCTCGGCGCGATCTTGACGGCGGTGTGCGTGCGCGAGGTGGTTGCACCGCCGATCAGCAAGGGCAGGCCGAGGCCGGCGCGCTCCATCTCGCGCGCCACATGCGTCATCTCCTCCAGCGACGGCGTGATGAGGCCCGAGAGGCCCACCGCGTCGGCCTTCTCGCGCTGCGCGGTTTCGATGATGGTCTGCGCCGGCACCATCACGCCGAGGTTCACGACCTCGTAGTTGTTGCACTGGAGCACGACGGCGACGATGTTCTTGCCGATGTCGTGGACGTCGCCCTTGACCGTGGCGATGACGATGCGGCCCTTGGAGCGCGGCGCCGCGCCGCTCTTCGCGCGCTCGGCTTCGATATAAGGCACGAGGTGCGACACCGCCTGCTTCATGACCCGCGCCGATTTGACGACCTGCGGCAGGAACATCTTGCCGGCGGCAAACAGGTCGCCGACCACGTTCATGCCGTCCATCAGCGGACCCTCGATCACCTCGATCGGCCGCGGATACTTGAGCCGCGCTTCCTCGGTGTCCGCGACGATATGCGCCGAGATGCCGTTGACGAGCGCGTGCACGAGGCGCTCCTCTACAGTCGCGGCGCGCCAGGCTTCGTCCTTTGCGCTTTCCTTGGCGCCCGCCCTGACGGTGCTGGCGACCTCGATCAGCCGCTCGGTGGCGTCCGGCCGCCGGTTGAAGATGACGTCCTCGACGCGCTCGCGCAGCTGCGGCTCGAGTTGCTCGTAGACGCCCAGCTGCCCGGCGTTGACGATGCCCATCGACATGCCGGCGCGGATGGCGTGATAGAGAAACGCAGTGTGCATCGCCTCGCGCACGGCGTCGTTGCCGCGGAACGAGAACGAAAAATTCGACACGCCGCCGGAGACCTTGACGTGCGGCAGGTTGGCGCGCAGCCAGCGCACTGCCTCGATGTAGTCGATGCCGTAGCGCGCGTGCTCTTCGAGTCCGGTCCCCACGGCGAAAATGTTCGGATCGAAGACGATGTCCTCGGGCGGGAAACCGGCCCGCCGCGTGAGGAGCTCGTAGGCGCGCCGGCAGACTTCGATGCGGCGCTCGAGGCTGTCAGCCTGCCCCTTCTCGTCGAAGGCCATCACCACCACCGCGGCGCCGTACTTGCGGCACAGGCGCGCCTGGCGCAGGAACTCCGACTCGCCCTCCTTCATCGATATCGAGTTGACGATCGGCTTGCCCTGCACGCACTTGAGGCCGGCCTCGATCACGCTCCATTTCGAGCTGTCGATCATGAACGGCACGCGCGCGATGTCGGGCTCGGCAGACGCGAGGCGCAGGAAGGTCGCCATCGCCTTTTCGGAGTCGAGCATCGCTTCGTCCATGTTGACATCGATCACCTGCGCGCCGTTCTCGACCTGCTGGCGCGCGACGGTGAGCGCCCCCGCATAGTCGCCGGCGAGCACCAGACGCGCGAATGCCCGCGAGCCCGTGACGTTGGTGCGTTCGCCGATGTTGACGAACAGCGACTCGTCGCCGACGTTGAGCGGCTCGAGGCCGGAGAGGCGCAGCGCGCGCGCGCGCGTGGGAACGGGCCGCGCGGCGACGCCGTGGACGGCGTCGGCCATCGCGCGGATGTGCTCCGGCGTGGTGCCGCAGCAGCCGCCGACGATGTTGAGCCAGCCGCTTCTTGCCCATTCGCCGATGTGTGCCGCCATCGCCTCGGGCGTGTCGTCGTACTCGCCGAAGGCGTTCGGCAGCCCGGCGTTCGGATGGCACGAGACGCGCGTCTCGGCGATCGCGGACAGCTCTTCGACGTAGACCCGCAGCTCCTTGGCGCCGAGGGCGCAGTTGAGGCCCACGGCGATCGGCTGGGTGTGCCGCACCGAGTTGTAGAACGCCTCGGTAGTCTGGCCGGAAAGAGTGCGCCCCGAGGCGTCGGTGATCGTTCCGGAGATCATTACCGGGATGCGCAGGCCGTGGGCTTCGAAAGCCTGCTCGATCGCGACCAGGGCCGCCTTGGCGTTCAGCGTGTCGAACACCGTCTCGACGAGGAGCAGGTCGACGCAACCCTCGAGCAGGCCCTCCACCGCTTCGCCGTAAGCCGCGACCAGCTCGTCGAAGGTCACGGCGCGGAAGCCCGGGTCGTTGACGTCGGGGGAAATCGACGCGGTTTTGTTCGTCGGACCGAGCACGCCCGCGACGAAGCGGGGGCGCTGCGGGTCTTTGGACTCGGCTTTCCGAACGGCGTCCTTGGCGAGATTCGCCGCCGCGCGGTTGAACTCGCGGGCGAGGTCGCGCATGCCGTAATCGGCCAGCGCAATGGAGGTCGAGTTGAAAGTATTTGTCTCGATGAGGTCGGCGCCCGCCTGCAGGTACTGCGCGTGGATGTCGCGCACCAGCGCCGGTTGGGTCAGCGACAGCAGGTCGTTGTTGCCTTTGAGCTCGCGACCCCAGTCGCGAAAGCGCTCGCCGCGATAGTCCTCTTCCGCAAGCCGGGCGCGCTGGATCATGGTGCCCATTGCGCCGTCGAGCAAAAGGATACGCTCGGCGAGCAGGGCTTCCAGCCTGGCTGCGTGCGGCGGAACGCTCATGCGGCTCCTGAAAAGCGAAAGGCCCGTTCAGCTTTCGCAGAAACGGGCCCGATCTCGGATGCGGCGCGTCTCTTTAGCGGCATTTGTAGCGCGCCCGCAAGCTGAACATCAAATCGGCGCGTGCCGGCAGTATAACATTCCCGCATGAGCAAAGAGCAGTTCGAATCGATCGTCGAGCGCTTTCCCTGCCAGGTGCACTGGGGGGACTGCGACCCGGCCGGAATCATCTTCTACCCCACCTATTTCCGCTGGATGGACGCCGCCACCTGGGCACTCATGGAATCTGCCGGTTACGGCGCGAAGCGCATGCGCGCGGAGCACCTCGCCATGCCGCTGGTGTCGGCGGAATGCCAGTTCCTCGCGCCCGCCGAGCACGGCGACCGCTGTGAGGTGCGCTCGCGCATTGCGCGCTTCGGCGGCAAGTCGTTCGTGGTCGCACATGACATCGTGCGCACCGATGGCACCGCGCTCGCCAAAGGCACGGAAACGCGTGTATGGGGCCGCTTCGCGAGCGGCCCAGGCACGCCGATGAAGGGAGAAACGATCCCGGAGGCGCTGAAGGCGCTTTTCCGAGCGAAGTAGCGCAAGCCTCAGAAATCGAAGAACACCGTTTCGTTCTTGCCCTGCAGGATGATGCTCCACTCGAGCGCGCCCTTGGCCTTGCGTTTCGCGATCAGCGTGGTGCGGCGCGCGGGTGGAACGAGCTTGAGGAGCGGGTCCTCGGCGTTACTCTGCTCGTCGGGAAAATAGATCCGGGTCGCGAGGTGCTTGAGCATCCCGCGCATGAAGACCGCCACCACGAGGTGCGGCGCCTGCAGCATCCCGCCCGGCCCGGGCACGCGGCCCGGCTTGATGGTGGTGAAGCGAAATGCGCCTTGGTCGTCGGTCGGAATGCGGCCGAAGCCCCTGAATCCGCGCTCTAGCCGCTTTTTCTGCTGGTCCTCGGGATGCGCGTACTTGCCGTGCGAATTCGCCTGCCAGATTTCGACCAGGCCGTCACTTACGCCGACGCCCTCGCCATCGAGGAGCCGTCCTTCGATCGCCACCCGCTCGCCCTTGGCGCCGCGCGCGGCGATGTCGCGCGTGGTGAGCCAGTCGAGGCCGATGTGAAGATACGGCCCGACCGTCTGGCTGCTGCTCGCGTACAGGCTCATGTCAGCGCTCCATCGGCGTGGCAACGCGGCCGCGCAGCACGATGTCGAAGCGGTAGGCCAGCGCCCATTCCGGAACGGTGTTCTCCCAGTCGAACACCGAGACCAGGCGAATGCGTGCCTTCTGGTCGGCGATCGAGTTGTACATCGGGTCGTACTCCAGCAGCGGGTCTCCCGGAAAATACATCTGCGTGACCATCCGCGTGAGGAACGCGGGTCCAAACAGCGAGAAATGGATATGCGCCGGGCGCCAGGCGTTGTAGTGATTGCGCCAGGGATACTCGCCGGGCCTTATGCTGATGAAACGGTAACGACCTTCGGCGTCGGTGATGGTGCGTCCGGCGCCGGAGAAGTTGGGGTCGAGCGGCGCATCGTGCTGATCGGTGCGGTGCGGATAGCGCCCGGAAGAGTTGGCCTGCCAGATTTCGACCAGGGTGTGCGGCACCGCCTTGCCGTTCTCGTCCAGCACGCGCCCGCTCACGACAATGCGCTCGCCGATCGGCTCGCCCCTGTGCTGGCGGGTGAGATCGTTGTCGGTCGACTTGATGTCGCCGTAGCCGAAGACCGGGCCGGTCAGCTCGGACAACGTTTGCGGCGCCACGACGAGCGGTTGCGTCGGGCATCGCTTCTGCGTCGAGGCGTACGGCGGGTAGTTGTACTCCGGCTGGGTACCCGGATGAAAACTGCGGTAGCGCGGCAACGCGCCGCGCTTAGCGGCGACTCTCTTGTTCATTGGCGTCGGGTTGCTTGGAAGGCTGAGCGCGGTCGAAAGCCTCCAGTTTCATGCACTGTTCGAATACGCGCATCACGGTGGGATAAGGCGCCGGGTCGCATTTGTAGCGCTTGGCGTTGAAGATCTGCGGCGCCAGGCAGCAGTCCGCCATGGTCGGCGCATCGCCGTGGCAAAACCTGCCGGTGCCGGGGGTCTGCGTCAGTTCGGCTTCCAGCTTCGCGAGGCCGTCGGCGATCCAGTGGCAGTACCAGGCATTTACCTGCTCATCGCCCAGCCCGAGGTTTTTTCGCAGGTAATTGAGCGCCCGCAGGTTGTTGAGAGGGTGAATCTCACAGGCGATGAGCAGCGCGAGCGAGCGGACGCGGGCGCGGGCGAGCGCGTCCTTCGGCACCAACGGCGGCTGCGGATACTTCTCGTCGAGAAACTCGATGATCGCCAGCGACTGGTTGAGGCGCGTGCCGTCATCGAGTTCGAGCATCGGCACCAGCGCTTGGGGATTCACGCGAGCGTATTCGGGTCTGCGGTGATCGCCCTTCGGCAAGCTCACCGGCTGCGGCTCGTAAGCCAGCCCCTTCAGATTGAGCGCGATGCGCACGCGGAATGCGGCCGAGCTGCGGAAGAACGTGTACAGCTTCACAAGGCGGGCGCGATCTTCACCTTCAATTCGCCGACGGCATCGATGCCGTGTAGAACTCCGAGAGGTAGGCGATCTGCTCGGGCACCGACCAGATCATTTCCGCGAGATCGGCGCGCTGGCGCTGTTTGCCGTTCACGCTGAGCCAGAGCGCGCCTTTGGCAGGATGCCCGATTTTCTTCGCCATCGCTAGCGCGCCGCAAGGTGCCGCTTCGTCGAAGTCCTTGCCGAAATCCCAGGGCCGCCCGTGGTCCTTCCCCCACTGCTGCAGGTCGCGGCGTGTCATGTCGAGGCCGACTGCATAGCCAAAGATATGATCGTTAGCCTTCCTCGCGTCGATGCTGCGCCCACCCTTGGCGATCGCCACCACCATTTCCGTCTCGTAATGGTAATTGGACGTCTTCGCCGGGTAATGCACGACGCCGCCTCCCGGCACGAGAGAGTGCGCGCTTTTCAGAAAGAAGAACGGCTGCTCGCGGCCGTCGCCGCCCATTTCCTTCTGGTGCTCGGCGTAGTTGCGCCCGACGCAGAAAATGCGGCGCACCGGAAAGGATTCCGAGGATCCCGCGATCGGCAGCGCCGGCGGGGTCCACAAAGAAATCGCGTAACCCATGCAAATCCTCGAAAAAGCGGAATTTTAGTCCTTGCGTGCCAGCTCGCGCGCCAGGATTTCGCGCAACTTGTAGCGCTGCACCTTGCCGGTCGCCGTGCGCGGCAGCTCGGCCACGGCGCGGACCCATGTCGGACGTTTGTGGCGCGGCAGCCTCAGCTCGCAGGCCTGGGCAGCGGCCCGCAGCGCCTCAGCGGCATCGCCGCGCGCGGTCACGAACAGCGCCAGGCGATCGAGACCGTCCGCATCGGGCACCAGGACGCAGGCGGCCTCGACGACCGCCGGCTCGAGCGCCGCAGCCGCCTCGAGCTCCCCCGGCTGCACCCACTGCCCGGCAATCTTGACCAGCTCGTCGGAGCGGCCCTGGTGTACGAAAAAGCCGTCAGGGTCCCGCACGAACACGTCCCGCGAGCAGAACCATCCGTCGCGAAACTGCTCGCGCGTCTGCTCGGGCAGATTGGCGTAGCCGCTCGCCTGAGCCGGATGCTTCACCCAGAGCACGCCTTGCCGATCGAGGCGGACCTCGACTCCGACGAGCGGCTTACCGGTGCGCGTGCCGTCCGAGGTTCCGGGCGGCGTGATCATGCAGGCACAGAATGTCTCGGACATGCCGTAGAGGTTGAGCAGTTCGCCGCCAACCGCCTGCTTCCAGTGCTCGACGAGCTGCGATGAAAGTCGCTCGCCACCGGCGACGAAGCGGCGCACCGAGCGGAAGGAGGCTAGGCGCGCCCTAGGCTCGCCGAGAAGGCGCCGGTAGACGGTCGGCACGCTGAACAGGGCGGCCGGCTGCTGTCGCGCGACGAGGTCGATCACAGCTTCGGTATCGGGCCAGTCGGCGAAAAGAATCGAGGTCGCGCCGAGCGCCAGCGTGCCGAGCAGCGCGTGCTCCAGGCCGTAGGCGAAAAACAGCTTCGAGGTAGTGAAGACGCGGTCACCGGCGCCGATGCCAATCTCCCGGAAGGCCTGGCCAAGCGAAAGGAATCCCCTGTGCGAATGCAGGATGCCTTTTGGGTGGCCCGTCGTGCCCGATGTGTATAAGCCGAATGCGGGCGTATCGGGCAATGCGTCGAAGGCGAGCGCTTCTTTTGACTTGCCACAGCGCTCGCGCCAGCTCAGCGCCAGGCGGCCGTCGCGAGCAAGTTCGGCAGTGAGCTGCGGGCGCGCGTCGGCGAACAAGTCCTCGACGATCACGAGCCGCGCCGAGCTGTCGTGCAGGACATGTCGGTATTCAGCCTCGGAGAGCCTGTTGTTGAGCGCGACCGCCACGGCGCCGATGCGCACCGCGCCGAGCCAGGTCGCGGCAAATTCCGCCGTGTCGCGCATGAGAAGGAGCACGCGATCGCCGGGACCGACGCCGAACGAGGCAAGCGCGCCCGCAGCGCGCTTCATACGAGCGGCCAGCTCCGCGTAGGTAACCCGCTCCTCGCCGCTGAGCAGCGCAATGCGCTCGCCATAGCGCGCCAGGGGCTCGTCACCGAGCAGGAGTTCGGCGGCGTTCAAGCGGCGAGCGGCACTTCGGGCAGCTTGAGGCCGAGCTTGTCTACTGCGTCCTTGGCGCGTGCCATGTAATCGTCCCGCATCTCCTCGTTCTTGCGCATCTTGATGCCGTACTTGCGGAAGATGGCGTTGTTCTTCGAGCCGCTGGAGCCGAAGAAGCGCGGCGCGCCCGGGTAAAACCGGTTCACTGCATCCTGCACGCGCGCTTTTCCTTCGCGCGTCTCGCACAGGTCGCCGCAGAAGTCCAAGCCGAACTGGGCGTGAAAGCGTTCCTCCGGCATGGTAATGCGCGCCACGTTGCGCAGCGGCAAATATGAGCAGTGCAGCAGGTCCTCCACCTGCAGGATCTCGGCGAGGTCGCCGAGCATCTTGATGACGCAGAATTCCTCCCATGTTTGCAGCGGGAATTCGAAGATGTTGAGCGGCTGCTTCTTGTCCGGCTGCATTTCATCGGCGCTGACGCCGATCTGGTCGGCAAGCTCCTTGAAGCGCAGGTGGTGGTGGTACTCCTCCATTGCGACGCGGCAGGTGAGCCACTTCGCGTAGGGGGTCGGCGCGAGCGCGATCGCCGGCTCGTCGAATACCTGCGCACCGTACAGCTCGTTGAGTGCATGGCTGCGGATGATTTTCCTCACTGCCTCCTGGTATTCGGCCGGCTGGTGATGGAAATCGTCGGCAGTTTTTACCTCCGGGTACTTGGACACGCTTTGCTCCTCACAAGATGGGGTCGCCGGAGAACGCCTCCAGGTCGGTGACCAGGTCGGCGAAGCCAGGCTCGAGCGCCTTGGCGGCGGCGCCGAAGCCAGCGAGATCGAATCCGCCGTGAGGCTGTAGCAGCCGCTGCGCCGGGCGCGGCTGCGAGAACACGAACAGCTCCCGGCCGCGCGCGCCGAATAATTGGCCGCTGACGTGGGCCGCGGCGTCGCTCGCAAGGAAGCTCACCAGACGCGCAACGTAAAACGCGGGGACCTTGAGCGCTTTCTCCTTGTAGGCGGCTTGGGCGTCGTTCGCCGGCTTGATGCTCTCGGTGACCCGGGTCGCGCCAAAGGGCGCGACGGCATTGCAGCGGATGCGTGAGCGCGCGAGGTCATGCGCTACCACCCGTGTCAGGCCCATGAGGCCCGCCTTCGTTGCCCCGTATGCCCCCTGCCCGAAATTGCCGTAGAACCCGGCGCAAGACACGATATTTACGATGGCGCCGGGAACGCGGCCGGCTTTCGCCTGCTCGCGCAATACCGGAGTGGCGGCAGCGAGCAGCCGATAGGCGCCGGTGAGGTTGGTTCGCAGCACCGCATCCCAGGCCGCCGGCTCAGCCTTGAAGATGAAGGCATCGCGAATGATCGCAGCGTTGTTGACCACGATGTCGACGCTGCCGAAGCGCTCCTGCGCCAGGCGCACGGCCTGCGGTGCGGTTGCGGGTTCCGCGATATCGCCACAGAGCGCCGCTG
>WNFF01018786.1_pt1 | contig 10614 bp, 9 predicted proteins | sample 5400441 | NCBI WGS metagenome assembly WNFF01 (sample SAMN13153345, study PRJNA577476) | soil metagenome | isolation source: 120 cm saprolite under Douglas fir tree site 2 hole 3 replicate 1 | place: USA:California | collected 2015-04-18
CCTGCCTGCGGGGTACACCTATCAGGATCACGCGCAGGTCATCAGCACCCTGGTCCAGTGCTGGCTGGATAAGACAGACACACGACTGATGGCGATGCCGCCGAACAATGCCAACTACGCGCTGCTGCGCGATCTCAACCCAGGCTGGTTTGTGCAGGTCGGAACGATGAGCGAAACGCAATGGCTCGTGTACGCGGTTTCGGCGCCGAAGCCGGCGCCCGCCGCATGCGGAGAGGCATCACGAGCAGCGAGCCGGTAATGCCGGCACCGTCTTTCGACTACGAGGCGAAGCGCTGGGGTGAGTCACGCCTGCGTCCCAGGCCGTGGTACATGAACGGCCTCAAGCTGCGTTACCTCCTATCGGACCTCCCGCAAGGGCCGGCCCGCGTGCTCGACGTCGGCTGCGGAGCCGGCTCGGTGGCCAAGGCCGTCAAGCGCGAGCGCCCGGATCTCCAGGTGTTCGGAAGCGACTTCAGCCGGTCGGCGATCGCGGCGGCGACAGCCGAACCTGGTGGAGTCGAGTTCAGGCTTGGCACCGCCGAGCGCCTGCCATTTGCAGACGCGGAGTTCGACTTCGTCTGGATGTTCGACGTCCTCGAGCACGTCGAGTCACCCGCGCAGGTCCTCGCGGAGGTGACGCGAGTGCTGCGGCCGGGCGGTCGATTTCACATCGTGCTTCCACTGGAGGGTCAGCCGCGCACTCTTTACAAACTGATCGGGTGCGGCACTCGCTGGACGGCGAAGGTCCGTCACGCAGGGCACATCCAGATCTTCTCCGCATCGAAGTTCGAATCGATGGCAGTGGCTGCAGGGCTCCGGTTGGAGCGCCGGCGGTGGAGCTATCACGTCCTGCTTCAGGTCGCCGACGTCCTCTATTTCTCCTGGCTGGACCGGCGCGGGCCGGTGAGCGGCTCGGTCGAGGACATGGCGGCGTCGCGTCGTGGTGTGGCCGGTGCGTCGATGCGTGTGGTGACGAGCTCAGTGGCGTCGGCGGCGTGGGCTGAGGCGAGGCTTCTGCGCGCGGTCCCGGGGGGTTGCGGTCATTTCACCTGCGTTCGAATAGATTGACCCGCGGCGTGCACGCGGTCCTGGGCGGTGCGCGCCTGGTTGTGGCGGCCGCGACCATCGGTGCGGTCGCCTACGTCTTGAGCTGGCAGATCCTCTACTCGGGGCCGGTGGGCAGCGACACCTTGTTCCACCTGCACCTGGCTCGATGGGTCGACTCGAGCTTTCCGGGCCTCAGTTGGTGGTACCGCTGGGACGATCACGGCATCGCGTATCGCGAGGGTTACCCGCTCGCTGCCCACTGGATGGCAGCGGCGATATCACGGCTGGGCGCGCTCGACCTGTCGCAGGCGATGCAGGTGGCCCAGTTCTCGACCGCTCCCTTAGGCGCCGTCGGCGTCTACGTCTTTTGCGCCTGGCGGTTGCGCCAACCTCTGGCCGGCCTGGTCGGAGGTGTCGCGTACCTCCTCAGCCCCTTGACATGGACCTTCCTGGTGGACTGGGGTTTTTACTCGAACCAGGTCGGGACGGTCCTGTTCATGCCGGCCGTGATTGCCCTCGACGTCTTTTTCGACGAATGGTCGGCTGGGCGGCGAGGCTGGAAGTTCCGAGCCGCCGCCGTCGCGATGATGGGCCTGGTGGCCCTGATGGGATTGGTGTCGCCCTTCCTCCTCGGCGCCGCCGTCGTGGCCACCTTTGCGTACGTGCTCGCGATCAAGGCGCGCGGCCTGGGGGTCCGTGCTCGCTGGTTTTTCGTGACCGCGCCGCTGCTCACCGCCGGCATGTTCTTGCTCACCGCGTTCTGGTCGATTCCCGAGCAGCTCTATCTCTCTTTTATCGGTACGCACGTCCCGCCGCGGGCTTTTGATCCGGGCCTGGTCAGCGTCTGGAGCCTGGACCAGATCTTCGGGCTGCACCCGATCCGGCCGACGGTCGTGTTCGACCGCGCGAGCCTGACACCGGCCGTTTGGCTTCCGGCCCTGGCCGGGGCATTCGCGGCGATGTGGAACGGACGCGCGCGCGTGTTGGTGGCGCTCGTGGCGTTCGGAGTGCTGACGATGGTCAGCACCGCGCTCGAGTCGCTCACGTGGGGTCTGCCGGTGCTCCCGAACCTGGTGCACGAGCGCGCGGGAGTGACCCTTCTTCAATTCAGCGTTCCCGTGCTTGCGGGTCTCGGGCTTACCGAGACCCCTTCGATGCTCGGCGGAGCGCTCGGGAGATGGACGCCCTTTGGTGCACGACGGCGAGCGGTCACAGCCATCGCGATGGTGTGCGTCGCCCTGGTGCTCGCGTCGGCTGGTGTAATCCGGTTTGCTCACTGGGTCGACCGCAGCCCCACCGCACTGGCATACGGCGACTTTCAACCCAGCACCAATGACATCTGGGCCCGCTATCCACCAGGCGCGGCACCAGCGGCGGATTTCGCGGGACAGGTCACCAATCCTTCAGCCTGGCGCTGGCCGCAGGTCGGTTGCCTCATCGGCTCGTGCGCGACGGGCTCGGGGCTGGCCGGCTACCGCACGCTGTTTGCCACCCCGCCGCAGCGAGTGGTCGTGGACGCTCAGGTCCCTTTGCTGCTGATGGCAGGGGCGGACCTGACCGGTGGCGGCCAGGCGTACACCTACAACTTCCAGCTGCCAACCTCCCCCGAGCTCGACAACTGGATGCTCGACAGCATGCTCAATCATCGAGGGACGACAGTGAAGGCGGAGGTGGCGTCGGCGCTCGGCCTCGACGCGGTGGTGCTCGGGGAGACCCAGGCCGCGCAAGGCTCCGACTATGCGGCCCTGGGCTGGAGCCAGGTCAGCGTCTCACCGCTCGCGTTTGTCAACCCGTCCCCCACGGGTCTCGCCGCGGAATGGCTGTCCGGGGCAACAGCACTCGTGATCGGCGCCGACCAGCGCAGCACGTCGCACCCTTACAACGACCTCTTCGAGCGGGCCACCACCGGGATGATTCCGTTTTCAATCGGTTGGCTCTCGCGCGGAGAGTCCGCATATGTCGACGACTACACGGCAGGCGAGCTGGGCTCCTACCCCGCCCTCGTCCTGGTCGGTTATCGCTACCACGACCGAGCCAAGGCATTTGGAATGCTCGACGATTACGTTCGCGCGGGCGGCTCTCTCTACATCGAGACCGGCTGGCAGTACGTCGACCCCGATTGGGACCTCGGCTCCCCCGCCCCCGCGGTTCTCCCGGTTGGCGAGCTGCGATGGGGTGCTCTGGATCCCGCGGCGCCGGTTGTGGTTGCCGGGTCCACCTCTCTGTCGTGGGGGTCGATGGCCTACGGCGCGAGCTCAGGTTGGGGAGCATCGAGCGCAGGCGCGTCGTCGTTGAGGACCGGCGCGGAAGCGCTCGTCACGGTTGGTGGGCGCGTGGTCGTCGCCCGCCAGGAGTTGGGTCGCGGCCGTGTGCTCTGGAGCGGCATGAACCTGGTCGCGCACGCGAGCGCCGCCGGCTCGGCGACCGAGGATCAATTTACGGCGGAGGCGTTCGCGTGGCTGCTGCACCAGAGTCAACAGGGACCTGCCCAATCGGACGCGCCGATCAGCTGGGTGACGGACGACCAGGCTCGAATCACGCTGTCGCCGTCGACGGTGCCAACCTGGGTGCTGTTCAAAGAATCGTTTGCCCCGGGCTGGTCGGCCGAGCTCAATTGGCCCGATTCGCCTGGAGTCGCCGCCGGCGCGCGGACCGTTCACGTGCTTGACGGCGAGGCCGACCTCATCCTGGTGCGGTTGGACTCAGTGCCCCCTGGGGCGCACCTGCTCTTCAACTACGGCCCGACCATCGGCGTCTATCTGTCGTGGGCGCTGTCGACGGTCAGCCTCGTCGCGATGCTCATCTGGATGATCCGGCCGCGTTTGTTCCGCCGCTTCTCAGGTCCCTCCGTGCGCTTACTGCGCGGAACGCTTGACCGCGCGATGGGTCGGTTTGGTTGGGATGAGGACGAAGGCTAGCCGCGGCTAGTCGATCGTGCCCGCCCATGCGATCAAGTCTCTGAGGCCCCGATCAAACGGGATCTGCGGCTCCCAGCCAAGCTGCTTTTTCGCCTTTGTGATGTCGCTCACGTAATAAGTCTGGTCGCCTTCGCGCCAGTCGGCGAAGGTGAACTTCGGTTTGCGGTGCGTCAGCTCGCCGATCTGGTTGATGACCTCGCGCAGGTTCCTCTGGTTCTCCGGTCCGCCGCCGACGTTGAAGATCTCCCCTCGCATCTTGTCGATATTGTCGATCACCGTCGCGTACAGGGCGCATAGGTCGCGCGCGTCGAGAAGATCTCGCACCTGGGTGCCGTCGCCGTAGATCGTGAGCGGCCGGTCGTTGAGGATGGAATGCACGAAGTGCGCGACCCAGCCCTGGTCCTCGGTCCCGTACTGGTGGGCGCCGTAGATGCAGCTCTGCCGCAGGACGACGGTGTTCATGTTGAAGCAGCGGGCGTAGTCCCTCACGTACTGATCGGCCGCGCCTTTGCTGCAGCCGTACGGGCTGTGAAAGTCGATCGGCTGGCTTTCTTTACAGGCAACGTTGTTTCGGTCGAGCTTTCCGTACACCTTATTCGTCGATGCAAACACGAACGGCGCCTGCGGGTTGTGCAGCCGCACGGCCTCCAGCAAATTGAGAGTGCCCGCCGCGTTGACCTCGAAGTCGGTGATCGGATCGACCAGCGAGGTCGTGACGGCGACCTGTCCCGCGAGGTGGAGGATCGCATCCTGGTTCTTCACGTGCGGCGCCAGGGCGCTCGCGTTTCTCACGTCCTCCTTGACGAAGGTCGTTCGGGCGGGGTGCTTGGTGATCAACCACTTGAGGTTTCGCTCCGTGCCCGGGCGGCTGAGATTGTCGAGCAGCGTGACGTGCCATCCGTCGCCGATGAGCTGGACCGCGGCGTTGACGCCAAGGAAACCTGCGCCGCCCGTGATGAGGACCCGGCGGTCAGCGGCGCGGGCCGCGGAGCCCCGGGCCGGTCGTGTTTCAGGACGTGAGGACAATTTGGGCTCCTTGATCAGCGTGGTCGGATCCATCGGGGGCACCTACGTTAAGACAATCAAACGCGAACGGCCGCGGTGGCGCGGCTGCCAGCTGCGCTACCGGGTCAACCCCTCGACGCGTCCTTACCATAGACGCGTGACTGCGTCCGATCGCTCGATGTCCGCGCCCGATGCGCGCTCGGTGCGGAGCAACTGGGAGAGCGAGGTTCGCATGGCGGGCGTCTACGAGGCGCTGGCCGGCACCACTCGGGATGCGGGGCTTCGGCATCGCCTGATGTCCCTGGCCGCGACCGAGCAGCGGCACGCGGACGCTTGGGCGGCCCTGATGGAATCCGGAGGCGATAAGCCGGCGAACGGCAGCCGCCATTTCACCGCCCGCTTCCTGGCCATGCTCGCCCGGGTCGCCGGGATTGGGCCCGCCCTCGCGCTGGCGGGCGCCGCCGAGGGACAGGTCCTCCGCTCTTACCTGAACCAGGTTTCGACCGTCTCCGACGAGCGCGCCCAGGGCGTACTTCGCAAGGTGCTTCCCGAGGAGCTCGACCACCAGTCGGCCGAAGACGTGACAGGCGAATCGTCAGAAGACAAGGAGACCGCCGGGCAGGCCGCCGCGTACGACGCCGGAGCGGAGCATGAGCCCGAGGAATGGCACGGCGGCGGGATCGAGAGCATCCGCAACGTGATCTACGGGGTCAACGACGGTTTGACCGCGACGCTCGGTGTGCTGGCCGGCGTTGGCGGCGCCAGCGTCAGCCCGCGGGTTGTGCTGATCGGAGGACTTTCCGCCACGGGAAGCCGCCGAGATCGAGGCGATGCCCGAGCTCGAGCGGGCTGAGCTGGTCAAGATCTATCGCTCCAAGGGCCTCACGCCGTCGGAGGCCGAAACCATCGTCGGCCGCATCACCTCGGACAAGAAGGTCTGGCTCGAGACCCAGGCGCGCGAGGAGCTGGGCTTGGACGTCGCGCAGTTCGAGAACCCGACCCGGGAGGCGCTCGTGGCGGGGATCTCGACGCTGATCGGCGGCGTGATCCCGGTGTTGGGCTACCTGCTGGGCCGCTTCGTAATCGGTGCCGCGGTGAATGGCTTCGCCGCGCTCGTGATCGCTTACCTGGTGAGCGCCGCGTTCCTCTTCGGAATCGGCGCGGCGCGATCGCTGGTGACGGGGAAGGGTGGGATCAGGTCTGGCCTCGAGATGCTGGCCGTGGGATCCGCGGTGGCGGCGCTCACCTACGGGGTTGGCCTGCTGTTCCGCGCCTGACTCGGGTTCAGCCGGTGGCGATTCCCCGGAAATAGGCGATGCTCACGATCCAGGCCGCGCCGGCAAAGACGAGCGCCTCGCGCCGTCGCGTTCCCGAGTGCGCGTAGAAATAGGCGCCTGGCAGGAACAGCACCGCGAAGACTCCGTAAACGAGGTGGAGCAGCTCCGTCGGGCGACCTCCAAAAGCGAACGCCGCGAGACCGACGAGCCCCTGGACCGCGGTCAGCCCGGCCATCACCAGGTAGCTCGCGCGAAAACCGCCGGAAACCTGGGTGTTGCGAAAGTACGTGTAGGTGCCCCAAAGGGCAAGCACGATGGCGAAGATCAAAAGGGCTCGCGCGCCAAGGCCGTGCACGAAGACGAGTGCTTGCATCAGGCTCTGGGTTTGGCGACCTGTTCGCGGAAGTAGTCGACGGTCAGGCTTAGGCCCTCTTCTAGATTTACTCGAGGCTCCCAGCCAAGGTATTCACGCGCCCGCCCGTTGTCGAGCGCGATGCGATAAACGTCCCCTTTCCGCCCTGGTCCGTATTTTGGCTCCAGCCGGTAGTCGGTCAGCAGCGCCAGCTTCCTGAACAGGTCGTTGATGGTGACCGGGATTCCAGTGCTGACGTGGAACGTGCCGCCTGATCCTTTCTCGAGCGCCGCTAGGTTCGCGGTTGCGACGTCGCCGACGTGAAGCATGTCGCGCGACTGTTCGCCGGTCCAGTCGATGGTGACTGGCTTGCCTTCCAGCATCCGGCTGGCGAAGATCGCGATTACGCGGCCCTCTTCGGCATGAAAGTCCTGACGCGCGCCGTAGATGTTCGCGTAGCGCAAAACCGTGTAGTCGACTCCAAAGGTTCGTCGAAATGTGCCGAGGTACTGCTCGAACGCCAGCTTGCTGGTTCCGTAGGGCGACAGCGGTCGCACCGGGTGATCTTCGTCGGCGGGCACGACGTCGGGCTCGCCGTAAAGCGCGCCGCCCGTCGAGCTGAAGATCACCTTGCGGACGCCGTGGTCCACGCAGGCCTTGAGAAGATTCAGCGCCCCGACGATGTTGACCTGAGCGTCGTATGCGGGGTCAGCGACTGACCGCGGCACCTCCGACTGGGCGGCATGGTGGTTCACCAGCTCAGGCCGAAACGTCAACACGGCCTTCTCAACCTGGGGTTGGTCACGTAGGTCGACGCGGTGCACCGCCGCGGCCGGGTTGACGTTTTCGACCCGGCCGGTGCTGAAATTGTCCAGCACGGCGACCTCATGGCCCGCTGCGAGGTAGGCATCCACGACGTGGGAGCCGATGAACCCGGCTCCGCCACTCACAAGGATGCGCACGCGCTGGACTGTAACGGGTTTACTTCTGACGGTGGCTGAGCCGGCGCGGTTGGAGGTCGAGGTCGTCAAGGCGATGCGCGCTCCGGTTGCGCCGGCGTTCCTGCGCGGCGTGCTGCAACTGGCGGCGCGGGTGCCTGAGGTGGACGCGCGACTGCCGGCAGGGTCGGCAACGGTCGCCGTCAAATTGACCACCGACGCTGAGCTGCGACGCCTGAACCGCGATTTCGCGAACCTCGATTCGGTGACTGACGTCCTTTCCTTTGCGGGCTCGGACCAGCACCTCGGCGACCTCGCCATCTCGTGGCCGATGGTGCTGCGCCAGGCCGAAGAGTTCGGCGAGACGGAGCAGACGGAGCTCGGCCTCCTCGTCGTTCATGGGCTGCTGCACCTGCTGGGTTGGGACCATGGGTCGGCCGCGGAGCGCAAGGAGATGACGCGCATCACGCTCGCCGCGCTCGCCCTGTCTGGAATGGAGGTCCCGCCGGGACGTCTGTGAGCTCCGCGTAAACTCACCCTGTGCAGGGTCTGCGGCACTCGCCGCGGGCCTATTTGCGCCTATTTGGATTTCTTGATGCAGGAAAAGGACTCGGTCAAAGAGACGGCGGCAATCGAGGGGCGGCTCATCGTCGGCCTGGGCAACCCAGAAGAGGACTATGCCGACACGCGCCACAACCTAGGGTTCGCCTGCGTGCGTGAGCTCGCGCGACGGCTTGGCGTGCGGACGGACCGCAAACGCTGGCAGTCGTTGGTCGGACGCTCGGAAACGCAACACGTGTGGCTCGTTCTGCCGCAGACGTACATGAATCTCTCGGGGCAGGCGGTGGCGAAGGCGATGCGCGACATCAACGTTTCTCCGCAAAACGTGTGGGTCGTGTACGACGAGCTCGACCTGCCGCTTTGCAAGATGAGGATCCGGCGCGGAGGTTCCGGCGCCGGGCACAACGGAGTCCTGTCGCTGATCAGCTCGCTCGGGACGCCCGATTTCGTGCGCTTCCGGGTTGGCATCGGAAAGCCGCCGCGTAAAGGGTCTCAGCCGGGCCGCCAGCACGTCCTTGGGCGATTTACAAAGGCCGAAGCCGAACGCCTGCCCGCAGTCATCGACGGCGTCGCAAGCGCGCTGGAGCTCGCGCTCGAAGCGGGTGTAGAGCGGGCCATGGATCGCTTCAACCGACCGGGCTCGCTCGGTTGCGAGGAGCTCGCATGAGCTCCCTGTGGGAAAGCGCGATCGCGGCGGCGCCGGATCTGGAGCGGTGGATCGCTCGCGGTGAACGGGATCTCAATGTTGCCCGCCTCCCTCGTGCCGCGTGGCCGATCGTCGCCGGCGCCGTGGCCCGCGCCTTTGCCGCGCTGCGCCGGCCGGTACTGATCCTGATACCTGCGCCCGAGCGCTTCACCGATGAGCTGAGACCGTGGCTCGCCGGCCACCCCCCGGTCCACGTGTTTGCCGAGATTGGCATCTCATTCCTGGACCGGCCGCCCGCCTTCGACGAATCCGTCAACAAACGGCTCGAGGCACTGGCGGCGGTTTCGCGCGCGAGCGACGAGCCCGGGCTTGTGGTGGTCTCGTCTCGCCGCGCGATCACCAGGCAGACCATCTCGCCACCTGACCTGCTCGACGGAACCGTGGTGCTGGCACCGGGCCGTGGACCGGATCCGGTCGCGGTGGCGCTGCGGCTGGTCGAGCTCGGGTACTCGAGAGAACCGCTCGTCGAGGACCGGGGCCAGTTCTCACTCCGCGGCGGCATCCTCGACGTGTTTCCCGCAGGCGCCGATGCACCCGTGCGCGCCGAGTGGGCGGGAGACGTCATCGAGACGCTCCGTCTCTTCGACCCCGAAAACCAACGCTCGGTGATGGCCGTGCCCGAGGCCGCGATTCGGGCGGGGCGCGAATTGCTGCTCGGTCCGGGGCGGGGAGCGGCCGCGGTCGCGCGACTGCGCGAGTCGGTTTCGCTCGGAACCCTGCGCGCCGATGTTCGGGCGGACTGGGAGGACGAGCTCGCGCGGCTCGAAGCCGGCGCCGCCTTTCCCGGCGTTGAGTTCTACGCAGGCTACCTCGACCCGTCGCGCCCGTCGCTTCTCGATCATTTACCCGCCGGGGTCGCCGTTCTGGATTTTGAACCGGAACGACAGCTTGCAGACGCACGCTCTCTGATAGACGAAGCCGAGATGCTGGCGGCAGCCGAAGCGGGCGGAGGCGAGCTGCCGCGGGGGTTCACACTCCCCACCGTCAGCGTCGATCGGCTTAATGATTTTTCCGGGCGCTCCCGCCTGCTGCTGACGGCCGGTGAGCCGGCCGGCGACGCTATCGACCTCGGTTGGACGGAGTCGGAGACGCTGGTCGGGCGGCCGCGGGCGGCGGCTGACCTGGCCGCGCTGAGCGAGGGCACCACAGTCACGTTCGCGACTGAACAAGGCGAGCGGCTGAAAGCGTTCCTCGAGGAAAGCGGAGTCAAGGCGGCGGTCGGCGATGCCGAGCTTGACCTCGATGTCGAGCTCGAACCGGCGCTTCGGCGAGCCGATGTCGATATCGCGGCCGGTGCTTCGCAGCAGCAGATCGGATTTTTCCTCGTCACCGATGCCGAGCTGTTCGGGCGGCTGCGCCGACCCACTCGCGGTTCGCGCGGCCGGACTCAGGCGAGGGATCTGACCAAGGAGTTCACCCTCGACTTCGCCCCGGACGAGCTCGTGGTGCACGTCGATCACGGGGTGGCCCTCTTCAAAGGAATGCGACTGATCGAGTCCGAGGGAGCTCACCGCGAGTACCTCGAGCTCGAGTACGCGGAAGGGGATCGTCTTTTCGTCCCGGTCGAGAACCTCGACCGCGTTCAGAAATATCTCGGAGGCGAGGGGCAGCCCACCCTCCACCGTCTCGGCACCAGCGACTGGACGCGCGCGAGAGGTAGGGCGCGAAAAGTCGTCCAGGACGTGGCGGACGAGCTGCTCAAGATCTACTCGCTGAGAGAGGCGCGCCCGGGCATCGCCTTCGCTCCTGACACCGCCTGGCAGGCGGAGCTGGAGGCGTCATTTCCTTATGAGGAGACTCCCGACCAGGT
>WNFF01006471.1_pt1 | contig 10610 bp, 8 predicted proteins | sample 5400441 | NCBI WGS metagenome assembly WNFF01 (sample SAMN13153345, study PRJNA577476) | soil metagenome | isolation source: 120 cm saprolite under Douglas fir tree site 2 hole 3 replicate 1 | place: USA:California | collected 2015-04-18
AAGCGTATAGATCGCCAGGATATGCGTCAGGCCACAAGCCATGATGAAGATACCGAACGACCAATAGACCCACCCGAACTTGAGGTCGCGGCGCTTTGACACGAAAATCGCAAGTGCGAACGGGATTGAGAAATACGCCGTCGCGATCAGCGCGTCGGACACGACGTGCAGCCAGATCAGTTCGGGCTCCCACAACAAACAGATCCCGTGGGGAGAGAACATCGACGAGTCCAGAATTCGCTCAAAGAAAGCCCACATGCTTGCTACCGATCTGTTGGAAGAAATTCAGCGCGTGGTTCGCCGATTGGAGCGGGCAGCGTGCCAATTTGACCCAAATATGCCGTACCGGACAGACCAACGAGCCCCAAGCCGATGATCGGCGGAAGCACCAGGAGTGCTTGCCATACCGAAGGTCCCCAAATACGTCAGCGAAGACTGCTTCTGCTTCGTTGCCGTGGCTGTCCCTCGACAGCGAATCACCCCGAATCAAACTGGGAGACGAGCTTCTGTTTGTCTGCACGCCACTGTGCACATTACGGAATTGAACTTGCTTGCCTGCTTTCGGAAAAGTGTCATGCTTTATCCATTACCGGCCGTGTAGTTGGCGCCGATACCAGAGAGACAATTGTGCTCCCACCTTCGATGGCGGGAGCGTGCGACGAACGTGTTGGTATGCTCGCCCAATCGGCTGTCGGTAAATCCAAGTCCGGCCGATTTTGAGCTCGTTGAACCGCTTCTGCGTGACTTTGAACCGGGGCGGGTTTCGGAGTGTGGCAATTCTCCATCAACGATTTGATCGGTGATGTAAGGTCGGGACCGTAAAACTACGGAGTGACATACGTGTCGGATCGCGATGCCTTGCAAATTTCGGCGCATCGAATTTATCCGCATGACGTTCTGATGCGTGTCTGCCCGCAATAGTGCATATGGAAAGTTTCTCAGACATCGTATTGACAAAATCAGCTGAACGCCCACGCCGGGAAGTGCTTGCGCGAAAATGCAAATTCAGCGAAACGATGCAACCTGCCCTTGACGTGAGTCCGGATTCGATCGGAGAAATGGGCTGTGGCGAAAATCCTGATCGTGGACGACGACAATGCGGTGCAGATGACGATCCGGCTGCTGCTGGAACGGGCTGGCCACAATGTTGTCGTCGCCGGCGACGGCCGCAAAGGACTGGCGGTATTCGAAGCCGGCGATGGGCTGGAAATCATGCGGCTGGTTCATCAACAGCGCCCGCTGACCCCGATCATCGTGATCTCCGGCAATCCCGTTATGGAACCGGGTTCCGGTCCGGATTTTCTGAGCATGGCGGGCAAGCTCGGCGCGGTCCGCAGCCTGCAAAAACCTTTCAAGCCGGCCGCTCTGTTGGCCGCCGTTACGAGCTGCCTTGAAAGCGCAAGAGAGAATTCAAAATCGCCTGGCAGGACAGCCGGCAATGCCGCATAAGCCGATGTTTCCCACGCAGGGCTCACATCTCGGCGATCTCGCGCGCTGGCGAATTCCTTACGATCTGAAGGCGATGACGCTTACCACCAGATTGGCCGTTGCGATGATTGCATTGGTCGCCATCGCGGTAACCGCGGTCGGATGGCTGAGCTATCATAGTCTGGAACAGGCGCTGCTGCCGCGTGTTCTCGATCGCATCGAGACGCATTCGCGGCTGGTTGCTGCCGATCTGCAGTCCCACGCGCGCGGTGCGCGGGCTGACGTCGCCGCTTTTCGGTCGGCGGCTGCATCGAATGGGTTGATTCGCGCGCATCTCAATGGCGGAATCGATCCGGTCGACGGCCTCTCCGAAAAAACATGGCATGACCGGATCGCGGAGCGCCTGTTGGCCGAACTCGAAGCCAAGCCGGCCTACGCGCAATTTCGGATCATCGGCATCGAAAATGGCGGACGTGAGCTGGTTCGCGTCGATCGTTCCGGGCCGAACGGTGCAGTTCGGCTCGTTCCCGATGGCGAGCTGCAACGAAAGGGCGACCGGCCTTATTTCAGGGACACCATCAGCCTGCCGGCGAACGAAATATACGTTTCGTCACTTGATCTCAATCAGGAGAATGGGGTGATCGAAACCCCGCACGTGCCTACCTTGCGCGTTGGCACCCGCCTGCTGGCACCCGATGGCAAACCGTTTGGAATCGTCATCATCAACGTCGACATGCGACCGGCGTTCGACCGGGTCCGGTTATCGGTACGCGCGGGCGGACAAATATATGTCGTCAACAAGAGCGGCGATTATCTCGCTCACCCCGACGCCACGCGTGAATTCGGCTCGCAACTTGGCAAGCCAACGGACTGGCAGAGTGACTTTCCCGAGCTGGCGCCGACGCTCGGCGCAACACAAGGTGTTGCGCATATCGTGCCCGATCGAACCGGACAACCCGGTGGCTCTGCGCTCGCGCCCGCGGTGCTGGCCGGTCACGAATGGGTTGGAGTCATCGAAACCGTTCCCAACGCGGTCATCATGGCGCCAGCGGCGGCCATCCAGAAAACCTCGGTGCTGGTCGGGCTACTGGCTGTGCTAAGTGCGGCCGCGCTGGCGGTGCTGGTGGCGAGATCGCTGACGCGCCCGATCATTCAACTGAGGGCCGCGGTCGAAGCAGCCGCAGGGAATGAGAGCACCGCCATTCCCGTCGAAGCCGGCGGCGAGACCGGGGTGCTCGCGCGCGCATTCGCGCGGGTGATGGGCGAGGTGAATGCCAAGACCGCCGCGCTCGAACGTGAGATCCGGGAACATCACCGCACCGAAACCGCGCGAGATCACTACGCGGCGCGCGAGCGTCTGTTCAGCGCCGCCGTGGAATCGTCCCATGACGCCATCGTCACGAAATCCCTCGACGGTACCATCACCGGCTGGAACCCGGCCGCGGAGCGCCTGTTCGGATTTACCGCGGCGGAAGCGGTCGGCAAAGGCATCCATCTCATCGTTCCCCGCGATCGCCTGCCCGAGATGCACGAGATCCTGGACCGGATCGGCCGGGGTGAATCGATCGACCTCCATGAGACGGTGCGCATACGCAAGGATGGCAGCCCGGTCGAGGTTTCGCTCAGCATCTCTCCGATCAAGAGCGCGTCGGGCGCCATCATCGGCGCATCCAAGACCGCCCGTGACATCACTGAAAGCAAAAGAACCCAGCAGGCGCTCGGCCAGCAGATCGAGGAGCGGCGGCGTATCTTTGAAACCTCCCAGGACCTGATCCTGGTGTCGGACCCCAAGGGAGTTCTGGTTCAGGTGAGCCCAAGCGCAGAAACCATCCTGGGATACTTGCCGGAGGAAATGATCGGTCACAGCGCGATCGAATTCATCTGCCGTGACGACCTCGACAGCACCCGCGAAGAAATGCGGGCGGCGCGGCGCGGATTGCACACGCGGAATTTCGACTGCCGCTACGTCCATAAAGACGGACGGATCGTGACCCTCTCATGGATGGGCACATGGTCGGAGCCGGTCAGGCGCCACTTCTTCATTGGCCGCGACATGACCGAGAGCCGGCTGGCGCAGGAAACATTGCGCGAAAGCGAACAACTGGCGCGCGGGATCGTCGATACGGCGCTCGATGGCTTCGTCCAGATCGACGAAACCGGGACCATCGCGGACTGGAATTCCCAGGCGGAAAAGATATTCGGGTGGTCGCGCAGTGAAGCGCTTGGCAAAACCCTCAGCGAGCTGGTTATTCCGGAGATTCACCGCGCCGCTCACGAGGCAGGTCTAAAGCACTTCTTGCTCACCGGGGAAGGACCCATTCTCGGACGCCGTCTCCAAATCGAAGCTCGGCGACGCGACGGAACCGAAATCAAGGTCGAATTGAGCATCACCGCGTTGCGACGCCGTGACGGCGTTATGTTCAACGGCTTCATCCGTGATCTCACCGACAAGATCGCGGCCGAGGAGCGTATCCGGCAGACCGAAAAGATGGAAGCCGTCGGCCAGCTCACCGGCGGAATTGCGCATGACTTCAACAATATCCTGACGGTGATCACGGGAACCATCGAAATTCTGGCCGACGCCGTCGCAAAGGAGCCGGAACTCGCGGCCATCGCGAAGATGATCGATGAAGCCGCCTCGCGAGGCGCGGATCTCACCGGGCATCTTCTTGCGTTCGCCCGCAAGCAGCCGCTGCAGCCGCGGGAAACCGACCTCAACACCCTCATCATCGAAACGGTGAAATTGCTGCGACCGACCCTCGGCGAGCAGATCGAGATCGAATCCTTATTTGAAGACGAATCATGTCTGGCCACGGTCGATGCCAATCAGCTTGCGACAGCGCTGCTCAACCTCGCCATCAACGCCCGCGACGCGATGCCCGACGGCGGCAAGCTTATCCTCGAGACCAGGTCGGCCGTTCTCGACGAAAATTACGCGAGCCTGCACAGTGAGGTTCGACCCGGCCGCTATGCGCTGATCGCCGTCAGCGACACCGGAACCGGCATTCCCGCAGGGATCCTCGACAAGGTGTTCGACCCGTTCTTCACGTCGAAGGCGCCCGGCAAAGGTACCGGCCTCGGCTTGAGCATGGTCTACGGTTTCGTGAAGCAATCCGCAGGGCACATCAAGATCTACAGCGAAGAGGGCCACGGCACGACGATCAAGATCTACCTGCCGCCGGGTACGGGCGCCTCGCTGGCTCCCGAGGCCGCTACCGCGCCAGCCATTCCAGGCGGACACGAGACCATTCTTGTCGTTGAAGACGACAAGCTGGTGCGAGACTCTGTGCTGACGCAATTGCGCTCGCTGGGTTACGTCACGCTGGAAGCGGCGAATGGCGCGGAAGCGCTGGCTGTCATCGAGGCAGGCCATCAGTTCGACCTGCTCTTCACCGACGTCATCATGCCGGGCGCGATGAATGGCCGCCAGCTGGCCAACGAGGTGGAAAAGAGCAAGCCCGGGCTAAAAGTGCTGTTTACCTCGGGCTACACCGAGAATGCGATCATCCATCACGGCCGGCTCGACACCGGGGTCTTGCTGCTCGCCAAGCCATATCGCAAATCGGATTTGGCTGGGATGATCCGAACGGCGCTCGCCGACTAGACTAGAAATCAAGTCCGGGGGGCAGCGCCCGGCGCAATACGCGCCAACGCGGATCAGGAATTGCGCGAAACGGTCATCACAATTCGGATGAGATCCGCTGCGTTCCTTGCACCAAGCTTTTTCATGATGTTGGCGCGATGATCCTCGATCGTGCGCGGACTGATTCCAAGCTCGCGCCCGGCTTCCTTGTTGGAAGCGCCGGACGCGAACTGCTCCAATACCTCGCGTTCGCGGCGCGTCAAAGGTTCGCGTCCGGGAAAATGCATCGATGCGACATTCGACGCGGAATCCTCCGCTTGCCGACGTGCATATGCCTCGATCGCCTCATCGAGCCGATGAACGATTTCGCTGCCCCGGAAAGGTTTTTCGATGAAGTCGAGCGCACCGTTCTTGATCGCGCTGACCGCCATGGCGATATCGCCCTGCCCGGAGATCATGAAGATCGGCGCAGGATAATCCTCGCCGTGAAGCTCCTTCAGGATATCGAGGCCGGATTTACCCGGAATATGCACATCAAGCAGGATGCAAGCAGGGCATCGGGTTCGCGCAACCGCCAACAGCGCCGCACCGTCTGCGAAGCAGATCACCTGATAGCCACCTGCCGACAAGACCAGCGACAGGATTTCGCGAATGGCGGGATCGTCGTCGACGACAAAAATCTCGCCGCGGGAACGTGCATTCTCGGACATGTGCCATCGTCCATAGAGAGTTAGAAACAGACAGTGAAAATATTCGCACGCGCCGAACCGTCGTACCACACCTCATATAGAATCGGGCCTACTCGTATTTGTACGGGACCAAGACTTAACGCACAAGTAGCAGCGGAGACTTTAAAACACAGTCCAGGAGAGCACCCATGCAGAACGCGGAAGGCGGCAGCGTTTCAGCCCGATCCGACGATCGGTACGACGGCTTTGGTTCCATCGTGTTGGACATTGTATCCTTGATCGAGCGCGTCCAGGCAAGCACAAGGCTGGTCGAGTCAGCCATCGAATCGCCTCTTGGTCATCAGGAAATCGCCGCCAACGTCGTGAATGCGAGAGCCGCGTTGAACGCTTGCAACGCGAGTCTTGAGGTAACCCTTCACCTTCTGCTTGATTCCAAAAGATCCAAAAATGGAACCGACAAGGCCGCCGAATACGATCTCCGGTCAGCCCGTTTGGTTGGCTACGCTTGAACAGCGCCGGATAACGGTGCCCGGACGTACCTGCCCCCGTCTTCACCCGTCCAGGCCTGATCGGCCCCGCAGTCTTGACGGTCATCGCCGGCACGATCGGATTTGCCGATTTCAAACCGCCGCCACGTCGCGGACGACGTCACTGATGCCGACGGCCGGATTTGATTGGATAAGCCCGAGCATCAGGCGAGTTCGGTTCGCGCCTTGACGTTTCCGGGCCTGCAGGTGCCACCCCGCCCCGGTCTCGCGACTGCTTATCGTCCGGCGCCGGCAGCTTCTGCGGCGGCGCGCTGCATGCTCGATGACATCTCGCTCGTTACCGTGCTCTGCTCCTCGACCGCTGCGGCAGTCGATGTCACATACTCGCTGACCTCCTGAATCGACTGCTTGATCGCGGTGAGCGCTCCGACCACGTCGGCGGAAATGCCGTTAAGGTTTCCAATTTCCTGCCCGATCTTGTCAGTGGCCTGCTTGGCCTGGTTGGCGAGATTCTTCACCTCGGAGGCAACAACTGCAAACCCTCTGCCGGCTTCGCCCGCGCGTGCGGATTCAATGGTGGCGTTAAGCGCCAGCAGGTTGATCTGGCCAGTAATATTTCCGATCAACTCAACGATGCCGCCCATCGCTTCGCTCGCTGCGCTCAAACGTTGTGCCTGTTGATCCGCCGCATCAACCCTGACAACCGCCTCCGACGCCGTTTGCCTGGACTTGGTCATCGTCTCGGAGATTTCGCGCACCGAGGCGTTCAACTCCTCGGCGCCTGCCGCCACCGTCTCCATCATGCCGCGCACGCTTTCGGCCCTCTTGCGGGCAAGCACCTGAGCGGTGGTGTCCGCCGCGTATTTGACGACCTTGAACGGCTTGCCGTTCAGATCGAGGATCGGGTTGTAGGATGCCTGAATCCAGATCTCCCTGCCGCCCTTGCCGATGCGTTTGAATTCTCCCGCCTGGTACCGACCGGCGTTCAGATTTGCCCAGAATTCTCGATAGGCCGCGCCGTCACGTTCCGAAGCATCGACAAACATGCTGTGACGCTTGCCCTGGATCTCGCCAAGCGAATAGCCCAGCGCCTTCAGGAAGTTTTCGTTCGCCGTGAGAACGGAGCCATCCATGTTGAACTCGATCACCGCCTGCGATTTACCGATCGCGGCGATCTGGCCTGCCAGATCGGCGGTGCGCAGCTTCTGCAGCGTGACATCGGTTGCGAACTTCACAACCTTGAAGGGCTTGCCCTTTTCATTAAGGATCGGGTTATAGCTCGCCAGGATCCAGACCTCCTTGCCGCCCTTGCCGATGCGCTTGTATTCCGCGGCCTGGTATTCGCCGCGGTTGAGACTCGCCCAGAATTCACGGTACGCGGCGCTATCGCGCATCGCCGGTTCGACAAACATGCTGTGATGCTTGCCCTGGATCTCGCCAAGCGAATAACCGAGTGTTTTCAGGAAATTTTCGTTGGCAGTAACGACCGTGCCATCCAGATTGAACGCGATCACCGCTTGCGCCCGGCCGATGGCTGCAATCATTCCAGCATCTTCCATGCTGGCGAGTTTCTCCGCGGTTATGTCCGTCGCAAACTTGATGACTCTATAGACCTTGCCATTGCGGTCGAACATGGGATTGTAGGAGGCCTGAATCCAGACCTCCTTGCCGCCCTTGCCGATGCGCTGGAAAGCCGCGGCCTGGTATTGGCCCCGGTTGAGGTTGGCCCAGAATTCGCGATAGGCGGCGCTGTCGCGCATCGCCGGCTCGACAAACATGCTGTGATGCTTGCCCTGGATCTCGCTGAGCGAATAACCGAGCGTTTTCAGGAAATTTTCGTTTGCGGTGACAATCGTGCCATCCAGATTGAACTCGATCACTGCCTGCGACTTGCTGATCGCGTCGACCTGCGCCAGCGCCGCTTGTGCGACCGAATTGCTTCGCGAAAACATCTCGAAAACCCCCTTCGTAGCCGAATAAATGAATAGATCGTGACCGCCACTGTCGATTCGATTCTAATTCGGTTAGTTTCCCCATAACCTTAATTTGGGCTAGGTACGACTACGGGGAACGGTCAAGAGGCTCTACGGTCCCATGAATTGATCGAGGTGCGCGTGAGCGGCTGTCGTTCAAGGCGCTCAACGAAACTCTGCAGCCACGAAGCTGATCAACCGGCGGACTGCATTCAGCCGCTGACGAGCGCGTCTTGCCTCGTCGCTGGGCCCTTCTTCTTTTTCTTGTTCTTTCCTTTCAGGAATTGAACATCGATCTCCGTGCCATTGACGCGGACAAGTTCGCATCGCCGATAGGCCAGGCCGGTCGACGATAGCAGCAGGAAGAACTCCTTGAGATTGAGGCCTTGAATGGATCCCTCGACGGTAAGTATCGCGTCGGTGTCCGATATGGCGTTGAGCAAGCAGTCGCGACGCCACGTTCCGTCAATGCCCATGATGCAGACGCCATATCCGCGGCTGAAGGCCACGCGTTCCGGTGCTTTGTTGTCGTCTGACACTTGTCAGCGACCCCCCATCACAGCGAGCTTCGGCGCTACCGCGCCAATGCCAATGGCCGGCGTCTTGGCAGGCGCCGCGCGCGCACCGCTGGGCTGATACAGACCGCGCCGTTCCGGATAAGGCTTGAAGACATCGGTCAGCCCAACCACGGTTTCGGCTGCTCCCAGCACGAGGAAGCCGTCCGGCTCAGTCGCTTTGGCGAGACGGTTGAAGATGTTGATCTTGGTGTCCTGATCGAAGTAAATCAGAACGTTCCGGCAGAAAATCACATCGAAGACTCCGAGCTGGGAAAAATCGTGCAGCAAATTCAGCTGCCGATGCTGAACCATGGCGCGGATATCGGCGTTGATCTGCCAGAGTTCTCCGGTCTGCTTGAAGTACTTGACGAGCATCTGGATCGGAAGGCCGCGCTGGACTTCGAATTGGCTGTATATTCCAGCCTTGGATTTTTCGAGCACCTCCTGCGAAAGGTCGGTCGCGAGGATTTCGACCCGCCAGCCAGCAAGCGCGGCGCCCATTTCCTTCAGACACATCGCCAGCGAATAGGGTTCCTGGCCGGTCGAGCCGGCGGCGCACCAGATCCGAAGGGTCTTGCGGCTGGCGCGCGCCTGTAGAATCTCTGGCATGATCGAATCGCGAAAGTGATCGAACGGAACCTTGTCGCGAAAGAAAAATGTCTCGTTGGTGGTCATGGCCTCGACCACCTGGGTGGTGATGTCAGCCGATCCGCCCTTCATTTTTTGCACGAGTTCGCTGATGCTGGCCATGCCGGACTTCCGCGAAAGCGGCAGCAGCCGGCTTTCAATCAGATATTGCTTGTCGGCCGACAGATCGAGACCGGAACGGTCCTTGAGAAGCTTGCGCAGGTATTCATAATCGGGCGGGGTCACTGGCGGCCTCTCGATACGGTTCGGAACGATTTCTGATGGGTGTCGACAAGCGACGGCACCGTGACGCGAATGCCAGTCCGCGAGGCGGGCTGCGCGGATGGCCGACGAGACATCGGGCGGCACGGATGACCGCCGCTCCGAATGTGATCGTCTCGAGGGGTCGCCCCGGCATTTGGTTCAGCACTCATATCTCGACCTGACGCTAACCGATACAAAAACGACGTAATGGCGGGGCCGACTACGCCGGCAGCGTAAGCAACCCGACTTCCTGGAATTTCGCCGCGACGATGTCCTTGTCGAAGGGCTTCATGATGTATTCGTTGGCGCCGGCACCAAGCGCGCGCGCGATGTGCGCGACGTCGTTTTCAGTGGTGCAGAACACCACCTTGGGCTGGTCTCCGCCGGGCAGGCGGCGCAGATTGCCAAGGAATTCGTAGCCGTCCATCACGGGCATGTTCCAGTCGAGCAGGATCGCTTCGGGCAATCCGCGCTTGCATATCTCAAGCGCCTGTTCACCGTCCTCGGCTTCGACGATCTGGAAATCCATCTGTTCCAGGATTCGCCTGGCTATTTTTCGGATGACGCTTGAGTCATCGACTACGAGACATGTTCTCATTTCAGCTATCTTCTTCCCGACCGGGACGTTGCGGTTTACGACTCCAACTATGCGGCAAGCATAGGCTTAGGCACGATTTCGAGAACGCGATCGACATCGAGTACGACCATGAGCTGGCCGTCGAGGCGATGCACGCCGCCGGCGAGCTTGGCCATGCGGGGATCGAGGTTGACGGGATTTTCCTCGCGGCCGTCGTCGGCGAGCTTGAGCACTTCGCCGATCTGATCGATCAAGAGGCCGTAGGATTCGCCGCGCAGATCGACGCCCACCGCCATCGGCGGCCGGCCGTCGTCGTTTTTCGGCAGGCCGAGACGGGCGCGCATGTCGATCACGGTGACGATGCGGCCGCGCAGATTGAGCACGCCGGCGATCTCGCCCGACGACAGCGGCACCCGGGTCAGCC
>WNFF01007335.1_pt1 | contig 10608 bp, 8 predicted proteins | sample 5400441 | NCBI WGS metagenome assembly WNFF01 (sample SAMN13153345, study PRJNA577476) | soil metagenome | isolation source: 120 cm saprolite under Douglas fir tree site 2 hole 3 replicate 1 | place: USA:California | collected 2015-04-18
GAATGCATTGGGGCAATGAGCTGCATTCTCTAAACACAGCAAGACTTCAACATGCGCCATCGAGTCCAATAAGCCGCTTTCGATCCAGTCTTCGTCGTGGGTGGGAAGGCTGCTTCCCAGCGGAAGCACTAACCGAAGGCACTTCTCGACCATCTCGCGTATTCGGACAACGTCGTCCTCTGGAGCTCCCATTGTGTGCGTCTCTATTCCCTGGCCAAATCAAAGCGCGGAGCTATTTGAATTCCTTCACCCATTCAGCCTTGGGAAGCGGGAATAACGAATCGAGCATCAGCCAACAAAGTCCGTCCTTGTCAGGACGGGCAAGCCCGATTCGAGCGAACCGAATCGGACTGGAAATGATTTGGTCAACGATGAACCAATTGAAGAAGCCAGCTAACCGGCTTTGGCTCTCATCGTCCCAGCGTTTGGCAAATGCGAACCAGTCGCGGTCGACGACAGGCAAGCTGTCCAGCGTTTCTCCGGACTCAAGAGCCAGAGCGACCCGAATCTTTTCCGGATAAAATCTGAAATGGACTGAATTAATCTTACAGCCGCAGACAGATCGCCTTGCATCCACAGGGTTCACATACACCGCAGCCCCCCCTCGGGGGCTGGGGTGAACGTCGCAACCGAACAAATTTTTTATGGAATCGGCGACTTCTGCTTGCTTCAGGCATCCGACCAACTCACCCTCACTCACGGAGTCTACCAGGCGAGGATTCCCTGCACGCCGGTCTTCACAATGGTGTTCGGTGACCCCGGGGCTAAGGGAAAGATCGAATGACATCCGATCAGCGCGGTAGTAAGGAAACTGGGGCCAAGCGGTTAAGCCATGGGGAATGGGTCGAAGCGAAGAGTAGCCTTCCTTGTGGCGCTCAAGCCCGATCACGCACAGGCCCGCCGCCATTCGGGTGATTTCACTGATCAGGAGCTCACTCATGCCCCGGCTTGTCGTTTCCTCTTGCTTCTTGACTGTCCGCTCTTCCCGGCGACCAAATGGCGTATCTCGACTGAATGACCCTGATCACGCGAATATTCGGCAAAGAGTTCGGCGACTAGCCTTCTGTGACACTTCTCGGGTCCTGGTTCGGAGCAAAGGAAGGCCAGTATTCCATCAAGTTCCAACGGTTCAAGAGCCCGAGGGATATCACGTTCGCGCATTAGTTGCAGGAAGGACGCCTCGTAGGTATCCCAGTCCTTCGTCGTGCGATACTTCTTGCGAATCTCAGGAGTGGGGGCAAGACGAGGTTCCCATGCGTATGCTATTCCTGCAATCTCGTGCAAAAAGAAGGAGAGGTCAGGGTATTTCGCAAATCCAGAAAGCTGTCCGTGACGATTCTCGCGAATGTCTATCAGCCTTTTTACCCCTGCTTGCGTGAGTAGTGAGAAGAACTCCTCCGCAGTCTTCCCGGCAAACCCGATTGTACAGAGAGTCGTGATCATCCGCCTCACCAGCGATCCAGTTCAGCTGGATCGAGTCGAAAAGCACACTTCTTAGCTTGTGCGGTGAAGGCGCTAGCTAAAGCAGATTGTCTGTCAGAGGAAAAAAGCGAATCGCCGGCAATTGCTCCCCATTGTTGGATCTGCAGCAACCGGTCCTCGGCGTCCCGGTGAGACTCGATGAGACCCCCTTTTCGAATATGAAGAGGTTCGAGACCCAGGGAAACAAGTTCCGGTCCTCGGGTCGCCCTCCCAGTTCCTCCCCCAAAAACACGTAGGAAATACCTTCCTCGCGCACTGCTCTTTCTAATTCGACTTGGTCAAAGTGGGGAAACCGTAAGCTTTGTGGTTTGCTCCTTACGTCGACCAAGACGCTGACTTCCCAGCGTCTAAGCATTGCCAAGAATGTAGGAAACTGCGTTGCAGAATGTCCGATGGTGTAAAGCTTATGGCTCATGGGTCATAGTGACAACTCGTATTGTCGAGTATGATTGTGCATCAGTCGGCCTCGGCCATCAAGGCACCCCACGCTTTTTGACAGCGGCAGCAAGAGTCCAAGTGGTGGAATGAGTCGCTCTGGAATTGTGAGACGCGGACCACTCGGCTGCGTTCAAACATGTTCGTTGCATTCGGGGACAACGAACGCCACGCCCAGGATGTCTAGCGGGAACTTCGCGTCCTCAATAGTTTCTTGATCAATTGAATCTGCCCGGCGTGATAGACGTCGTGTAAGGCGATGTCCGCGACCAATCGGCGCGCCAAGGTCTTGCTTCCCCGCACGGGACGATCCAGATCTTCCGGTTGAAGGGCCGACACGGCCGTCCTTAGCCGCTGATGTTCTCCATCAAGCATCAATACATCGGCCCGCCATGCCTTTTCGCCGCGATCGACGGGACGCAGAAACCAGTTGCTCCCTTGGAGGGAAAATGAGCCGCGTTTTTCTCCGACCAGGCGCCGCCTTACCGTGTATTTCCAATATGCGGTGTGAGCGACAATTTCCCAGATATTATGCCTCCCGGCCTTGGGACGCCACGCTGCTTCGCGAGCTGTGAGGCCGCGAATCGACCCACGCAGGTTTGGTCCGTGCCACGCGGCCCGCCTGTAAGCTTCGTCCAATAGTCCCAACAGATGCTCGATTTCCGGGTGCATGTCTCCCTCCGCAGCCAGCGACGGCCTTCCTCGCACGCGGGTCCAAGGACTATAGCAGAGGTCTGCATGAGGCATGATTGCGGTGGTTATCGGAGAACAAACAAAACAGGGAGCGCCCCTACAATCGAGAGCGCTCCCTGCGATCCTTACGGACTGTTCTGGTTACTCTTATACTTCTCAGTACGAATCTTAGTCGCCGAAGTCTAGCCCAGGAAGGACAGCCGTGTGCTCCTTCCTGACAGCTTGCAAGCTCTCGGGATCGAGTCCCAAGGCTTGCAGGATCGTCGGAGCAACCTGAGTGGTTTCGACCGGGCCCGTCATCGTCTTGGCCTCGAAGCTGGGGTTCGAAAGGAGCATCATCACGTTGGTGTCGTCATGCGCGAAGCCGCCATGCTCCATTAGCTTTCGGAGGCTTCCCGTGTAGACCACTCCGACATTGGGCGTCACGAGAATATCCGGCGTGCGCGGATCTCCGTTGGGTGGCAGACCAGGAGCGTTGAACAGCAGGGCAAGAGCCGGACCGGAGTATATCTGGCCAATTCCGGCACTCGAAGCGTTCGCTTCCAGCATCGCGACCGCGTTCGCGGTCTGGCTCGAATCGGTAAGCCACAGGAGCGAGACATCGTCCTCGGTGGGCCCGATCTGGTTGACTTCGGAGTCGGGGAGCAATGAGGCAAGGATCGACGATGGTGGCTGACCGTTGTTTCCGCTATGACCCGGGATCGGGAAGAAGCGGTTCGGATCAATCGGTGACTGGCCATGCTTCGCGGTGATCACTATCAGCGTCGACTCAAGGTGGCCGCCACTCTTCAAGTGCGAAACCATCTCGCCGATCGAGAGATCAACGAACTTGATCTCCCCCAAAAGCGAATCGGTGGGAGTCCCGATCGAGTCCTGATACCCGCCGGTTGGTCCGTTCTTCTCGATTAGCTTCTGCCCGATGCTCACCGCTTGGAAATTCATTCCAAAAAGAGCGGGTACCGGAGCCTGCGAATTGCCGTTGTGGGTTTTGCCATCAATCTGATTGAGGACGGCGTTGACCTTCAGCGTGTCGTAGCACTTAATGTTATCGAAGCCGCGTGTGTAGTCGCTGGTGTCCGATTGATCGGGAATTGGCGAGCATGATACGCCCGTGGGCGTGGTCACTCCTGGCAAGGGCACCACCGGTGAATTGACCTCTGGCGCGTAATAGTCATCGAGATTCGTGCCGTTACCCGGGCCAGAAACCGACGCGTAAGCGGGATGTTTGTCGACCCATGCCGTGTAACCGCCTGCGGCATGGATGACGCCGTAAATGGTGTTCGTCCTGAGGAAGTTCCACGGATAAACCGGCGCGCAACCCTTGCTGGGGTCGCGGGGCAACTTGGCCGGATCAATCGAGAGAATTCCCCCATCGGCGCCGCCAGGCGCCCCGCCGTTGAGCTGGTTCTGGTCGATGCTGATGCCTTCCTCGTATTCCGTACTCGTCCCAATCGGGGGCGCTCCTGCGGTGCAGGGACCGGCGAGTAATCCGTTGCCGGTCGCCTGCGCGGGCGGATCCAGCGAACGGTCATAGGCCACGTCGTAGAATACGCCTGTTGCGCGTGGAGAGCCTCCGGTCACAATCGCCGTTAGCCCGGGAAACGAATCAGAAGGCTTGGAAGCGGATGCCCCAAGGTAGTTCACGCCGTGCTCGCCAAGTTCAGCCAGATTGGGGCAGTACGGCTCCCCGCCATTGATAGTGCTGATACCTTTGGCGCAGTTCTCGAAATCAATTGCATGCATGCCGTCAATGCTGATTAGCAGAACATGACGAATTTTGCTGGTCCTCGAGCCCAACTTCTGGCCATCTTGGGGTGCGGCGTAGACACCCGGAACCGATGAAAACAGAAGCGCGCCGGTGAGAATACAAGCTTTCCACTTACTTTCCATAAACCCCTCCTTTGATTTTTCTTTGGTTCGTTGGACCAATTCCCGTGCAGAGGGGCGTACTGTAGCGGCTCTCTGTTGAATGGAACTTCAACCTTGTATGAATGCTGCGTGAACACTCCAGTTAGGGGACTAGAAGTACTAGCGGATGCGAAATCAGGCTCGTGCCCTTGCGAATTAGGCCAAAAGAATGATAGTTTCGTCCGGGGCGGACTGGGGTTTTTCTTCTGCGCTTCTCTCGATTGGAACTCTGCATTGAGTGACTTGACCGCCCAATACGGTTCCAACAACGGCCACCACGATCCCGAGAGCATTCTCGCAGTCCCCGGGGCGCCGAATCTGCGCGCGCTGACCTTCTGGCGCGTAGAGGGAAGCTTGGCAGACCTCGGCGCGATCCGGCCGGTCGGTTATTTCACGTGGAACTCCCATACATATGCCGGGCGGTGGGCGCGCCGGGGAGGAATGCTTCTGCTGGCGCTGGTGCGACCGGCTCTGTATGCCGGACACCGCGTTTTCGCCACTCGGGTTCTGCACACCCTTCTCGCAGGGGTTACCCGCGACCGCCTGGACCTGCTGGGCGAGGAATACTTCGAATACATTCTAAAAAAGCAGCTCAAACCGGATGGCGCGGCACGCCTGCGCGAATGGGTGACGGCCAAAGGTGCGGACAGTGTGGCGCTCGTGAGCCAAGGTCTCGATCACGTCATGCGGCCGCTTGCTCTGCACCTGGGCGTTGGGGGGCTGGTTTCCAACCGGCTCGAATTCCGCGATGGGATCGCCACGGGGCGTCTGCTCGACCCCGTGATTCGGCCCCGCAGCCCCGTGGCATGGGCCTGGGAGCGGGGCGCCGACGGCAGCGTGCCCGCCGAGCGCCTGTTGCGCAACCTGGGGCTTACGGCGCGTCCTGAGCAACTTTCAAAGGCGATCTTGCCCGCCAAGCGCCCCGCACCCACGAATCACCGGGCCCTTGTCGTTTTCGACGCCAAGCCAGCGTCCGAACGGCTTTCCGTTCTCCGCGCTCTGGCAGGAAAGAATATTTTGCTCGTCGGAGTCACCGGTTTCATCGGCAAGGTCTGGCTAGCGCAACTCTTAAGCGATGTTCCCCAGCTTGGCAAGATCTATCTCCTGGTCCGCCGGCAGCGCGCAACGAGCGCACAGCGGCGCCTCGAGAAAATTCTCGAGGAGTCGCCGGTTTTCGATCGTCTGCATGAGCGGCTAGGCGATCGGTTCGCAGACTTCGTTGCTGAGCGCGTCGAAGTGGTCGAAGGCGACGTGAGCCAGCCAGGGCTCGGTATGGCCCCGGAGATAGGCGCGCATCTGGCCCGCACGCTGGATCTGGTCGTCAACAGTTCCGGGCTGACGGATTTCAATCCAGACCTTCGCGACGCTCTCGCGAGCAATGTCGCCCCGGTCATTCATCTGATCAACTTCCTGCGGACCTCCGATCACGCCGGTCTGCTACACCTCTCCACTTGCTATGTTGTGGGATCGAAGGATGGCCGTGTTTCCGAGGATGTCCACGCGGATTATACGCCGTTGGGTATCCCCGACTTCGATGCCGGGCGCGAGTGGCGATTCCTGCAGGAAGTGGTGGCGCACGCTGAGGCGCGCTCCGAAAGCGCGGAAATCACGGGGGCGTTGCGCCGGCAGGCGCTGGGCAGGCATCGGGGGAACGAAGAGCCTTCCGGTCCGGAACTCGACAATCTCATCCGCAAGAATCGTACCCGATGGCTGCGCAATCGTCTGACACGCGTCGGGACGCGCCGTGCCAAGCGCCTCGGCTGGCCAAACACTTATACGCTGACGAAATCGCTCGCCGAATCGCTGATCGTCCGCTACGGCACAGGACTTCCAATTTCCATAGTGCGGCCCTCGATTGTCGAGACCTCGACAGACCAGCCCTTCCGCGGTTGGAATGAGGGAATCAACACATCAGCGCCGCTTTCCTATCTGCTCGGCACCTATTTCCGGCAGTTGCCCACCAACGAGCGCAAGTGCCTGGACGTAATTCCCGTCGACATGGTGTGCCGCGGAATGACTTTGATCGCCGCAGCGGTCGTCGCACGGCGTCACGAACCGATCTACCAGCTGGCCACCTCTGCAAGCAATCCTTGCGATATGGGCCGCTCGATCGAATTGACCGGCCTCGCGCACCGCAAGCACTATCGCGCGCAACAGAGCCTGGAACATTGGATCCGGATGCAGTTCGACACGATCCCAGTCTCCAAGTCCCGCTACGAGAAATTTTCGGTTCCCGCGCAGAAGGCGGTGGTCCGGGGAATCAACCGCGCTGCTTCCGCGCTCCAGATGAAGCGCCCTCCGCTGGCCCGGCAGGAGCGCGACCTCGCCCGCGTCGAAAAACTCATCGAACTTTACGAACCGTTCATTCTGCACAACGAGCAAGTATTCGAAGCGCACAACGTCCAGTTGCTTTCCGCTTCCCTTCCGGAAGACGAACGGGCGGCCTTCCGTTATGATCCTTCCTCGATTGACTGGTGGGAATATTGGATTAACATCCATATTCCGGCACTGCGCCGGTGGGTTTATCCGCTCATCGAAGGGCGCGCGCCGGAATCGCGCCGCCGCAGCGCCTTTCCTTCGCAGCCCGGCGGCAATGGAACGGAACGCCGAAAAGTCTCGACGCAAGCGGGGGCAGCGTCGGGAGCTGAGAACCAAACCTGATCCATGGCTATTTTTCTGACCGGTTCGACCGGCTACATCGGCGCGCACATCGCCGCAATTCTCCTCGATCGTCATACGGATCGGCTGAATCTGCTGGTGCGCGCGAAAACGGAACAGGAGGCGAACGAACGCCTCTGGCAGGCGCTGCAATTGCATCTGGATTTTCCCCAGTTCCGGGACGCCCTCGAATCGCGCATCTCTGTATTTCGAGGCGATCTCACCGATCCGCGTTTTGGCCTGGACCATGCCGAGTACGCTCGTTTGGTCGGGACGACCGAGTCGGTAATCCACTGCGCCGCGTCGCTCAACCGCAAGTCGGAAAAAAGCTGCCTCAACGTGAATCTTCGCGGGACGCTTGAAGTCGCGCAACTGGCCCGCCGCGCGCAAGACGCCCACGGTTTGCGGCGCTTCAGCCAGGTCTCGACCGTCGCCGTAGCTGGAACTCGCAGCCACGAAGTCGTCACCGAGGACGCCGCGATCGATTGGAATCGTTCCGACTACGATCCCTACGCGCGCACAAAAAAATTCTGCGAGCATATGGTGCGCGAACTGCTTCCCGAGGTGCCGCGCACGGTCTTCCGCCCGAGCATCGTGCTGGGAGACAGCCGCCGCGCCGAGACCACGCAATTCGACATGGTCCGCGCGTTCGTCTTTCTTGCCGGCCTGCCTGTCCTGCCGTTCCGCCCGGCCGACCGGATCGACATCGTCCCAGTGGATTACGTGGCGGAATCAGTCGTCGCGCTGCACCAGAAGCCGGATCCGCAGCACGAGATCTACCACCTGTCTTCGGGCACCGGTGCCGAAACTTTTGGCCAGCTTACTCGCGCGATCGCGCAAGCAGCGGGAGAAATGGATCCCTTGTATTGGCCCGGGCTCGAACGTCCGTTCTCTTCCGCCGTGAACTGGCTGGCGGGTTATCGCGGAGAAATCGGCCGCAGCGCTTCGCTGCTGAAGGTATTCATGCCGTACCTTGTGTGGGACACTGTGTTCGACAATTCGCGCGTCGTGGCGGAGATGGGCCGCGCCCCGGAACCGTTTTCGAAATACTGTTATCCACTGCTGCGCTTCAGCCGGGATTGCCGTTTCTCCTATCCGTACCGTGAATGGATTGCTTCTGCTGCGCCGCTGCGCGAGGACCCTGCGGCGGCTGGCGTGGGGCACTCTGGAGGATTCCAACCATGATGGATTTTATCCTGCAAGCCTGGACCAGTTCGTTGGTCGAGATGTCCAGCGCGCTCTGGAAGCTTGGCGCGGGGCGTTCGTGGCAACCGGGAGAAAAACTGAACCTGCTTTTCGCGGGTTATAATGGCACGCGCAACACAGGTTCCGACGTTCGGGTAGAGGAGATGCTGCGGCAAGTGAGGCGAGTGCTGGGTGAAGAAAATCTCGCGCTCAGTGTGATGTCTCAGAATCTGGATTGGAGCCGCGGCTATTTCGGAGACGCACGCCAGGTGTTCCTGCCGGACATTTATCCGCCGTTTCTCTACCGCGAAGTACGGCGGCAGCACGGAGTGATCGCGTGTGAAGGCTCGATGTTCAAGAGCAAGTTCGCCGACGCTCTGACGACGATGTTCATTGGCGCACTGGGAATCGCTTCAGCGGAGAATAAGCTATCGGTTGGCTACGGCGCGGAAGCGGGCTTCATGAACCCCCTGCTCGAAAAGATGTGTGCGCGCTATTGCCGCCGTTCGCTCATCATTACGCGGAATCAGGAGTCGCAGGCGGTGCTCAGCAAGCTCGGCGTGGCAAGCGAAGCCGGGACTGATACAGCCTGGACTTTCGAGCCGTACCCCGAGGAATATGGCAGCAAGGTCCTCGCCGGTGCCGGGTGGGACGGCCGCACGCCTGTGCTTGTGCTATGCCCCATCAATCCATTCTGGTGGCCAGTGAAACCTTCGACGCCGAAATTTGCGGCGCATGCCTGCTTTGGCGCATACAACGAAAGCCACTACCGCACAGTTTACTTTCATAAGTCCGGCCAGGCGGTTGAGTCCGCGTATAAGAAATATCTTGGCGCGCTGGCACGCGGGATAAAGGCTTTCCGCAGCAGGCACCGCGTCTTTCTGGTCCTGGTTGCCATGGAACGGCTGGATACGCGGGCTTGCGAGGCGTTGGCCCCGGAACTTGGGGATGCGCCGGTATTCACCGCCGAGACGTATAACATGTACCAACTTGTGAGCATCCTGCGGCGCTGCAGCCTGATGGTTTCATCGCGCTATCACGCCATCGTCACTTCCATGCCCGCGCTGCTGCCTTCGGCGGGAATCACCATGGACGAACGCATCCGCAACCTGCTGCGGGAACGGGGCCACGAGCATCTGCTGCTCACGGTGGATGATCCGGACCTGGAAACGAAACTGGTCACGGTTATTGAGCGTCTCGCGGCGGAAAAAGATGCCATACGCGACGACATTGGGCGCTCGGTGGTGCGTAATCTGAAGACCATGGCTCGCATGGGAGTATTCCTCGAGCGCGCCGTGCATCAGCGCTATCCGGAATTCCCGGTGCGCTCGGGCGTCCACAGTTGGGAAGAGTATCTTCCGCCGCTCAGTCGAAACCTCGAGCGGCTGGTCGAAGCCCACGAGGGCGCGGCATCCGCGGCTGCGGGCCGCTAGATTTTTCAATTCGCGATGAACTTCCTTGAAAACATCCTCTCGCGATTGAATGACGCCCCTGACCGCGTGTTTCTCGCCGAAGCGCATGCGGGAGGCGATAGGACCGCAACCGGGGCGGAATTGCTCGCGCAGATCGCGGCGGCGCGCGCGTTTCTGCGCACTACGAGCCTCGTGAAAGGCGACCGCTGCGCCCTGGTTGCTCCGAACAGCATCCGCTGGGCTGCACTCGATCTGGCGATTATCGCCGAAGGGCTCATCGCCGTCCCCCTGTATGCCCGCCAGGCCCCTGCCGAGCTTGTCGCCATGTTGCGCGACGCGGGCTCGGGTCTGGTTTGTTGCGGCGATTCTGCCTTACGTGACTCCATCGTCGCCGCGTGGCCGGAAGCGCCGCGCTTCGCGTTGTTTGACGACATTTTCGCGAAGCCGGCTCCCGATTCGCTGGCCGCACCGAACACGCTTGCGCCGCACAACACTGTCGCCATTATCTACACGTCCGGCACTTCGGGCGAAGCCAAAGGCGTAATGCTGACAGAGGGCAATCTCAGCCACATGCTTTCGTGCACCACGGCGCGTCTCGATCAACTGATGGGGCCGCGCAATGTGCCCGATCGCGTCTTTCATTACACGCCGTTCTGCTTTGCTGCTCCGTGGATTTTGCTCCTGTCCTGCCTGTCGCGGACCAGCGTGCTTACGCTTTCGACGGACCTGACGAAACTTGCCGACGAAATCAGAGCCGCCGCGCCCAACTATTTTCTCAACGTCCCGTTGCTGCTAGAGCGCATGCGCGCGAGCATCGGGGACAATCTTCGAAAGC
>WNFF01005231.1_pt1 | contig 10606 bp, 8 predicted proteins | sample 5400441 | NCBI WGS metagenome assembly WNFF01 (sample SAMN13153345, study PRJNA577476) | soil metagenome | isolation source: 120 cm saprolite under Douglas fir tree site 2 hole 3 replicate 1 | place: USA:California | collected 2015-04-18
AAGTGCTTGCACCGATTCCCAGAGCCAGCGTCACCACCGCCATCGCTGTGAAGCCAGGATTCTTGCGCAGCATGCGCAGGGCGTAGCGCACGTCCTCGATGAGCGTCTCCAGAAAGGGCAGGCCGCGCTGATCACGATAGAGTTCTTTGGCTTGCTCGACGCCGCCGAATTCACGGCGTGCGGCGTGGGTCGCTTCCGTGGGAGCCATGCCGCGGCGATGGAGATGCTGCGGGCGTCGCCTTTGATCAAGGATTTCTGCTCGATCAGGACGTCGAGCTGCATGGCGTCAATGAGCAAATAGTCGGGCGGAATCGTCAGCTGCTGAAGAGCGGCGGTCATTGCCTGGCGCGAAGCCTGATAAATGTTCCAGGCATCGATGCGCTGTGCGTCCACTTCGGCGACCGCCCATGCCAGAGCGTGTTCGCGTATACGCGGAGCGAGTTCCTCGCGTCTTTCGGAGGCGAGTTTTTTCGAATCGTCGAGGCCAACAATGCGGCGCTTGGGATTAAGAATCACCGCAGCGGCAACGACCGGACCAAACAGCGCGCCGCGCCCGGCTTCATCAATGCCGGCGATGCGCATCCAGCCCAGTTTGCGCGCCGCCCGCTCGAAACGGGAGGAGCAGAGTCGGCTCATTCGGGAGGAATTCTACCACGCCGAGTAACCAACAAGAGGAACGGAGAAAAACAAGAGTCTCTTTTTCGGAGCTACTCGCAGCGAAGAGCAAACATGGGATCAACGCGCGGGCCCGTCGGGCCGGAATCTTGCTCGAGCCGCTGCTTGCGGAAAATATTCCGCAGCCGCGCCGGTAGGTTTCCTAAACGAAACATCGCCCGCTCTCCTTCATTCGTAACGCAAGGCGATCATGGGATCCACTCGCATGGCCTTGCGTGCGGGGATCCAGGCGGCAAGGAATGCCACCGCGATTAAGACAAGCAGAGCCGCACCGAGAAGAAATGGATCGTGGGGGCGAACTTCGAACAGCAGGGATTCGAGGAGTCGGGAGCAGAACCAGGCTCCCAGAAGACCGAGTGCCGCGCCGGTCGCCGTCCAGCGCAGCATGTTCGAAAGAACCATTTTCAGAATGCTTCGAGGAGTGGCGCCGAGCGCGATTCGAATGCCGATTTCCCGGGTTTGCTGAGCGACTAGATATCCGACAACGCCGTAGATGCCGATCCCCGCCAGCAGGACACCGATGCCTGCAAACAAAGACAGCAGCACCGCCGTGAATCGGGGACGCTCCGCCAACTTCCCCACTCGCGTTTTCATGCCCTCAATCTTTACGGGAACTGTTGGATCGATGGCCGCGGCTTCCGAACGAATCCACTTCGCAACGACGTCCGGATTGATCGCGCTCTGAACGACAAAATGCGCAGAGCGAAAATAGCCTGCCGGCTCATTTTTCCAGGGAATGTAGAACTCGGGGTCGGGGGGCGCGGCCAGCCCGTTGTTCCGTACGTCTCCTGCAATCCCGACAATGGTCCGCCATTCGTTCTGCGAGCCAAAGCGAAACGATTTGCCCAGAGGATCTTCTCCGCCAGCGAAGAGTTTTTTCAGAAGTGCTTCGCTGAGGATCACCGGCCGTTCCGCGGGCGCGCGATCCTCTTCGCGGAATCCGCGGCCGCTTACCACCGGAATGCTTAGTGCGGGAAAATAGCCGGGAGTGACGTAACGATAGCTGATCATCCCGCCCGTACCGGCGCTGAATTTCGCGTGCCCGGGAATTTCGATGGATGACAGAAAAGTGGCCTGGCTGCCGCCCGAAGGAGGCAGCGTGTCGCTCAAGGCCAGGGCGGTGGCGCCCGGCATTTGTTTTAGACGGGCTTCGACTTGATCGAAGAAAGCAAGCTGTTTCGCGGAGTCAGGATAGCGGTATTCAGCGAGATCGATTCCGGCGGTGATGACCCTTTTCGTGTCCATTCCGAGCGCCACCGTTTCGAGCTTCCACAAGCTGCCGAGAAGCAGAAGAGCACCTGCGAGCAAGACCAGCGAAACAGCAATCTGCACGGTCACGAGGATCTGGCGAAGCAGGCCGCGAGAGGCTGCGTGGATATCTTTTCCAGCGAGCAATTGCAGAGCGGGGCGGCGCAACGCCGAAGCCATCCCGAAAAGAGTGCCAGACACGAGCGACACCCCGAGCGCAAATAGCAACACTCGAATATCGATGGAGGCTTGTTCCAGCCGGGGAATGCCTTCGGGCGCAATCGAAACGAAGATACGAAGCAAGACTTGCGCAAACCAGCAACCCGCAAGGCCACCCAATACTCCGAAGAGCATGCTTTCGGTGAGCGCCTGAAGAATCAGGCGTCCGCGGGTCGCGCCGATGGCAGTGCGGACCGCCAACTCCCGCATGCGGCTGGTAGCGCGAGCGAGGAGCAGGTTGGCGACGTTGGTACACGCAACGAGCAGCACAGCCAGGACGGCGCCAAGAAGAACCCACGAGGCGACGCGGGCATCCTGGATTTGGCGGTCGCGGAGAGAACGAACGCGAAACGAGACTTCGTGGCGAAACTGCGGCGGAACGTAGTTCAGCGATTGCTGGAACAGAGGCTCCATCGCGGCCGCAGCCTGCTGAATGGTAACGCCGGGCTTGAGCCGCGCGAAGGCTCGCAAAATAATTTGCCGGGCATTAGGGCCGCGATCGGTGGACCCATCGAGAGCAGCCGGAACAAGAATGTCGTCGTGGCCGAGATTCGGCATTTCGAATTCCGGCGGGAGGACTCCGACAACGACCGTGAGCTTGCTGTCGAGAGAAATCGTGTGGCCCGGAAGGCTGCGGTCACTTGCGAAGCGGGAACGCCACAATCCGTAGGAGATCAGCGCGACACGCGGCGCGTGTGGCCGGTCTTCGTCGCTAGTGAAATTCCTTCCGAGGAAGGGTTGGATTTCGAATGTCGGCAAGAAGGTCGATTCGACGAGGGCACACTTCAAGCGCACGGGGTTCTGCTCGGTGAGATCGCAATCGGCTCCGCCGGGAACAAACGAGGTTACCGACTCAAACGGAGTCTCGATTCTCTTCCAGTCCACGTAATCGGGTCCGAGCACAAACTCATTTGCCTCGAAAGGAGCCTTGTCTCCGAAGCTGACGAGCCGGTCATCATGCGGATAGGGAAGGCTGCGAAAAAGAATGCGGTCGACCACGCTGAAGACCGCCGTGGTGGACCCGATTCCCATGGCGAGCGTGAGGATCGCGACGATCGCGAACCCCGGGCGATTCCTAAGGCCCCGCAGAGCAAATCGCAGGTCTTGGAGGAGCGCATCGAGAATCCGGATGCTGCGCCGGTCGCGGTACAGCTCTTTGGCTTGTTCGACGCCTCCGAATTCGCGGTGCGCGGCATAGCGCGCTTCTTCAAGTGTCAATCCTTTGCGGACATTTTCCTCGACCAGCATGTCGAGATGGGTGCGAAGCTCGGCATCGAGTTCACCGTCGAAGTTCTGCTTGAGGAATAAGCCACGCAATCGTAGGCCGAATATGCGGAGCCATTCCATCTCATGCTCCTTCCGTCCCGCCGAGAAAACGAGCCATGAGCGCGGTCATGCGCTCCCAGCTCTCGGTTTCAGCAAGCAGTTGTTTGCGGCCGGCGCGCGTGAGGGAGTAAAACTTGGCCTTGCGGTTGTTTTCAGAAGATCCCCATTTCGAGGAAATCCAGCCGCGCTGCTCGAGACGCAACAGAGCCGGATAAAGCGTGCCCTGATTGAGCTTCAGCAGATCCTCGGAAACCTGCTGAACACGCTGGGCGATGCCATAGCCATGCCGTGGGCCCATGGCGTGAAGCGTTTGCAGAACAATCAGGTCCAGCGTGCCTTGCAGAACTTCTCCGCGCGGAGGAGCCATATCTTCTCCTTTAGATAAACAACAGGAGCATAGGCTTCGTCCTGTTGAATGTCAACAGGACGCCCCTTTTTGGGTACCTTCCATGATGATCGCCGGGCGAGCGTCCCGATTGACGGGCGTTCCCGGGGCGTGGCAGCATACGCTTGCCACAAGCGTCATATCCTGCGGAATTCCGCGACATTTCTTCAAAAAGGGGCTGACCAGCCATGATGAGGGTTCAATGCGTCGTCCGAATTACTTCTTCTCGCCTTTTTTCTTTTGTTTTGTTGGCCATGGCTCTTGTCGGAGGCCGGGCGGCGAGAGCGCAAACGCGCCACATTGAGTTGAACGACTACCTTAAAATCACATCCGTTTCCGACCCGCAGATCTCCCCCGATCGAAAGGCCATCGTTTTCGTCGTGTCCCGGCCGAATCTTGAACAGGACCGCAGCGACAGGGAACTCGTGCTGCTCGATATCGCGACAGGAGCGCAGCATGTCCTGACTTACGAACGCAAGGGTGTCGGCTCACCACGTTGGTCTCCCACCGGCGACCGTTTGGGTTTTGTTGCCGTCGATGGAGCTGGAAAGGACGCCAAGCCGCAAGTTTTCACTCTCCCAATGACGGGAGGCGAAGCCCGGAAGATTACCGCGGCTCCGGCCGGCATCGAACAGTTTGCCTGGCGGCCGAGCGGGCAAGAGATCGCTTACGTCACGTCCGACGAGCCGGAGAACAAAAAGGAAATCGAAAAGCATCACGATGCCTTCGAAGTCGGCGACAATGATTTTCTTGCGACGGAAGCCGCGTTGCCATCGCATATCTGGATTGTTGCGGCCCAGGGCGGAACGGCAAAACGGCTGACTTCGGGCGCCTGGAGCCTTCCGAAAAGCGCTCCGCCTAGTTCCCCGGCATCTCCGATTTCCTGGTCTCCGGACGGCAAATGGCTGCTGTTCACGCGGCAAGAACATCCGCATCAGGGCGACGCAGACCTGACGACACTGCAGGTGCTGAACGCCGAAACCGGCGAGATTCGCAAACTGACCAAACACCAAAAATTCGAGAGCTTCGGGCTGTTTTCGCCGGATGGCTCCCGGGTAGCTTACTGGTATCCGCGCGACGACGATCCAAACAATGAGAATGAAATTTTTGTGACTCCGACGACGGGCGGCGACGGTTCTGACGTTACGCGCCCGGTCGACCGCAATTTGCTGCGGGCGATCTGGATGCCCGATGGAAATTCCTTGCTAGTGGGCGGACACAACGGAACCGAGACTTCGCTATGGCTCCAGCCCCTGGCGGGCTCCGCAAAGAGGATCGCGCTGGGCGAGATCAGTCCCTCGTGGCTTTTTTGGGTCGATGCCTTTGTCGGGCCCAAAGGCGATATCGCTTTCGCCGGCAGCACGCCGACGCAACCTTCCGAGCTTTACTACATGGCCTCTGCCGGCGACAAGCCGCGGCGGCTGACGGACTTCAATCACGAGATCGCCTCGCTGGCGCTTGGTAAAGCCGAGAACATTGGATGGAAAGGGCCGGACGGCTTCGAGGAGGACGGCGTCCTTTTCTATCCGCCGGATTTTCAGAAGGACCGCAAATATCCGTTGGTGCTGATTATCCATGGCGGGCCTACGGCTTCCTCAACCACGCAGTTCAATTTTCTTTCACAGCTAATGGCCTCGCACGGATACGTGGTGTTCTCGCCGAATTATCGCGGGAGCGACAATCTGGGGAACGCTTACCAGCGGGCGATCTGGAATGATGCCGGGGACGGCCCGGGACGCGACGTCATCGCCGGAATTGATGCGGTGAAAAAACTCGGTTTTGTCGATGCGAATAAGATTGGCGTGACCGGATGGTCTTACGGCGGTTACATGACTTCGTGGCTCATCGGGCACTATCAAATCTGGAAGGCGGCGATGGCCGGTGCGCCGGTGACGGACGTGTATGACGAATACAATCTTTCGGACGGGAACGTGGGAGACCGCTACGGGTTCAAGGGCTCGCCGTTTGTGGGAGACAACCTGAAAGATTACCGGGCGCAATCGCCCATTACCTACGCCGCGCAAATGAAAACGCCTACGCTGATCATGCACGATACCGGCGACGCGCGCGTGACCGTTACGCAGGGATACTCGCTTTATCACGCGCTGAAGGACAACGGCGTTCCGGTCAAGTTCATCGCCTACCCGGTCGCAGGCCATTTCCCCGGGGATCCGGTGCGGGCAATGGATGTGGATCGGCGCTGGGTTGAATGGATGGATCAATACCTGAAGTGACGGGAGTACGCTCGGCGCGGCACTACAGCAGACGGCTTGCGAGGCATTCTCGTCGCAACAAAATTCAACCGGGAGACTTTCATGCAACTGCAATCGATTTTCGTTCGCGGCGGTTTGTTCCTACTTTGGACCGTGGGTCTAGGCGTGCTGACTCCATCCAGCGGAGCCCAGGGATTGCTTAGCAGTGATCTTTCAAGGCTGCGTTCCGTGGGAAGCGTCGAATTGTCTCCAGACGGGCGGCGCATCGCGTATAGCGTGACGATGCGCGACCGGCCGGGCCGGCCCTACGGCCAACTCTCGACCATGGACGTCAGCACACATAAATCCGTCCGCGTAGGAGGCGAAAAAGATTCCGGCGGTGGCCCGCTATGGTCTCCGGATGGCAAATGGTTTGCATTCGAAGGACATCAAGGTGAAAAGGGTGGATTGTTCGTGGCGCGGCCGGATGGCTCGGACGTCACATTTCTTGCCGCTCCAGAAGGCACCAACAGTCCCCTGCCGGGGACGGGCAAAGATTTTACCTGGTCGCCCGACAGCAAGCAGATCGCATTCATTTCCTCGACTCCCGGGGCGGAAGCGGCGGAAGCCAGCGGCGACCCCATGGTGATTACGCGCTACCTCTACAAACCCGACGCGGGCGAAGGCTCGACGCGCTTCAACGACAATCAACGACTGCACATTTTCGTGGTGGACGTTTCCACAAAACAAATTCGGCAGTTGACAGAAGGGAACACGGATGAGCATTCCATTGACTGGTCGCCGGACGGCAAAGAAATCCTTTTTGCTTCGAATCGCGAGCCGAACCAGGACGAGTTTTTCAATTACGACCTTTTTGCCTTGAAGGTCAGAGACAACAGCGTTCGCCGCCTGACCGCGACCGAATACAACGAGTACGAGCCCCTGTGGTCGCCGGACGGGAAGCGCATCGTGTTTCGCGGTACGCGCCGCGGACTGACCGATCGCGAAACCACCATGGAAGACACGCACGTTTGGGTGATGAACGCCGACGGGAGCGATCGCCGGGAAATCGGAGCCGTTCTGGATAACCGGCAGGGTGTGCCGCGATGGTCGCCGGACGGCAGCGCCGTCTATTTCACGCTTCAGGAGCGCGGCAGCAACCGCTTAGTGCGTTTGCCGGCTTCGGGGGGCAAGCCGGAGTTGGTGGTGAAAGACGCTGGAGGAGTGGGCGCGTGGTCGGTGGCCAAGGACGGAACTCTGGCGTACAGCTTTGCGTCACCACAAGACGCAGCGGAGCTTTATCTTAAAGCGGGGAGCGGCGCGCCGCAGAAGCTCACGGAATTGAATACGCAACTCTTCGCCGGAAAACAGATCGCCGAAGTCGAATCGTTTACATTCATCAGCAACGACAACAAATACGAAGTCGAAGCCTTTCTCACCAAGCCTCTGGGGATGACCGCCACATCGAAGCATCCACTTATCGTCAATATTCACGGCGGGCCGCACGGGCAGAATGGTCCGGCGTTCAATTTCAAGAATCAGGTATATGCCGCGCATGGCTGGGCGACCCTGCAGGTGAACTATCGCGGCTCCACAGGGTATGGGCAGAAGTTTGCCGACGCCGTCTTCGGCGATCAGGATGGAAACGAAGGCCAGGATGTTTTGTACGGCGTAAACGCTGCGGTGCGCCGCTACTTGTGGATTGACCGCGAGCGCATGGGCATCGAGGGCGTGAGTTACGGCGGCCAACTGACCGACTGGCTCATTACGCAAACGAATGAATTCAAAGCAGCCGTGCCCATTGCGGGGATCGCCAACCTCGTCAGCTACAACTACATGACTTACTACAACCAATATGAAGAGATGGAATTCGGACAGTTTCTGCACCAGGGAAACCTGATGGACGTCGCGTGGGAACGCTCCGCGCTGAAGCACGTTGCCGCGGCGCACACGCCAACGATGTTGATGCACGGAGAAAATGACAACGATGTGCCGATCGCCGAAGCCGAGCAGTTCTTTATTGCTCTAAAGGACGTGGGGACAGAAGCGGTTTTCCTGCGTTACCCGCGGGAGGGCCACGGGCTCAGCGAAGTGAAGCACAACATTGATTCCACCGACCGCTCGATCGCGTGGTACGAAAAACATTTCCCGAAGCCCGGCGCTGAAGGTGTCACCAACGTCCAGCCATGATGGGAAATGAAAAAAGCTCCGGTGGCGCGGAGCTTTTTTCATTATGCCTGCGAAAATTGACTGGCGACGTTCAGGCTTTTGCTTCGGTCCCCGCCACGGCCACGGCAGCCACTTCCTCGCGTCCCGCACGCTTGATGCGGGCGGCCTTGCCCTTCAGATCGCGCAGGTAATACAGCCGCGCACGGCGAACTTTACCCTTGCCGACGACGTCAATCGAACTGATCGTCGGCGAGTGCAGCGGGAAAATGCGCTCGATGCCAACGCCAAAACTAACCCGGCGCACCGTAAAAGTGGCGCTTGATGCCCGGCCTTTCTTGGAGATCACCACACCCTCAAAGGCCTGGAGACGCTCCTTCACCTTTTCGCCTTCGCCTTCCTGCAGACGGACATTCACGCGCACCGTATCGCCCGGGCGGAACTCGGGGAGGTCTTTGCGCAATTGCGCTTCATGTAATTTCTGAATTACCGGATTCATGTTCCTGTTTCCTTCTAGACCCACTCTGGCGGGGCCAGCTCACTAGAGACAACCGCTAATTATAGACAAATTGCCACAATTTTCCTAGCAAATTTCGCCCCGCGGCCCGGACACTTCTGATCTCCAGCGTTACAAAAATAGCGGCAGCACCCGCGTGAACCCTGGAGCCCGGCTGCGGTCGCCTCCGTCCGACGGTAGCAGAGAGCGCAATCCGGCTTTAACAATCGCACTTCTTCAGCGTGGCCGGGGTTATCCTGCCCTCGTAGGGCCCAGATTGTGAAGCTCGTTCTCGCCATTTCCGCGGTCATGCTGGTCCTGGCTATGGTGCTGTTCCGTCTCCACAGGGAATCCGGCCTGATGGAATTCGAGCGCTGCCAGAACGCTGTCCGCCAAGCCAAAAGCTGGACCGTCGAAAGTATTTCGCGGCGCGAAAGCCCGAACTTCGTCACCTTTACGACGCGAAACAGGGTCAGCTGTCCAGAGGATTACGAGTACCTCTATCGAACCCGCACCCAGGACGATGTGATCACGGAAAATTCCACGGTTCAGACTCACGGCGTAACCTATGTAGAGACCGTTGAGGGTAGATGGCGCCAAATCACCGCGCCCGTTAATCCGCAGATTCTCGCCGAATGCGGAAAGGGACCCGCTATCGTCCAGCAAACGGTGTTTAATGCCATTCTTGAGGTGCCGCGCAGAACAGCAGGAAAGATCGTCGAGGGCCAGCTACAGTCGATTGAAGGTGCGAAATGCCAGGAATGGAACGTGGATTACGGAAACGAGTGGCCGCAAACCGCGCCTTTCTCGGTATGCATTGACACCAGGACTTATCTTCCGCGGCGAATCACCTTTGGTTACCCGAGCACCGAACATACTTTTACAGATTGGAACAGCACCATCGTTGATCCACCCTCGCTCTAAAGAGACCCGTCAAAGTCAACGCTTACAAAATATTCGTCGAAGAGAGAATCAATTCGACATCGCCAGCGAAGAATCCCGCCGTATGACCGCTTGAGCGAAGCGCTCCATCTCCTCAAGTTGAGGGCTGAATTGCAGTAATACAAGGTCCACGCCCGCGGCCTCGAACTGTGCCAGGCGCTCGGCTACTTGTTCCGGCGTGCCAACGAGGCCGGACCGCAAGCCACGGTTTGAAACCGAATAGTCTTCGAGCGAAACGCGCTGCTCCAGTTGCGTGCCAGCCAGCCATTGCTGGTAATTCGCGTAGCCCGCCGCCGACTGTTGAACGTCCGTAATGCGCCGCAGTTCGTCCTGTGCTTCCTCCTCCGTTTCACGAACGATCGCATATCCGGCAACGCCAAATTTGAGCGGCGGCAATTTGTGTTTGGCGCGGCGTTCGCGCAAGTCCAGGATCTTCTCGCTGACGCGCTCCGGCGGATCACCATGCATGAGATAAGCGTCGCACTTCCCGGCAATCAACTCTTTTGCCGCCGGAGATTCGCCGCCCGCATACAACGTTGGCCGCGGCTTCGCCACCGGTTTGGGCTCAAGCACATTGTCTTCGACGCGATAATACTTCCCGGAGAACGAAAAATGGTCCTGCTTCCACACGCCGTCCAGAACGTCGAGCCACTCGCCAGTACGCGCGTAGCGGTCGTCATGCTGTTCAAATGCCACGCCGTACTTCCGTGCTTCATCCGCCCACCACGAAGACACCACGTTCAGCGTGAGCCGCCCGTTGCTGATCCGATCGATATTGGCGGCTTGCTTCGCCAAAAGCGCCGGTAGATGAAACGTCGGCCGCACCGCCACCATCAGTTCGATCCGTTCGGTCACCGCCGCCAGCGCCGCCGCCGTAGACCACGCGTCCAGCGAAGGCGCTTCGACGCCCTTGATATCGTTGAGATTCAGTTCCGCGATCAGCGTCAGGTCAAAACC
>WNFF01006414.1_pt1 | contig 10605 bp, 8 predicted proteins | sample 5400441 | NCBI WGS metagenome assembly WNFF01 (sample SAMN13153345, study PRJNA577476) | soil metagenome | isolation source: 120 cm saprolite under Douglas fir tree site 2 hole 3 replicate 1 | place: USA:California | collected 2015-04-18
GCATGTAACTCATTGCTTCAATGCAATGCGTCCACTGCTTCATCGCGCGCCAGGTCCGCTTGGAGCGATTGCTCAAGCCGAACAGGTGCGTGGAGAACTAATCGCAGACGGTGTGCATGTTCACCCGGCAGCTATGAATGCACTGGTAAAGCTGTTGGGGCCAGAGCGAATCGTTGTGATCACGGACGCTCTCGCGGGAGCAGGTGCTTCTGAAGCCACATTTGATTTCGCTGGTCAGCCCGCGAAGGTGATTCGTGGCGCTGCTCGTTTAACTGATGGCACGATAACTGGCAGTGTCTTAACCATGGATCAGGCGCTGCGCAATATGCTTCTGATGACCGAAGTCTCGCTCCAACATGCTGTGGGTATGCTGACACTCAATCCAGCACTGGCAGCACAAGTGTCGCATCGTAAAGGGCGCTTGAAGGTCGGCTACGACGCTGATCTGCTCATCTTCGATCAATCGCTGGCACTTCAGGCCACCATTTGCAAAGGAGCGATAGCGTTCGCAACCGATGAATGGAGCGAACGCCTAGCAGCCCTGTATTTTCTGTAATTACAGCGTCCGAGTCACCTTATGTAGTCCACGTGGGATGTCCGGGTTCAAACCTTTTGTTAGCGCCAGGTTCAGGACAAAAAGTTGTCCGGGAATAATTGTGATGAGAGGAGTGAGCCACTCTGGAACGCCAGGATAGATTGGAAGAGCTGTCCTGGCTAGTGAGAGCGCCTGTTCGGACTCTGAAATAACCAGTAGCTCAGCTCCTCTGTGTTGAAGTTCTCTTGCCAGGTCGAGCATATCATCGTAGGTGGCACCTGTTGGCATCAACAGGAAGACTGGCAATCCACTGTCGATGGTCGCGATAGGGCCGTGACGGAAATCGGCCGAAGAATAGGCTGACGCCATAATGTAGGTCAGTTCTTTCAGCTTGAGCGCAAGCTCAAAAGAGGTAGCATAGTTATAACCGCGCCCGATGACAATGCAATGATCCATATAGCGGTAACGTTCGACGCGCTGGGCGAGTTCCGAGTCCAGTCGTAATGTGGCCTCTATCGCTGAAGGTAATTGCTGAAGTGCGGTCAGATGTTGTGCATTACCGCTCAAGGTAGCGGCAAAAATTGCCATCACACCCTCTTCCAGTACCGCAATAATATCAGGTGACTGGCCCGATTGCGAAATCCCTACAACTAGCGCACCCGCCAGGCGCACCTGAATCTTATACAAAGTTAGAAGCGAGGGTGCTGCAAGCGCGATCGGGTATCCCGTAAGCGTCGTCCAGACATATTTTGCATACGTTGCAGCATGATCTGATGACCCGCGTGCGGCGATGAGAACATAGTCAAATGCCGGAAGCTGTGCGACGATTTTTTCGATGTGCTTCGTTTCACGCTCCAGCAAACGCTTTATGACTTCGGGTTGGCTCCAGATTTCTTGTTCTAGCAATGAGACCATACGTACTCCGTTCACTTTTTACGTAAATATTCAGCGCGGGGTTCCAAGGGGCCTGCAAGGCCCCTTGGCGGGGTGCGGGGTGTCCCCGCTTTCTCTCTCACCCCGCCGCCAGAGGTGGCGCTAAAGAAATGGGACCTGAATAATTACTTTTTTACTTCGATCATACGACAATCACGAAATTCTAACACATATTACAACAATCCTGTATAGTGGTCTAGATGACTTGACAAATGAACCAGAACAAGGTACAGTAATCTACATAGACTGATCTGGAATACCTGTTAACAAACATACTGCGTCCTGTCGAGGTGAAGTGATACTTCCTTGTGCTTATAAGGATGATTCCTGAAAGGAGGGATAGCTGAAAGAAAACGTGCAACCAGTTCTTGCGTCTCATTTGTGCAATTGTGCACTACACAACATATTTATCAGAATCGTTGAATCGGTCAATTCATCCAGCGATAGGAGGTTGTAAATGACTCCCAACTCTCTCCCGGCGATATCTTCAAGGGTGAAAGTTAAATCGTTCACGGCATTGCTTAGTCTGATCGTTCTCTTCTCATTGATACTCACGGCCTGTGGCGGTGGTACCTCGCAGAATAATCAGACCGCTACCAAGCACATCCTTAAAGTAGCTGCTCAATCCTACGATTTCGCTCAATCCGGTTTTAACATCTATAATGGCCACCCCAATGCTGGCCTGGGTTTGATCTATGAAACCCTGTACTTTGTAGATGTGAATGGTGGCTCGTTCACGCCAATGTTGGCGACTAATTACCAGTGGAATAGCGATAACACACAAGTAACCTTTACTATTCGCCAGAATGTGAAATGGAATGATGGCCAACCGTTCACTGCGAACGATGTTGCGTTTACTTTCAACCTTATGAAGCAATACCCGGCAGCAGATGGTTTAGGCGTTTGGAGCTTTCTGTCAACTGTCACTGCACCTGATGCCAATACAGTTGTAATGACCTTCCAGAAGGCCTATCCTCCGGTGTTGGTGAACATTGCCGGGCATGTGTATATCATACCGCAGCACGTCTTTGCCACAGTTAGCGACCCGACCAAATATCTCACCGACAAGCCTGTAGGTACTGGACCTTTCACGTTGGCCAGGTACCAAACAGACGTGGCAGTATACGACAAGAATCCGAACTACTGGCAGGCCGACAGGGTGAAAGTTGACGAGGTTCGCTTCCCGGAGTATAAAGACAACTCGACCCTGCAGTTAGCGCTGCCAAAGGGTGATATCGATTGGGCTGGCTACTTCTCACCGACGCTCCAGCAAGACTTCGTCGCGAAAGATCCAGCGCACTTCCACATCTGGATGGATCCAGTCAATCTGTACTCTATATGCCCGAACCAGAAAGATCCCCTGCTTGGCGGTCAGGCTGGACTGCCGGTTCGCCTGGCACTCAGCACCGCTCTCGACCGCAATGCCATAGCCGCTCAGGCTACAGCTGGTCTGGAGCCTCCCGGAAGCATGACTGGTCTGGTGCTCCCAACCGCGCAGGACTGGCTTAGTCCCCAGTTTGCGAACCTGCCTACGACTGCCGATGTCGCTAAAGCCGAGCAATACCTGACCAGCGCCGGCTTCACGAAAGGCTCGGATGGCATCTATCAGAAAAATGGTCAGCGCCTGTCCTTTACGCTCAGAAGTGTTGACTCCTACTCTGATTGGAATGCAGCAGCAAAACTGATCGCGGACCAGGAAAAGGCTGTTGGAATCGAGATCAAAAACGTGACGGTTGGTGAAAACGCCTACTACACTCTCCGCACAGATGGCAAGTATAACTACCAGATGATGTTCTGTGGTATGGTGGGCGGCCCCACTCCGTACTACCTGTACAACCAATACCTGAACAGCGCTCAGATTGGTCAGGGTAAGTTCAACTTCGTAGCCTGGAACAATCCCACAACCGATCAGTACCTGAACCAGTATGCCTCAACCTCTGATCAAGCTACACAAAAGCAGGCTGTTGCAAGTATTCAGCAGGTTTTCGTCGCAAATCAGCCGTTCATTCCCCTGTGGACTGGCGCTGACTACGACGAATACTCCACCAGGAACTTCACTGGATGGCCCGATCAGAGTAACCCATATTCCAGTGGCAGTCCGAACACTGCCCCTGATTACGAGCAGGTAATCCTTCACTTACAACCCGTTTAATAGTTCCCTGGGCAAACACAAGCATATCTTAGGGCATCAACGAGTGATGCCCTAAGATATGCCCTTGCGGTTGCTATCGGAGTTGAGTGTACAATGTGTGGGAGTGACAATCCAGGGAAGTAATCAGAAGGAGCAATCATGTGCGTCATGTAGTCCGCCGCATTTTGTTCTATGTTTTCGCTGTGTGGGTAGCAATTACCATAGATTTTTTCATTCCTCGCCTGGCCCCCGGTGATCCCGTCGCAGGACTCGTAGGCAAAATGTCAACGCAGGGGTATGTTACTCCTGAGATGCAGCAAGCTCTCTCAGCACAATTTGGTCTGAATACGCATGATCCATTGTGGCTGCAATACTTTAAGTATCTTGGTAATCTGCTGCATGGCAATTTTGGAAACTCCATCCAGTATTTCCCCACTCCAGTCATGACCATCATTGGACAAGACATCGGATGGTCGATAATGCTGGGTGGTATTGCCGTTGTGATTAGTTTTATTCTTGGCTGTTTCCTTGGAATACTTGCTGCATGGAAGCGTGGGACTACACTTGATACTGTACTCTCGCCCGGAATGAATTTTCTGTCCGCTATTCCTTACTTCTGGCTATCACTGCTTAGTCTCTACATTTTCTCCTATCTTCTTGACTGGTTTCCTCTGTCCGGTGGCTATGATTCAGCGAATATCGATCCGGGTTGGACGTTTGATTTTATTGGGAGTGCCGCGCAACATGCTTTCTTGCCTGCTCTAACGCTGGTAATCGCTTCGCTAGCGGGTTGGATGCTGACCATGCGCAACTCGATGATTACAACACTCTCAGAAGATTATGTATTAATGGCGAAGGCAAAAGGTTTGTCGCAGGTTCGTGTGATGTTCCGCTATGCTGCTCGTAATGCAGTGTTACCGAATATTACCGGTTTTGCTATCGCAATCGGCGCAATCGTTGGCGGTCAACTACTTACCGAAATGGTGTTTTCCTATCCAGGTATCGGATATGCGCTGCTCCAGGCGGTGAACCAGCAAGATTATGCGATGATACAAGCTGTATTCCTGATTATTACGCTATCTGTTCTGGGAGCTAACTTCCTGGCTGATATGCTGTATGTTGTACTGGATCCTCGTGTACGCCAGGAAAGGAGTGCGTAGTGATGCAAACCCAGGAAGTACCGCACTCCGCGAGCGTTGTCCCGATTGAGCACCTTTCCGGTGATCCACTGTATACTCGCCTCCTGGGTGTGCTGCGGGCTATCTGGCGAGCGATGACGATGAACCGCAGGGTAGCGACAGGCTGTACGATTGTTGGTTTCTTCGTCGTGGTTGGCCTCTTTGGACCATTTTTTATGCCCTATAACCCCAATGCGACATCGCACCTGTTTATCGCCCCTCCTTCGGCAGCGCATTGGCTAGGTACTACAGTCGTCGGGGAGGATATTTTCAGCCAGTTGATTTACGGTACGCGAACAAGCGTCTTCTGGGGTCTGGCCACAGGACTGCTTGTAACGGTACTCTCGATATTGGTAGGCCTGGTTGGCGGCTACTTTAGCGGCTTGACAGACGATTCGTTGACGTTGGTCACCAATGTCTCTCTGGTCCTTCCCGCGCTCCCCCTGGCGATTGTGCTCGCGGCCTATTTCCCACGAGGACCATTGACAATCTCTATGGTTATTGTGATCACGAGCTGGGCCTGGCAAGCACGAGTCCTGCGTTCGCAGACGCTGTCTTTGAGGAGCCGCGAGTTCGTAACGGCAGCGCGTGTAGGTGGAGAGCACACCTGGCGCATTATCTTCTTTGAGATTTTCCCAAATGAGATTAGTCTGGTAGTAGCAGGCTTTGTGAGTACAACCATTTTTATCATACTCGCCTGGGCGGCGCTGGAATTTCTCGGATTGGGTGATGGCACTATACCAAGTTGGGGTGGTATGCTGTACTGGGCGCAGCAAGCCGGCGCGTTAGGTGGCGGACTCTGGTGGTGGTTCATTCCTCCGGGTCTTTGTATTGCTACATTGGGAGCTGGACTTGCACTTATCAATTTCGGCATCGACGAAATCGCCGATCCGCGATTGCGACCTGAGCGCCCTGTGAAGACAGGAAAAAGCAAGAAGGATTTCCTTACAGACCACCTGAGCGAAGCTGGCCACGATAGTGGCGTTGGCGGTCTGCATTGAAAGGAGGGGCATAATGGAGACAAACGTTAGTGCAATTGCTCACACAGACACACTGCTCGATGTAAAGAACCTCTATGTCGATTATCATGCAGCGAGTGGCATGGTACATGCTGTAACAGATGTAAGTTTTACCTTGAGGCGCGGTGAAATTCTTGGCCTGGCAGGTGAAAGTGGCAGCGGCAAATCGACACTGGCATATACTATAACATGCCTGTTGCGTCCACCTGCGATGATCAGTGGTGGAGAGATTGTTTATTACCCACGTCCATCTCAGGATGGCAAGGACACTTCACATGTCGCAATGACTCGTCTCTCGAAGGATGCGAAGGATGGGAATGTACACTCCATTGAGGAAACGCAGTCGATAAATCTGTTACAATTGTCCCCTGCGCAATTGCGAAATTTACGCTGGGATGACCTGGCTATCGTTTTCCAGAGCGCTATGAATGCTCTTAACCCGGTCATGACGGTTGGCGCACAGATCATGGATGTGTTGCGTACGCACCGCCCTCATATGGGGTCAGATTCGCGCAAACAGCGTGCTATCGAGCTCTTCCAGTTAGTTGGTATCTCCCCGGACCGCTTGCGCAGTTATCCTCATGAGTTGAGTGGAGGTATGCGCCAGCGCGCAATCATCGCTATTGCACTCGCTCTTTCACCTGAAATCCTCATTATGGACGAACCTACGACTGCACTTGATGTCGTCGTGCAGCGCGAAATTCTCACCGAGATTATGCGCTTGCGGGAGAAACTTGGCTTCTCTGTGATCTTTATCACCCATGACCTCTCGCTCTTGCTTGAAATGGCTGACCATGTCGCGATCATGTACGCTGGACGCATTGTCGAGAAAGCATCACGCCAGGACCTCTACTTGCATCCACGTCATCCATACAGCTATGGATTGCTCAACTCGTTCCCGTCGTTGCATGGACCGCGTCGCAAAATGGCTGGTATTCCTGGTTCACCACCTGATTTGCGCGCAGTGCCGCCGGGATGTGCCTTTCACGCACGCTGTCCTCTGGCGATAGACGTGTGTCGCGAAGTTTTACCCACACTACAATCTATGCGAGGCGAGGACTCTGGGCAGCTCGTTGCCTGCCATTTATATGATCCCAGGTTCAATGCGGGACCACCATCCACAGCCGATTTGGCCAGTAAGTATCAGGCTCTAGCAGGGGAAAGCAGTGCCTAATGAACAATCTTGCAGTTGGACTCAATGAAGCTAGCGCTGACCATGATCAAGGTCCTATCTTGGAGGCTGTCCATCTACGCAAATTGTTTCCTTTAAGCTCGTTGAACCTCTCTGGGACAAAACGGGCCGTACATGCAGTTGAAGATACTTCCCTTGCGCTTTACCCTGGTCGAGCTACAGCGCTTGTGGGAGAAAGTGGAAGTGGTAAGTCCACCGTTGCATGTATGTTGGCAGGCCTATATAGTCCAACATCCGGCACCATCCGCTTTCGCGGAGAACCGGCAAAGTTGACGGATAAATCGTACCTGCGTACCTATCGCCGCCACGTGCAGTTAGTCTTGCAGGATCCATTCTCCTCGCTTAACCCGGTACACGATGTGCGCTACCACCTTGCACGACCCTTGCGCATATTCAGCCATGCTCAAAGCAGAAACCAGGAAACAGAACAAATCTTATCCCTGCTTAATCGTGTCAATCTCAGTCCCGCCGAGCAGTTTATCCAGAAGTTTCCCCATCAACTCAGTGGAGGCCAGCGGCAGCGTGTAGCAATCGCCAGAGCGCTGGCAGTACAACCTGTAGTGCTCCTGGCCGACGAACCTGTGTCCATGCTAGACGTATCGATCCGTCTGGATATCCTCAACTTGCTGCTACGATTAAAAGATGAAGAGCGCCTTGCCCTGCTCTTCATCACACACGATATTGCCAGTGCGCGCTACTTCGCAGAGGACACCCTGGTAATGTACGCCGGTCAGATGGTTGAAGGCGGACCGAGTGACGAGGTGATCCAACGACCTATGCATCCTTATACGCAATTGTTAATCTCCGCCGCTCCCAATCCAGATCTCCTCAGTCCCGAAAGCGACAAGGGTGTTACTGATCTCACTGCTCGAGGTGAGATTCCTAGCCTTATTCATCCTCCGAGTGGTTGCCGCTTCCACCCACGTTGTCCTCACGCTCTGCCTGTATGCAGTCAGCGATTTCCGGCACGTACAGAACTTGGTGGCAGTCGCTGGACGAATTGTTTTCTCTTTGGCGATGGTGAAACATCTTCTCAAGCAGAGACTATGCATCCAGCGGCACCAGTTCCGGGTTCGTTTTCCGATTGAATGCTGATGGTCCACTGCCATCCAGCGTTACCAGCAATCCCAATCAAGTACAGGACGAGCAAAAGCACAGTCCTTCATGAGGAACTTTTGAGTATACTAATTCTGCCATATCTGAAGACGGAAGTACTAGCGACCCCGTTCCCCTTTGACATTAAACTAGCAAGCTCACTATACTTATACTACTAGCAAGCATACAGGCCGAAGTACACAATCAAATGTCAGGTTGACCACATGTAAGTTGATGGCATTCCTGAACCGCTCCTTAAGGTGCTAAAGTTCGGCATTAGGCTGTTTGTAGTGGTTACGTTTCTCTGCATCCTTACTGCTAAAAGTCCTATCGTCTATCCCTACTCGAAACAATATGTTATTCCGCCTCAGGTGTTCTTGTGTTACATAAGAGACCATGAGCTTGAGGACTTGACAAGCACGAAAATTCGTCGTTTACTTCAATCGAAGTTGGACACAACGGAATGGGTGAGTTTTACATCCATTCTACCATTTATAAAGAGTGGAGTAGCGCAACGTGAACATTCACACAGTACAGTTTTCACATATCCTGGAGACCGGCGACCTGCAGAATCTTCATGACTTTCTATCCCACACTGTTTTTGTGATTTCTCATAAAAACGAAAAAGTCAAGACGCTGCTCGAAGTGCTCTGGTATCTCCCCCTCAATAGCCCCATCATCATCGTAACAAACTGCCAGGATAGCGAAAGAGAAGATCTCACGAATGAGTTGAAATTGAGCTTGGCTCATCATGAAAGGATCTATCTGGTACACCAGAAGGAAGAGGCCATCGCTCGTTTATTCGAGACATATGGCGTTTACCATATCCTTGGTGAGGACGGCAAAGTCATCGATGGGAAAGGTGAGGGTATGTATATCGGAGCGCTTTGTGCTTATCAATTAGGGTATCCCCGGTGGATCATCTTTTATGATGCTGATAACTTTGTACCCAGCGCCCTCCTTGAATATACATTGGCTATGAGCAGGCTCTTTATGTCGGCTCCTTTTCCTGAGCAGTATCGCGAACGTGATACTATTGTTATCCGCAGGCAAGCAAAACATCAGGTCGCCCCAGATTTGCACAATGTGCGTATTTGCTGGTCGTCCAAGCCTGAAATCGGTAGTGGACATTCGGATACCAGGATCATGGGTCGCTGCACAAGGGTCGTTTCCCCGTTTTTTAACGACCTCCTGGAGGGGTGGTTTGGAATACGCGACTACGCAATCAGTTCCTCCAATGCAGGAGAACAAGGGATGACAGTCAGAACTGCGATCTCGTTGCGCTTTTCTTCTGGGTTCTCTGTCGAAACCTTTCAGCTCCTCGACCTGCTCTTTCATGCATATAAGCGAAAAGGTAGCGCCGAGGGGATCATATTACAGCAGTATATGTCCAAAAGTCCTCACTTTCATGAGAAAAAAGGCGATGAGCACATCAAGAAAATGATCGAGGAGAGCCTGGGAAGCTTCTTTTACTTTAAGGAATCGCTGCCTTACAATGTGAAGCGCAGGTTGCGGAAGGTTTATCGTGAACTTTGCCTTGATCTTGTATGTCCCGCGTTGTACCCACCGCTGCAAGATTTACCATTGAAGAGGATTGAGAGGTTTATGGACCAGTACTCGCTGTTTAAAGAAGCCGAATGCCAGGATTTACTAGTTGCTGAGTAGGAGAGGTAATGCGCCTCATTCTAGTGCGCCATGGTGAAACGATGTATAACGCGCAGAGACGCTACACAGGCCAGTCTGATGTTCCCCTCAATGCGTTAGGTGAGCGGCAGGCTGCTGCCCTGGGCGAGTACCTGGCAACGGAACACCTTGATGTCATCGTTACCTCTGACCTGGAGCGTACACGTGTTACCGCGGAGGCAATTGCACGCTATCATGGACTCCCTATACAGGAGGATATCGACTTACGTGAGCTGGCATTTGGAGAGTGGGAGGGTTATACCTACGATGAAGTTCTGGCAAGAGATGCGAAACTGGTCGCACAGTGGCGGGCCGATCCCGCCACATATGCTCCTCCTGGTGGGGAGACCGTTGCTCAACTACGGGACCGCTGTGCTCATGCGCTTAGAAACTGGCAAACGCAGTACCCGGAAGCTAGCGTCTTATGGGTGACACATGGAGGCCTGATCGGTGTGTTACTGTGTCACGTATTGGTCATCGATCTCAAACGTCGTTGGCAGTTTCGCCATGATAATGCCTCAATTAGCGAGATGCATTTGAGCGGTGACCGTGTGACGATCGTACGCTTGAACGAAACTGCTCATATACGCGCTTTAAGGTTTCAGACTGAGAAGATTGTGGAATTGACGAAAACGCATCAGGAAAGAAATGATTTGGCGTAAAAGGCCTGTAATAACGAGGAACAAGGAGTGGTCCATGGCTCAGTCAACGAATGAGATCAACTGGCAAGAAGTTGGAGAGGAAACAATCACACGTTTGCAAGGTTTGCTCCGTCTTGATACGCGCAACCCGCCTGGCAACGAGATACGTGCAGCCGAATATCTGCGTTCACTCTTAGA
>WNFF01005235.1_pt1 | contig 10604 bp, 8 predicted proteins | sample 5400441 | NCBI WGS metagenome assembly WNFF01 (sample SAMN13153345, study PRJNA577476) | soil metagenome | isolation source: 120 cm saprolite under Douglas fir tree site 2 hole 3 replicate 1 | place: USA:California | collected 2015-04-18
CCAGGCCGATGGAGTAGGCGGTGCCGCGGACGATCGAGCCCTCCACCGGCTGGAGCTGAACCTTGGCGAAGCAGAAGTAGGTCGAGCCGTCGGGCATCACCGAGAACTGGCGGGTGATCTGCGACGGATTGAGGAAGGCCAGGTGAAGCGCCCATTTCCCGCAGGAGCCGCCGCGGGCGGCGAACTTGAGCCCGGTGCCACTGTACTTCTTGGAAATGTTTCCCGCGATGTCCGAGCGCAGAAAATGGAAGGGCAATCCGCGCCGCTTGGGGTCGGAGAGATTGCACAACCGGTGCGCCACCGTCTCGTAGGTGGTTCCGAAGATGTTCGAGAGCAGCTCGACGTCGTAGCGCGTCCGCTCGACCTCCTTGAAGAAGTCGCTGTAGTTGAGCAAAAGAGCGCCGGCGAAGTAGTTCGCCAGATTGACCTTGATCAGCCTCCCGGTTTCGGCGTGGCGGGTCTTTCCGTCACCGAGGATGCGCTGGACCAGCCTCTCGCGATCGAGCACCAAAAGCCCGATGCAGGAGGCGAGCTGAAATTTGAGCGGCTGCTCGGTCAGCGAAGGCGACAGGCTCAGGCTGCGGCTCTCCGGATCGAGGCGGCGGACGACCGAGCTTCCACTGGCGGCGCTCTCGAAGCCGACCTTGTACTTGAATCGATCCTCCAGGAGCTGGATGAGGTGATTCGAGGTCAACTGGCGCTCGAGGTTGAAATCCTTGCGCAGCGATTCGGCCTGCTCCTCGAGCTCGGGGAAGTAGTTGCGGTGCGCCTCGAGAAAGTCGCTCGTTTCGTCGAAAGGGGAGTAGTCGAAGCGGAGCCCCGGCGGTTCCACGTCTCCAAGGCCGATGGTCTTTCCATCGCCTCGGGCCCTCTCCTGGGCGGAGAGCTGAGCCAAGACGTTCTCGAGCTGAGTGCGGGTGTTCTTGTAGAGGTTGAACAGGGCGGCCACGGTGCCGGCGAGCTTCGGTTCCGCGGAAAGATGCTGGATGGATTCGGGATCGATATCCAGGGACTTGAGAAGGGGCTCATCGAGCAGCTTGGCGAGGGCCTCGTCCGCTCGGCCCTGGCCGAGGCTCGACATGAACTGCTCGGGGTCCTGCTCGAAATAGCGAAGCGCCTTCCAGAGGAGAGGAAAGGGCATCACCCGCTTTCCCTTTTCGATCAAATTCAAATAGGCGGGCGAGACGCCCAGGTCCCGCGCCGCATCGGCTTGCTTGACATTCCGCGATAGCCGAAGACTCCGGAGTCGGTATCCGACATTCGCATTCAGCTGGTTCTCATTCATCTTGCGTCCTTCAAGCCCTCGGCGCGGCCCCTCGGCGAGAGAGGGTCCCGGAAAATTTACGAGTTTTCAAGGTAGGTTTTTGCCGCGCGGTTCCATCCCCGGGCTGGGCGGGATATGAGCAGGGGCTCGATCGAGCCCAAACGATGGCCATCCTGAACCCTTTTCGAGGTCTGCGTCCCCCTCCCGCGCTGGTGCGCAGCATCGCTTGTCTGCCGTACGACGTGGTGAATACGGAGGAAGCACGGGCATATGCGGCCGGCAACGAGAAGAGCTTCTTTCACATCTCGCGGTCGGAAATCGGCTTGCCGGCCGGCGCGGATGAGCACGCCGAGCCGGTCTACCAGCTGGCGCTGAAGAACCTCCGCCGCTTCCTGGCGGAAGGCTGGCTGCGCCAGGACCCTGAGCCCCTCTTCTACGTCTACCGCCAGAAAATGGGCAAGCACGTGCAAACCGGGCTGGTCGCCGCGGCCAGCGTCGACGAGTACGAAAGCGGCCTGATCAAGAAGCACGAGCACACCCGACCGGACAAAGAGGACGATCGCGCTCGGCACATCGAGGTGCTCGGTGGAAACGACGAGCCGGTGTTCCTGACCTATCGAGCGCGCGCGGAGATCGATGCGGCGATCGCCGAGGTGACCTCCGCGCCGCCGGAATACGAGCTCACCACCGAGGATGGAATCGCGCATACTTTCTGGCTGGTGCCCAGGTCCAAGGGCCAGACAATCGAGACCCGGTTTCGCGACGTGCCGATGCTCTACATCGCCGACGGACACCACCGCTCCGCCGCCGCATCGCGCGTCCGCAAGCGCTACCGCGAGTTGCGTCGACCGAGGGGCGGCGAGGAACGATTCCTGGCGGTGGTGTTTCCGCACGACCAGATGCAGATCCTCCCCTATAACCGGGTGGTCACCGATCTTCGCGGGTTGACTCCCGCTCAATTTCTGGAAAAGGCCCGCGCGGCCTTCGACGTGGAAGAGACCTCGAAGACCACTCCCGGCGCTCGCCACCAGTTCGGCATGTTCCTCGAGGGCAAGTGGTACCGGCTCACCGCGAAGGCGTCGCGGATCGGCAAATCGCCGACGGGCTCGCTCGACGTTTCCATCCTCCAGGAGGGTCTGCTTGGCCCCATCCTGGGGATCGGCGATCCGAGGACGGACAAGCGGATCAATTTCGTGGGCGGTATTCGCGGCACCGCCGAGTTGGAGCGGCTGGTGGGATCGGGAGCCTACCGGGTGGCGTTCTCGATGATGGCCACCAGCCTCGAGCAACTGATGGAGATCGCCGACGCGGGGCAGATCATGCCGCCCAAGTCGACCTGGTTCGAGCCCAAGCTTCGCAGCGGGCTGGTCTTGCACGTGTTCTAGGAAGGGCTGCCCCTTATAATCTGCACCGCCTTGAGCTCGATGAATCCCCAGGTCACTTTTTCGGAGACACCATGCGCGTGATCAACTTCAACGCCGGCCCCGCCGGTCTACCCCTTCCGGCGCTCGAACGAGCCCGCGACGAGCTGCTCGACTATCGCGGCTCGGGGATGTCGATCATGGAGCACAGCCACCGCGGGAAGGAGTTCGAGGCGGTGCAAGCGGAGGCGATTTCGCTGCTCAGGGAGCTTCTGGCAATCCCGGGCTCTCACGAAGTCCTGCTCCTCCAGGGCGGCGCCAGCCTGCAATTCGCGATGGTGCCGATGAACTTTCTCCCCCCGGGGGCGAGCGCCGACTACGTGATCACCGGGACGTGGTCCGAAAAGGCATTGGCCGAGGCGAAGACCGTCGGCAAGCCGCGGGTGGCCGGCACCACGGTGACGCCTGACAAGCGGTATGTGCGGATTCCTGCCCAGTCCGAGCTCGAGCTGGATCCCAAGGCCTCCTACGTTCACATCACCAGCAACAACACGATTTTCGGAACCCAGTGGATGGACTTCCCGGAGACGGGGACGGTGCCGCTGATCGCGGACATGAGCTCCGACTTCATCTGGCGAAAGTTCGATGTCTCCAAGTTCGGGCTGGTCTACGCCGGGGCGCAGAAGAACATCGGCCCGTCCGGACTGGTGGTGGTGATCGCGAGCAAGGATCTGATTTCCAGGGGCCGCAAAGACATCCCGAAGATCCTTCGCTACGACACGTTCGCGGAGAACGATTCGATGTACAACACCCCGCCCACCTTCGCGATCTATCTGATGCGGAACATCCTCGCCTGGGTGAAGCAAGTCGGCGGACTTTCGCAGATCGAGACCTGGAATCGCGAGAAGGGGCGATTGCTCTACGCCGCGCTCGACGAGATGTCCGGCTTCTATCGCGCGCCGGTCGAGAAGCAGAGTCGATCGTTGATGAACATCGTCTTCCGTTTGCCCTCGGAGGCGCTGGAGGAGAAGTTCGTCGCCGAGGCGAAGAAGAACGGAATGGTCGGCTTGAAAGGCCACCGCAGCGCGGGCGGGATTCGGATCTCGGCGTACAACGCGGTCAGCGTCGACAACATCAAAACATTGGTGTCCTTCATGGAAGGTTTTGCTAAGGCCGACGGTTGAACCCCCAAGCGACTTTCCGCAGAGGAGCTCGATGAGGTCGCAATTCATTCTCGCGCTGTTTCTTACCGCCGGCTCCGCCCAGGCTCGGGAGCAGTACGGGGTGAGAATGCCGGACACCGTCACCGTCGAGGGCAGGCAGCTCAAGCTCAACGGGATGGGCCTTCGACGAAAGAAGATGATCTTCACGATCAATGTCTACGTGGCCGGCTTCTACGCCGAGGCGCCTTCGAAGAACGCCCTCGAGCTCGTCTCGTCAGATCAGGGCAAGCGGATGACGCTGTACATGCTGCGCGATCTCGATAAGGGGAAGATCACCGATGCGCTGCGGGAAGGGTTCGAGAAGAACTCGAAGGCGCAGCTGCCGGTGTTGAAGGATCGCCTCGATCGCTTGTCGGCGATGATTCCCGACGCGAAGAAAGGCAGCACGATCGTGATCACCTATGTTCCCGGATCGGGCACCGTCCTCGCCGGCGCCGGCGAGCGCTCGGTCATCGAGGGGAAGGATTTCGCCGATGCCCTCTTTTCCGTCTGGCTGGGCAGAAACGCGGCCGACGACGAGCTCAAGGCGGGGCTTCTCGGCGCCAGCGAATAGCCCGGGGCGGCGAGAGGCAGCTCCAGACGCGGCGCGCTGGATCAGCCGGCGCTACTGCTTCGCCTTCAGCTTGGAGTCGTTCTCTTTGATGAAGGCCCGGATGTCGTCCGCCATGTCGAGCAGCTTCGTCCACTGTTCCTTGTAAAGAGTCACCGGGAACCGCCCGAGGCCGTAAACGGAAACGCCGCCCTTGTCGCTCACTTTGAGACTCGTCCCCTTGGTGTTTCCCTTGCGAAGCGCCTCGTTCTCCGCCTTCAGGCGCTCCAGCTCCGCTTTCATCTGTTCCTCGTTCACTGCCGCGACCCCCGTTTGGAGTTGACGCGCAGAACACTGACCGCGAGAAGCAGCAGCGTCAAGGGCCGAAAGTGTGGCGTTTGGCAAACGGGTCAAAGAAGCGGCAGCTGCGCTCCCGGTTTGGGCGGACGGCGGAACGGGGTTGGACCTGGATCGTCGTGCTCGCCGTCGAGCCCCAGGCGCCGCACGGTCGTCTGGAACAGCGCCCGGATGGTCTCGGCGTAGAGGCCTTCGCCGCGCCCCCGGACCCCAAAGCGCGGATCGGAGAGCTTGCCGCCGCGCGTTTCTCGAATTCGATGGAGCACCCTTTCCGCCCGGTCGGGCAGCATCGCCCGAAGCCTTTGTTCGAAGACGTCCTTGACCGATCCGGGGAGGCGGACGAGCTGATAGCCCGCGTGGGAAGCGCCGGCTTCTTTTGCCGCGGAGAGGATGGAGGGGATGTCCTCGTCACCGAGTCCGGGTATCACCGGCGCGACGTTCACTCCCACCGGCACGCCCGAACGCGCCAGCCGCTCGATGATCTGCATCCGGCGCCGGGGTGTCGACACGTAGGGCTCGATGGCGCGCGCGTGATCCTGCTGCCAGAAGGGGATACTGACCGTCACCCAGAGCCGGGCATTGCGCGCGATTTCCTGAAGGACGTCGATGTCGCGCTCGATCAGCGGTGCCTTGGTGATGATTCCGACCGGGTTGCGGTATTCGGCGCAAACTTCGAGGCATCCCCGGGTGAGCCGGAAGGAGGCCTCGAGCGGCTGATAGCAATCGGTGACGCCGCTGAATGCGATCAGGTCGCCTTTCCAGGAAGGGCGGTCGAACGCGGCGCGGAGCAGCTCCGGGGCGTGCATCTTGACGGCGATCTTCGTGTCGAAGTCGGTGCCCGCGCCGAAATCCAGGTACTCGTGCGTCGGACGCGCGTAGCAGTAGGCGCAGGCGTGAGTGCAGCCGCGGTAGGGATTGACGCTGTACGAAAAGCCGACGTCGGGACTGTCATTGCTGGCCAGGATCGCCCGCGAGTGGTCCTCGTAGATCTCCGGGGCGCAGCCGGGCACGTCGTCGAGGTACTCGACCTCTCGCTTGAGATATGGATTCGGCGGGTTGTCGATCGGTCGGAGCTTCAAGGGGCCTGAAGACTGATACTGAACCACCGTTCAGTCAAGCCGCAGTTCTGATATATGTCCGATGAAATGCACGCGAAGCTTACGCTCACGTAGGAGGCTGATCGGCGAGGGGCGCCATGAAGGTTCGCTTTCTCAGGATCTCGAATTTCCGCGGCTTCGAACAGCTGGAGCTTAAGCCTCGCGACCACGTGTTCGTCGTCGGTCAACCTGGCGCTGGCCGCTCGGACCTCATCGACGCCTTGTGGCGCGCGCTGTCCCCTGACTCGACCCGGTTTCCGCTCTTCGAGGATCTGGACTTCTATTCTAGAGATCTGAAGAAGAGAATCGAGATCGAGGTTGTCCTCGGAGATCTCGGCCCTCGGATCGAGCACGCCTTCCTCGACCGCCTTGAGTACTGGGACCTCCAGGAGGAAAAGCTTCTCGAAGAGATCAACAATCCAAACGACGAAGATGCGAGCGCCGAGATCTTCCTTGAAAGGGTCGTTCGGCTCTGCTATCGGGCCATATGGGAGGACGACCAGCAGCAGGGGCAGCATTGGGTTGACTTCCCGAAGTTCTCCGACCCGGACTCCGAGGATTTCAAGCGAGTGTCACGGGAGCTGCGCGGTGAGCTTCCGGTCTCCTTGGTCAACGCGCGCGGCGCCGCTCTTTCATTGGGAACGCGAAGCGATTTGCGGCAGCTCGTCGATGCGGATGAGCAGACGGACTTCTCGACGTCGCTCGACCAGATGATGGCGGGTATCGAGGATCTGGCTGGCAATCTGGTGCAGTCGAAGGATCTTTCGGACGCGCTCGATCGCATCCTCGAGCCACTTCGGATCCCATTGGGCGTCGGCAATAGGGCGGCGAGCCAGATCATCCGTTTCGCTCCAGAGGGCGGGTCACTATCGGGGATTCTTCGTAGTCTACAACCGACCGTGAAGCTCCGAGAGGAGCTCGGGTATCTGCCCCTTGTGCGGCACGGTTCGACGCTCGCGGGATTAATTCGGGCCGCCCGCGTCCTGGCACGACCAGATGCGAAGGGCGCCGTCATTCTCGTTGACGACTTCGGCGAGGACCTGGACGTCGACGCGGCGATGCACTTGGCAGCAACACTACGTCATCGAGCCGGACAGCTCTGGCTCTCCACGAGGACCGGTGCGCTCGGACAGTGCTTTCGTCCTGAGGAGATGCTGCGGCTGGCCATCTCGTCCGATGGCGCCCGCACGGCACATGCTGGCCGGTCACCCATGACGAAGCAGGAAAGAATCGCGGCACGGCACGTTCACCTCCAGATTTTGCCAGCCGTTAGCGCCAAGAGCGTTGTTATCGTCGAGGGGCCACACGACCGGGCGGCAATCATGGCTGCCGCGATGAAGCTCCACACCGAGGAAGATGTTCCGCTGCTTGCCGCACAACGGATCGCCATTCTGGATGCCGGCGCGGCCGACCAGTCGGGCGGACACTCGGCGATTCCACGGCTGGCGGAGCTCGCACGAGGCCTCGGATTCCATGTCATCGCGGTGGTCGACTGGGATCGAGACGTTGCAATCGCGCAGCAGTGCCTGTCGGAAAACCTCGCCAACGCCCACGTCGTGATCCGGTGGCCGCAAGGGCACGCGATCGAACTGGCGATCCTCAGCAGCCTTGCGGACCCCCTGATTCGCTCTGCCGTGCAGGACGTATCGCAGGCGCTGTCCGCGACCCTCACCTTTGATCCCAGTGCGATTGCCGGAGCCGACCTCGTGAAGCGGACCGCGAAGTTCTTGAAGTCATCGGCTGGTCTCCATGCGCCGTTCATCGAGGCCCTCCCGAAAGGAGCGCACTCGGCCTTGCTTCGAAAGTGCCTCGACGAGATCCGCACGGCCAACGCGAAGTCAGGACATGTCCAGCTATGAAGTGGGACGATCTGACCCCAGACCAGCAGAAGGTCGTGACAGCGGTAGAGCCGAGGGTGATTGTCTTCGGCGGCGCAGGATCAGGGAAGACGACGGTGGCCTTGTGGTCCGCACGCCACTTCCTTGTCTCGCCGGAAGCGCAGCCATGGCACCGGGTTCTGTTTCTTACGTTCTCGCGGACGGCAGTTCGAGAAATCGCGCGCCGCGCGGGGCGGACGCTCGCGAACGTCCGAGAAAGAGTGGAGATCCACACCTTTCACGCGTTCGCCAATCGGATCCTTACCGCGTTCGGCCGCTACGCCGGTCTTGGACGCGAGCTCCCGCCCTTTCGTTCGGATGCCGAAGCGAAGGTCCTTGGAAAAAGCACTACGCACCTGAGCTACGACGACCTTCTTCCCCTCGCGCTCAAGGTTATTCGCACCCCGCGCGTGCGGCAGATCGTTGCTCAGCGTTGGCCGCTCATCGTCTGCGACGAATTCCAGGACACCGACAACGAGCAGTGGCAACTTCTCAGCGACCTCTCAGCCGGAGGTGCACGGCTCCTCCTGCTGGCCGATCCGAACCAGATGATCTACGCCAGCTTCCTCGGTGATCGCGGCGTTGGCCTGCACCGCGTCGAGGAGGCCGTTGAAACTGCCGATAACGTCATTGACCTCGGCACACCATCGCATCGCGATCGTACCAACATCATCCCCGCTATGGCTGCAGCTGTTCGGAGGCGGGAGTTCAACCACGACGCTGTGAGGGCCGCGCTCCTCGGAGACCGAATAAGAATCTACCGCTCAATTCCCGACGACGACCTTCTGCGCATTGTCCAAGGAGAGGTTAGGAGCGCGTGGGAAGAGGGCAGCCGTTCGATTGGTATCTTCGGTCATTCAAACCTATCGGTCGCAGATCTCAGCGCGTCACTGTTCTCTGCTGGAATTGACCACGTCCTCGTGGGGCTGCCTGAGGCGCACGGCGAAGCGCTTACAACCATGGAAATCGCCTGCCTCTACGGGGCCGACCGCGTCGCAGTCGACGTCGTCCGACTCCGCCTGGCAGTATTCTTGACCGCTTCGGTTCGGAGGAATGCGGTACCGGAACTCGCCCTGGCGCTCAGGGGGATAACGCCTTTACCCACGCGCCTTCAGCAACGGATGAACGATGCAACAAAAGGACTGCGCGAGGCTGCCGGCGAGGGCTTCGAACACCTCGTCCAGACGGCCATGCAACTCTGGCCACGATTGGGCATCGCGGCGGGGAAGCGTCCCTGGAACCAGGCCGCCCGGACCTTCGGCGCAATCGCTCAGCAGGTGCTGCGTCGGGCACGCGGCGCCGAAGATTTCTTTGTCGAACTTTCCCGGCATCTCTCTGCCCAACGAGTCGAGAGCTTCTTCGATTCTGAGGTGGGCACGGGCCATCGGATCCAACTCATGAACTTCCACCAAACTAAAGGGCGCGAGGCAGACGTCGTCATCCTCGTGTACCGCGCCACCGACTGGTTCGGACGTGAACAAGAGCCGTATCCGGCAAATTCTCGCCTACTGTATGTATCGCTGACCCGTGCGCGCAGCCGGAACATCATCATTCTGCCGCCGTCACCTCATTGCCTCGTAGCCCCGTTCGGGGATCTCGCCGATGTTAGACAGCTCCATTTCACAGGATCGCAGACTCTGGCTACCGGCGATGTCGAGTTGCCGTAGGGCGACGCCGGGTCGATCCCCCCTCGATGAGATGAGTGAATTTTCGGGCCAGCGCACGCTCGTGGGAAGGTGTCAGCGTTTGACCTTGCGGAAGTGATCTCGTCCGCGCTCGCCAGGCCGGCCACGCGTCTAGCTTTGCTTGTCCGGTTTGACGCGCTTCCAGACCCTGAGCACTTTGCCGTTTTCCGAGTAGGTCAATTGCTCAGGCGTAAAGAGGAACTCAATGTTGCCCTCGGTCCTGCGCAAGCGGACGCGGTTGGCCTCGCGACTGACGGTAAAAGATCTCGTTCCGTCGAAAAGCAATTTGTGTGAGGCCTTGGCTTCTGATGGCGTTTCCGTCACCGCGGTGGCGTCCTCATAGCTGTAACTGAAGCCGGAGCTGCCGAGCGAGTATCGCCCATAGTTGGCGGCGCTGATCTTCGCGTCCGGCTTCGACCAATTCTTCAAGATCGTGGCAACCATCCCATCGCGGAGCACGAACCGTCCATCCACCGCGGGTGGGCGGATTATCTCCTCGCCGGCGTGCCATTCCTGAAGGGCATAGACGCCCTCGATCAGTGTCTTTGTTTCCTGGGACGATCCCTTCGAAGCCAACAGCTCACCGGGTCCAGCCAAGAGAAGAACCGCTGCAAACCAAAGCGTCTTGTTCCTCATCGTACCCCCCTTTTTTTGTCAATCGCTCGACGATTGATTCGGACTCTTACCCTTTTTCGACCCACACGGCGCGTTTATTTTGCTGTAAGTGCGAATCCATGACGGGCAACTCCGTGTTCAAAGGCCTGCTCATGCGGGACGGTCGAGAGGCCGATCTCATCCGGATGGATCCAGATGAAACAGGGAGAGTGGCCCTTGCGTCTAGGCATCTGAAGAAACGCTAAGACGAGCGGTGTCACTCGTCTCGCTTGCTGAGCGGGGGACTACGCAGGCTGGTAGTAGAGCAGAACGTTCCCCGAACGGAACGGCTGTGAGTTCACGAGCTTGAGAGCCATTCTATCCTTGAGGTTTTTGAACATCGGATTTCCGCGGCCGAGGACGACCGGATTGAGGAAGATCCGATATTCATCGATCAAGCCGAGTCGGATGAAGGTCGTGGCGAGATCGGTGCTCCCGATCAGCGCGATGTCCTTGCCGGGCTGTTGCTTCAGCTTCGCGATCTCTTGCGCAATATTGCCCTTGACCAGCCGCGAGTTTTTCCACTCGACCTTCTCCAGCGTCTTCGAAAAGACGAG
>WNFF01005236.1_pt1 | contig 10603 bp, 10 predicted proteins | sample 5400441 | NCBI WGS metagenome assembly WNFF01 (sample SAMN13153345, study PRJNA577476) | soil metagenome | isolation source: 120 cm saprolite under Douglas fir tree site 2 hole 3 replicate 1 | place: USA:California | collected 2015-04-18
TGGTCGCCCGTTGTGTCCTTCACCCCTGCCATTCTCGCGCGCTCTCCCCACCCGCGGGCGGCCACAAGGGCCCCCACTCCACCTCCTCTCCGCCCCCGCCCCTACGCGATGATGTCCCTTCCCAAGCGGTTTCACCAAAAAATCTACCTCCGAGAGCCATCTCCATCCCCACCCCTACGGAACGACGCCGCTTCCTTCTTGATATGTTGGTGTCTATAGGCATTGCTTTGTACACGCCCTACCGGGGCATGAAGCTAACCACGCCTCACAGTACGGTCGTTATCACCACCAGTCTGACCTGTTTGAGGGGGCCAGGGCTGTGGCGGTTGTTGATTCCAGCCCTGTTGTTGGGGCTGAGGTGCTGGTGGTTGTCCCCAGCCTGGTTGTGGCTGCTGAGGATTGGGCTGGTATTGCTGCTGCTGACCCCATCCCTGTGGCGGTTGGGGTTGAGGTTGCTGTTGGGGCTGCTGGCCCCAGGCTTGCTGGGATGGCTGTTGATATTGATTCCAGTCCTGTTGAGGTTGCTGGGAGGCTGATTGCAATTTGGCAGCTTCACCCTGCACAAGGGCGGCACGGGCGATGCGATCGTTGCGAATGTGACGCCAGATATAAAGGGCTACCAATACAACCAGCACAACGAGGATGACCACATCTAAGCCATGGAAGTAGGGTGATAGTTTATCATAATTGTTTCCGAGCAGGGTACCTATATATGCTAAGAGCAGGCACCAGGGGAATGATCCCAGGAAGGTGAAGATGCAGAATTTTACGAATGGCATTTTCGCGATACCGGCGGGCAGCGAGATATAGGTGCGAATCACCGGCAAGAGGCGGGAGAAGAAGGCGGTGGCACTTCCCCAGCGTTGGAAGAAACGGTCGGCCTTGTCTGCATCGTGCTGGGAAATGAGCAGGTAGCGTCCATACTTGAGCAGTAATGTGCGTCCACCACTATAGCCGATGCCATAGGCGGCTATTGAACCGATGAGGCAGCCAAGAGCTCCGGCCAGGGCTACTAATAGCAGGCCGACGATGGGATTGACGCCATTTAGGATTTTGCCGCTGGCAAGCATGAAGCCTGCGACCGGCATGACGATTTCACTTGGGAGTGGTATACAACAACTTTCGATGGCCATAGCCAGGACAATGCCTAACAGGCCAGTCGATACATAGAGATTGGTGATGAGTGTTGTTAATGAAGTTGTCAGTTGATTTAACAAAGAGTTGATCTCCTTTGCATTCTTGCACGTTTGTCCCATACTAGCACATTTTGCTAATTGCGGCTACCTTTTAGTACAAAAAAACAGAGAAGAGATGCAAGCAGGCAGGCAAAAGCAGGACGCCCCGCGTGCGGGGCGTCCTGCTTTTGCCTACGTGTATAGAACTCTTATTCTTCTTCGTTCAGGTAACGCGAGGAGCGGCGGCGTATAGGGGTTGCATCTATTTGCTGGGCCAACTCCTGGCGCAGGGGATCATCCTCGTACATATAAGGTGCGCGTCGCACAAGTGGGTTTTTAAGGCTGCCGGTGATAATATCAGGGTCCCGAGGCTGTGCTTCTAGCTGGGGATTACGCCCCATCTGCCCGGTCTGCGGCTGACGAAATTGACCTGTTTGTGGGTAACGGTCACCGATATGATCGGTCTGACGATCGCGACCCTCACGACCTTCGCGCCGTCGCTGGGATAGGCCCTCGGTGCTTGGGTAGGAGGAAGTTTCACCGACTCTCGGCAATGCACGATTGCTGCCAGAACCGGGGCCTGGTGGGACCGAGGAGGAGCCTTCGACTGTACGTTTTGGACGATACTGGTTGGGTGCCTGCGGTGTCGACTGTCGTGCAGGGCGTTGACCATTCGGGCGATAAGGTTGTTCAACTAAACTCATATCAGAGCGCAAAGCTGGAAGTCTTTTAGAGGTTCCAGTTGGGAAAACTTCAGTGTCTTTCTCATTACGCCGCTGCTGCGCGGCCTCCTGTTGAGCTGCACGCAAGGCAGATGTCTGATGATAACTGCGCATTGAGCCTGTCTGATATCCAGGAAAGCCCGGATAACGGTTCTGACGATCCGCTTGTACAGGTTGTGGACGACGAACAGGGGTAGGAGCATTCTTGTTGCGTCCGGCCTGAGCGGGCTGTACAGGCTGCCGCTCAGAGGCAGGAGGATACGCTGTTGTACGCTGGCGATAGGCAAGATTTTCTGACGGTAATGCAGGAAGCTGATATTGCCTTGTCGGAGAAACAGGCAGACGAGGACGAGACGGGACCGGCAGGTAACGTTCCCCGGTAGATGCTCGACGGTCGTTGAGTTCCTGGGCTGGTGGAAGCATATAAGGCTCTGCCTCATACATCTCTTCAGCGGTATCCATGTATTCATATTCAATGGATTGTGATTGCGCCAGCGACATTTCCTCTTGAGCTTCGGCCCGGAGTTGTTCATCATGACGATGCGAAAGGTAGGAGAATAACATCAGGGAGATCGGAATGCTGAGTAGCAAAGCCGCCAACCCACCTATCAAACCACCCAGTACTAAAGAGTTCAACGTGTTACCAAACCAGAGGACAACTGCTGCTCCCACAATGAGCACAAAGGCCACGGCGGCAGCTCTCATAGATGTGTATTCCTTTCCGTACACCACGTCTCGACAAGGATTCAGCATAAGGCCAGGATTGCTATAAAGAAAATCCTATACCGTCAATATACCACATTTAATTACAGGTTACAAGCAAAAATAGGAGTAAATGCTAAATTTCAGTGAAATATATGCGTACTACGGGCAAAATACATAGACAGCAATAGAACAGGCATGCTGACAGAAGGAAAAGCTGCCATTCAGGTGTTTGAATTTGTCAAACACCTGAATGGCAGCTTTTCCCCTGAAGAATTCGGCATAACTCATGTTATTATGCGGCATGACATTGGCGGAAAATGGCAACAACCTTGCCTTGTACAGACCATTCCTGGTCCCATTCGCTTTTTGGAATGAGGATGGGGTCCAACTCGGAGTTCGCGGGCTGCAGGCGTATGCGGTCGTGTTCTTTTTCCTGGAAGAAACGCTTGAGGGTGGCACCACCACTCACGCCCTGTTGCAGATGGGTGGCAACCACAATATCGCCGTTGTTACAGGTGGTTTGTGGTTTGATGACCACGTAATCACCGTCACAAATGTGGTCCTCAATCATGGAACGCCCTTTGACAATCAAAGCATAGGTATTGTCATGTTCCATTTCGCGTCCCACATCGATCATTTGCTCTGGATCAGAGGATATTTCGAGAGGTTGACCAGCAGCAATTGATCCCATCACGGGGATGCCTGTCACCGGCTTCATGAGCTTGATGCCACGGCTTTTCTTGGGTTGACGGGAAATAAGGCCCTTTTTCTCCAGCATCGAGAGATGATAGTCAACGTGCCCGGTGCTGGCTATTTGCATCTCATGGCCAATCTCGCGATTGGTCGGTGGCATTTTCTCACTTTTCATGTAGCTTACAATAAATTTGTACATCCGTTGCTGAATGTCACTTGCTTGATCTGAAGTCATAGAGCCTGAAACCGCCTTTCTGTATAGCCCAGCTGCATTGTCTTAGCCATTCAGACTACCAAAAAGTAGAACGGCTATTCAAACTAATAATAGCACATCATCTAACGCTTTTCAAGCTTTTTATTGAACTTATTTTCCGAATTTTTTTTCTTATGGCAATTTTCCTATCCAGGGACTTGGAATAATGGGCAAGTTTTGCTATACTCCAATGTGAGGGGAATGGGAAGACGATAACTTGCGTGCTGTAGAAGTTTGCAGAAAGGGTATAGGGCAGACGAATCATTTGCGCTTACCCCTCGAATAAGTGTATTATAGAGGCGTCAGAAATTCGATAAGGATGAAGTTCCAAAACTTTCAGATATCATACTTGATCCGAAAAAAGGCGAGCAGCCTACGCCGGAACTTGCCGACGACAAATCGGACTCGCAAACAAACAACGAATAAGTGTGTTATAGAGGCGTAAGAGACTCAAAGGCCCGGCCATACAAGAGGGAGTTCAGATCTATGGTTGAGATGACTGTTGAAAGCGTGCGAATTAACCTGGCCACGCAGCAGCGAGTGGTCATCTTGAAAGCTACGAAGCAAGAACGCTATTTATTTATCTGGATAGCACATGCAGAGGCGTATGCGATTGCCGTCGAACTTCAGGGTACGACCTCGCCCCGCCCGCTTACCCATGATCTGCTCAAGAACGTGATTGGCGAGCTAGGTGGGAAAATCGTGAGCACTGTGATTTCGGACTTGATTGATGACATCTTCTATGCACGCATCGTTTTAGATGTTGCGGGCAGGCACGTGGAAGTTGATGCACGTCCCAGCGATGCTATCGCTCTGGCTGTGCGGGCAAAGACTTCTATCTTTGTCGAAGAAAGTGTGCTGGAACGCGCAGGTGTGGCATTGGAAACGAATGAGGAGCAGTCATTCACCAAAGCCGAGAGAAGAGAGAGAAAAGATCTGGATCAAGATAACCTGGACGCTTACCGCGACTTTATTAATACCCTGGATGTGTTGGACGAGTTTGGCAAAGACTAAGAAGATGATTCAACCCGAATTTTATCGGGGAAAGAGTGGGAGTTCGGGCAAAAGACTGCGTCTTTTGCCCGAACTCCCACTCTTTCCCCGATAAAATTCGGGTTAACTGATATTCACCGTTAGTGTAGCACTGCTTTCAATAAATGTACCAGGATGCGTGAGAGCAGGCCATATATCAGAACGGCGAGTAGAGTATACAGTTCAAATGAGGTAGGGATAGGGAGGGCAATATTCTGCAAGAGCAAGCGGAAGGGCAGTACAAATAGACTACTGATGGTATAGACGATGGCTACCCAGGCTGTATCCCCCGATATGACAAACAGTTTCAGCACAAAGCGCACAAGCAGTAAAAGTTGTACCGCGACAAAGAATATTCCCACCAACAGGGGCAGTGAGCTTCTCCTGCGCGTAACATCGGCGGTTTGAACTGGTCTGTCAGGAGCAACGGGATAGACCGGTGACGCCCCGCCGGGAGGGCGTCTATCACCCTTACTTCCATTTAGGGCTGGTGGGCGATACACTGGATTTGGGAGAGCTACATCCTGGTAGGGAAATGGGCGTTCGTAGGGTACGGGTGTTGGTATGGCTTCAAGGTAACTTGCATAGCCGACAGGCATTCCATCACCATCTGCCATGGTTGTTGCATTTGGCGATGATGTTAGTATGGGCATCATTGGTTCTGTTGGTGCATCGTGTTCGTCGAACTCTCTATCATAATTGCCTTGCGCTTGATGCCTTTTCATGGTTTTTTGACTGCTTTCAATATCAAAAACAGTATACATTCCACTCATTACAACGAATTTTCTGCACGAATATGAAATACTTTAATAGCGCGACAATATATCATTGTAAGTCTCTCGCCGTTCCATTAGCTGGACGGTATGTGTGTCCACCAATACTACGGCTGGACGGGGGACAAGGTTATAATTACTTGCCATCGGCAAACAATATGCACCAGCAGAAGGCAAAGCCAACAAATCCCCTTCACCCATTTGCGGTAACCTGACGCTCTCGATGAGTATATCGCCTGATTCGCAATAGCGTCCAGAGATACAGACATCCTCCTCCAATGGTGCCGCGGCCTTCTCTACGGCAAATGCGGTGTAGCGAGCACCGTAAAGGGCGGGACGGATATTATCCGCCATTCCTCCATCGACAAAGAGATAGGTAATGCCCCCAGGCGTAGGCTTGCGCACACCCACGCGATAGACAGCCACGCCGGCGCGGGCGATAATCGAGCGTCCAGGTTCGATGATTAAGGTAGGCGCAGGCAGATTGCTTGCGATAGAGGCTAATCCACGCTCCATACTTGTTTGCAAAGCCTGTGCCAGTACCTCCACTCCTGGGGTAGAGATATCATCGGGCGTATCAATAGCCCAGCCTCCACCAGGGCTGATCTCTTGCGGCCACCAGTGAGTCTCAGCATAAACCTCGCCAACCAGCGCAAGCAGACGCTCTAATCCCTCCTGGTAGGGGCGAGCCTCTCTCAACATTGTACCATTGTGGGCATGAAGGCCCAACAGATGTAACCGTCCATCGCGCAGAATGCGCAGTATAGCCGATTTAGCCTCGCCGTTCCCCAGTGGGAAGCCAAATTTAGAGGCGGCATGACCCGTTTGCAGGTAACGGTGGGTGTCAGTATCGACGGCAGGAGCTACCCGCAGCAGCACACGTGGCCTCTGTCCAGCCTGCTGAGCAATGCGTGTCAGGCGTTCTAATTCGCTCCAATTGTCCAGCACGATACGCCCGACACCGAGACTCAAGGCCTGCCGCAATTCGTCCTCTGACTTGTTATTGCCATGAAACGAGATATGCTGCATAGGAAAATCCGCGCGCCGCGCTACCGCTAGCTCACCGCCGGAGACTACGTCCAGCCCTATCCCCTGCTCCGCCATCAACCGGGCGATAAGGGGCGACAGATAGGCCTTAGAAGCATAGAGTACCTGCGTTGCCGAGGCATGGTAATACGCTGCAAAAGTCTTGAGATATCGCTGACAGGCATTAGTAATCGTCATGCGGTCAAAAATGTAGAGCGGCGTGCCATACGCTTGAACAAGCTCAGGAACGGAGTGGTCGGCTATATGAAATACCCCATCGGGAGAGAAGGTTGCAGTGTCCGGCAAGAGATGGGTCAGGAGTGGAGTTGTCATTGTTTATCTTTCTGCTTCATTCGGCTGGCTTTATAGATTTTGGCTATTATAGTGTGCAGGGGAATAGGTGGTCAATATTGTAAACTCACGGAGGTTTTGCAGGTTCGACGTCCACCAGCATGGTGGAGGCAAGCGCCGCCACTACTATACACGAACGACGGGGGTGACGTGTATAGTAGTGGCGGCGCTTGCCTCCACCATGCAGACCTTGCAACAGCCCTGCCAGCAAAACCTCCGTGAGTTATCCACCTCTTGGAGGCTATGTTACAATAGGGCAAAACAATGGACTCTTACGAGATATTATCGTGTTGAAGAGGAGAAGGTTTATTCATTTATGACACAAATTGACCATCATTTGGAGGAGCATCAGGCCAGGGCCGCGGGACAGAAGCCGCGCCTGCGCTTTGCTCCAAGTCCTACCGGACTGATGCATATTGGAGGATTTCGTACTATCCTCTTTAGCTGGCTGTATGCGCGCCATACTGGCGGCTCTTTCATCCTGCGCATTGAAGATACCGATATTGCCCGCACAGTTGAAGGTGCTATTGAGTTTCTTTTAGACGGTATGAGCTGGCTCGGTCTAGATTATGACGAGGGCCCCATCATCGGCGGTCAGTATGGGCCTTACTACCAGACACAGCGCAAGGAGTTATACCAGCAGTACGCTCACAAGTTGATTGCATCAGGTCACGCCTATCGCTGCTACTGTACACCTGAGCGGCTGGCGAATATGCGCAATGCCCAGGCGGCTCAGAAGCTGCCCCCGCGCTACGACCGGCACTGCCGCTACTTGAGTGCCGAGGAGCGTGCGGCCAACGAGGCGGCTGGCCTGACGTGGACGGTGCGCTTCGCTATGCCGCTTGACGGCGAGACGGTTGTGCATGATGAGATTCATGGAGACATCACCTTTAAGAATGCTGATCTCGATGATGCGATTATTCTCAAGTCGGACGGCTTTGCCCTGTATCACCTGGCGCATCTTGTGGATGACCACCTGATGGGCATTACACATGCTTTACGCGGGGATGAATGGATTTCCAGCGCACCACTGCACATTCAGATCTATAAGGCACTGGGCTGGCAGCCGCCTCTGATCTACCATGTACCAACTGTGTTGGGCAAGGACAAGAAAAAGCTCAGCAAGAGGCATAATGCGCCATCATGGATCGAGCTCAAGGAGCAGGGATTCCTGCCGGAGGCGGTCTTCAACTTCCTGGCCCTGATCGGCTGGTCATATGATGATAAAACCGAACTCTTTACCCGCGAGGAGCTAATACGGGTGTTCACCCTGGACCGCATCGGAGCAGCAGGCGGCATCTATGACCCGGACAAGCTGCTCTGGATGAACGGAGTCTATATCCGCCAGATGCCCTTAGAGGAATTAGTAGAGCGCACACTGCCCTTTATGGAGCGACCAGAAGCGGAGGGCGGGCTGCCGGAGAGCATCAGTCGACCACTTGATCGAGCGTATACTGCTCGCGTGCTGCACCTGGAGCATGAGCGATTGAAAACGCTCGGCGAAGCGGCAGAGATGGTTGCCTTCTTCTTTACCGAGAAGCTGGACTATGCTACTCCATTGTTGATACAGAAGGGTATGGACACAGAGCGTACTCGCGCCGCACTGCTACGCGCACGCGACCTGCTCAACAGCCTGCCATCGTGGGAGCATACCGTGATGGAGCCACCCATGCGCGAACTGGCGGCAGAGCTTGGTCTGAAACCAGGACAGCTTTTCGGCTCGATCCGCGTAGCAGTCAGTGGCAAGACAGCCACCCCCCCACTCTTCGAGATGTTGGAAGTACTCGGTCGCCAGCGCAGCATGACAAGAATTGATGAGGCGATTGAACGACTAGCATAAATGAGGAACCGCCTCGTACCCGTAGGGGCGGGGGAAGGGCGGAGGGGAGTGGGGACGCTTGCGTCGCCCTGGGGTGGGTATGAGGAACGATGGAAAACCGCCTGAGTGGGGACGCTTGCGTCGCCCTGGATGGAGGGGGAGAAATCAGGTAAGGAAACAGGACGAGGGCGACGCAAGCGTCCCCACCGCCCACCACACCACCCCCGCCCCTACGGGTACGATGTGGCTTCCCATCTCGCTATAAGGAAACTTCGCAGATATGATGAACAAAGACTACATCCTCAGGATGGCAGAAAGATTTGGCAGAGCCCTGGCAATCATCCTGCAACTGAGGCAAAGCAACAAGTATGAAGAGGCACTCATCGCCATAGATGATATGTTTTTGCACACGGTAGGGTATACATCCAGTTTTATCAATTCTGCTTCGGAAGAGATGCTGCTGAACCTGCTTTCGCCTCTGGGCGTTCTAAACGTGGAGAAATGCCTGTGGATTGCCACACTGCTCAAGGAAGAGGGCAATCTTTATGTAGAGTTGGACAAAGAGGATGAGAGCTACTATAGATATCTGAAATCTTTATACTTTTTCCTCGAGGCTTCAAAACACGAGGATGATGTCAAAGATATCGATATTGCCTTTACCATCGAGGATCTCGTGTCCAAGCTGGAAGAATACGAACTGCCACTCCAGATAAAGAGCAAGCTTTTCCGCTACTTTGATAAGTTGGGGCAGTATGCCAAAGCTGATAAAATGCTGCTCGAAATGGTTGAAAGTGAAGAAGAGCCGGTTGATAATGGCATGATTGAGCAAGGGCTGGCCTTTTACGACAGGTTGATGCAGAAAAGCGATACAGATTTACAGGCTGGTGGGTTGGCGAGGAAAGAGGTTGAGGATGGGTTGGCGCAATTGAATGAGATGAAGGAGGAGTAAGGTCGTTAAGTGAAAATGGCAGGGGGAGTGAGCATGGCAGGGGCACCACCTGTCATCCTGAGCGCAGCGAAGGATCTCTATGTCCATCGCGAGGAGACCCTTCGCTGCGCTCAGGGTGACAATCGAGGGCACCAGACAGACCGTTCGCTGCGCTCAGGATGACAGCCGTGCTGAAGTTCACGCCTCTAGGGGTATCCCTTACGGATGTCTTGCTTCCACTACCACACCAACCTTCACACACTACAATAAGGGGAATACCAAACCATGAAAGAAATAATACGCATCGGACTCGTAGGAGACTACTCACCCAAAGTCAAAGCACATATAGCCATACCACAAGCAATAACATTAGCCTCGGCTAACCTTGACCTGAGTGTTGAAACATCCTGGTTAGCGACTCACCTGTTAGAACAGAATACGGAACGAGTGCTATCTGCTTATCATGCCCTGTGGTGCGTTCCGGCCAGCCCATATGAAAGCATGGAGGGGGCACTGAACGCCATTAGATTTGCGCGGGAACGCAAAGTGCCATTTTTAGGCACATGCGGAGGTTCCCAGCACGCCATCATCGAATACGCCCGAAATGTGCTGCACCTTACGGAAGCCGATCATGCCGAATCGAATCCAGCGGCATCGCTGCCCTTGATAGCTCCACTGACGTGTGCCCTGGTGGATGAAAAAGACACTATCCAATTTAAGCCAGGGTCGCGCATCGCGCAAATCTATCAGAGGGACGAGGCAATAGAAGAGTACCATTGCAGTTTCGGCCTCAACTCCGATTACCATTCAATATTTGAACAAAGTGAGCTGCGGATTACAGGGGTAGATACCAACGGCGAGGCACGAGTGTTTGGACTTGCTCATCATCCATTTTTTATCGGGACGCTCTTCCAACCGGAACGCTCTGCTTTTACGGGAGTGAGACATCCACTGGTTGTGGCTTTTGTTGGGGCGGCTTGTGAGAATATATAGAAACCCTCATACCCTACAACGGAGGACGGACGGATAGCCCGTAGGGGCGGGGGTGGAGAGGATGTGGAGTGGGGACGCTTGCGTCGCCCTCGTCCTGTTCCCGTGACCGAATCCCCTCCACCCCAGGGCGACG
>WNFF01005493.1_pt1 | contig 10603 bp, 8 predicted proteins | sample 5400441 | NCBI WGS metagenome assembly WNFF01 (sample SAMN13153345, study PRJNA577476) | soil metagenome | isolation source: 120 cm saprolite under Douglas fir tree site 2 hole 3 replicate 1 | place: USA:California | collected 2015-04-18
AGGCCCGCCACTGCGAGCAGAGCCGCCGTGCCGGCTGCGGCGATGACCAGGTGGCCGGCTGCCCAGCGCAGTCGGCCCACCGGGGTGGCCAGCACGGCCTCGGCCCGCTGCTCGGTCTCCTCGCTGCGCAACCGCAGCACGGCCGCGACCCCGTAGGCCGCTGCGATGACGCCGAGCAGCCCGAGGATCGCAACGAAATAGGCGTTGATCAGGCCCGCGCGACCGCCCAGCCGGATCATTACCTGCCGGAGCTGCGGGCTGGTCACCAGGGAGCCAATGCCCTTTGCGGCCGAACCCAGCACCGCACCGGTCACCGCGAAGCCGATCATCCAGGCGAGCAGCGAGCCCCGCTGCAGCCGCCAGGCGAGCGCGAACGGGCTGCGCAGCCAGCGCGACCCCCGCGCCGGTCCGGGCCGGTCCGGCAGCAGACCAGCCCCCAGATCCCGGCGGGTGGCGAGCACCCCGGCGACCACGGCGCACGCAGCGGTGACAGCGACCGAGAGCCCGGCAACCCACCAGCGCTGCCCCGCGAACGGCCGCAGCCGCTCCGACCAGCCGAGCGGCGACGCCCAGGTCAGCCAGGACAGGCCGGATGCCGAATCGCCGACCGCCCGGAGCAGGTACGCCGCCCCGAGCACGCTCGCCGCGATCGCCCGCGCGGCCCGTGCAGTGCCGGCGATCTGGGCGCTGACGGCCGCGACCGCGCTGAATACGCACCCAGCCAGGGCCACCGCGGCGCCCAGGGCCAGCGACCCCGACGCCGGCAGCCCCAGCGCAGCGCACGCCGCAGCGATGAACAGCCCGAGCACCAGGCATGCGCCGAGCGCAACGGCCAGCCCAGCGGCCAGGGCGGCCTGCCGGCCGACCACGGTGGCTCCCACCAGTTCCAGGCGCCCCGCTTCCTCATCGGCCCGGGTGTGCCTGATCACGGTGAAGATGCCCATCAGCGCGGCCCCGACGGCCGCGACCACCGCGATCCGCCAGGCGGTCAGACCGCCGAGGGAGTGGCTGTACACCGGGCCGTAAACAGCGAGAATCGACGCGTTGCCGTTGATTCCAGTGGCGAAACGGGCCCGCTCATAAGAGGTCGGATAGAGATGCCGGAAACTGTAGGCCGTGCTCGCCACCGAGGCGGTGAGCGCGTACAGCCAGATCACCAGGATCACCCGGTCGCGACGCGCAGCCAGCCTGATCAGCGTGCGGGTACCGGTGAGCTGGGTGGATCCGTTGGGGAGGAAGGGCCTTGGGCGGGTGGCGACGGCGGTCATTCCGGCACCGCCGAAGCGGTGCCCGCTCCCCCGCCCGGCGGGCGGTCGCCGTCCGTGTAATGCTGCAGGAACACCTGCTCCAGCGTCGGCGGCTGGCAGACCAGGCTGCGCACCCCCGCCTCAATGAAACGCCGCAGCACCTCCTCCAGCGCGGCGCCGTCTACCTGGCAGCGCACCCGGGTGCCGACCACATCCAGGTCGTGCACGCCGGGCAGCCGGTCGAGGCCTTCGGGCGGCCTGGCCAGCTCGGCGTCGATGGCGGTCCGGGTGAGATGACGCAGGCTGGCCAGGTCGCCGGTGTCTACCGCCCGGCCGGCCCGGATGATCGTCACCCGGTCGCAGAGCGCCTCGACCTCGGACAGGATGTGGCTGGACAGCAGCACCGTGCGCCCGTTACGCCGATCTTCCTCGACGCTATCCCGGAACGCGGCCTCCATCAGCGGGTCGAGCCCGGAGGTCGGCTCGTCCAGGATGAGCAGTTCAGCCCCGGACGCCAGCGCCGCTACGAGCGCCACCTTCTGCCGGTTGCCCTTGGAATAGGCGCGGCTCTTCTTGGTGGGATCGAGCTCAAACCTTTCCAGCAGAACGGCCCTGCGCTTCTCATCCAGTCCGCCGCGGAGCCTGCCGAGAAGGTCGATGACCTCGCCACCGGACAGGTTCGGCCAGAGGGTGACGTCCCCTGGGACGTAGGCCAGCCGGCGGTGCAGCGTGGTGGCCTCGTGCCACGGGTCCCCGCCGAGCAGCCGCGCCGTTCCGGCGTCCGCGCGGATCAGCCCGAGCAGGACCCTGATGGTGGTCGTCTTGCCCGACCCGTTTGGCCCCAGGAAGCCGTGCACCTCGCCAGATGCGACGGACAGATCCAGCCCGTCCAGAGCACAAGTCCGGCCAAACGACTTCCGGAGGCCGGTCACCTCGATCGCCGCGGTCACGCAGCACATCTTACACAAAATTCATGAAATTCTGAAAATCATGTAGTGAGTAAACTGGGCCGGTGCACGTCGACAGCACCGAGCCCGCGCAGCGTGATGCCGTGGCGGTGCGCCGGTTCATCGAGCGGTTCGCCTCACTGCTGAACGAGTCCGGCTTGCCGCCGATGCCGGCCCGCGTATTCGTCGCCTTGCTGGCCGCCGATTCCAGCCGCCTCACGGCGGCCGAGCTCGCCGACCGGCTCGGGGTGAGTCCCGCAGCCGTGTCCGGCGGCGTGCGCTACCTGATCCAGGTCGGCATGGTCAGCAGGGAAGGCGAGCCCGGCTCCCGGCGGCACTACTACCGGGTACCCGATCGAGTCTGGCCTGAGTACCTTCGGGTGCGGGATCAGATTGTCATGCGATGGGCCAGCCTCATGCGTGAGGGCGCCGATGTGCTCGGCGCTGGTACGCCAGCCGGCGAACGGCTGGCCGAGTCAGCCATGTTCTTCGACTTCGTCAGCAAGGAACTACCCTCCATGCTGAGCCGGTGGGAAGAGTACAAGGACGCGCACCAGCATTGAGCCCCCCGGGGACCGCCGAACCCACCCCGGCCCCCCTGGGCGGCGAGTTTCATGATCACGGAATATTCCCGTCATATGCGTCGGGGAATATTCCGTAGTAATCATGGAATGCGGGGCTGCGTGTCGGCCTGAGACCGGTCGGAGGTGCCGCCGCGGGGCGCGAGTGCCCCGGGCTTCGCTAGCCTGGCCCCATGACCGCGCCGAATGATGACGAAAGCTACGACCCGTCCGCTGATCCGGAACAAGACGACGTCGAAGATGATGGCGTCCTGGACGCGTCGGACACGCTGGAGGGCGACCCCGGCGACGACCCGCTGGACGCGGGGATCATCACAGCTGATCGATGGTCCGCCGGGGAAGGCTTCGGCACGACGCAGGCCGAGGAGCGGGAGGGCGAATCGCTCGACCAACTGCTCGCCGAGGAGGAGCCGGAACCGGACCCGTACGCCGAGGCGGCCGACGCCGAGGACGACCCGCTTGACGATGGCCCCGATCCCCGGGCTGGCCGGCTGCTCTCCGCGGATGAGGGAGCACATTCCGACCAGGAGCCCGACCTGGTCGCGAACGACGTCGGCATCGACGGCGGCGCGGCCACCGCGGAAGAGGCAGCCGTGCACGTACTAGCCGACGACGAGGACGGCTAGGGCATGTCTCGTAGATCTTGGCCGTCGCGAGCGGCGACTATGCAGCCAAACACCGTGGGCAGGCTGGAGATCTGCGAGACACGCCCAGTGGTCTGTGGGGGACTGACTGTGCCGCCAAACACCGTGCGGCAGGCTGGAGATCTGCGAGACACGCCTGGACTAGGGACTCCCGTCCTGCGAGTGGTCGTCGGCCCGCCGCGCGGCGGTAGCGCGAGGAACAGTCCTGCATAGCGCCAAAGCGCCAGGATCTTGGTGAGGACATGACGTGAAGGTGCCGCGGCTTACGATTTCTGACCCCGGGCTGACCTCGCTGAAGAGCGCGGCGCGCGCTGCGATCGTGATGCCGGCCATGTTCGCGCTGGCCGACCAGGTGATCCAGCAGCCGCAGACCGCGATTTTCGCCGCCTTCGGCTCTTTCGCGATGCTTGTCCTGGTGGATTTCGGCGGGTCCCCCCGGGCCCGCTTCACCGCCTACTTGTCCCTGGCGGTCGCCGGGACCGTGCTCATCGTCGTTGGGACGTTGTGCTCGCGCAACGCCTGGCTCGCCGCTGGGGCCATGGCGGTCGTAGGGTTCGCGATCCTCTTTTCCGGAGTGATCAACGGTTACTTCGCGGCCGGCTCGACCGCGGCGATACTCCTCTTCGTGCTGCCGGTCGCGATCCCGGCGCCGCTGTCCGCGCTTCCGTGGCGGCTGGCCGGCTGGGGGCTGGCGGCCGGCGCGGGGATCTGCGCGGTCATGCTGCTGTGGCCGCCACGGTCCCGTATGACGCAGCGCACCGACGCTGCCCGTGCGTGCTACGCCCTCGCGGACCTGGCTGACTCCGCGTTCTCCGGAGACCAGCAGGTTATCGAGACCCGCATCGCCGCCGCCCGGGAGGCGGTCACGACCGTCGCCAACCAATACCAGGCCACGCCGCACCAGCCCACCGGGCCCACCCGGCCGACGGCCGCGCTCGCGGGGCTCGGCGACGAACTCCGGTGGCTGCTGGAATCCCTCGTGGCCGTGACCGGGCCCGCCGGGCCTGAACTCTGTCGAGAAGAGAACGGCGAGACCATGGCGGCCACGGCCGAAGCCCTGCAGGGCATCGGGGCGCTCCTGGCCGGACAAGGCGACGTCCCCGACACCAGCCGGCTTGATGCTGCGCAGGAGGCCATGGTTCAGGCGCTCACCCGGCGCATCTCGCAGCTGCCCCCGGTCCCTGACGAGCATGCGCTCGACTCGATGCTCGGACGGTCGTTCCGGAGCCGCGCTATCTCCAACTCGACCCGGCAGGTCGTCAGCTACGCCGCCATCGCCACCGGTGGGACCGCGCCGTACTCCCCTGGCGGCGGGGAGACGCTGCTGGCCGTGCGGCAGTTCGCCGTCGAGCACGCCAGCGCGCGGTCGGTCTGGTTCCGCAACGGCGTACGCGGTGCGGCCGGGCTGGCCATCGCGGTGTACATCGCCCAGCGGTCCGGCCTCCAGCACTCCTTCTGGGTGGTTCTCGGGACGCTGTCGGTGCTGCGTTCGAACGCGCTGGGCACCGGCAGGACCATCCTGAGCGCGCTCGCCGGGACTGCCGCCGGGATCTTGGTGGGCGCGGCCATCCTCATCCCGGTGGGCGGCAACGAGACGGTGCTCTGGGCCATCCTCCCGGTGGGCGTGCTGATCGCCGCCTACGCTCCCCGGGTGGTCTCGTTCGCGGCAGGCCAGGCCGCGTTCACCGTCGTCATCCTGATCCTCTTCAACATCATCCAGCCGGTGGGCTGGAAGGTAGGGCTCATCCGGATCGAGGACGTCGCCATCGGCTTCGCCGTCAGCCTGGGCGTCGGACTGGTGTTCTGGCCGCGCGGCGCGGCGAGGTTGCTCAGGGAGAACATCGCCGCCGCCTACTCGCGGGCCGCGGATTACTTCGCTGCCACAGCGGAGCTCCTGACCGGAGCCGACCAGGCCGCCGATCCCGACCACGCCGGGGACACCGCTTACGCTGCCGTGCACCAGCTAGACGACTCGTTCCGCCAGTACCTGGCCGAACGGTCCGCGAAGCGAGTAGACCCGGAAAGCGCGGCGAGGCTGGTCGCGGGCGCAGGACGGGTATTGCGCGCCGGACGGTCGATGGCGGCCCTGGAACGGATGGCGGCGCGGGATCGGACGGCGGCGCTGGAACGGCTGCCGGAGGCGGACGGGACCACGACGGCGGACGGGACCACCACGGCGGACGGGACCACGACCGTGGACGGGACCAGGGTCGGCAACGGGAGCCCGACCTGGTCCGGGGCTATGACGTGCGGCGTGAGCATCGACCGGGAGATCCAAGGACTGCGCTCCTGGTATGTCACACTCGGTGATTCCATCGTCAACGGGACAACGGTGCCCCGGCCGCAGGCCCCTGATCCGGGCGGCCGCAGGCAACTCCTGCAGTGCGTGCGTGACGCGATCGTGAGCGGCGAGGAGTCCGAGCTTCGTGGAGCGCTCCTCGTGCTCTGGGCCAGCCATCACCTGGATGTTCTGCGCCACCTGGAAACTCATCTCAGCCGGCAGGTCGCCGCGGCGGTCGGCAAGGGAGAATCCGTGGATGGCTGAATCCGGGTCCGCCTCGACCTTTTCCGGGCGCACCGCCTGGGCCCGGAGCCTGGAAACCCCGCTGCGGCAGTTCCTGCGCACCGAGACCGGCAGCGCGGCGGTGCTGCTCGGCGCCACCGTCATGGCGCTGGCCTGGGTGAACATCGACTCCTCGTCGTATGCGACGCTGTGGGGGACGCAGCTCTCGGTCCGCCTCGGCGGTGGGGGCATGGCGCAGGACCTGCGCGGCTGGGTCAATTCCGGGCTGATGACGTTCTTCTTCATGGTGGTCGGGCTCGAAGCGCGCCGCGAGTTCGACATGGGCGAGCTGCGCGACCGGCGACGGGTAGCGCTGCCGCTGCTGGCCGGCATCGGCGGGATGATCGTCCCGATCGGCATCTACCTGGTCTTCAACGCGGGCCGCCCCTCGGCGCACGGCTGGGGCGCGGCCATGTCCACCGACACCGCGTTCGCGCTTGGCATGCTGGCCCTGGTCGGCCCGCGCTTCCCGGACCGGCTCCGCGCCTACCTGCTCACCTTCGCCGTCGTCGATGACCTGGTCGCCCTCGGGATCATCACGTTCGCCTACAGCCGGAACATAGCCGTCCCCGCCCTCCTCGCCGGGCTGGCCATCCTCGGCGCGTCCTTCGTGCTCCGGCGGGTCGGAGTCCGCAACGGCCTCCTCTACGCGCTGCTCGGGGTGGCGGCATGGATCGCGCTCTTCGAGTCCGGGATCGACCCGGTCGTGACCGGCTTGGCGCTCGGCCTGATGACCTGCGCCTACCCGGCCCCGCGGGCTGATCTGGAACGGGCCACGGACCTGTTCCGGCTGTTCCGCGAGCAGCCCACGCCCGAGCTGGCCCGGTCGGCCAGCGCCGGGCTCTCCTCGGCGCTGTCCCCCAACGAGCGGCTGCAGCAGCTCCTGCACCCGTGGACGAGCTACGTCATCGTGCCGCTGTTCGCGCTCTCCAACGCGGGCATCACGGTCAGCCTGAGTTTCCTGGCCAAGGCGTACACGTCGCCGATCACGCTCGGCATCCTGCTCGGTTATGTCGTCGGCAAGCCCCTCGGCATCGCCGGCACCTCGTGGCTGGTCACGAGGATCAGCCGCGGCCGGCTCGTGCCGCCGGTCGGCTGGGCCTCGGTCACCGGCGCTGGCGCGATCGCCGGGATCGGCTTCACTGTGTCGCTGCTTATCGCCTCGCTGGCCTTCAGCGGCGCGCAACTTCAGGAGGCCAAGCTCGGCGTCTTGTCCGCGGCGCTCTGTGCGTCCGGCCTCACCTGGCTCGTTTTCCGGGTCACCGAGATGCTGCCCAAGCCGCTGAAGCTGCGGGCGCTGCTCGGCACCGCCGAGGTCATCACGGACCTCGCCGTGCCGGTCGATCCCGATCGCGACCACCTGCGCGGCCAGAGGGAGTCGCCGGTGACTGTCGTTGAGTATGGTGATTTTGAATGTCCTTATTGCGGCCAGGCGGAACCCGTCGTCCGCGAGTTGCTCGCGGGCTTCGGTGATGTGCGGTATGTGTGGCGGCATCTCCCACTCACCGACGTGCACCCGCGCGCCCAACTGGCGGCTGAGGCCACCGAGGCCGCCGCGAAACAGGGAAAGTTCTGGGACATGCATGATGTGCTCTTCCTGCATCAGGATGCGCTCAAACCGCAGGACCTCGTCGGTTACGCGCGCGAGCTGGGCCTGAATGCCGACAAGTTCGCGGAGGACCTCAGGAAGCATGTCGGGGCGCCCCGGGTCGCGGAGGACGTCGACTCCGCCGACCTGAGCACGGTGTCGGGCACCCCGACGTTCTTCATCAACGGGCGGCGGCACTACGGCGCCTACGACATCGAGACGCTCTCGGACGCGGTCAGGGCGGCCCGGGCGCGGGCATACATCGCGTCGTAAGGAGGCGGAGCCGGTGGGCATGGTGAGTGTGGTGGGCCTGGTGCTGCATCCCGGCCGGGACAGCAGCCCGGCGATGGCTACGATCACCGACTGGGCGCGGGCTCGCGGCGTGACCGTGCTCGGGCTGGACGGCGAGACCGGGCGGATCACCGGCGATGTCACCACGTGCACCCCGCAGGCTATGGCGGAGCGCGCCGACCTGCTGGTCAGCCTGGGCGGGGATGGCACCATGCTCCGCACGATGCGCCTCGCCTTCGGAACCGGCACGCCGGTGCTCGGCGTGAACCTCGGCCGGCTCGGCTTCCTGGCCGAAGTGGACGTGCCGGAACTGCCCGATGCGCTGTCCGCCATCGACCAGCACCAGTTCACGACCGAGCCGCGCGCCGGGGTCTCGGCGGCGTTCTCGGGCCAGCACACCATGGCCTTCAACGACATCGACCTGGCCCGGATCCCCGGCAAGGGCACGAGCGCCGCCGTCGAACTGTGGGTGGAAGGGAATCCGTTCGTCCGTTACTCGGCCGACGCCGTGATCGTGGCCACCCCCACCGGGTCGACCGCGTACAGCTTCTCCGCCGGCGGCCCCATCGTCTCCCCCATGGCCGAAGGCCTGCTCGTCACCCCCGTAGCCCCGCACTCGGCCTTCAACCGGTCCCTGTTCCTGTCCAGCGGCGAGAAGCTGGCGCTCAGCGTCCTGCAGCTCAGCAGCGAACTGGCGGTGGAAGCCGATGGCATCGTGGTCGGGCACATGAGCACCGGCGACACGATCGACCTCACCCTGCTGCCCGGGGCCGCGAACGTGGTCCGGCTCGGCCGCACCACGTTCTACCAGCGCGCACAACGCAGGCTCCGGCTCACTGGGTCGGCCGAAGTGGAGTAAAACGCGCCCGCACCGGTACCGTGTGGCACAAACGATCTGGCCACACGGGATGGATGGTCGGCCGTTGATGGTTGGTGTCTGTAATGGTTGGTGTCAGTAAACAGCGGGCGGACACCCCGGAAGGGCTGTGATCATAGTGCGAGACCCGGGAGACCTCTACGAGGTCAGCCCCGAGGCGCCGGAACTTGACGGAGCGGCCCTGCTGTACTACCTGGACGGCTTCATCGACGCGGGTGCGGCAGGCAAGCTCTTGACCGCGCACCTGCTGGGCACGCTGGAGCATAAAGAGGTCGCCAGGTTCGATGTGGACCGCCTGATCGACTACCGGTCCCGACGGCCACCGATGACCTTCTCCAGGGATCACTGGGAGCACTACGACGTTCCTGAACTGGCGATACATCTGGTGCGGGACGCGGTCGGCACGCCGTTCCTGCTGCTGAACGGGCCTGAGCCCGACCACGAGTGGGAGAGCTTCAGCACCGGCGTGCGCGACCTGGCGAGGCGGATGGGGACCGGGCTCACGGTCGGATTCCACGGCATCCCGATGGGCGCCCCGCACACCAGGCCGCTCGGCGTTACCGCTCACGGGACCAGGTCCGGGCTGACGGACGGCTACCCCCCGCTGGTGGACCGGCTCCAGGTCCCGGGGAGCGCGGCCGCCCTGCTCGAGTTCCGGCTGGGCGAGGAGGACCGCCCCGCGGTCGGTTTCGCGGTGCACGTCCCGCACTACCTCGCCCAGGCGGCCTACCCGGCCGCGGCCGTGACCCTGCTCGACTCGGTGACCAGGGCGACCGGGCTGCAACTGCCCGACGAGGCCCTGCGCGAAGCCGCGGAGCAGACCGACGAGGAGATCCGGCGGCAGGTCGAGGGCTCCGAGGAGATCACCGAGGTCGTCCAGGCGCTGGAACGCCAGTACGATGCCTACGCCGAGGGCGCAGGCCGCGACGGCCTGCTGGCCGATGACGAGGACCGGATGCCGACCGCCGACGAACTCGGCGCCCAGTTCGAGCAGTTCCTCGCCGAGCAGCAGGGCCGCACCGACTCCCCCGACGCCTGAGGAGTGTGTCGAGGCCGGGCTCAGCCGGCAGCGGCTTCCTGGTGGTGGTTCTTGTTGATGACGCAGAACCGGTTGCCCTCGGTATCGGCGAGCACGATGAAGTCCGGCGACTCCGGGTACAGATCCCACTCCACCGGTTCGGCACCGAGCGAAACCAGCCTGGCGACCTCGGCGGCCTGCTCTGCGGTGGTGTCGGTATAGAGGTCCAGGTGGACTCGCGGGTGGTCTTGCACCGGGGACTCGCTGGTGCCCAGGGCCAGCGCGGTGCCGTGGCCGTCGGCCGGCATTAGAACGATAAAGTCGTCCTCGGGCCCGGGCTCGCCGTCTCGCGGCACGTACCCAAGCGCCCGCTGCCAGAATTCGCGGGCCCGGCGCATCTCACCGACACCCATGACAACTGTCCCTATTCGCAGCATGGGCCGATTCTGGCCACCCGCGGGACGCAAAGGGTTCAGACATGCCGAGTCGCGCGGTGATCCAGTCGGCAAGGACGCCCTTCGCCAGCTCCGCCTTTAGACGGCGCTAGACCACTTCGCGGAGCTTCCCTGTGGCCACGTCGAAGACGAAATGAACGGGCTCGCCTTGATCCGTGCCATCGACTGGCGCACGTCCTCATCGACGTCCGGGAATGCCTCGGCGGCCCACGGGGGCTTGATGCCGGTCTCCGTCTGGATGCTCGCCTTGAAATCGTCGTCGGTGAACGTGAGCATGCCGCAGTCGGTGTGGTGGATGAGGATGATCTCACGGGTCCCGAGCAGGCGCTGGCTGATGGTGAGCGAGCGGATCTCGTCGTCGGTGATCACGCCGCCAGCGTTGCGGATGACGT
>WNFF01005239.1_pt1 | contig 10602 bp, 11 predicted proteins | sample 5400441 | NCBI WGS metagenome assembly WNFF01 (sample SAMN13153345, study PRJNA577476) | soil metagenome | isolation source: 120 cm saprolite under Douglas fir tree site 2 hole 3 replicate 1 | place: USA:California | collected 2015-04-18
CAAATTCGGCAGCGGGTTAAGAGACTGGAAGCGAAGAGCCGGCCTTGAGTTGGGTGGGTAACGGCTACAATGACGTTCGCAACGGGTGTGCTAGGATGATGGGTTTGTGCGGGTGGAAATTACCGTATTGAAGGGGATGGAGTGCAGACAGGAATCATAGGATTGCCGCAGGTTGGGAAGACGACGCTGTTTCGGATTCTGACGAAGGCGCAGGTCGAGGGAAAGAGCGGGGCGTCGGCGACGCACGTGGGAGTGGCGAAAGTGCCGGAGCCGCGGCTGGTGGAGCTGGCGAAGCTGTATAACCCGAAGAAGATCACGTATGCGACGGTGAATTATGTGGATTTGGGCGGGATGCAGAAGGAGCGCATGCGGGATGCGCTGGCGCAACTGCGAGAAGTGGATGTGATTGCGCATGTGATTCGTGTGTTCGACGACCCTTCGGTGCCGCACTCCGAGGGAAGTATTGATCCGTTGCGGGACGCGACGAACCTCGATCTGGAGCTGATGCTTTCGGACCACGATCAGATAACACGGCGGCTGGAGCGGCTCGAGAAAGATTTGAAAAAGAAAAGCGATCCGGCTCTGCTCTTAGAGAAAAATACCTTGGAAAAATGCAAAGCTCAGTTGGAGGCGGAAAAGGCGTTGCGCGAGCTGGAGTTGGCGTCTGAGGAGAAGAAGTCGATCGGGGGATTTCTTTTTTTGTCGGCGCGGCCAGTGCTTTATGTGTTGAATCTGGGCGACGACGAGGCGGACAAACTGGATACCGCGGTGGAACGGCACAAATTGAGTTCGCTGCAGGGGCGGCCGAATGCGGCGGTGGTGGCGATTTGTGGACGGCTGGAAGCGGAACTTTCGGAGATGGACGAGAAAGAAGCGGCGGAGCTGCTGGCTTCGTATGGATTGAAGGAGCCGGGGCTGAACCGGTTGATTCGAGCGACTTATGATTTGCTGGGGCTGATTCAGTTTTTTACGGCAGGAGAGCCGGAAGTGCGGGCGTGGACGATTCGAAAGGGAGCGACGGCGGTGAAGGCGGCGGGAGCGATCCACAGCGATATCGAGAAGGGATTCATACGCGCGGAAGTGGTGCGTTGGAATGATTTGCTGGCGGCGGGGAGTTTGGCCGCGGCAAGGGAGAAGGCGCAGGTACGATTGGAGGGGAAGGAATATGTCGTGCAAGAGGGGGATGTGATTTTGTTCAGACACAGCGGGTGAAAAGAGTTGTCAGTGATCGGTTTTCAGTTAGTTTTCAGAAAAAGAAGCGACAGAAGATAGCGCTGAGACGCAAAGGGCGCGGAGATTTCGCAGCGAAGAAGCGGAAAAGAGAAAGCGGAAAAACCTAGTATTAGGTGGCTTAAGATCGCGGGTGTGGCTCGAAGCTGTGCGGATAAGTGAGCGGAAAAGCGGCGGCGAGCCGCCGCACTCCAAAATGGGACATGATCTGGCATTTCGGACGGGGTTGGCGGCGGGGCTGGGGCTCATTGCCGCGGCGGGGAATTTGGTTGGAGGATATTTTGTTGTTCGCGGGGATTGGCCGCGGAAATTTTTGCAATATTTTCTGGCGCTGGGCGCCGGGTACATGCTTGCAGTGGCGTTTGTCGAGGTGATTCCGGAGTCGGTGCAGCTATCTGGGGAAAGTGCGCTGCTGTTCGTGTTGATCGGATACTTTCTGGTGCATCTGTTTGAGCACACGCTGGCGCCGCATTTTCACTTTGGGGAAGAGACGCATTGCGAAGAGGTAAGTCATCAGCATGCGCGGACGAGCGTGCTGGTGGGCATGACGATTCATACGTTTTTTGATGGCGTGGCGATCGCAGCGGGGTTTCTGGTTTCGACCTGGCTGGGAGCGGTGATGTTTTTTGCGGTGTTTCTGCACAAGCTGCCCGAGGGGTTTACGGTAGCGTCGGTGGTGCTGGCGAGCGGGCAAGGGAAGCGCAACGCCATTCTGGCGGCGGGGTTATTAGGAGTGGCGACGGTGGCAGGAGTGCTGCTGACGAGTTCGCTCGAAGGACAATTGAAATACGCGTTGCCACTGTCCGGTGGGGTGACGCTGTACGTGGCGGCGACGGATTTGCTGCCGGAAGTGAACCGAGAGCCCAACTGGCGGATGGCGCTGCTGGTGTTTGTGGGAGTGGCTAGTTTATTGATAATGAAGCACTTATTCCACGTTTAAGCCTGGTCGCAGAGTGGCTTCACGACCCCGATCAGAGCAGGGCTAAAGCCCTGCGTCTACAGGACTTATCGCACTCATCCCTCCCTCCTGCAGTTGCAACTTTCTGAGACAAGCTGGGTTTGATACAGTGTGGCGGCTATGGCCAGGTCGGACGTCCAACTGATGCTGGACGTGAAGGCGGGCGACGAACAGTCGTTCACCCTTTTGCTGCATCGCTACAGGAGTCCGCTGATCAATTTTTTGTACCGCATGGTGAGGAACAGGGAGCAGGCGGAAGATCTGGCGCAGGAAGTCTTCATTCGAGTGTACCGGGCGCGGGAAGAATACGTGCCCAGCGCAAAGTTCACCACCTGGCTGTTCCGGATCGCGACAAATCTGGCGCTGAACTCGGTGCGGGACAACCGTTACCAGCGGATGGAAATCTCACTGGATGCGCCGGTAACGACGGATGCGGAAGACGGCGACGAAAAGACGATGGATGTAGCGGAGAAGCATCCGAACATCGAGCAGCATTTGATCGAGGAGACGCGGAAGAAAATGATCCGGCACGCGATCGAGAAATTACCGGAGAAGCAGCGGGCGGCGGTGCTGCTGCACAAATATCAGGAGCTGGATTACGGAGAGATTTCAAAGATTTTGCAATGCTCAGAGAGCGCGCTGAAATCGCTGCTGTTCCGCGCATACGAAACGCTACGAGTGGAACTAGCCCCCCTCGTGGCGGCGCACGGAAGGCAGTAGAAGTTGGGCCAGAAGGGAAAAAAGTTATGAGCTGTGGACGAATGGAAAACAAGATTATGGGATACGTGGACGGGCGCCTGAAGGAAGGCGAACGGCTGGAGATGGAGAAGCATCTCTCGACGTGCGCGGCGTGCCGTGTGCGCGTGAACGAATTCCGCGCTGTAAATGTGCTGCTGGACGAGTTGCCAATGATCGAACCATCGGCGGCGTTTGATATTCGCATGCAAGCGCGAGTGGCGGCGGAGCCAGCGAAGCGGAGTTGGTGGGCATGGATGTCGCCAGCGCCGAGAGTGGCATTTGCGGCTTCGATGCTGGTGCTCGCGATGGTGTGGGTGGGTTTGTACTCTGTGCCCAATCCACCGCAGATCGATCAGGACGATATCCCAGTGCTGGAAAATTACGATGTGATCTCGAGCTTCGAGCCGCTGACGGAATTGCCGCAAGCATTGCCGGCGGCTGACGATGCGGCTCAGCAGAACCAGGATATGTAAGGCGCGATGAAACGATGGTTGCAATCCGGAGGGTGGCTGCTGGCGCTGATCGTCAGCGCGGGCATAGCGCTGCAAAGTGCGGCGCAAGAGCCACGTCCGAACCGGGCGCCGAGCCGTCAGGAAAACAAACCGCCAAAGGAACAGAGGCAGCAACAGAACCAGCAACGAAGGCAAGAGCGCCGGCAGCAACAACAAGGAACGCGAGGGGCGCAGCCGGAGCGGAAGAATGCCGAAGCGGCGCGCAATCCGGGCACAGCGAATCCACCGCGCGGGCCGGGGAACTTGCGCGACACCGGGAACCGCCCTCCGATGGATAGAGGACAGTCTACCCCGCGGCCGAATTTCAGCGGGAACCGTCCACCGAATGCGACGGGACGCACGCGTGACATTACGCCGGAAGAACGACAGAGATTCCAGCAGGATGAGAAGCGATTCAAGCAGCTTCCGGCACAACAGCAGCAAGAATTGCGCGAGAGAGCGCGAGTCTGGCAACAGATGACGCCGCAGCAGCGCGATCACGTACGCAATGAAGTGCTCCCGAAGTGGCAGCAGATGCCGCCGGAGCGCAGGCAAGCGATTCAGCAGCGGCTGCGGGTGCTGCAAAATATGCCGGAGTCCGCGCGCAACCAGCGGCTGAATGACCCGAACTTCACCAGGGGCATGAGCGACGAGGACCGGGCGACGCTGCATGATTTGAGCCACTTGCATGTGGGCGGCGCGCCAGACCCGCCGAACGAGTAAGAAAGCTCTCCGTTCTAAATCCTAAGTTTTGAATTTCAGAGCCTGCCGAAAAACAATTTGGGGCAACGGGTAATTTCTCTCTCTATTCCTCACACCGTCCTGAAAGATTTCGCCATTTAGAGGACTTCACATACAGGGGCGCAGCCCGCCGCGGCGGGTCCCGCAAAGGCAAGAACATTGGGAAAAAGAAGGAGGGGGGGATTGAAGTCCGCCCCCCAGGGCATTTTGGCTGGGCTAGGGACGGATGTGCGTTGACAACGGCGAGCAAATCGCGGCATGGTGACTTGTCGAAAGTTAGAGCATCCAACTGGTGGAGGAAGAAAATTTTGAACAGTGACCGCACAGCGGTCAGTCCACCCGTATCCGCGCGCTTACCGGCCGCTCCCACGCGCTTTCGCGCGATGCAGCACCGCAATTTCCAGCTTTTCATCGCCGGACAACTCATATCGCTAATCGGGACCTGGATGCAGAACATGGCCCAGCTTTGGCTGGTTTATCAGCTGACGCATTCTGCGGCGCTGCTGGGGGTGTTTGGGTTTGCAAGCCAGGTGCCGATGCTGTTTCTTTCGTCGCTCGGCGGGTACGTGGGGGACCGGTACGACCGGCGTCGCGGCGTGATTGTGACGCAGACCATTTCGATGATCCTGGCGTTTGTGCTGGCGGGATTGACGTGGGCAAATCTGATCAACAAGTGGGAATTGATCGGCATCGCATTCCTGGTGGGGATCGTGAATGCGTTTGACGTGCCCATCCGGCAGGCGTTTTTTGTACAGATGGTGGGGAAAGAGGATCTGCCGAACGCGATTGCGCTGAATTCATCGATTTTTAACGGGGCGCGGGCGGTGGGACCGGCAATTGCCGGGTTTGCGATTGCACTGGTGGGGGCGGGGTGGTGTTTCTTTTTGAATGGATTGAGTTTTGTGGCGGTGATCGTGGCGCTGTTAATGATGCGAATTGCGCCGAGAGAGATTAAGCCAAGCACGGATTCGCCGCTGAAGAGTTTCATGCAAGGTTTCCGGTTTGCGATGAGCGACGTGCCGGTGCGATCGGCGTTGCTGCTGCTCAGCGCGTTGAGTCTTTTCGGATTGCAGTATGCGGTGTTCATGCCGATTTACGCGCAGGACATTTTGGGTGGAAACGCGCGGACGCTAGGATGGCTGATGAGTTCGGCGGGAGTGGGAGCGGTGATTGGAGCCTTACAGTTTGCGGCGCGAACGCATTACAAGGGGCTGGCGCGATGGATCGCCGCGACATCGGCGACTTGCGCGGTGGGCCTGATCATTTTCTCGCAAGCGAAGACACTGTGGCTTTGCGTCGCGGTGCTTTTTGTCGTGGGATTTGCGGCGACTTCGCAGATGGCGGCTACCAACACGCTGATCCAGAACCGCGTTCCGGATGAATTGCGCAGCCGAGTGATGGCGGTGTACGCGACGATGTTCATGGGAGTGCAGCCAATCGGGGCGTTGATCGCGGGCGGAATGGCGAAGCGGATCACCGCGCCGCACACGTTGACGGTGTTTGGGGCGCTAGTCTTAGCGGGGAGCCTGACCTTCATCATGCGAGTGGTGATGAGGCTGGGAGAAACACAAGCCGCGGCTGCGGATTAGGCGGGATTGGGACGGTAGAGCCAGGCGGGCTGGGTGAGCGCAGGGCCGACTGAAACGGAGTTGAGATTCACGGCCGCGAGGATGGCGTCGACTTTGGGACGCATCGGGGCGAGCGAGCAGACGGGATCAGTGGCCGCAGCGTCTCCGGCCAGGAGCATGGCCTGGCAGCGGCATCCGCCGAAATCCTGCTCGCGGCGGTCACAGTTCTTGCAAGGCTCCTGCATCCAATTTTCGCCGCGGAATTTCTGGAATGCGGCGGAGTGCTCCCAAATTTCGCGGAGGCTGCGGTCTTTCACGTTTTCGAACGTGAGGCCAGGGATGACTTGCGCGGCGTGGCAGGGAAGTGCGTCACCCATGGGTGTGATCAGCATTAACTTGCGGCCCCAGCCGCCCATGCAGGGCTTGGGATACTTGGCGTAGTAATCGGGGACGACGTATTCGATTCGAATCCTTCCTTGAAGGCGCTCCTGCTCTCGTTTGATGAGATCGAGCGAGTGATCCAACTGCGCGCGCGTTGGCAGCAAATTCTCGCGATTCGCGAAGGCCCAGCCGTAATACTGGACGTTGGCGAATTCGATGCGCGTGGCGCAGGAAGATTCGGCGATCGCGAGCATTTCTTCAAGTTGATCAATGTTGCGGCGGTGGATGACGAAATTAAGCGTAACGGCGATGCGATGCTGGCGGAGCCAATCGAGAACGCGGAGTTTTTGCGCGTGCGACCTGGTGCCGGAGATTTCATTGGCGATTTCTTCGCGGGCGCCCTGGAAGCTGAGCTGGATGTGGTCAAGGCCGGCGGCGACCAGGTCGGCGAGTTTTGTTTCATCGAGGGGCAAGCCGGAAGTAATGAGATTGACGTAGAGGCCAGCGGCGCGGGCGGCGCGCACGAGTTCGACGATGTCGGGGCGGGCGAGGGGCTCGCCACCGGTGAAATCGGTTTGTAGGACGCCGGCCTGGGCGGCTTCCTGAAAAACTCTGGACCAGATTTCGGTGGCGAGTTCTCTGGAGCGCGACTGCAATTCGAGGGGATTGGAGCAGTAGACGCAATGCAGGGGGCAGCGGTGGGTTAGTTCGGCGATTAAGGCCAGGGGGTTGGAGAGTTCGTGGCGCATGAAGTTAGGCTGCTAGTTTGGCGGAAAAACGGGAGCTGCGCTCCCGCACTCCAAAAAAACTACGGCTCGAAATTGAGGGCGCGCTCCTTTTCGAGAAGAGCCAAGTAGCCAAGAATATCCTGTTCGACTTTTTGAGGCTGGGCTTTGGCATAGATTCTTTGCAAGTCGGTGATAATGGCGGCGACGGTGTGCTGACCATCGCAACGCTCGATGATTTCGAGACTGGGGCCGATCAGACGCAGGGCGCGTTCGGGCATGAGCAGGACTCGCTGCTGATTGTTTTCGCCAAGACGACAACCGGGAGCAAGCTGAGGCCGGCTGTTCAATTCAAAGGGCATTCGAACTCCATCACGATTCTGCTGCCGGTTGGAAGGCTCCAGGGGGCGGCCAGCCTGGATTGACGTAAGCAAAATAGAGAGCGTCGAGTTGGGCCCAGAGGATGTCGCATTTGGCGCGAAGAGCCGCGTGGGCCAAGTCTTGTTCGGTGCGCGTGCGCGCGTGTTTTACCACCCAGGCGAGGGCGAAATCGGAGTCTTCGGGAGCTTGCGTGAGGCGCCCTGTGAAATAGTCGAGGCCGCCTAAGAGCCACGAGTAGTGTTCGCGAAGACGATCCATGCGCAGGACGATAAGCTTTTTCGAGAAGAGTTCAGTTAAGGAAGAAGCAACGGCTTCGAGGTGAGAGCGAGTCGAGACAAAATCAACGTAAGCCTGAACTGCGAAACGAGTGGCGGGAAGAATGCCGTCGCCACGGAAAGCGAGTTCGCGCGGAAGGCCAGTAGCTTCGACGAGACGGAGCCACTTCTCGATGCCGCCGGGCTTCGTGCCATCACCATCGTGGTCGAGGATGCGTTTGCGCCAGGCGAGACGAAACTCGGGGTCTTCGCTGCGCGCGAGGATGGCCGCGTCTTTGATGGGGATGCGGCTCTGATAGTAGTAGCGATTGAGTGCCCAGGCTTGAAGCTGGGCGCGCGTGAGCTTGCCTTCGTGCATCAGCAAATGAAACGGATGCTTGTGGTGATAGCGCTCTTCGCCAATGGCGTGAAAGCCGGCGATAAACGCGGCTTCCGAGAGCAGCGGATTCTCAACGGAATGGTTCACGGATGGAGTCACAGGTTGAACTCCATCCCATCATAGGCGATTTCCCAGCCGGCTTCACGCAGGGCGCGATTCTCGGGACTCTCTTCGTTCAACACCGGGTTGGTATTGTTGATATGGATGATGACGCGCTTGGTTTTTCCGAGACGAAACGGGCGCTTCAACATGCCACGCTCGCCGGAGAGTGGAAGATGGCCCATTTCCCTCGCCGTTCTGCGGCTACGCTTGGTGGCGATGAGTTCGTCGTCCTTCCAGAATGTGCCATCGAGAAAGGCGAGATCGCTCTCGTCGACGGTGCGCTGCCAGTCTTCTCCAAGTCCCTGAATGCCGGGGGCGTAAAAGAATCTCTTCTCCTTGCGGACGAGTTGAAGGCCGATGACCGCTTCTTCCGGCGGGAAACTGCCTTTCAGAGAATCGCTCACGTAGTCCGGGAAGCTGCCGAGAAGAGGCACAGCTTTACAAAAAAGGCCGTCTTTTGCGCCGGCCGAAGAGGGCGGTGCGAGGGAAATAAGACGATCGAGCGGAAGCGTGTCCCAACGTACCGGCGGGTTCGAGCGCGCGAGGACACGGAAGATGCCATTCTCTTCGGTGAGGATGCGGCGCACGGAGAGGGTTGAATAAATGTGTAGAGGCTGAAACTCGCGAAGGTGGAGCAAGCCCATGACGCAATCCACGTCGGCGCTGGTAAGCAAAATGGTAGAGACAGGTGAGCCGAGCGTCGAATTTGTCACCGATAAGTCGGGAGTCGCAAGAATCTGCTGGCGTAGATCGGGAGAGGCGTTGAGGAGAAACCAGTGTGATGAATCGGAAGAAACCGCGACCTGAGCCTGGGTGCGTGAATGGGCTTTAACTGTGCCGTCGCGGAGGCCGCTACAGTTGGGACAAGCGCAATTCCACTGGGGGAAACCGCCCCCGGCTGCGGAGCCGAGGACTCTTACGCGCATTGCGGCACGTTTGCCTCCGACCGCGCCATGCGGTCAGAAGGACTAGAGCTCCGCGTTGGCGTAGGAGCTAACTTCGCAGTTGAGGTTGATCTCTTCGTGTTGAGGGGTAACCCATTCCATGGTTGAAGCTCCTTTGAAGGTCTGAAACGCGATAACTCCTCTAGGGTACCACGAGAGATTTTTGAATCAAACAAGGATTTCAAAGCGGCTGGTGATCTCAGGAACTCCGCTGGTCGAAACACAGATAACGACCGCTAGATATCGGCAAGATTTTATTGGCCGACCACAAGGGATTGCGTCAAAAAACGAGCGATAACTGTTGACTGATTTTCACAACTATTTTTCAAGAAACGCATGTTTCCCCTTGACAAGCGGCAAAAGCAAGGTACGATGTGGCGCAAAGTGGTACGAAGTGGGCAGAAGTAGGGTAATGTAGGGCAGAGTAGGGTACCGTAGGGCAAAGTAAGACAGATTGCCAGATCCGTGGTGAAAGTGGGCATTTTGGCCATTGTAGACCACAAATACGTGTCTGATTCCGTGAAAAGCGGGGTCGGGTTGAGTGGAGCGCATGAAGCTGCGGGGCAACTGTCCGGCGAAGGTGGACGAGAAGGGTCGGTTGAAGATACCCGCCGTGTTTCTGGACGAATTGAAGGAGTACGGAAACCAGTTCTACATCACCAGCACGACCGGTGAGACGGCCAGGATTTACCCGATGAAGGTTTGGTCGGAGATCGAAGACAAGTTGGCGCAGACGCCGAGCACGAACCGGGCGAAGAGAAAATTTCTGATGCGGACAAGCTATTACGGGCAAACGGTGGAGCTGGACGGGCAGGGAAGATTGTTGCTGCCAACGGTGTTACGCGAAGCAGCGCAGACCAAGGGAGACGTGGACGTCCTTGGGAATCTTGATTATCTGGAAGTGATGAACCATACGCGGGCCCTCGATCAACTGAAAAACGAGCCGTATACCGACGAAGACGACAAGGCTTTGGAAGATTTGGGAATTTAGGGTTTTGCAAGATTGGTTGCGCCGCACACGCCGGTGCTGTTGGAAGAGGTGCTCGAATGGCTGCGCATAAAGCCGGACGGAACGTACATCGACGCCACGCTGGGAGCGGGCGGACACTCAGCGGCAATCGCGGAGAAATTGACCTCTGGGACTTCTCACGCGCGCCCTTCCGGACGGCTGATCAGCCTGGACCGGGACGTACAGGCGCTGGAGTTGGCGCGGGAGCGGCTGAAGATCTTTGGGGAGACAGTGAAGGTGGTACACGCGCCGTTCTCGAAGATTGCGGAGGTCGTGCAAGAGTTGGGGATTCCCGGGGTGGACGGGGTCTTGGCCGACTTGGGGGTTTCGAGCATGCAGCTTGACGAAGGCGCGCGCGGATTTTCGTTTCGCGAGGCTGCTGCGCTGGACATGCGGATGGACACTGCCAACGACGAATTGACGGCAGACGAGATTGTGAATCGCTGGTCGGAGAAGGAGATTGCCGACCTGCTCTACCGCGAAGCGGATGAGCACGATTCCAGAAGAATCGCCAAGGCCATCGTACGAGCGCGACCGATCAGGGATACCGCGCACTTGGCAACGACTGTGGCAGGGGCCCGAAAGCAATGGGGAAGGCAGAGACTGCATCCCGCAACAAAAACGTTTCTGGCGCTGCGGATAGCGGTGAATCGAGAGATGGAGGAACTCGGGCAGTTTCT
>WNFF01021511.1_pt1 | contig 10602 bp, 12 predicted proteins | sample 5400441 | NCBI WGS metagenome assembly WNFF01 (sample SAMN13153345, study PRJNA577476) | soil metagenome | isolation source: 120 cm saprolite under Douglas fir tree site 2 hole 3 replicate 1 | place: USA:California | collected 2015-04-18
GCGAGGCTTCGGGAAACGTGCTTGCTCCGAATCGTTCCGTACTGAAGGAGACGCTTCCCGCGCACGAGCCCTCCGAAGCAGTACGTGGGCACAATCCGGATTGCGTTCGATACCCGATCGGCCGTCTCGCGTTGCCATCCACATGAGCCGTGAGCGCGAGCTCTTTCAGCGGTTCGAGATAATTGGCGCGACGTCGCCGAGCCGTTTCTCGATTTCCTCGCGCGGAACGCCTGACAGGATTGAGGCGCGCTCCGCCTGGCCCCGCGCACTGGAGCGGTACAAGGTACAGCCCCCGCGCTGGCGGCGCTCCCAGGCCATGCTCCAGTCCTCACCCGCGTTGTGCTACAACGCGCAGCTGCCCGGAGCCCCGCAACCCTGGCTCGTAACCTTTCAGCAGCTGCCGTTTGAGCGCGTCGAAACCTACCCACTGGGTAACGAAAATTGGCACTGCGGTGACGATCTGTCTCTCGCGTCGATCCGAGCCGGATTAACCGGTAGGAAGAACGCATCGTAGGTAGCACGAAGTCCTGGCTTCACCTTTGCAATCAGTTTCTAGTCATCCTTATCCCAAGTAGGTGGTCCGATGTTGCAGAGGCTCAAGTCCCGTGGTTTCACCCTCATCGAGTTGATGATCGTCGTCGCAATCATAGGCATCCTGGCAGCGATCGCGATTCCCAACTTCATTCGCTTCCAGGCTCGTTCCAAGCAAGGCGAAGCGAAGTCCAATCTCAAGTCGATGTTCACGGCAGAGCGGTCCTTCTATCAGGAGAAGGATCGATACAGCGCTCTCGTCGACGAGATTGGCTTTTCGCCAGAGCGAGGCAACCGCTACGGGTACCGCCTGAGCACGGCCTGCGCCGTCAAGGAAGACCGAAGCACCGCGACCCCAGTTAGAGATACGACCGGTCTAGACACCTGCGTCACTGTGGACTTGTTCAAATTTTCGAGCATGACGCTGCTTCCAGCCTACGCGGCCGGCGGTGCAGACCCCGGCGCGGCGGGAGTGATTAATGCCGCCTCTTGCCCCACCTGCGACTTTATCGGCACCGCGGCAGGTGACATCGACTCAGAGACGGTGGGCATCGACAGCTGGTACGTCTCGTCGGTGAGCGTGGTGAATGCAGCGTCCTGCGGCAACAGCGATACAGCCTCTCCCGCCGGCTCACCCTACAACACCTACAACGACGTCACCTGCGACAAGTGACTCTTGGCGGCCGGCGTGTGGCGGGTTCACGTGGAGAGCTGAGTCGTCAGCTCCCAGCGGCCGAGCGCACGGCGCAATGAAAACGGCCGGCCGGAGGGGTGGGACGGGACGACATTCCCGGCTTGTATCCCTTGCCGGTGGCGAACGACGCCTGTCGCTCCACCACCAACCCGACGAGAGCACCGTCGGCGTGATCCTGAACATGATCTACTCGAGTAGAATCGCGGCAGAGTATCAAGAGGAGGAGGCACCTGGAGCGGGATCGGCTGCGGTTCCAGAAAGTAGCCAGGATGGCCTACAGACTCGGCGAGCTGTTTGCCGCGGGCCAAGTGCATCCGGGTCGGTTGACCGCGACCAGCGGAATGTGGACTCTGCTGACGCTGGCATCGAAGGCTCTGACCTGGCACCAGACGAACACAGAGAGCGCCGCGACAGCGAGCCCCGTGGCGCCCAAGAGCGCGACCGAGACTCTCTTGAACCAGAGCTTCACGCTCCGCCTCCTGCGCTCAACGAAGAAACTTGTCGGAAAGGAGCACGAGGCCCGCGATCGGGGCGAGCAGGCCAAGCGCCGTGCCGACGAGATAGCTGCGGAAGTGCACGTTCGAAAGCGCGAGCGCGTAGTTCAGCTGCGGTGCCATCCACAGGAGCAGCCGGAGCAGCAGGATGGTACGTACCGGACGTTGTTCGAGACGCAAGAGGATCCGGCGCGCGAGCGGCCATCGAATAGCTGCGAGCGGCTTGCCGCCGATGCGGCGGACGATGACGAAGCTGACGCTGACCGCGGCCAGCGCTCCGACAAAGGCTAGCGCTCCGCCGCCCGTGCGGCCGTAGGCAACGACAGCGGCGGCCACGAAGACCACGCCCGGCACGTTCACGAGCTCGCCGACGCAGAAAAAGAGCACAAACACGATCGGCCCCCAAAGGCCCGCCGCGTTAGTGACGGTTCGAATCCGCTCAGTCGAGAAATACGCGCTCAGCCCCGTGGTCTTGCCGATCACAATCAACCCGACGGCAAGCGCGGCGAGCGCGGCGAGCCGCCACCATCGCACGGGTGCACGATCGACCTCGGTCATGCCGGCCTCTCCCCCGAGGTGGTCGCACGTTCGACGAGGCCGCGGTCGGGCTCGGGTCGCGCGGCGGCACGCGGAACGCTCAGCCACGCCCCCACGCGACGCGCCGCGGTGAAGGCCGCCCAGGCCACAGTGGCGAGGAGCGCCTCGTCGCTCGGTGATCGCTCGCGGAACGATTCCACGACGTCGACGTCGACTTGGAAGGACGCAAGCGCGGTCAATAGCGCGAGGCGTGCGGCCGGTCTCGTCGCTTCTGCCAGCGGCTTGATCGCCTCTTCGACCCATGTGCGGCTCAGACCCATCGACTCTCCGTGCCACCGCCCGACGCGGTCGATAACGAGCGCGCGAACCTCTTCCGGAAGGACCGACGCTCCGAGCGAGTCGATGACGGACGCAGCGCGCGCAAACGCGGCGGCAACGACAGCGTTCGGCTCCGCCCAACGGAGATCCTGTGGGAGCGCGGCATCCGGCAAGAGCGGAAGGGAGTCTCCAGCGGGGGGCGTGAGAGCGACGAGGCGGCGCGCGAAGGTCGATGCGACCGGCTTCATTAGTAAGTGCGCCGTCCACTGCAGTCCGGGAGGCATCGAGAACGGAGAGTCCTCCAGGAACACGTCGACGACGCGGTTGATCGCATGAAACGCGACCGCCGTTCCCACGAGCTCGGGAGCGGCCTGCGGATCGAACGGAGGATTCGCGAGCGCCGGATCACCGGCCGACCGCGTCTTGAGCCCCCACATAGCGAGAGCGCGGAGCTCGGGGTCTTCGATGGCATCGACGTCTCCGCTCGCCAGCGCCCGCGCCGCGCGCTCTTCTTTCCCGCCGCGCAGCATGAGCACGTGGGCGGCGACGCAGTACGGGCACGCGTTCGCTTTCGACACCGCCGCCGCCACCAGCTCCTTGTGCATCCGGGGAACGGCACCAGCTACCAGCGTCTCGCGAAGGATCATCCACGTTGCCGCGAGGAGCCGCGGCACCGGCGAACTAAGCGTAATGGGTGCAACGAGCTGGAAGTCGCGCGCGAGCTGCTCGTAGACGGCTGCGACAAGCCCGGTAGCCTCCTCCGGGCGCACCGGACGCACGTATCTCACGCGCTCGGCGCCCCGCGCGACGACCTGCCGCTCGACTCGATCCCCGAAGCGACGCCTCATGCGTTCGATCATGCTCCGCCTCCAACATGGTTCCGATTCAGTCCGCGTACTTCGGTCCTGCGCACCGTCGCTCTCGAGCGTTCGCAGATAATGTGCATATGCACGCACTATGATACCGGCGAGGCTCTCAGTCAAGGACCTCGTGGCCGGGGGTCCAAAGTGCGAGCATTGCTCGGAGAAGCATTCGACACGGAGAGGGCCGCGTGCGTATACACTCTACATGCTCGACCTATCCCGCCTTGCACGGAAGATGGCCAGCGCGTGTCCGGGCTTTCGCCTGCGCCAGGCCTCGCGAGTCATCGCGAAGATCTACGACGATGCGCTGCGGCCGGTTGGGTTGCAGTTGACTCAGCTTCCGGTTCTGACTGCACTGGCGATCTTCGGGGAATCCGGCGCCACCATGAACGCTCTCGCTCGAGCGGTCGTGATGGATCGGACGACGCTCACGCGAAACGTGCGACCGCTCGAGAAGGCTGGGCTCCTCCGTGTCGCACGCTCCCCTGACGACGCGCGTGCGCGCGTGGTGCTCCTAACCCGCTCGGGCGAGCGGGTGCTCGAGGCCGCTTTCCCGCTCTGGGAGAGCGCTGTAAAGCGCGTTCGCACCGCAATGGGTGCCACCGGACTGGCGGATCTGCAGAGGCGCCTCGACGAGGTCATCGCAATGCGGCTGAGGGCGTAGAGCGACGAGTCTCCAGACGGTCCGTCTTCCGACGGAGCGCGCCGCGGGCAAGCTGCGCCATCTCCGTCGGCGTCGCGGTTCCCTGGATGAGTGCTCGTAGCATCGCTCGGCCCGACACACCGAAGACGTCACTCGCCACCGACGAGAGCTTGATGTTGCCTGTCTCGAGTAGCTTCATGAGTCGGTTCCGTTCGGACGTCTCGCTCTCGACGAGCTTTCGTCGGTAGCGCATCAGATCTCGCAGCGCGCGCTGCCACTTCGGCGGCACGAAGCTCTTTCGGATGAGACCGTGCCGCACGAGGTCGGCGAGCCACTCCGCATCCTTTACGTCGGTCTTTCGGCCCGGCACATTCCGGATGTGTGCTGCATTCCCGACGATCAGCTCGAAGGCCCCTTCGAGCACGGCGAATACCGGCATCCAATACACGCCGGTCGATTCCATGCCCACGTGCGTACATCCTTCCTGCATGAGCCACGCTCGTAGCTCTTCGAGCTCCGCCGTCGTCGTCCCGAACGTTCGAGTCGCCTTCTTCGCCCGGCCATCCGGGGGTCCCGTCATCAAGCACGCGACCACCGTCGCTTGGTGCACGTCCAGCCCACAACTCCTCTCCACGATCGCTTCCATCGACGCCTCCTTGAACTGAAGTCGCGTCGACAGCGCCGCCAATCATGAAGACACTGCCACTCGTCCTTCCCGTTTCCGGGTTCGACACAACGTGATACCTACAAGCAGCGCGGGCCAGTCTGCTAGGCGGGGTCATAACCACCACAGGGTCTCGGCCTCATCGTCGACGCGACGAGACCGAGCCTACACGCAGGCGGCCCGCGCCTCTCAGTTTTCGTTCAGCGTGGTGGCCGCGCCGCGGCCGTGCTGGTCTGCTAGGAATGCCCAGTCGTCTTTTTGATAGCCGGTCAGTTCCTTGAGGCAGTCGCTTTCATCGACTTCCGCTCACGAACCTGGCAGCCTTTCTTGCCGACCCTCGTGATAAGCCATTTCCGTGGCGTTGCCTTCTTTCTCCATACAGAAAGTGAGCCTACGACTACGCGCATCGATGGAAGACGATCGCCGCAACCGCCGCAACGAGAGGGATGACCACGAGAAGGATGAAAATCGCCTCAACAATTCTTCGCGGATCTCGTCCCACTGGCTCGGGTGCAGATTGGGATTGGGCGCCATTCGCCTCGAACTCGTATTCACCCGACGGGCCCTCGGGGGACGGCTCCGCATTTGAAGTCTTTTTTTGTTCTTGGGCCTCTTCGGCCACTGAGTCTGCACTCGGGGCTCCCTCCGCTTCGGTTAGCACGCAGTAGATTCCGTTCGCGGCGAGAAACATTCGAAGTGTAGATGCCTCCGTATTGTTCGCACATTTTCTAAACAGCACTAGATTATCATCGCGCTTGTCTATCATTGGGTGACAGTTCCCTTTAGTTGACATCGCTGTTCCGTGAACTCAACGATTAGGAGGGTAATCTGGCTCAGTGAATTCTCGGTCGCCTTTTCGCGCGCGGTCAGCCATGAAGCGTGTTTGGGAGTCGTTTGGGTCTTTTTTCAGGTCTTCGTCGAAATTCTTTCAACGCGAGCAGGTAGTCCCCAGCTTTGAAGTAGAAGTCTCGACGATGGGCGCACGCTGAAAGGGCACTGGTTTCGAAAACGGGAAGGTACTGATTCGCCGTCGTGCCTGCGCCGCTCGCAATTGCGATGGGAACCGGGGCGACTCTCCAGTTCTGGTTGGTCCCAGCTGCTACGCGATTCTCGGTCACGTTGCCTCCCCCATTTCGGATTCATTGCCTCGACCGTCCGGACTCTAGCCTTTTCGGGCATCTCCATAATGGAAAGCGCGAAATCCCGGCCAAATGGCCAATTTTTGCATTTAGCACGCGTTGTCGTTCGCCAGAACGTGGTCCCCTGAGGGATTCATTGACGTTTCGGATCGGGCACGGCAGCCTCTCTTCTCGATTCTTCGACACGTAGCGATGTCGATGTGGATGTTCGTCTCGGCCTTCCGTTCCCGTCGCGATCTCCTCCTTCGAGAACTTTGCCCTTCGCCAGCAACTCGCCACCTTGGCGCCTCGGCGATGTCGTTGGACAAAATTCGATCCGACGGCTGGTCAAGCACGAATACCCGATCGGCACCGCTGATGCTCGACGTGCCCAGACGTGCAATCGCAGCGGGCAACGTGACGCCGGTCCGGTGTCGAGCCCTCTTGCGATCGTCTCCTCGATCCAGTAGCGACCGCTCTGAGTGCGAGATCCGCGTCAAACGGCGCGCCGATCTCGATAGTCAACGCGGGACTCGAGGCGTTCGTAGTCGGTACGACGATCGAGATGCCGCGAGGACTTCGCCTGAAAGTAGGCCGATGGCCCATTCGGCCGCCTCGTCACCCCCAAAGGCCCGTTCGTCTCGTGGGACTGTTTTCTCCCTGCTTTCATCGGTACGTTGACCCCTACTGTGCGAGCTCGTGACTCCAGGGCCAGCGCCAGCCTTCCCGCGGACCGCCCCCGGGTCCCGATCCGAGAGCTGCCAGCCCCGCTCGCACCACGCTCCAAGCGTCAACGGATGCTTCGAGAGGGAATCGCCATCTTCGGCATTTGGACGGCAATCGCGCTCCTATCCGCCAGCTACACATCGCTCAGCCGACTGCACGCCGACCAGCCCGCGGAATGGACCCGCAGCCTGGTCCTCAATTTCGTCGATCACAGCATCATGGCCGGTTTGACGGCTGTGTTGCTTTGGCTGGTTCGGCGGTGGCCGCTTGGTGCGGGGCGCTGGCACCTCGTACCGATGTACTTGACCGCGAATTTCGTTCTGGTGACGCTGAAGACCGCGCTCTACCTGCCCATCCGGCGATTCTTCTACCCGGGGCTTCCACTGAGTCATTCGATTCTGGAAATCGGCTTCTACGAGTACTTCCAGTTAACCGCCGTCGCGGGAGTGGTGCACGCGGTCGAGTATGCCCGCTCGCTTCGAGAGACCCGTCTGCGCGCATACCAGCTCGAGTGCCACCTATCGGAGGCCCGGCTGGAGGTGCTTCGCAGCGAGCTTCAACCGCATTTTCTCTTCAATGCGCTCCACGCGATCTCGACGTTGATGCATCGCAACGTCGACGCCGCCGACGAGATGGTGACACAGCTCGGAGATCTCCTGCGCCTGAGCCTTGACACCAAGAATGTCCAGGAAGTCCCCCTGCGAGAGGAGCTCGCCGTTCTCGAGCTGTATCTCAACATCTTGCGGATACGATTCGGCGACCGACTCACCGTCTCGGTCGAGGTCGAGCCGGGGCTGCTGGAGGTCCGCGTGCCGTTGTTCTTTCTGCAGCCGCTGGTCGAGAACGCCGTGAATCATGGCATCTCTCGACGCGCAGGTGCGGGGACAATCGCAATTCGCGCGCGGGCGGTCGACGATTCCATGCAGATTGCGATTGTCGACGACGGCGCGGGACTGGACTCGCATCCCGTCGCCGAAGGCATCGGACTGTCGAATACCAGGCTGAGACTCGAGCAGTTGTACGGGTCGGGTGGCCGCCTCGCGCTGAAGGGGCACCCCGTCTCCGGTGCGGAGGTGATCGTGACCGTTCCGCGAAGCGGCGGAGAATCGGAGCGTGCTCGATGAATCCCGTCCGAGCCGTCATCGCCGATGATGAGCCTTTGGCGCGCGAACGCATCCGGACATTGCTGTCCAGATTTTACTCAGTGATGGTCGTCGGCGAGGCTGTCACTGGCAGGCGGCACCGCCTCTTTGACAGCTCTAATCCCGAGTGTTTGTATCGGCCGGCGAGGGCCTTTCACCCCGTCCGACATGGCAGCGGGCTTGCTGTACCGCCTGACGAGGTCAAGGTCGAAGGCTGCCGCCATGGAAACGTTCTTTCGAAAATATTTCTGGACCGCTCATCTGGTCTTCATTCTGCTTGTCGCGCTGATCGCCGCCAAAACGATCAACCTTTTCCTGGAATTGGTGATAGGCTCAGTTGGACCCCAATGCGCCCGCGGTCAAGAGCGGGCTGCGGGTGAAGCTGCTCGGGACACTGGCCTCGGTGATTGGAAAATGGTCGATCGCCTCCATTCTCGATCTGGGAAAACAACGCGCACAGACCTATGGCATCGGGGACAAAGTCCTCGGGGCCGAGATCCTCGAGATTCAGCGCGAGCGCGTGATTGTGCTCAACAGCAACCGGCGCGAGTACATCAGCAGTGAGCCGGAAGTGGCCGGCCACGCTCCCCAACCACCGCCGACCGGCTTGGGAACCGGAATCAGGGCCATCTCCGATTCCGAGTACGAGATCCCTCGAGCGGAGATCGACCGGCATCTGAACGAGGTGGCGATGCAGGCCCGAATCATCCCAGCGTTCAAGGACGGCCAAGCACAGGGATTCAAGATCTTCTCCATCCGGATGGACTCGCTTTACAAGAAGATCGGCATCGAAAACGGCGATGTGATCAAGCGAGTCAACGGGAACGACCTCAACAGCCCGGAGAAAGCTCTCGAGATCTACTCCAAGCTCCGAGATGCGAGCCGGATCGACATCGAAATCGAGCGGAACGGCGCTACCCTGCGCAAGACCTACAACGTTCGTTGATGCCGCCACGGAGACCATGAGCCCATCCATTTTCCGGCTTTTCCTGCCGAGCGCAGCGATCGTCGCGGTTGAGAGCAAGCAGGTCGTTGCCGCGGCGGTGTCAGGCGCAGCGGTTACCGCGGACGGCGGCGTGCTCGAGCCCCAGAGCTGTGGCTGACCAGAACTCGATTCTATGCGGCGCGCCTGAAGTAGCGATGATGGAGACCTATCGTTCGCCAGAACCTCGTCCCAGCACTCAAGGGTTACAAGGTGCAGAGCGCTGCGCGACTACTTCGACTGCGCACTTGCACGCTACCTCCCGTTCAAAGACCAGTCGTAGTCCAGGAACTCGATGCGGACGTCGTCCTGCTTGAGCGCCGTGGCGACATCTGGCTGCGCGTATTGACCGATGAAGGCCGCGAGGGATCCCTTGGCGCGCTCAAAATCTCCGCGGAACCACTTGAAAATCGAGGACGCATAGAACGTTCGCCTCGCCGCATCGTAGCGATTCTTCGAAGAGTCTTGGATGAAGTCTCGGGCTGCCTGGTCGAGCTGCAGACTTAGCGCGTCAGCGCGGTACGCTTGCGAGCGCAATTTGGGGCAACTCTTCGAGGCGCAGACAATGGCAAAGTGAATGCGCGGCTCGCCAAGCTGTTTGCGGAGGATGTCGTTCTCAATCTCGTCAAGGGACAAGTTCCCGTTCCCGAGGCCAGGCATCGGAATGAACTTCTTCTTGAAAGCTGCTTGGGGGAGCCACCCGATGGACCGAATGCTCCGTACCGGGTAGTGGTCGAGGATCAGCTTCACCGCGAAAGCGTTGTAAGCGTTGATCCAAAACGCGCGCCGTTCGTCGCGGGTTGCCGCTCGCTCATCAGCTGTGCAGACCGACGACAGAGTGGCCAAGTAATTGTTGAGCTCGGCCACTCCTTGACGATTCAAGCCCTGATAGTCAACCAACCCGTCGTGAACGTACTTGAGGAGCAAGGAGCTCCAGGCAGTGTGCTCTCGCTCGATGTTCGCACAGGAGGTTTTGTCGCCGGATAGTGGGAAGCCGGTCGATGGGACGAAAAGCGCCAGCAACAGCGCTGACAAAGGCACGACATTTTGACCAAGCGGGTGGATGCGGAAGGGCGAATAGCCTCCGCCGAGGATCACGATTTGCTTTCCCGAGCTCACATCGGCCCTTTCCGCGCCGTCCTAGTGCTCTTGGCGCCGGGGTGACAGCCATCAGTATGGGCTGCCACGCCAAACGGTTACAGGAGCACGGGCCTTTATCCGGATCAGCCGCGGATAAATTTGCTCAGCCTCGGTTTCTTGGAAGTAGTGCGGCATTCAACGCCACTCCCGCGCCGCTCGCGACAGCCGGATCGTGCTGAGGAGACTATGTCTCAACGCCGCACTTGTCCGCTCCATCCGCCGCCTGAGAAAAGATCATGGCGCCCCGGCGGCCCAAAATCCGAATTACAAGTCGCCCACGGCCCGCTGGATCGCGGACCGAGAAGTCCCTCGTGGCGCGCGGCGTGCCAGGGCACTTCCCCGTGCAATCGATCCAGCTAGTCGAGTACGTTTCGTCGGATTCAATGGAGGGCACACAATGGACACCGGGAAAAATACCGCCGTTGCTCTGTTCATCCTCCGCGTGGGGGTGGGCGTCTTCCTGCTTGCTGTGGAGCATCGACAAACTGGCCGTGCCTGAGGGGACAGTCCGAGTGTTCTCGACCTTCTATCATTCGTCCATTTCGACCGCCGTGGTCCCTGTCATCGGCGTCCTCGAGTTGCTGCTCAGTCTTCTCATCCTTGCTGGGCTGTGGAAGAAGTGGACTTATGGCCTCGGAATGGTCCTGCACGGGATCTCCACCATCTCGACTTACAACCAGCTTCTCAGTCCGTTTGGCAAGAATCACCTGTTCATCGCAGCGATCCCCGTTCTCGGCGCGTTCATTGCGC
>WNFF01006298.1_pt1 | contig 10600 bp, 9 predicted proteins | sample 5400441 | NCBI WGS metagenome assembly WNFF01 (sample SAMN13153345, study PRJNA577476) | soil metagenome | isolation source: 120 cm saprolite under Douglas fir tree site 2 hole 3 replicate 1 | place: USA:California | collected 2015-04-18
ACGCGATCACGGGCTTCAGCAAGAACGTGCCCGAATACCCGTTCCCGATCCTCGATCCGGACCGGATCATCACCATCCCGATCCGGAACATCACAGCGCCCCCCGGCTGGCCGAAAGGCGAGCCGACCTCGACCTATACGTGGATCGATCAGACCTGGCCGACCGTGAAGCAGGCGTGATCGAGCAGCTCGCGCAGGCTGGATGAACCTTCGGGCGCCGTGGACATCCTCGTCATCCACCTCTTCAACGCGCTTCTCTACGCGTCAGTCCTCTTCCTCATCGCGGGTGGGCTGAGCCTCATCTACGGGGTGATGAGGATCGTCAACCTGGCGCACGGCACTCTCTACGCCTTCGGCGCGTACGTGACGGCGTGGGTGGTCGGCCAGTGGCTCGCGGGGGCGCACCCCATCTTCCTCTACCTGCTGCTGCCGTCGGGCGCGCTCGCCGCGGCCCTCCTCGGAGCGATCCTGGAGCCGACGCTGCTCCGGCCCTTCTACCGGCGCGCCGAGGAGTACCAGCTCCTGGTCACCTTCGGCCTGCTGATGATCCTCGAGGACGTCATGCGCTTCCTCTGGGGTCCGTATCCGCTCTCGGCGAGCGCGCTGTTCGAGATGATGGGGAGCCTTGCGATCGGCGGCTCGGTCTATCCGCGCTACAACCTCCTCGTCGTCGCCATCGGCGGTCTCGCGGCGCTCTTTCTCTGGATGTTCGTGTACAAGACGAGGTTCGGCGTGGTGCTCCGGGCGACCTCGCAGGACATGCGGCGGGCGTCCGCGATGGGCGTCAACGTCAATCGCGTCTACGTCCAGGCCTTCACCATCGGCTGCTTCATGGCGGGGCTGGGTGGCGCGATCGTGGTGCCGGGCCAGTCGGCGGTGCTGGGGATGGGAGTCGACGCGCTGGTGCTCGCGTTCGTCGTCGTCGTGATCGGCGGCCTGGGCAGCCTGGAGGGCGCGCTGTTCGGGGCGCTGATCGTGGGGGTCGTCCGGGAGATCGGCGTCTCGGTGTTCCCCGAGGTCGAGCTTGCGGTGCTGTACCTGATCGCGGTGATCGTGCTCCTGCTCCCCCTCACGCTGCAGGCGCGCTCGCCGATGAAGGCGCTGCCGTGGGCGGTGCCCATCGCCGTGCTGCTTTTCGCCCTGCCGTACGCGATGGATCCGTACAAGACCATCCTGCTCTCGTACGGGCTGCTGATGGGGATCGCCGCCCTCGGCTTCAACCTCCTGCTCGGCTACACCGGGCTCCTGTCCTTCGGCCACTCGGCGTACTTCGGCGTGGGCGCCTATGCAGTGGCGCTGATGTTCAAGTACCTGCACGTCCGGTCGATGGAGCTGTTCCTACTCGGGGCGATCCTGGCCTCGCTCGTGGTCAGCGCGCTCTTCGGCTTCGTCTGCGTGCGGTACACGCGCATCTTCTTCGGCATCCTCACGCTGGCGCTCTCGCAGGTGCTGTGGAGCCTGGCGTTCAAGTTCTACCCGATCACGGGCGGGACCGACGGCCTCCGGGTGCCGACGCCGACGCTCCTGGGCCTCCCGATCGACACCGCGGGAGACAAGATCCTTTTCCTCGCGCGCAACTACTACTATTACGTGCTCGGGTTCTTCCTCGCCTGCGTGCTGGTGATGTGGGTCATCGTGCACTCGCCCTTCGGGAAGGCGCTGCAAGCGATCCGCGACAACGAGACGCGCGCGGAGTTCATCGGCATCCACATCCGGCGCTACCGGTTCGTTGCCTTCCTCGTCTCCGGGGTGTTCACCGGGATCGCCGGCGCGCTCTGGGTACCCCTGAACGGGCTGACCACGCCGGACATCCTCTACTGGCCGTTCTCGGGCGAGATCGTCTTCATGACTGTGCTCGGCGGCTTCCGCACCTTCTCGGGCCCCATCATCGGCGCGGTCGCCTTCAACTACCTGAAGACCTCCGCCGTGGGCTTCACGACCTACTGGCAGGCGTTGCTCGGCGCGATCCTGGTGTTCCTCGTGCTCGCCCTCCCCGCCGGCATCGTGGGGACGGTGGTGCAGCTCATCCCCCTCGCCCGGAAACGGCTCTCCCGATGAACCTGCTCCAGACGACGAAGCTCACCAAGCATTTCGGGGAGACCCGCGCCGTGGACGGCGTCGATTTCAGCGTCAACGAGGGCGAGGTGCTCGCGCTGATCGGCTCGAACGGAGCGGGGAAGACGAGCCTCGTCAACGTGATCAGCGGGCTCCTTCGTCCCGACTCCGGCAGCATCGTCTTCCGCGGCGCGGACGTGACCGGCCTGTCGGTGCACGACCGGATCCACGCGGGCATCGCGCGCAGCTTCCAGCTCGTCAACCTGTTCGACCAGCTGACGCTCCTGGACAACGTGGCGCTCTCGATCTTCTCCCGCGAGGACCTGACGCGAAAGCTCCTCTCCCTCGCCGACCACCACCACGCCGTCTGGCAGGAGGCGTTCGAGATCCTCCGCCAGTTCGGCCTGGCGGTCAGCTCGACGCAGCTCGCCGGCGGGATCTCGCAAGGGGAGCGCAAGCTGCTCGACGTCGCGGTCGCGTTCGCGCTGCGGCCGCGGCTCCTCTTCCTCGACGAGCCGACGAGCGGCGTCAGCACGCGCGAGAAGGCGCCGATCATGGACGTGATCACCTCGGTCGTCCGCTCGAACAACATCACGGCGGTGATCATCGAGCACGACATGGACGTGGTCTTCAAGTACTCGGACCGGATCGTGGCGATGCACCAGGGCTCGATCCTGGCGAGCGGCACGCCCGACGAGATCCGGCGGAACGAAGCGGTGACGACGAACTTGCTCGGGACCGCGCATGCTTGAGATCGAGGCCATCGATACCTGGCGCGGCCCGGCGCAGATTCTCCGGCGCGTGTCGCTCAGCGTGGGGAGCAGGGAATCGGTGTGCCTGGTCGGCCGGAATGGCGCCGGGAAGACGACGACCATCGACAGCATCATCGGGTTGCTCCCGGTGCGCTCCGGGAAGATCGGCTTCCAGGGGCGCGAGATCGGCGGTCTCCCGCCGCACCAGCGGGCGCGGCTCGGCATCGGCTACGCGCCCGAGGACGCGGGGCTGTTCACCGACCTGACGGTGGCGGAGAACTTCCAGGTCTGCCGCTGGATGGCCGAGGCTTCCGGGCGACAGGACCAGGTGTCCGAGGCCGAGACGGACCGGCGCATCTACGCCGTGTTCCCCGAAGTGCAACAGTTCACGCAGCGCCGCGGCCTGTTCCTGAGCGGGGGCCAGAAGAAGATGGTGGCCATCGCCCGCGCGATGGCGCTCTCGCCGGCCGTCCTCCTGCTCGACGAGCCGTTCGAAGGCCTCGCTCCGGTCGTGGTGACGCGCTTCATCGAGGCGGTGAAGAAGATCAAGGAGATGGGCATCTCGATCCTGATCGCCGAGTCGAACCTCGCGAACGCGGTCCGGGTCGCGGACCGGCTCTATGCGATCGACCGGGGCGAGATCATCTACCAGGGGGACCCGCGGCAGGTGTTCGAGAACGAGGACGTGATGAAGACGATCCGCGGGTAGGGCGGCATGAGGCGCGTCCCGACCCAGCGGTTCGTGCTCGGCTTCGCGTCGCTCTTGGCGACGGTCCTCGCCTACACGCTGCTCTCCAACGCGCGCCTCTTCCGCCCGGAGATCGTCCCCCCCGCGCAGGAGATCGCCGTCGCGTTCACCGAGCTGGTGGTGGGCGCCCGTCCGCCTCCCGTGACCGAGAACGACATCCACGCCGGCCACCACGTCCACTCCAGCGATCACGTGGGCACCTTGCTGCAGCAGGGGGTGACGCTCCAGGACTCGCTCGCAGTCACCGCCGCCCGGGTGCTGTTCGGTCTCGCCGCCGGCGTGCCACTCGGCGTCCTCCTGGGCGTCCTGATGGGCTGGAGCCGGCGCGCAGACGACTACCTGCACCCCATCTACGTGCTGCTCCGGTCGGTGCCGCCGCTGGCGCTGATCACGTACGTGATGCTGTGGCTCGGCCACGGCGAGGCGCACCGGCTGATCCCCATCGTGTACGCGGTCGCGGCGACGATGGTCATCCCCGCGTACCACGGCGTGCGCGACGTGGCGGCCACGTACGTCGTGGCTGCGCGATCGCTGGGCGCGCGGCGCTGGCTGCTGGTCAGGAAGGTCGTCCTTCCGGCGGCGGGTCCGGCCGTGCTCGCCGGGCTCCGGTACGCGGTCGCCATCGCCTGGATGACCGCGGTCGGCGCCGAGATGCTGATGTCGGAGAACGGGATGGGGAACCTCATCGTCGGCGGCGGCCTGTGGGCGTCGCGGACGCAGACGAAAGCCGATCCGGCCGTGGTCATCGTGGGCATCTTGGCCTTAGCGGCGGCGGGCTGGGCGATGGATGCTCTGGCGAGGGCGGCGACCGCCCGGCTCACGCGCTGGGTGAGGTGACGGGATGTTCCCGATGCGCCGCAACCGGATGATGCGGACGCTCCTGAGCGTTGGCACGCTCGCCGTCGTGTACGGGATCGCCGCCGAGATCGGTCGCGGCCGGTTGCCGGACCGGATCTGGCTGGGCACCCACTACGTCGAGAACGTCCAGCTGCTCCCGCCGTACCGATCGCTTCTGGAGGAGACCGCATTCCTGCTGGAATCGGGGATCCTCCCGAGCAGCATCGCGGTGAGCGCCGGCAGGGTGCTGCTGGGGTTCGTCCTCGGTGGAGCCTTTGGGATCCTGCTCGGGATCGCGACCGGCCGCGCCGCGCGCGCGGAGTACCTGGCCGACCCGTGGGTGACGTTCTTCCGGTTCACGCCGGCGCTGGCGCTCTTGCCCTTGTTCGTGCTGTGGTTCGGGTACGGCGAAGGCTCGAAGGTCCTGCTCATCGCCGCCAGCGTCGCGGTGGTCACCCTCTTGGGAGCGCACCAGGGCGTCCGGAGCGTGCCGCGCGTCTACCTCGAGGCAGCCTCCGCGCTGGGCGCCAGCCCAGGCCTCGCGTTCCGGAAGATCGCCCTGCCCGCAGCGTTACCTTACATCTTCGCCAGCCTGCGCATCGGGCTCGGCCTCGCCTGGGTGACGATCGTGGTCGCCGAGCTGATCGACGCGAGGATGCCGAGCCTCGGCTACCTGCTCACGCTCGCCGGCGCCTACCCGCGGGTCCCGACGATGGTCGTCGGGATCGCGACCATCGGCGCGCTGGTGCTCGCCTTCGACCTGCTCGCGCTGGCGGCGCACGCGAAGGCCACGCGCTGGATGAGGCGAACCGCGTGACCGCAGGGGACCCGCCGAGGCTCCGCCTCCAGGCGGTGGACGTCGGGTACACCTACTCCGGCCCGACGCCGACGCAGGCGCTGGAAGCCCTCTCCCTCGACGTGCATGACAGCGAGTTCCTCGCCGTGCTCGGCCCGGTGGGCTGCGGAAAGACCACGCTCCTCCGCATCTTCGCCGGCTTCCTCCGGCCCGCGGCGGGGTCGGTCCGCTGCGACGGGTCCATCGTCGAAGGTCCAGGCCGCGAGAGGGGATACGTGCTCCAGGAGGACGCGATCTTTCCCTGGATGACCGTCCGGGAGAACGTCGAGTTCGGGCTCCTCGCGAGAGGGGTCGACCCCGCTGCACGCGGCGCGGTGAGCAGCGAGCTGATCCGCCTCATCGGGCTGTCGCGGTTCGAGGAAGCGTACCCGAAGGAGCTGTCGGCGGGCATGGCGAAGATGGTGGAAGTGGCGCGCGTGCTCGCCACCGACCCGGCCATCCTCCTCCTCGACGAGCCGTTCGGCGCGCTCGACGCGCAGACGCGCGCCCGGATGCAGGACGAGCTGGCGCGGCTGTGGGAACGGCGGCGCAAGACGGTCCTCTTCGTGACGCACGACGTGGAAGAAGCCCTCTACCTGGCCGACCGGATCGCGGTGCTCTCCCCGCGTCCGGGCCGCGTGAAGGCCGACTTCCCGGTGGACCTCCCCCGGCCGCGTTCGCTGGAGGCCCGGTTCTCCCCGGCCTTCTCGGCGCTCAAGCGCCGGATCTGGGAGACGCTCGGGTAGCCGCCGAGTCCTTCCGGCACGCTGCCCCGAGCGATGGTCGTCCCGAGAAGTTGCCAATGCGCAACCGCGCTGTCCTGCTGGTGCGGGCTCGCGCGACCTGCCGGCCGCAGTAAGCTACGCCGACGATCCGTCGAGGAGGACCGATGGCACTCTCCGCCCGCTGGGCTGCGAAGGCGTCGTTCGCCGTGGCGGCCTGCTCTCTCAGCGCCGCCGCCGCGCCGGTCGAGGCGGTGTACTCGCTCGTGCGGAAGGAAAAGCCCGCGCTCATCGAGACGCTCCGCCAGCTCGTCGGGATCGAATCGGGCAGCCGCGACCGGGAAGGGTTGGACGCCATCGCCGCCGTCCTGAAGGACCGGCTCGCCGCCCTGGGTGGCAAGGTCGAGCTCGTCGAGGCCGGCGCCGACGCCGTGATGCTCTTCGACACTCCGCCACGGACCGGCAAGGCCGTGGTCGCGCGGTTCCAGGGGACGGGAACGCGCAAGATCATGCTGCTCGCGCACATGGACACGGTCTACCCGCGCGGCACGCTCGCGAAGCGCCCGTTCCGGATCGAAGGGGCCCGCGCCTACGGACCCGGGGTTGCCGACGAGAAGGGCGGCGTGGCCGTCGTCCTTCACGCGCTGGCCGTCCTGAACGACCTCGGTTTCCGGGAGTACGGAACGCTGACGGTGCTGATCGACGGCGACGAGGAGCTCAGCACGCCCGGCGCTCGCGCCCTGATCACTCGCCTGGCAGCGCAGCACGATTTCGTATTCTCTTGCGAGCCCTCGCCGGCGCCCAGGGACGAGCTCGCCCTCGCGACCAGCGGGATCGCCGCCGCGACCATCGCGGTGCGCGGCCGGGCGGCGCATGCGGGGGTCAACCCCGAGGACGGCCGGAACGCGCTGCTCGAGTTGGCGCACCAGCTGCTGCAGACGCGAGACCTCGGCGACGCGTCGCGCGGGATCAAGTTCAACTGGACGATCGCGAGCGCGGGCACCACTCGAAACGTGATTCCCGACATGGCGACCGCCAGCGCCGACGTTCGCGTCCGTCGCGTCGCCGACTTCGATACGGTCGAGCAGGCGTTCCGCGCAGTCGTCGCGAAGGGCCACCTCGTCCCGGACACCAAGGTGGAGGCCACGTTCGAGCGCCGCCGCCCGCCGCTCGAGGTGACCGAGCGATCGCGAGCGCTCGCCAAGCGGGCACAGGCGATCTATGCCGAGCTGGGGAAGCAGCTAGGCGTGGACGAGTCCAGCAAGGGCGCCGGCACCGACGCGGCCTTCGCCGCGCTGTCGGGCAAGCCGGTCGTCCTGGAGAACTTCGGGCTGATGGGATTCGGTTACCACTCGCCGGACGCGGAGTACGTCGAATTGGATTCGATCGAGCCGAGGCTCTACCTGCTGGCGAGGTTGACCATGGACTCGTCACGGGAATGAGGCGGGCGACTCCCCGGACCCGACTCGCCCCGGGGCGGGACGCGGCGCGTCAGGCCAGCTCGGCCAGAACTGCGCGGAGCGCGGCCTTCTCTCTCGCCGGCGAGAGCCTGGGGCGCGCCGCAAGGCAGCGGCGGCGCAGCTCGGAGAGGAAATGCCGGTCGGTCTCGACGCGCCGCAGGAGCCGGGCGAGCGCCCGCGTGTCGCCGAAGGGGAAGAGCCCGGGATAGTCGGCGCCGAGGATGGCGCGCATGGCGGGGATGCGAGAGGCGAGCACCGGAGTGCCTGCCGCCACGGCCTCGGAGAGGACGTTCGCTCCTCCTTCCATCTCGGAGGTGATGCACAGCACCCGGGCGCGGGCGATCAGGCGCCGCGCCTTCCACCCCGGCAGCTCGCCCAGCCAGAGGTAGCGCGAATTGGAGCGCATCTCCGCCAGCGCCTCCCTGCGCATCTGCTGGGAGAGCGCGGCGCCGGCGTGCACCACCCGAACGCGCGACCCGGCGTCCAGCCCGCGCGCAGCCTGCGCGGTGCGCAGCGGATCCTTCTCGGGGCGCAGGTGCGCGACGACCAGCACCTCGAACCACCGCCGCAGCGGCGGCAGCCGGCGCATCGCGGGCGCCGACTGGGGAACCACGTGGACCTTCGGCCGCAGCCGGGGAGCCAGCTCGGCGGCGCCCCCGTCGTGTAGCACCACCAGCCGGTCGGCCAGCTCGAGCGAGCGCCGGGCGGAGGCGTCGGTGTGGACGTCGCGGTAGAGGTCCGTGCCGGTCAGCGCAACGACCACCTTCGTTCCGGGCCGCAGCTCGCGCGAGCTGCGCACGGCTTCGGCGGACTTGCGCGCGTGCAGCGCGAAGAGGACGTCGGCCGGGGGAACCGGGCCAGGCTGCACGATGAAGGCGTGGTGGCCCAGCTCGCGGAGCATCCTCCGCCAGCGCAGCGCCGTGATGCGGTTGCCGAGCCGCGACCCCGGCGGCGCAGGGCAGACGAGTGCGACGCGCACGGCGGGGGAGAGTATGCTCGCCGCCGTGTCCGATCCACTCGCGGCCGAGCTTCGCGACGCGCGCGCCCGCACGCTCCTCCTCGTCCGGGACCTGGACGAAGGTCAGTGGATGGGCCCCCGCCTGCCGATCGTGAACCCGCTGCTCTGGGAGGTCGGCCACCTCGGCTGGTTCCAGGAATTCTGGACGCTGCGCCACGCGCGGGGCCGCCCGTCCCTGCTGCCGGACGGCGACGCGCTCTACGATTCGGCGACGGTAGCGCACGACACCCGCTGGGACCTGCCCCTCCTCACCCGGCCCGCCGTGCTCGCCTACCTCGAGCGGGTCCTCGGCGCCGCGCTGGAAGCGCTGGGGACCGCGCCCGATCGCCTCGCCTACTTCCACCGGCTCGCGCTCTTCCACGAGGACATGCACGACGAGGCGTTCACCTACACCCGCCAGACGCTCGGCTACCCTGCCCCGGCCTTCGCCACCGGGCGCCCCGCTCCGGGAGGCGGACCGCTGCCGGGAGACGTCGAGGTGCCGGGCGGGCGTTTCCTGCTGGGGGCGACGCCCGACGAGCCGTTCGTCTTCGACAACGAGAAGTGGGCCCACCCGGTGGAGGTGGCGCCCTTCCGCATCGCCCGCGCGCCGGTGACTAATGAGCAGTTCGCCGCCTTCGTCGAGGACGGCGGGTACCGCCAGGAGCGGCACTGGAGCGCGGCCGGCTGGCGCTGGCGGTCGGAGACCGGCGCCAGGCACCCGGTGTACTGGCACCCCGCGGCCGGAGGGCGCTGGCTGGTCCGCCGTTTCGCGGAGCTGTCGCCGCTCGCCGCGCACCAGCCGGTCATCCACGTCTGCTGGTTCGAAGCGGACGCTTATTGCCGCTGGGCGGGGCGGCGGCTCCCCACCGAAGCGGAGTGGGAGCTCGCGGCCGCCACGCCTCACAAGCGCCGGTTCCCGTGGGGAGACGATCCGCCGGACGAGGCGCGGGCCAACCTGGATGGCCGCGCGGGTGGACCCGTCGAGGTCGGCTGCCACCCCGCGGGCGACAGCGCGGTCGGCTGCCGGCAGATGATCGGCAACGTCTGGGAGTGGACCGCGAGCGACTTCCAGCCCTACCCCGGGTTCGTCGCGGACCCTTACAAGGAGTACTCGTTGCCCTGGTTCGCGACTCTGCACAAGGTCCTGCGCGGGGGCTGCTGGGCCACCCGCGGGCGCCTGCTCCGGAACACCTGGCGGAACTTCTATCCGCCGGATCGGCGCGACGTGCTGGCGGGCTTCCGCACCTGCGCCGGGGTCACGGGGCCGGCTTGAGCGAGGAGAATCGACATGAAGCTCGACGTGATCGTCGTCGGGAGCGGGCAGGCGGGAATTCCGCTGGCTGCCCGGCTCGCGCGCGCCGGCAAGCGGGTCCTGCTCGCCGAGCGCGCCGAGATCGGTGGAACCTGCGTCAACACGGGCTGCACGCCCACCAAGACCATGATCGCCAGCGCGCGCGCGGCGCACGTCGCGCGCACCGCCGCCCGGCTGGGAGTGCGGGCGGGGCCGGTGGAGGTCGACCTGCCCGCGGTCGTCGACCGCAAGGACGCGATCGTCCGCAGGTGGCGCGAGGGGGCGGAGAAACGGCTCCGCGAGGGCGGCGAGAGGCTCACCCTGGTGCGCGGCCAGGCCCGCTTCACAGGCGAGCGGCGCATCGAGGTGGCCGGCGACACACACACCGCGGACATCGTGGTCCTCGACGTGGGGGCCCGGCCCGCCGCGCCGCCGCTCGAGGGTCTCGAGCGCGTGCCCTGGCTCAGCTACGAGACGGTCATGCAGCTGCGCGAGCTGCCTTCACATCTAATAGTGCTGGGCGGCGGCTACATCGGCTGCGAGTTCGGCCAGATGTTCCGCCGCTTCGGCGCGCAGGTCACCATCGTCGACGTGGTCCCTCACCTGCTCAGCCGCGAGGACCCGGAGATCTCATCGGCGCTGGAGGCCGTGTTCCGCGACGAGGGCATCGGCCTCGAGCTGGGCGCCGGAGCGGAAAGGGTCTCCGGTCAGGCGGGCCGCATCGCGCTGCGACTCTCGGGTGGGAAGGAGCTGCGCGGCTCCCACTTGCTGATCGCGACCGGCCGGAGGCCGAACACCGACGATCTCGGATGCGACGCCGGCGGCATCGCGCTCGACCCGAAGGGCTTCATCGTGGCCGACGACGAGTACCGCACCAGCGCTCCCGGGACCTACGCGGTCG
>WNFF01005242.1_pt1 | contig 10597 bp, 10 predicted proteins | sample 5400441 | NCBI WGS metagenome assembly WNFF01 (sample SAMN13153345, study PRJNA577476) | soil metagenome | isolation source: 120 cm saprolite under Douglas fir tree site 2 hole 3 replicate 1 | place: USA:California | collected 2015-04-18
TGATCGTGGGCGGCTTGGGAAGTGTGCTCGGCTCGTTTTTCGGCGCAGCGTTGATCTTGTTCGCTCCGATCGTTCTCAACAACCTTATCGGGGGCATCGCCGACGGGCTCGGGCTTTCCATCAGCACCGATCTGCGCTCACACGTGCCGCTGATGCTCTACGGCGCTCTAATCATCGGCTTTCTGCTCTGGGAGCCGCTCGGTCTCGCCAAAATCTACAACAACGTTCGCAACTACTTTTTCGTATGGCCGTTTCGTCACGCTCAGCGGTGACGGCTCAAAACGAAAACACAGGGAGGAACCAGAAATGAAACTCAACCGACGTAGATTCCTGGCCGCAACCGCCGCCACGCTCACCATGCCCGCCACGATCGATTTTGCCTCGGCGGAGGAGAAAGTAATCCGCTTCGCGATGCCGCAGGATTTCACCCGCGTGTATACGTTCGTGACTGCGGAATACAGCCAGGGGCAGCGTGACTACATTACCTTAGTCAATGAGCGTGGAGGTATCAACGGCTGTCGCATCATCGCCGACGTCTCCGACCACGGTAACGACCTTCCGCGCGCGATCGAGGTCTATGAAAAAGCCAAGCGCGAAGGCGCCGTGCTGATCGACCCGCTCTCGACCCCGGTGGCGCGCGCCTTGGTCCCGCGTGCGCTTGAAGACAAAATCAACATGGTTACGGCATTCTCTGGCCGAAGCGATGCGGCGGACGGCACAGCGTTCCCCTACGTGCTGCCGCTGTCGCCGAACTACTGGACACAGGCAGGTTTGCTCGTGGACTACTTCCGTCAGCAGGACAAAGACCTCAAGGGCAAGAAGATCGTCTTCGTGCATATCGATACGCCGTTCGGGCGGGAGCCGTTGCCGATCCTGCAGGTGCTCTCGCAAAAACTGGGCTTCGAGTTCCAGGCGTTTCCCTACACCCCTCCGGGCAACGACCAATCCGCGATCTGGCCACAGGTCCGGCGCGCTCGTCCGGACTGGGTGATGTTCTGGGGTGCCGGAGTCGGCCAGACCGTGGCGATGAGCGAAGCCGTCCGCAACGGACTTCCGATGGACCGCGTTTGTTCGAGCGTCTGGCTCTCGGAATCCGACATGGACGTTATCGGGCGAGAGCAGGTGAAGGGCGTTCTGAAAGTCGAGCCTTGCGCCAGCGGCAAGGATCCAAAGCCGCTGCAGGCGATCATCAGTGAAGTGGTCTCAAAGGGCAAAGGAGCAGGGCCGGAGAACAAGGTCGGTACCAGCTATTACAATTACGGAGTCATGATGGGCGCGATCATGATCGAAGGTGTTAAAAAGGCCTTTGAAAAGAATCCGGCAGGGCCCATCACCGGTCCCTGGCTCAACGAGGGATTGCGCTCGATCGCAAATTTCACGGCCGACGGCATGATCCCGCCGATGACCGTCACCAAGGAGGACCACCAGGGCGGCGGAGGCGGCCGAATTGCGCGCTGGGACGGCACCAAATTCGTCCCAGCAACCGACTGGTTCGCGGCGAACCAGGACGTGGTCTGGGCCGAGATCCGCAAATCGTCCGAAGAGTTTCGCAAATCCGGAAAGTAGGGCATGCGGACGAACGGCGTCCGGTTAGGCCTGGCGCCGTCCGTGGAGAAATCAAATGGCGCTGCTCTCGCTCAACAATGTCGAAGTCGTCTACGATCGCGTGTTTCTCGCGGTCAAGGGCGTTTCGATCGAAGTGCCGGAGGCCGGCCTCGTCGCCCTTCTCGGCGCCAACGGCGCCGGCAAGAGCACGATCCTGAAAGCCATAAGTGGGCTATTGGCGCCGGAGCGAGGCGAGGTGACCCGCGGCGAGATCACATTCGATGGCGCGAATGTGCTGGCGCTCGATGCCCCCGACAGGGTTCGGCGGGGGATCGTCCATGTGCTGGAAGGGCGGCGCGTGTTCGGCCACCTCACGCCCGCCGAAAATCTTCTGGCCGCCACCTCCATGCATCGGGACCGCGCCCGGGTCAGCGCGTTGATGAACCAGATGTTCGAACTGTTTCCCCGCCTCGCCGATCGTGCCAACGCCAAGGCCGGCTATCTCTCCGGCGGCGAGCAGCAGATGCTGGCGATCGCGCGCGCACTGATGACCGAACCGAGACTGATATTGCTCGATGAACCCAGTCTCGGCCTTGCGCCGTTTCTGGTCGATGAGATCTTCGATATCGTAGGCAGGATCAATGCGGAGACCAAAGTGGCCGTGCTGCTGGTCGAACAGAACGCCGCGGCGGCGCTCGAGATCGCGCACTCTGCATATCTGGTCGAGAACGGCCGGATCGTGATGAACGGGACCGCTGAGGTGTTGCGCGCCAACCCCGATATCGATGCTGCTTATCTTGGCGGCGGCAATCGGACTGACTACCACGCCGTCAAGCACTACCGCCGCCGCAGGCGGTGGCTGGCGTGAACGCCCGAACAGGCGGTCTAAGCCGCTTTCTTCGCCTTGCGAGGTCTGGCCTTCTTCCCGAGGTCTTGTTCCTCGCGGCTCCCTGCAAGCACGGTTGCATCGGACATCGCAAGCAAATTGCGTTTCATCGCCAGCAACGCGTCCGAAGTGGCCTCCAATTGCTTCCGGTCAATTCCGCGGGCTATTTTTTCGTTGAATTTATCGGTCTCCTTGCGAAGCTTCTCAAGAAAACCGCGTGCCTGCTTGGTGACATAGACACGCTTCACCCGGCGGTCGACAGGGTCTGCCTGCCGGATAACGAAGCCGGAAGATTCAAGACGATCAATCAGCGCTCCCACGCCAACCTTGCCGACATCGAGCTCGTTGGCGAGCTGGGTCTGGGGAAGTCCATCCTTCCGCGAGATGAACGCCAGCACCCACCATTGCGACCGCGTTATTCCGAGCGGCGCCAATGCACGGTCGAACATCATCCGCCGCAGCCGGGAAACGTCATGGATGAGATATCCCAGTCGCAGATCCCATTCGGGCCGGTCAACCATGCCAGGTTTTCCTTCGCAAAAGTCCGATGAAGCGATCGCCGCCCCAATCAGGAGACTCGCAGTGATATCATACACAAGCGTATTTTTAAAAGATCGAAAGAACGCCGGCGCCGGGCGCGGGAAGGCCCGGCATCGTACCCGCTGCATGGCCCCAATTGGCCGGTTTTTAAGCGGATATTAACCGGTGCCGGCCCGGTCAGGATAAAATGCGCTGATTTACAGATTAAGTACATTAGTGTATCAATTAGAGCAAGTGACCGGATGGTGGCGCTTCTGGCCATGATAACCTCCAATGCAAGGACAGACCCTTCGTGTTCAGCGGCGATGTTCTCAAGGGAAAGCGGATTCTGGTGACCGGCGGCGGCACCGGCCTCGGCAAGGAAATGTCGGTTGGATTCGCCGCGCATGGCGCGCACGTCTTCATTTGCGGCCGCCGAAGGGACGTTCTCGATAGCGCCGTCGGTGAAATACGCGAGCGATCTGCAGGCCAGGTCGATGCGGTGGTCGCCAACGTCCGCGATCCCGACAGTATCGAAAAGATGATGGCCGAGATCTGGCTCACGGGACCGCTCACGGGTCTGGTGAACAACGCCGGCGCCAATTTTCTGGCTCCGACCGAAAGCCTGTCGCCGCGCGGTTATGAAGCGATCCGGTCGACGATCATGGATGGATCGTTTTACGCCGCACAGGCGTGTGGAAAACGCTGGATCGACGCGGGTCTGCCCGGCGTGATCATCAGTAATCTGGTGACCTGGGTCTGGACCGGATCGGCCTATGTAGTGCCGGCCGCGATGGCCAAGGCGGCAGTCCACGCGATGACCATGTCGCTGGCGGTCGAATGGGGGCCAAAAGGAATTCGCGTCAATGCGATCGCGCCGGGCCCGTTCCCGACCGAAAATGCCTGGGACAAGCTCAATCCGCTGGCGGAAACCGGCGTCGGCGCCACGCAAGCCGACGAAGTGCCGCTGCGCCGATTCGGACGGATGGACGAACTGCGCAATCTCCTGATCTTCCTGATGTCGGATGGATGCAGTTATATCACCGGCGACACCATCAGCATCGATGGCGGGCATCATCTGGCGGCGCCGAGCACGTTCGCGGGACTTTCGAAACTCTCGCGGGAAGACTGGCAGCGTGCCCGGGAGGCTACTCAGGCTTCCACCCGCAAGGAAAAACAAGGCAGGTCAGCCTGAGATCGCTCCGCGAAAGCTTGGGGAAAACGCAATGGGTCTGGCAATAGCTACCAGGAGTTTTGAATGCGCGATCGACGGCGGGCTGGCGCATATCGTGCTCAATCAACCTGACCGCGGTAATCCGATCGACGGCGACTTTTGCCACGAGTTCAGCCTTTGCATGGCTGAATTGAGCGAGCGCGACGATGTCCGCTCGGTGCTGATATCGGCGCGCGGAAGATTGTTCAGCGTCGGTGGTGATCTTACCGCACTGGCGTCTCGCGGCGCCGCGCTGCCCGCGACGATCAAGTCGTGGACGGCCGATCTTCATGCCGCGCTCGTGCGGATGGTCCGTATGCGTGCGCCCGTCGTGGTAGCGGTGCACGGCAATGTGGCGGGCGGGAGCGTTTCGCTGATGGCCGCGGGCGATCTGGTGGTGATCGGCAAGTCGGCGCGCATTTCGTCCGCGTTCGCCAAGATCGGCTTCACGCCCGACAGCGGCTCGACGACAACCGTGACGCGGCGCATCGGGCCGGCCCGCGCCAGGCGTTTTTTTCTGCTTGGGGAAACGATGGATGCGGACGCCGCGCTGTCGGCTGGACTGGTCGACTACGTCGTCGACGACGATGCGGTTGTTGCAGAAGCCGAGAAGATCGCGCGAGAGCTGGCTGCGGGTCCCACCGAAGCCTATGGCGGGATCAAGCGCCTGTTCCTGCAAACGCCCAATCGTCCGATGGAAAGCCAAATGGAAGACGAGGCGCAAACCCTGGCTGCCATCTCGCGGACGGCGGATGCCCAGGAGGGGGTCAGGGCTTTCAAGGAAAAGCGCAAGCCGAAGTTTGCGGGAAAATAACCTCACCGTCGGCGAGGTCGCAAAATCCGGCCCGGTCAGGGGCGGGGCCGTGACGCCTTGACCGCCGCCAATCCGGGGTGAGCCGGATAGGCAGAACTTGATTCTCAAGGAGAAAAGTTGCGGCAATTTGTCGATTGGCAAAAATAGTAAAGTGATATAAGGTACACACATGAACGATATCCGATGCTGAAATCGGAAGGAGGCCAGAGCAAGGGGAGGAACACATGACGATAGCGACTGCCAAGCAGGGCACGTCCCGGAACAACTTCCGTAAAGCCGGATACTGGCTCGACAAAACCGTCGATCAGCTTCTGGGCGAGGTAATAGCCCGGACGCCTGAAAAGACATCGATCATCGCGGACAGGGCCGACCGCGAGCGGGTCGTTCGCCTGACCTACCGGGAGCTGGGAAATCTGGTTGACCGTGCAGCCAGTTCGCTGAGCCGGCTGGGGGTCGCTCCCCGCGACGTGGTTACAGTTCAATTGCCCAACTGGTGGGAGTTTGTTGTCACGGCGTTGGCTTGCAGCAAGATCGGTGCCGTCTTCAATCCGGTTATGCCGATTCTTCGGGAGCGCGAGTTGCTCTATGTCCTGAATTTCTGCGAATCCAAGGTCTTCATTGTCCCCAAGACATATCGCGGATTTGACTATGCCGCGATGGCCCAGGGTATGCGCGGCGAGCTGCATCATTTGAAGCATCTGATCGTCGTCGATGGCGACGGCGACGCGGGTTTCGAACGCGCGATCCTATCGGCCGAGCCAGGCGGGAAACCAGCGATATCCCCCGGCACGTCTCCGGCCCTGGGCCCCGATGATATGGCCGTGGTGATGTTCACGTCCGGGACCACCGGGGAGCCCAAGGGCGTGATTCATACTTCGAACTCCCTGGTGGGATGCACCAAGGCGCTCGCTCAGCGATTCGGCCTTCATGACAATGAAGTGTTGCTGGTGGCGTCGCCGGTGGCGCACATGACCGGCTATGCAGCCGTCGTCCTTCAATCCATCTATCTTGGGGGTACGATGGTCTTGCAGGATGTCTGGGAGCCCAGGCACGGCGTGTCGCTGATGGTGCGCGAAGGCGTGACCTATACCGCCGCCTCGACTCCGTTCCTCAATGACATCTGCGACGTCGTGGCAGGAGGCGCTCCGCGGCCCGCGAGCCTGCGATCGTTTCTATGCGCCGGCGCGACCATTCCTCCGGTGCTGATTGAGCGGGCCGCGCGCGAAGTCGGAATCCACGCCTGCTCGTTGTGGGGAATGACAGAATCGCTGGCATCGACTCTCACAGAACCGTCGCGCGCGGCAGAGAAGTCTCCAGCGACCGACGGGCGGCCGCTCGAAGGCATGGAGGTCCGCATCGTTGACTTCGAGGGCAAGCCGGTTCCGACGGGACAATCCGGTCGTCTGTTGGTGCGCGGCTGCCAGATGTTCAGCGGTTATTACAAGAGGCCGGATCTGGAAACCTTCGATGCGCAGGGCTGGTTCGACTCCGGCGATCTTGCCTACATGGATGACGAAGGTTACATCCGCATCTCGGGCCGCGTGAAGGATGTGCTGATCCGTGGCGGCGAAAACGTCCCGGTGGTGGAGATCGAAAATCTTCTCTACAAGCACCCGGCTGTTGCGGCGGTTGCCGTCGTCGGCTATCCCGACGCCCGTCTGGGTGAACGCGGTTGCGCCTTCATTGTAGCGAAGCCGGGCAATACGATTGACCTCGCTGCGGTGCAGGCCTACCTCGCCGAATGCAAGATGGCCAAGCAGTTTTGGCCCGAACGCGTGGAGCTGGTGGCCGATCTGCCGCGGACTGCGAGCGGCAAAATTCAGAAGTTCAAACTCAAGGAGGTTGCCGAGGCTTTCGGCGACCGTAAATAGCGGACGCCTGCAAGATGCCGTATCAGTCCGTCTTCAGGCCGGAGCTCTTCAGAGGCCAGACGATTATCGTCACCGGCGGTGGCAGCGGGATCGGTCGTTGCACCGCGCACGAACTCGCGGCGCTTGGCGCCAATGTCGCGATCCTTGGCCGCACCGCCGAGAAACTCGCCGAAGTGAAAGTCGAGATCGAAGAGGACGGAGGGCAGGTCCTCACCCAGGTTTGCGATATTCGCGACGAAGCGATGGTGATCGCCGCCATCGACGCGGTGCTCGGCGCCTATGGCCGTATCGACGGGCTCGTGAACAATGCCGGTGGCCAGTATCGCGCTCCAATGCAGACCATCTCGACGAAGGGGTTCGAGGCCGTGGTCCGCAGCAACCTGACCGGCGGTTTCATCTTCATGCGCGAAGTCTACAACCGCTGGATGGAGGCCAATGGCGGCGCCATCGTCAACATCATTGCCGATATCTGGCACGGCTGGCCGGAGTTTTCGCACTCGGCAGCCGCGCGCGGCGGCATGCTGACGCTCACCGAGACCGCCGCGTGCGAATGGTCCGCGTCAGGCGTCCGGGTCAACACGGTCGCGCCCGGCGGAATCGTCTCCAGTGGCTTTGACACCTACACGCCGGAGATGCAGAAGAAACTACACGAATTCACCGCCGGCGTGCCGCTGCAACGGTTCGGCACCGAGGCGGAAATCTCCGCGGCAATCGTGTTTCTGTTATCGCCAGCCGCCGCCTATATCACGGGGTCATGCGTTCGCGTCGATGGCGGTACACCGAACGCCCGCACCACCTGGAAACTGCAGCTGCACGACCGCAGTATTCCGTTCGATGGCTTTCACCGCTCGAAGCAGCCCGAGGCGCTCAAGAAGCGATAGCGCAGGCGGAAGAACTGGCGGGCTCAATCTGCAAACTCCTTATCGCTTGTCATTCGATGTTGTTGCGATAGTTTGGCATCCAGGGATCAAACAACAAGGAAAAGCTGGAAATGGCGGGACTCTATTTCGAACAATTTTCGGTCGGTCAGACTTTTGTCCATGAAATCCGGCGCACGGTCACCGACATGGACAATATCCTGTTCTCGGCGCTGACGTACAATCCGGCGGCCGTCCACATCGACCACGAATATGCCAAATCGACGGAGTTCGGCAAACCCCTGATGAACTCGATTTTCACGCTTGGTCTGATTATCGGCCTGTCGGTCCAGGACACCACTATGGGAACCAGGTGGGAAATCTCGGCATGGAGGAAACCAAGTTTCCACGTCCGGTCTTTGCCGGCGACACTCTGCGGGCGGAAACCAGGATTTTGGCTGTTCGCGAAAGCAAGTCCCGCCCGACGCAGGGGATAGTCACGTTCGAGCACCGCGGCTTCAATCAGCGCGACGAGGAAATCGCCTATTGCCGCCGCACGGGCCTAATGATGAGGCGCCCGGCATGAAACTGCGTTCGCTATTGTTTGTGCCTGCCGACAGCGAGCGTAAGTTCGCGAAGGCCAACGGTATCGGCGCCGACGCGCTGATTCTCGATCTGGAAGATTCCGTCGCGCCGCCGCGCAAGGTGCTCGCCCGCGATATGGTGAAAGAACTTCTCGGTGGGGCGCCGCGCGACTGGGCATTTCTGGTGCGGGTTAACCCGCTTGGAAGCGGGCTGATACTGAGCGATCTGGCGGCTGTCGTCCGTCCCGGCCTCGACGGCATCCTGATTCCGAAGGTCAGCGGTATCAAGGACGTCGAACTGATTTCGAACTACGTCGACGTGCTTGAGGCCGCCGCGGGCATTACGCCGGGTCATGTCAAGCTGCTGGTGGTGGCAACCGAGACGCCGGCCGCGATGATCGGCTTTGCCGGTTATGCAACCCCTCACCGCCGTCTCGTCGCCATGACATGGGGCGCGGAGGATCTCGGCGCGGCGTTGGGAGCGCTGTCGAACAAGGAGCCGAACGGCGACTGGACGTTCCCATATCAGGTGGCGCGGGCGCAGTGTCTGTTCGCCGCCGGGGCGGCGGGCGTTCAGGCGCTCGATACGCTGTATGGCGACTTCAGGGATCAGAAGGGTCTTGCGGAAAGCTGCAGGATCGCGCGGCGGGATGGCTTCGTCGGGCGCATCGCGATCCACCCCGATCAGATCGCGACGATCAACGAATGCTTCACGCCGTCCGACGCCGATCTGGCGCATGCGCGCCGCGTCGTCGCGGCCTTTGCGGCCCAACCCGACGCCGGAACGCTTGGCATCGACGGCAAGATGTACGACATGCCGCATCTGATCGCGGCCAAACGTGTGCTCGCCTCGGTCGGAGAGGACATCGAACCATGAGTTCATTGCTGGTCAACGAATTCGAGCCGTCGAACGATCATGCCGCGATCCGGGAAGGCGTCCGCTCGGTTGTTACCCGCTTCGGCGATGACTACTGGCTGGCACGCGACGATGACGGCGTGTTTCCATTTGAGTTTCATCGCGCAATGGCCGATGCCGGCTGGCTCGGCATCACGATGCCGGAAGAATTTGGCGGCTCGGGTCTCGGCGTGACCGAAGCCGCGATCATGATGCATGAAGTCGCAAGCCACGGCGGCGCAATGTCGGCGACGTCGGCGGTGCATATCAATCTGTTCGGACCGCATCCCATCGTCGTGAAGGGCACGCCGGAGCAGAAAGCCCGCTGGGTTCCACGGCTGGTGGCGGGCGAAGACCAATGCTGTTTCGGTTTCACCGAGCCGGATGCCGGGCTTAACACGACCCGTATCAAAACCTTCGCGCAGAAGGTTCCGGGGGGTTACGTCGTCCACGGTCAGAAGGTCTGGACCTCGACCGCGCAGGTCGCCAACAAGATCATGTTGCTGACACGGACGACCCGTTATGAGGACTGCGCCCGGCCGACCGACGGTATCACGATCTTTTATACGGACCTCGATCGCTCGAAGATCGATGTTCACCGCATCCCGAAGATGGGCCGCAAGGCGGTCGACTCGAACGCTATCTTTATCGATGGCCTCTTTATTCCAGACGCCGATCGGATCGGCGAGGAGGGCAGGGGCTTTTCCTATATTCTGCACAGTCTCAATCCCGAGCGCATCCTGATCGCGGTCGAAGCGATTGGGATAGGTCAGGATGCGCTTCGCCGTGCGGCAAAATACGCGCGCGAACGCGTGGTGTTCGATCGTCCGATCGGACAAAATCAGGGCATCCAGCATCCGCTCGCGGAGAACTGGATGTATCTGGAGTCGGCCTGGCAAATGGCGATGCGCGCGGCCTGGCTTTACGATCACGACAGGCCCTGCGGCGCCGAGGCCAACAGCGCCAAGTTTCTTGGCGCCCGCGCCGGCCACGACGCTGCATGGCAGGCCATCATGACTCATGGCGGCTTTGGTTATGCCAAGGAGTATCACGTGGAGCGCCTGTTCCGCGAAGTAGCCATCACGCGGCTGGCGCCGATTACCGAGCAGCTGATCCTCAGCTTCATCGCCGAGAAGGTGCTCGATCTGCCGAAAAGCTACTGAAGCATCTGGCAGTCAGAGGTTTCGCGAAATCAGCTCACGCATGATCTCGGAAGTCCCACCGTAAATCCGCAGCACGCGCGCATCCGCATAAAGACGGCAGATTTCATATTCGCGCATGAAACCGTAGCCGCCGAAGAACTGCAGGCACTGGTCGGCGACCCGGCCGTGCATTTCCGTAATCCACAGCTTGGCCGTCGATGCCGCATAGGTCGTCAATTCGCGATTGACATGTTCGCGAAGGCATTGGTCG
>WNFF01019903.1_pt1 | contig 10597 bp, 11 predicted proteins | sample 5400441 | NCBI WGS metagenome assembly WNFF01 (sample SAMN13153345, study PRJNA577476) | soil metagenome | isolation source: 120 cm saprolite under Douglas fir tree site 2 hole 3 replicate 1 | place: USA:California | collected 2015-04-18
AGTGCCGCCTCGGGGGATGCGGCGCTCTCCGCGTCGTTGAAACGGCAGGAGCGGGTGATTGTGGCCGATCAGTCGCGAGACCGGGGAAGTATTCCGAAGGATGCTGATAAGACAAGGATTCCAAGCTCAGCGAGAACCACATGCACATTCTTTCATCTTGACAGGGGGTAGTGCGAAGACCAAAATGCTTCGAGCCCGATGAACCGGGCCGTCAGTTGTACTCCCCCGCCCGCTCACCGAAGAGACGCACGAACCTTGTTCCTGATTTCTGAAGTGTTTCCAGGAGAATTCACAATGAATCACGTCGCCAGCAAGTTCGCTAATCTCGTCTGGGCACTTCTGGTTCTCGGTGCATTCGTCGCACCGCGGCTCGCCCAGTCCCAAACTTATTCAGTCGTTCATTACTTCACGGGAGCGCCCAGCACGCGCTATGCGTACGGTGCGGTAGCGCAAGGCCGCGATGGCGATATGTACGGGGCGTCACAGTTTGGCGGTACCAGTGACAACGGCACCGTTTACAAAATGACACCATCGGGTGCGATCACCGTGCTCTACAGCCTTCAGTTCTTATGATGGCTGTTTTAACGGCCTGACTCTGGGCGCCGATGGCAACTTCTATGGCGCCTGTCAGCAGGGTGGCACCAGCAACGATGGGTTCTTGTACAAGATTACTCCCAGTGGCACGCTTACCGTGCTACACAACTTCACCGGTTCGGGCGGCGACGGAGTCCTTCCCGGTGGCCCGCCGATGCAGCAACAGATGGAAACTTCTACGGTACGACCTACATGGGCGGCACGAATAATCTGGGCACGGTGTACAAGATGACCCCGGCCGGAACGCTGACCACCCTGCATTCGTTTACCAGCGAAGCCAACGTCAACTACCCGTTGGGTCCCCTGTTCCAGGGCAGCGACGGCAACCTCTATGGCACCACCTACGCCGCTAGCAGCGGATTTCCACCCCCGCCCAACAACGGAGCGGTCTACAAGATCACAACCGCCGGCAAGATCACCGTTCTGCACACCTTCGCTGCCAGTCCTTCCGATGGCCAGAATCCTTTATACGGCGTGATTCAAGCCACCGACGGCAACTTCTACGGCGTCACCCAACAGGGGGGCGCCAATAATGTGGGAACCGTCTACAAGATGACTGCGGCCGGCAAGGTCACGCTCCTCCACAGCTTTGCAACCGCGGATTTCGGCTACCTTCCAGAACAAGGTCTGGTGCAAACGGCGGACGGAAATTTCTATGGTGCAGCCAGCAGTTGCTATGGGCCCGGCTGCTACGACGCCGGGAGCATCTTCAAGATCACACCGACCGGAACATTCTCTGTTCCGCACGATTTTGACGGGACGAATGGTTTCAATCCGTCTTCTCCATTGCTCGCCCACACGAATGGCATCCTTTACGGAGTAACTCAACAGGGCGGGACCGGTAACGACTCCGTGTTCTATAGCCTAAACATCGGCGCGAAGCCGTTCCTGCGGTTGGCGCTAACCTCGGGCAAGGCCGGCACCTTGGTAGGCATGTTCGGTCGAGGCTTCGATAACACCTCGGTGGTGAAGTTTGGTGGAGTGGCGGCCACCTCGATCACGCTCACGGGCAGCACCTACATTGTTGCCACGGTGCCTGCGGGAGCTCTCACTGGCAAAGTCACCGTAACCACGGGCTCGACCACACTGACCAGTTCGCAGATCTTTACCGTGCACGATTCCTGGACCAGCGGCGCAGTGATGCCGACTGCGGTGTTTGGCCCTGCCACCGGGGCCATCGGAACCAAAGTCTATGTGGTGGGCGGCGGCACTAGCAGCGCCGTCGTTAATATCAACCAAATCTACAACACCCTCACCAACAAGTGGACGACGGGCGCAGCCATGCCGACCGCGCGTTTTGTACCCGCCTCCGCCGTCGTCAACGGCATTCTTTATGTGATCGGCGGCTGCGATAGCGGATGTACAACCGGAGTCGGGGCCATGTCGGTGGTGGAAGCGTACAACCCAGCGACCAATACATGGACCACGAAAGCGCCCCTGCCGACCGCCACAGACAGCGTCACCGCGGTGGTGGAGAAAGGCATCATCTACGTCATCGGCGGATATGTCCCCGGCGCGGGAAGGGTCACGACCGTCTTTAGCTACAATCCAGCGACGGATACCTGGGCAACCGAAGCGCCGCTGGCGGTGGGCAAATCTGAAGCCGCTCTGGGGTTGCTCGGAACGACAATCGTAGCCGCGGGTGGCTACTCCAATTCCGGTTCCACCGGCGATAACGAAGGCTATAGCGCCTCGACAAACACCTGGAAGACTCTGGCCGCGGATCCGACAGCTCGGCAAGCTGGCTGTTCGGCAGCCATTTCTGGGTTGCTGTATTTTGCCGGTGGAAGCGGTGGAAGCAATGGAACATCGCCGCTGAGTGTCAACGAATCCTTCAGCGCCACGACCAAAAAATGGACGACTCTCCGTTCGATGCCGCTGGCGGTCATTGGGCCCGGGAGCGCCGCAGTGAACAGTCTGCTGTATTGCATCGGCGGCTCCAACAACGGCGGTCTGTTTCTAGGCACCGTTTACAACAACGTGCAGATTTATCGGCCGTAGTCTCGCCACAGGATGGATGGTAGAGGATGCCCGCCGTACTGAGGTTACGGCGGGCCCCTCCCGCGCTGTTTAATTCAAAGGCAGCTAAACTCCAGAGCGAAGCAACGCTCTGCCTAGAGTTCCGTCCCCACCCCTGCCTGCCCGCCGGTTACGAGAGTCCCGGCGCTCTCCGGTCCCGACCACACCATGACCCATTGTGCGCCCAGTGGTTGACAGCCTGTCATCGCTTCCCTAAAGCACCGGGTTGAACCGCCGATGTACATCAAGTCAGCCAGAAAACGGCGGTCCGCGATTTCGCGGCCTGACTGTGTAAGCCGCAGAGTGGGAACCATGGATAAGATCCGAGCGCTCATTGTGGATGACTCCTCGGTGATGCGCAAAATAGTCGAACGTTCGTTGCGTCAGGCGGGCATCGAACTGGAAAAGGTTGTGGAAGCCTCGAACGGGGCCGAAGCGCTGGCTGCGTTGCAGAGCAACGTAGTCGACCTCATCCTGTGCGATATCAACATGCCGGTCATGGACGGGCTGGAATTTGTCCGCCAGGTCGCCACGGTGGAAAGCGCCAAAGGCGTTCCGATCGTGATGATCACCACCGAAGGCAGCGAATCGCACGTCGTGGCGGCGCTTTCGGCCGGCGCTCGCGGATACATCCGCAAGCCGTTTACTCCCGATCAGGTGAAAGAGCACGTTTTGCCATTAGTGGGAAAGAAATCATGACCACAGATATCTGTATTACCAGGCGGTCTCATGAGGAAGGTTGGCTCCCGGTTCTCGAACTGGCGGTAGAGGAAGTTTTCGAGATCATGCTGGGCTGCAGGGTGAAGCCGGCAGCCCAATCCGAGCCGCAGGTGAACCGGGAATTCACCGCCATGGTCGGATTAGCCGGGGCTCTGTGCGGAGTTGTGACGGTCTGCTGCGACGCGAAGACCGCCGGCCAGGTTGCCAAGAGCATGTTGGGGGACACGGCCGACTCCCAAGAACAGGTCGCGGATGCGCTTGGAGAGATCTGCAACATGATCGCCGGAAACTTCAAGAACAAGCTGGCGGGCACGGATGAACGATGCCTGTTAAGCGTGCCGACCGTCGTCAGCGGCGGAGAATACAGCCTCCATTCGATGGCCGATGGCACCTCCATGGAAACGGTCCTGCTGTTTGAAGGCGCACCGGTTGCCGTTTGCCTTCAACTGCAGAGCTGATCGAGGCACGTGTCAGGAAAACCTTGGACGCGATCTTCCTGAGACCTAGCACCTGAGACCTGACACCCGGTCTTTCTTGCCGGGTTCCCGCCTTACACCCGGCAGAGTTTTCCCCGACCCGCAAACTCTAAGACGCCTCCAATGTTTCTTCGCCGGCTGCCACTCCTAAACGGTTTAGAACAAGGTCATTTGTGAAAACGTTAACCTCTCCATCATGGCTATCGGCTTGCTTCCTGTCTAACAACTAAGGAGCCGACGTGGACAGCGGATTTTATGCAGCGTGCGCGGGATTACGGGCGCAGACCCAGGCGCTCGAAGTGGCGGCCCACAATCTTGCCAATCTGAACACAGCCGGGTTGGCCTTGGCCATCCAGGTCGCTTTCCAGGAGATGGGCGTCTTTCAGGCCTCCACTACCGAAGTGCCGATCGATGTCACAGATCCCATGCCCTTCAGCAAGGCGCAGGCCATCGAGAACACGGAGCGCACAGCGAGCCTGGGACGGATTGCGTCTCGCCCGGAAGGTCCGCTCGACAGCGGCGTAGAGAACGGCGATCTCGCCCAACTGGAGGCGGAACTGGAAACCGCGCTGGTTTCGGAAATCAAGCGCAAGGAAATCGCCATGCGCCGCGAGCCCGACGGTCTGGTCATCAGTCTGCGCGAAGTGGGGTTTTTCGAGAGCGGCTCGGCCCAAATGAAGTCCACCTCGCAGGCCGCTTTCGACCGCATCGCCAACATGCTCCGGCGGCGCGACTATCGCCTGCGGATCGAGGGCCACACCGATAACGCCCCCATCCACACCTCCCAGTTTGCCTCGAACTGGGAGCTCTCCACATCCCGGGCAACAGAAATTGTGCGGCTCCTCATCGTCCGGGACGGCTTCGCTCCCGATCGTCTGAGCGCTGCTGGATTCGCCGAGTATCACCCGGTCGCGGCCAATCGCACCGTGGAAGGCCGTGGTATGAACCGCCGTGTGGATATCGTCATCCTCGGCCACACCCTGACGGAGGCTCCCGTCGCCGAGGCTGGAACCCGGATTCCCGCCCCGATCCCAGCCGAGGTAAAGACGTCGAAACCGTCTCCGGTGGTCGCAACCCAGCCGACGGTCGTGAGGGCCGTGGACAATCGTCTACAGCAGTAATTCCATCCAGAGTGCGCGCTCGACGGGGACTGCGGAATAGGGCGCGATTTCCCGGAACCCCATCCGGCGATAGAGTGCAACCGCATCCTTCATTTCCGATTCAATCGTATCCAGACGCATGCGCTCATAGCCGATCATGCGCGCCTCCGCGATCACGCGCTCCACCAGCATCCGGCCCAGGCCCGCGCCGCGATCGTCAGGCCGCACGTATTGTTCGATGTGTTCGGGGAGCGTGGCTTGCAACAGATCGATCGGCTCGCGATCGCCATGGCTACGGATTCGGACAAGGTTATCCACTGAGAGTAAGAGTAATAATTACAGTGTAGCAAGGAGACCCGCCCGTGGCTTTTCAGCACACATTCGCCCCCTGAGCATTATCAGAGACTTACGTAGCCGCCGAGCACGAAATGACCACCTAACTGTGGCCGGTCTGCTTATTGTATGTCTATGAGTAGACGTACAATCTCGATAATTGTACGCGCAATATAGTAAGTACAATGTTCCACGTGGAACACTTCGACGTTTTGCAAAGGTTGCGTCCGGCCCACCAGACGATTAACATTCTTCCACCCGCATGTCCCAAGTGACCTCAACCGAGCCCGCAACCTCGAATCGCACCCCCGCCCCCGGACCCTCCGTCGAAGTATTCGCCGTTTACGGCGTTGAGCCCGAGATCCAGGCCTATGCCATGGCCAAGTACTCGCGCTCGGCGCTCTCGATGAAGGAGTCGCTGAAGGAAATTACTCAGCAGAAGGCCGAAAAGTTTCTCAACACCTTCTATTTCCAGTACGGGCACCGCTCCATTGCCGACCTTGCCCACATTGCGCTCGCTATTGAACGCCTCTCCATCCTGGCCGCCATCGTGGTTGTCGACGAGCAGCGTTGGGACGGCCAGGAGCGCTCTACTCGCTACCAGGACTTCAGGAAGAGCGGTTACTACACGCCCAGTTTCCAGAATGATGCTCTCGAGAATGACGCTCCCGAGATTGGCGTTGGAGCCTCTGACGTTTCATCCGCCCGGACTCTCTATCGCGAAACCATCGAGTCATTGTTCACGGCCTACGACAAAGTTTCGCTGCGGACGTTCGAATATCTCGCCAGCATCACACCCCGGCCCTCCGAAATGAAGCTGGAGGCGTACGAACGCACCCTGCGCGCCCGCGCCTTCGACATCTCGCGCTATCTACTGCCGCTCGCCACCAACACCTCACTCGGGGAGATCGTCAACGCCCGCACGCTGGAAAGCCAAGTTGCACACCTGCTCTCGCAACCACATAAAGAAGTCCGCGACCTTGGAGCGCAGCTGAAACAAGCCGCGCTCTCCCCCGCCTACAACGCGAACGAAGAATCGCTGCGTGCCCTGGTTGCCGAGATTCGCGCCGTGTCACCCGAAATCGCCGAACGCGCCGAGCGCGAACTCCTGCGCGAAGTGCGGATCGCGCCCACGCTGGTCAAGTACGCCGATCCAAATCGCTACGAAATCGAGACGCGCCGCGAACTCCAGCAGGCCGCTGCCGAACTCACGCGTGATACCGCCATCGAACCCGCGCCGCTGGTTGATTTGTTGGACGCCGATTATCACAGCGCCGATTCTGGCAGCAATGACGCGCTCGAGATTGAACTCGCGACCACGCTCTTGTACGGCCACTGTCATTATTCTTATAGGCAGCTTCGCCGGACGATAGAAGCGGCTGGCGAGGCGAGACGCCGCGAAATCATCGACCTCGGACTGCGCCATCGCGGCAGCCACGACGAGATGCCGCGTCCGTTCTCTGCTGGCCAGCAGTTCCGCTTCGACATCCTCATGGACATCGGTGGCTTTCGCGACATGCACCGCCACCGGCGCTGCGTCCAGATCATGCAGGATTTCACCACCGGCCACGGCTTCGACACGCCGCCCGAAGTCGAGGCTGCAGGAATTCGCTCCGAATACGAATTCGCGATGAAGCGAACCGAAACCGCCGTGCAGAAGCTTTCCGCGACCGCCAGTGAAGAAGCCAAACAAAGCGCGCAGTACGCGATCCCACTCGCTTTCCGCAAGCGCACGCTATTTAAAATGGATTTCGCCGAGGCCGTTTACATCTCCGAGTTGCGCACCACGCCCGCCGGACACACGTCCTATCGCAACGTGGCCTATGCCATGTACGAAGCCGTGGCCGCAAAATATCCGGCGTTGGCAAAGTACTTCCGGGTGCATAACGTTCGCGAGCCGGTGGATCTGTTGAAGCGCTGAGCTTGAATTAACCACGAAGGACACTAAGGGAACACGAAGGAGCACAAAGGAACCGTAGGATTGAAACCTCGTGTACCTTCGTGTCCTTGGTGGTAGACGAACTCAGGATGCCATCGGAGTCTCCACAAAATTGACGCCGATGAATCCCCGCCTCTAAAATCAGCTCATCAATGCCCAACTACGAATACCTGTGCAAGAAGTGCGGACACCGCTTTGAACAAATCCGCAAATTTTCCGATAAGCAATTGCGAAAGTGCCCCGAATGCGGAGGCGTCATCGAACAAGTGATCTCGGCTCCAGCCGTGCAGTTCAAAGGCTCGGGCTGGTACGTGACCGACTACGCGAAGAAGGGCGCGGCTTCGGCGGGGTCGTCCGCTTCTTCTTCCGAAGGGGACAGCGGCACAAAAGAAGCCAAAGACACGAAAGACGCGAAGGACACAAAGGATACGAAGAAAGACGACAAGCCCAAGTCTGACTCTTCGCAAAAAAAGCACAAGAAAGACTAACCCCTTCTCGTCCGGATTTTAATTGCGGCGTTAGACCGTCGGGGCTCCGCCAGTCCGTTCTGGCATGCCGACAACAACGGTTCGTCGGCGTGGCATTTCATCGTCAGGCATTTCCTCCAGGAATTGCAGATTGAGGCCCAATCGCGTGCATTCCCGACAGGCCGCGTCGTTGAGAAAGTACACGATGTCTCCTCCAAACCGATCCTTGAACCGGCGGCGTTCATCGAGGTCGAACGGGCTTACCGAATACACTTTGATATCCGGACGTTCGCGCAGGATCGCGCTCAGGCCGCGTTGGAATCCGAGCGCCCCTTGCCGCACTTGGGCCATGGTGAAAGAAACAACGCGATAAGGCATACCTGGAAACCGGCGGGGACGGGCGAGGGCGCCCGTCGCTCCACCAAGAGGTCAAGGATAACAGCCTTTGCCAGTTGGTGAACGGCGAACGACCCTCGACTAACGTTCGACTTAGCATAAACAGGTCGCGTAGGGGCGGACGCTCTCGTCCGCCCAATCGCGCGAAGCGCGACGGTTTATTCCGGATTGATCCCCGCCGCCGCCATCATTCTCCCCGTAACGCCCTTCTCGGCCCGGAAGCTGAACAGCAACTCCGTGTGGCACGCCGTACACGGTGCATTCGCCTCAATATTGTTTGCCAGCACGCCCGCGCCCAGCAGTTGCCGCCGGTTCGCCTCTACCAGATCAAGAAAGAGTTTCACCGGCAATTCGCTGTGTCCCGGCGCACGCGCCGTCAGGAAGAGCATCGGATATTTCTCCCGCACCGGATCGGATTCCTTGACCTCGCGGAACAAGCTCCTGGCGTATGCAAACTGTCCTTCAAACCTGGTGCGCACTTCTTCGCCCACTTCGTAGCAGCACCCCTGCACGCCCGGACCGATCGCCGCCACCAGGTTCCGTGGATCGCTCCCAAAGTATTTCCGCATCTCTCCGACACCCTTCTCGACGATGCGCTTGACCGTGCCGCGCCACCCCGCGTGAAAAACGCCGACAGCCCGCCGCTTGCGATCCACTAGAATGACGGGAAGGCAATCGGCAGTCTGCACCGCTACGAGCAGCCCCGGCGTATCCGTGACAAGCCCGTCTCCAGTCAGGGGCTGTTGCGGAGTGCGGTCAACTCGATGGATCAAATCAGAATGAATTTGCCGCAGCGAAATCAATGGCCAGCTGCGGCGTCCATTGGCAACGCCCAGTTCCTTAAGGAAAAGGTCGCGGTTGCGCTCGACGGCCGCGCGTGAGTCCTGCTTCGTGAACCCCAGATTCAGCGCATTTCCGCCGTAGCCGCGGGACACTCCGCCATGCCGCGTCGAGAAGGCATGCACCAGCCAGGGAAGCCCGGCCAGCTTCTTGGAATGCAAAAGTTGTAGTTTGTTCCTTGCGGGGTTCTTGATCGCCACAGATCGATAATACCCTGAGGATCAGGGGATGGCTCATTGAATCATTTGATCATTGAGTCATTGAATCATTGAAAACCCGGACCGATTCTCAGCGATTGAATGACTCAATGCCTCAATGACTCAATGACCCGATGACCTACTTCTTTCTCACCATTTCCGCGTCGATCTGGATCTTGACGGTGTCTCCAACCACCGCTTCACCGGTCTTGACAAGGTTGTTGTAAAGCAGATTGAAATCTTTGCGGTTGATCGTCGTGGTGGCGGAAATTCCGCGCCGCAAATTGCCCCACGGATCAGCCAATTCAGGCGTGGGTCCATCAACATCGAGCGTGACGTCGCGCGTGGTTCCGTGGATGGTCAGATCGCCAATCACCTGGAGCCTCCCGCCGCTGCTTACGATCTTTTTGGACTTGAATTCAATGGTCGGATACTTTTCAATCTCAAAGAAATGAGGGCTTTTAAGGTCCTTGTCCCGGGCCTCGACCCGCGTATCGACCGAGTTGACGTCGATGGTGGCGGACACCTCGGACTGCGTAATGTCTCTATCGTTGAGAACGACGGTTCCCGTCACCTTCGTAAAACTCCCGGTGACATTCGAGATTCCCAGATGACGCACGGTGAACTGCGCGGTCGAGTGCGCGGGGTCAATGTTCCAGGTTGAGGTCTGCGCGAGCGCCGATAGACTAGCGACGAGGGCGATGGTGGAAAGCACAGCAATTCGTCGGGCTCTTTTTAGCATGACGATTCAGATGTAGCCTGATTCGGCAAGGATGCAAGGAAATCGGGTGATCGGGCCATCTAAAGATGACCCGACCCGATCGTGCCTGGCGTCGCAAAGTTATTCCTTTCCGCTGGCGGTGCTGCTGGCTGCTTGTTCGGCTACGTGCTCCTGCTCGACTGGACTGATCTTCACTGTGGCCAGGATCTTCTCCAGCTTGGCGAAGACTTCGTCGCGGTTGACCGGCTCAACGCCGTCTTTGACGCCGTATCCGGCGGTGCCCACGCTGAGGACGTATTCGTAGCAGGCCCCATTTTGGTAGCTGTGGTAGTACTGCGTTTCAGTTTGCGTCATGGCACTGGCGGAAAAGTTGGACGTCGTCTCCATGTCGGTGGATCCGATCTTCACTTTTTCGGCGGCCACGGGCCCGCCGTTGACATTGTGCGAATCAACGAAGGCGAAGTGCCCGCACTCCTGCTCGGAGACGTTCCGATTGACGTTCACGTTGAAGAAAGCGGACGCGAAGTCGGTGCCGGGATACGAACCGCTGGGCAGTTCGACGGTCGCGACTGCGACCCCGCCGGGTTGAACAAAGTTCATCGGCGCATCACTCATGCCGGAGAGCTGGGGCTCTTTGCCGCCCGAGGCCAGCGCGAACTTCCGCGGATAGAGGAACGAAACCCCGGAGTTAGCGTCGCTATAAGTGACGTTCGCGGGACGCTTCTTTGTCTTTGGCGTCTTCTTTGTGGATGCGGGTGAGGCTGCGGCGGTTGGGGTGGTTACAGGTGTTGTCGC
>WNFF01008895.1_pt1 | contig 10596 bp, 10 predicted proteins | sample 5400441 | NCBI WGS metagenome assembly WNFF01 (sample SAMN13153345, study PRJNA577476) | soil metagenome | isolation source: 120 cm saprolite under Douglas fir tree site 2 hole 3 replicate 1 | place: USA:California | collected 2015-04-18
GAGCACGAGTTTTTGCGCCAGCGATGCGCTGCTTTTCGTAAGCTCCGCTCGTTTGAGTTTTGCGAAATGCAGGGCCATTCTTTCGCGGAGCGGCATGAACGCGCGCCGCGAGAGGAATGCCAGAGTGCCCGATCGGCGAATGAGATTGAGTACCGGAGAATGTGGCGCGTCCGTGGCTTCAACGTTCTCAAACTTAAATTTCTCCGCCCACGCAATCACTGGACGCCACACAAGCTGGTCGGTCAGGACGATCACGGCAAGCATGGTACCGAGGCCCCAGAGAATCGCACGCGTGTCGCCGGCGCTCGACGCTGTTTGCAGGTACGAGCCGAGTCCGGGAAGGCGGAAGTCGCGATTGCCCAGCTCAAACATTTCGCTGGCCATCAGGAAAAACCAGCCGCCGGCCACGGACATCATGGAGTTCCACACCAGGCCGATCACCGCGTATGGCAGCTCCATCTGGGTGAAGCGCTGCCACCAGCTAAAGCGGTAGAGTGTCGCGGCCTCGCGCATCTCGCGAGGAATGCTTTTGAGGGAGGTATAGAAACTGAACGCCATGTTCCAAACCTGGCCGGTGAAGATCAACAGGATCGCGCCCATCTCGAGACCGAGTTGGCGATGCGGGAAGAGAGACACCATGGCGAGCATCACACCGGGAAGAAAACTGAGCACAGGGATGGATTGCAGAACGTCGAGCAGCGGGACCATGAAGCGTTCGGCGCGCCGGTTGTAGGCCGCAATGTATCCGTAAACGAGCGTGAAGGCGAGGCTCAGGAAATAGGCAATGCCGATCCTTAACACAGAAAAGAGCGTGTACATCGGCAATGCTGAGGGATGAAGATTAATTTCAACCTGCGGAGTAAGCGGCCCGTGCCAATAGCGCGCCAGTACGATCACGCTGTAAAACAGCGCGAGGCCCAGTGCGAAGACTGGGAGTTCCGTCAGCAACGCGTGTTCCGGACCGGTGACCACTGCCCAGGCCAGGCTGAGCGGCCGAAAAGCTTTCTGTGCTGTGTGACTCACGGGGCTTCGCCCAACGGCGCGGTCTGCGGTGTAGCCTGGTGCTCCGCCAGATACAGTTTCTCCGTCTCGGAGTCATAGCTGAACATTTCGCAGTAGCGGCCCCAGTGCAGAGCGGTTTCAAGCTGATGTTCGACTTCGATGTCGGGATAGTGCTCGTCCAGGACGTCGCGAAACAGTTCAATGGTGATGCTATGGTCGGACTTCTGGCGCAGGATGCAGTCGATCTGCTGGAAAAGAAGAATGCGCGCGAGCGACGCTTCGCGGAAGAGCGTTTTGCGGGTTGCGATATCGGCTTCGGCGAAGGCCTTGCCTTGCGGCGTCATTTTAACGTCGCCCTGGTCCAGTTTGGCGAAGCCCAGCAGCACGGCGGCGTCGATGATCGGGAGCAGGTCATCCGCGTCCATGAGCAGCCGCTCGGCGAGGTGATACAAATCTTCCTCTCCGGAGGTGTCGAGCAGCACTTCGAGCAACCCAGCGATTCCGCCCGGACGCGCGTGCGGAAGCAGTTGATACGCAGCCTTGCGCGAGATATCTTTCGGCGCGCTGGACGTAAAGTCATGGTCTGGCCGGGTCATGACTTTGTAGATAAAGTCGACGTACAACAAAAACTGCGGAGATTTACGGTCTCTGGGCTGAGGCAAAGCGATATGGAAGTCAGAACGAATGCGCGCGGGATTGCGACCAAGCACAATTACGCGGTCCGCCAGCAGCACCGCTTCCTCGATATTGTGCGTGACGATGAAGATGGCTTTGGTATTGATCTTTTTTGTCTGCCACAGTTCCAGCAACTCACCGCGCAGGTTCTCCGCGGTGAGCACGTCAAGCGCGGAGAAAGGCTCGTCCATGAACAGGACTTCCGGCTGGACAACCAGGGCGCGCGCAAATCCAACCCGCTGTCTCATGCCGCCGGAGAGTTCTTTGGGATACGCAGTTTCAAAGCCTTTGAGTCCGACTGTGTTGATGGCGCGCAACGCGGAACTGTGACGGTCTGGGGCATTGATTCCCTGGGCGAGCAGCGGCGCTTCAACGTTTTCGATGACTGTGAGCCAGGGAAAGAGAGCAAAGCTCTGAAACACAATCGCCACATTCGGATTGATCTCAGCCAGCGGACGCCCGTGCCAGCGAACATCACCAGCCGAAGGCTGTGCCAGGCCCGAGAGGATCCTGAGCAGCGTCGATTTTCCGCATCCGGAGGCGCCCAGCAACGCCACGATGGTCCCGGGATAGACGTCGAGGTCCAAAGGCGCAATGACCTGGACACATTGCCCGTCAGGCTGAACGAATGTCTTCTCCACTCCGCGCGCCTCGATGATCGGCTCTTCCGCGATCGGTTCCGGAGCAACCACATCAGCCGTGGCGGTTCTCGGCGCGGTCGATTCAGGTTGAGGCTCTTCTTTTGTGGGCTGCTGAATTTTCGCCGGCTCACCGTCTTTGGAGACTTCGAGTTCCCCAAGTTCCTCAGTCAACCGCAACCACGCTTCTTCGGGCAGTTCGTCGAAGAAACGCATGCGCTCATCCGCCGGCATCTGGTCCAGAACCTGGCGCATCTCGTTTGCCGGACGGCTGTGGAGCAGAATGTACTGATGGAAATAGGGAAAGTGTCCCAGCACGCCCGCCGCAAGGCCAGCCGGCAACAGGCGGAATACCGTTTGCTGCTGTTCGTCGGTGAGGTCTTCCATCCAATTGGCGACCGCGGACGCAGGGACGCTCTTGAGTCTGGCAACCAGCTCGGGCCAGCGCTGGCTTGCGAGCAGGTTCCGGAATTGTTGCGTGTCAAAGAGACTCATTGGAGTTTTTCGAAAGGACTCGGGTTAAGTGCGTTGATTAAGTGCCAGCAGCTTTTCGCGCGCGATTTGAAGCTTAATACGAAGGCGGCCTGCGATCGTTGCGTTTATCGTACGGAGGCAAGGTGGCCGTTCCTTCTCGCATTTTCTCTTTTACTTTCTTGGCCAGTTTTTCCACTTCATCGGCTTTTTTCACGACGTCCAGTGAGAGCATGTGCTCGTTCGACTTGTCCACGGCGTCTTTTAATTCTGTGGCCAATTGGAAGAGCTTGAGCGTGTCCGTGCGTATCTCTTCCTGGCGCTTTTTGTTGGCTTCTTTGACGCGGCGGTCTTCCATGTCACGCTCCTGGCTGGAGCGACCGGAAACATCTCCGGGTAGCGGGGGCCGATTGATCTGTGCCGGCAATAATTTCAGGCCGGCAATGACCGATAGAACGGCAATGAACATCGTCGCTTTTCTAAGCACGTGCACCTCTTTTACGGAAGACGCTGCTTCGATTATAAACACGGGGCGCTCAGCTATAATCCGGAATCTGAACGAGTCTATGCAACCACAATGGGCAGATTTATTGCGCGATTGGCATGACGACCTGGTCTGGTGGGCGCGTCACGGCGGCCCACGGCTGATCGTGATCCTGGTGGTCACCTTCGTCTTCATACGCATGCTCGGGCTGTTGACCAGGCAGGTCATCGAGCTGAGCCAGAAACGATCGCTTCGTGGCGCTCCTCGCACCCAGCAGATCAAGACGCTGGCCGGCGTGATTCACAGCGCGGGAGTCTTTGCCATTCTTTTTGTGGCGATCATGCAGACGCTGGAGCTTTTCAGTATTGATATCAAGCCGCTGCTGGCCAGCGCCGGTATTGTCGGGGTGGCGATTGGTTTCGGGGCACAGACCCTGGTCAAAGACGTGATCAACGGCTTCTTCATTCTGGCGGAAAACCAGTTTGAGGTCGGAGACACGATTCGTACCGGCACAGTCAGCGGAACGGTGGAAGAGATCACCATGCGTCGCACTACGCTGCGGGACTCTGATGGCACACTCCATATTGTTCCCAACGGCGCCATCCAAATCGTCAGCAATATGACGCGAGACTGGTCGCAGGTGACTTTGCACGTTACCGCGGACTACAGCGAAAACAGCGATCGCGTAGTCCAGATCATCAAGGACGTTGCCAGTGAGTTCTACAACGATCCCGCGTTCCATGACGACATGGTGGCGGAACCCGATGTCCCCGGGATTGAGCGGGTCACCGGACAGGAAGTGGACTACTTAATGACGGTGAAAGTCCGGCCCGGCCAGCAATATGCAGTTGCGCGCGAGCTGCGTCGTAGAATTAAGACTGCATTCGAGAAGAACAACATCAGGGCCGCAGCGCCAACCCAGGTCTACATTGGGCAGTTGCCGGGCCCGGCAAAATAAGCTCCAGGAGAAAACCATGGATTTAGGACTCAAAGGCCGCGGAGTCATTGTGGCTGCTTCCAGCCAGGGGATTGGCCGGGCGACCGCCGAAGCTTTCGCTCGCGAAGGCGCGCAGGTCGCCATGTGCGCGCGCACCGACAAGACTTTGCAAGAAGCCGCGGAGCAAATCCGCAAGGATACCGGCGCCGAAGTCTACGCCGAAGCGCTGGACGTAACCGACGCATCCGCCGTCCAGCGCTTTGTGGAACAAGTGGCGAAACGCTTTGGCCGGATTGACGTTTGTGTAACCAACGCCGGCGGTCCGCCGGCCAAAAACTTCCTTTCCGTCACGCCGGACGAATGGCGCAAATCCGTTGATATGAACTTTATGAGCGTGGTCCATCTTTCCAAGGCGGTGATTCCCTACATGCAACGCCACCGCTGGGGACGGATCATCACCATCACTTCCGTCTCGGTCAAACAGCCAGTCAGTAACCTGGTGATGTCGAATTCAGTGCGAGCCGCGGTTGTGGGTCTGGTGAAGAGCCTCTCCAACGAGTTCGGCAAAGACGGAATTCTGGTCAACAACGTTGGCCCGGGCTACACCGCAACCGAGCGTCTGCAAGAGCTGGCAGGAACCCAGGCGCTGGCAGCCGGCGTTCCGGAAGAGCAAATCTATGAACATTGGGCCGCGGACACTCCGGTAAAGCGCCTGGGCCAACCCAAGGAGATCGCTGACCTGATCGTCTGGCTCGCCTCCGAGCGCGCCTCGTACATAACGGGACAGACCGTTCTCGCCGATGGCGGCCACTATCGCGGCCTGTAATTGGCTTGCGGCCGTTAGTTGGCTTGCATCCAGGCAACCCATAAACGGCATCTAATTTGCCGCTATGGTCTTCGTCGTTGCTGGGCTGGTCGTACTCGCTGGCGGTTGTGCGGCATGGTACTGGCTTGCCGTGCGCCAGCATCGGGAGAAATCGACTCAGGTCCTTCGCTGGATTGATTCCGCGCTCCTCGGACGCGGCCGCGGGATTGGGATTGTCTGGACCACGACCTCTGGTTTTAAGGTCCCGTTGCTTTTGAGTTCGGGGATCTTCCGCCGCGCCAGTATGTTGGTGGAGTTAACGCCGCGGGAGCTTCCGCTGCGCTGGCTGCGTCGCCACCTCGGGAAGGAGCCCGAGTTGATTACTTTTCAGGCCGACCTTGATCTGCCGCCCGCGTTCTCCCTTGATGTCCGCACCTTTCGCTGGTTTGGACGCACCACCAAGGAAACTTCGCCCGAGGGCGTAAGTTGGGGCGTGGAGCCGGTTACGCCGTTCATCATCAGCACGCGTCCGGATTGGCAAAAGGAAATTTCCTCCACCATGACCTCGCTCGCAAGGAGCGCCAGCCGTGAGTTTTTGGAGATACGTTTCCAGCGCACTTCCCCGCATTTCTCCGTAAGTCTGCCGCTCGATTCCATTGCGCCCGAGTCTCCGACGCGGAGCTGCCTGTTTGACGCCATGCGAGAGCTGGCCGGAAGTTCATCGGCCTCACTCTCCTGATCTGGCTCTAATCTCCAAATTACACAAGTATTACAAACGCTTTGGTTCCAGGCTGGTAGGTTAGATGTCTAATCAATTACAGACATTTCAGGAGCCAAATTCGTGAGCCTATCTCATCACGACCGCACTTTTACCGAGCCCATCAACTGGGTCACAACTTTCTTCATGGTCGCATTTCATATCGGCGCCGTAGCCGCTCTGTTCATGTTCAGCTGGCAGGCGCTTGCGGTGGCCGTGCTGCTCTGGTGGATTTCCGGCAGCCTGGGCATCGGCATGGGCTATCACCGGCTGCTGACCCATCGCGGATACAAGACCTACAAATGGGTCGAGTATCTGCTGACGATCTTCGCCACACTGACTCTGGAAGGCGGACCGTTTTTCTGGGTCGCGGTACATCGCGTGCATCACCAGAACACCGACGTGGAAGGCGATCCGCACTCTCCACGCGATGGCGGCCTGTGGGCGCACATGGGCTGGATCATGACCGGTCGCGTCATGCACAACCAGGCTCCTGAATTGCTGCCGTACATTCCCGATCTTCGCAAAGACAAATTCCACACCTGGATCAGCCGCTGGCACTGGGTTCCAATCGTAACTCTGGGCCTGATCCTTCTCGCCGTTGGCGGATGGAAGTTCCTGATGTGGGGCATTTTCCTGCGCACCGTGGTTGGTCTACACGCGACGTGGCTGGTCAACTCCGCTACGCATATGTGGGGATCACGGCGGTTTCTCACCCGCGACGATTCCAAGAACAGCTTCTGGGTCGCCATACTTACCTTCGGCGAAGGCTGGCACAACAATCATCACGCGCATCCTCAATCCGCGCGTCATGGCCTTGCCTGGTATGAAGTGGACATGAACTGGTACGGCATCTCCGCGCTGCGTATGCTGGGTCTTGCGTGGGACATCAAGATCCAGAAACTCAAACAGGCCGCAAACGAAACTCCGGCACAAGCGGCCAAGCCAGTGCCGGTTTTGGAACCATCCGCAGCTTCCGGCGACGACTAATGCCGTCGTTCGAATTGAACTTCAGGGCGGTCCGCAAGGGCCGCCCTTCTACTTTCCAATCAGCGTAAATCTGCGGCAAGTTACAATCTCAGCAGCCATGCGCATCACCAGTCGCGCCAAGACTATCGCCTTCTTCGTCACGCTGGGCGCGTGTCTGGTTGGACTGGCGATTGCCGTCAGCGTGAGCTGGATCGTCATCAGCTGGCGCCAGATCGTTCCGCTGGTGTTGGGTGTCATTTTCCTCGGATGCATCATCGCCGGCATGGTTCTAAACACCATTTTTCTGGTGCGGGAAGTCCGCCGCAACGAACAGCAGGACAGCTTTCTGAACGCCGTGACGCATGAACTCAAGACGCCGATCACTTCGATCCGGCTGTATCTGGAAACGCTGGAAAAACGCCGCGTTGAGGACCAGCAGCGCCATGTGTTTTACCGCCTGATGCTCGAAGATACCGACCGTCTTCTGGGCACGGTGGAGCAGGTGCTGAAGGCGGGCGAAGTACGCCACCGCGACGCGCGCGACAACTGGCAGGACATTAATTTCACCGAATTAGTGCGCGAGTCGGTCGAACTGGTGCGCTTGCGCCATAACCTTGCACAGCAGGCTGTCCGTTTCGGCAGCGAGCCGCCGGGCCAGATCACGGTCCTGGGAAATGCCGAAGAGCTGCGCACCGTCGTGGCCAATCTGCTGGAGAACGCCGTCAAATATTCCGGGCCGGAACGCGAAGTCGTGGTTGATATCGTCACGCCGGACATCGATAACATGCAGCTCCGCGTTCGCGACAACGGTATTGGCTTTCCGCGTGGAGAGTCCAAGCGGATCTTCAAGCGTTTTTATCGGGTGTATAGCCGCGCGACAGACCGCGTCAAAGGCACCGGGCTGGGCCTGTTCATTGTGCGCGAGATCGTCAAGCGCCATGGCGGCGACGTGGCCGCCGAAAGCGAAGGCGAGGGCCACGGAAGCACCTTCACCATCCGCCTGCCACGGGTGTACCGCGTATGAGCCGCCTGCTGATCGTCGAGGATGAAGCCCACATTGCCGGAGGCTTGCGCTTCAATCTGGAAGCCGAGGGCTATTCCGTGGAGCTAATGGAAAACGGCGAAGATGCACTCGTTCATCTGCTTCAGGAGAACGAAAAGTTCGACGCTGTGGTGCTCGACGTGATGCTTCCCGGAAAAGACGGCTTCACCGTGGCCCGCGAACTGCGCGCCGCGGAAAACTATGTTCCCATCCTGATGCTCACGGCCCGTGGACGCCCGGAAGACGTGCTGCTGGGCTTCGAAGCGGGCGCTGACGACTATCTGCAAAAGCCGTTCAATCTCGACATATTGATCGCCAGAATCGGCAGCCTGCTCCGGCGCAAAGCCTGGACGCAGACCGCGCCGCCGGCTAGCTCCAGCGATATTTTCCAGTTCAACGGCAAGACCGTAGACTTCCAGCGCCTGCAACTACGCAGCGGTGAGGCAGTATTTCAACTAACGCTCATGGAGTCGGAGCTGACAGCGGGCGTCCGGTCTCACGCAAAGAGATTCTCGAACAAGTCTGGGGCTTGCACGAAGACACAGACACCCGCGCCATTGACCGCTTCATCGTGCGTCTGCGCCGCTACATTGAAAAAGAGCCGGCAAACCCGCGCCACTTGTTGACCGTCCGCGGGCTGGGGTATGAGTTTGTGGCTGAGCCAAAATAGGGTCCGAGTTTGATCAGCGTCGAAGGGAGCCGCTAGGCCGACGCCCGTGCGCCTGACGCGGGCAACAGTTTCGTTCGCAAGCTGCCATTGAGAGGCTCGGAATAGAACCGCGCAACCAGGTATCCTGCCGCTCCGGCCAGAGCGGTCGTGGCGAGAAACCAAAGCGGGGCTGAGTTGATCGGCTGATGGAAATAGAAAAACGCTCCCACCATGGGCCATACTACGAGCATATGTGTGAGATAGACTTCGTAGCTGTTGCGGCCAAACCAGCGCAAGAAAGCTGAGAGGCGCGAATTTAACTTCGGCCAGAAACCGGGAGCCGTGTTGCTTTCGAACTGCTGCTGCAATCCGAGAGCGATGATCAGCAAGGCCGTCCCTGTTCCCAGGATCGTCACATCCAGACCAAGCTTGTAAAATCCGAGATGCGCCGCTGTACCTCGAAACACCACGATCAAGAGACACACGGCGACTCCCGTCAGTTTGAGGGCCCGGAGCACTAGCTTTCTCTTATCGCCCAACCTGATTTTGCCAGCGACGATCGCTGCCAAGCAGCCTAGCGCGATTCCGTCCATGCTCTGAAGATATCCGTATTCGGACCAAAGCTCATTGTGAGTCAGCATTCTGGCGAAAGGTCCAACCACCACAAAAACGCCGAGCAGCGCAATCAGCGCGGCTTCTTTTCTGGTCCATTTGCAGAGTAGAGGAAAGAAAACGTAAAACAATTCCTCCACGGAGAGCGACCAGAGCACGTCCCAGGCGCCGGGCAAGTAACCGGTCCGGGCCTCAAGCCAGTTGATATGGAAGGTGAGCGCGGCAAACAAGGCGCGCCAAAGCGACGTATGCTGCATATTAACGGTGAAACGCGGCACTCCCATGCGGTCTGCAATCGCGAGAATCACCAGCAGTCCCACAAGACAGGGCACGATTCGCGCAAACCGCATGGTGTAAAACTGTCTGGGGCCAATGAGGTTGAGATTTCCCCAACGCTTCAGCGTCCACGAGGTGATCAAAAATCCGGAAATCACGAAGAATACTCTGACTCCGTAGTATCCATTCCAGAAGAGGACGCGGTTGGCCGCCGGGCCAATCATTTGTCCGAAGGCGCTCTGGTTGAAGTGAATTCGAAGATTGAAGTGATGGATTACCACCGCGATGATGCACAGCCCGCGCAGGACATCAATACCGGGAACGCGATTCTCTGGCTTGTATGTGGCCGATGAGAGCGGATACACAATTCCAGTTTACCTACATCAGCTTTTAGTCGGACGCTTTCTCTAACTGCTTACACAGATAAATAATCTGCCCTCTGTGGTGTGAGAGGTGCGCGGCGCAGTTTACGAAAGCGTATAACCTGGTGCCGGCTTGCTCCATGCCTTTGGCGGTGTAGGCCGCCGACCAGTTGTCTGCCTGCTGCTGGGAGAGCGATGCGCGCACCATGGCAATTGCCTGTTGAAAGTCTTTGAGCACGACTTGCTTCGGCTTGCGGCTGGGATCGTTGAACTCCAGCGGCCGATTGCGGACATAACCCGTGTGCGCAATCTCAGTTCCTATGTAGTAGCTCAGGTTTCCAGTGAGATGCAGCAGCAGATGGCCAATGCTGTTGCCGTAAGAATAAGGACGCGTCCATAACTGATCGTCGGACAACGGCTCGACCAGTTCGGTAATCTTATCGGCGATTTCCTGGTAGTAACGGCTGAGTTCGTTGGCGATGGTGGCAGATAGCTGGGACATGGAGAGCCATTCTAAATGAAGACAACTCCAGCCCGCGATTCTCAGCTCTTCAGGCCTGCCCTCTCTTCCAGCAACTGGATGGTCGCGGCGTAATCGAGATTCTCCATTCCACGACGAGTGGCCTCTTCGTATATCTCGTCAATCTCGGTCAAGCCAGGAAGGTCCACTCCGTTTTCTTTGGCGGCTTCGAGCATGAGGTGTATGTCCTTATGCATAAGGCGCAGCGGGAAATTCGGCGTGTAGTCATGTTTGAGGATGAACGGCGCTTTGTACTCGGCCACGCCGGAGCGGATCATGGAAGCGCTGATCAGCTCAAACATTTTTTCCGGCGACACACCCAACTTCCTGGCCAGGGTCAGACTTTCGCACAGACCTTCATAGATGAACACGATGTTCATGTTCTGCGCCAGCTTGG
>WNFF01007828.1_pt1 | contig 10595 bp, 10 predicted proteins | sample 5400441 | NCBI WGS metagenome assembly WNFF01 (sample SAMN13153345, study PRJNA577476) | soil metagenome | isolation source: 120 cm saprolite under Douglas fir tree site 2 hole 3 replicate 1 | place: USA:California | collected 2015-04-18
TAAACAAATTGTTACAACTCGGAAACATGAGTGATGAGCTGGAAATGGTCCAAATGTCGGGGCAGAGAGGGCCGAAATCTGTTCCATTTTGGAACTGGTCGTATTCCGACAATCACGGTTAGGGCGAGTTCTGGAAGTCTGACGCCGCACAGGATACAACTTACGCTCACTGTTCATCGAAATGATATTCGGCAGAGTTTTGCTTCGCCCTTTTTGATCCGCGAAGAGCTCTGAGGAGCATGTTTGCAGCCGGGCAAGCTGGGGCGCAGCCTGCCTGCGGCAGGCAGGCATGTGACGCCCCTAGCAGAGAGTTTGAAGGCATTAGTGGCCGTAGCTGATGCGGTAGATTACGCCTATGCCGTCGTCGGCAACGAGTAGGGAGCCGTCCGGAGCGGTGGTGACGCCTACTGGCCGGCCGTAAACGAGAGCACTTTTGGGATCGGGCACGAGTCCGGTCATGAATGGAACTGGATCGGCAGAGGGCTGGCCGTCCTTGAAGGCAACGAAAGCTACCTGGTAGCCAGCGCGGCTGGCACGATTCCATGAGCCGTGCTCAGCGACAAAAGCGCCGCCAAAATAGCTGGCTGGAAATTGTTTGCCGCTGTAAAAAGCAAACTGCAAGGGAGCGACGTGCGCTCCGAGCAAAACGTCGGGGATCACCGCTTTGGGCACTAGATCGGGCATTTGCGGCTTGACGCGTGGATCGACGTTGCTTCCGATGTAGCTGTACGGCCATCCATAGAAGCCACCATCCTTGATGCTGGTGAGATAGTCCGGCGGAAGATCGTCGCCCAGTTCATCGCGTTCGTTGACCGTGACCCAAGGAGTTCCCGTGACAGGATTGATCGCCAGGCCGACAGGATTACGCAGACCAGTGGCAAATTGGCGCGGGTTCTGGCCGTCGAGATCGCAAATGGTGACGGCCGCGCGCATGGGAGGCTCGCCAGTACCAATGTTGCTCGCCGAGCCGACCGCGATTAGAACGTGCTTGCCGTCCGGCGTAATTGCGACGTTGCGGGTGTCGTGCCCGCCGCCGGGCAAATCAAGCAATTTCTCGGCCTCGCCTGTCCGCTGCGAAGTCTTCGGGTCATACTTGAAGCGAACCAGGCTGGACATGTTGCCGATGTAAACGTAATCGTCGTGAAAGGCAATTCCGAACGGCCTGACCAGACCGCTGGCGAAAACAATCCGCTCTTGCGCGCCGCCGGTATGCTTCGGGTCGCGCAGAATAACCACCTGGTTAGCGCCAGTTTCGGCGAGGAAGATGTCGCCGTTGGGAGCAACGGTCAGCAAACGCGGGCGTTTGAAGTCGGAAGCAAAAATGTTGATGTGAAAGCCCGATGGAACGGTGGGAAGAAAACCTTGGGGTGCTTGCGACTTATCGGGCCCATTGCCTGCAGACTTTGTGGCGAACGGCTGCGGCAGGTTGGGCTTTTGCCCGTGCGTTACCTGCGCCGCGCCTGGGAACGGAATAAACAGAACGAAGGAAATAGCAGCTAGCCATTTTGCATTTCTGCGGAGAAACATGATTCCTCGCTTAGGGTGTAGATGTAATGCTATCGCGAAACTATTCTGGCGGTAAACCATGCCAGATCGCTGCCACCTTGATGGTGAAGGTCAGTGCCTTTGATTTCAGTTATTTTGACGTATCGCGGCTGCCTTTGTATACCTTGCTGCGGCGACGGTTGGAAATTCGCGCGGGCAGTATTTAAGTTGAACGATTCCAACTAGATGAAGCGCGGAACCGCAATTTGCCATCGCCTGGCTGGCTCCTCGCGGAAACCTATCCACAGATTGGGCATCGAATGCAGCACGAGGGTAACTACGATGAAGTCTCCGTTTATTGGCCGGGCGATGAGTTGGCTGGTGTTGATTGGGCTCGTGGTTTGGTGGGGCGTGCGCGTTACTTCGGGACATCCTGCGGAACCGAAGGGATTGTTCCCGGCGCCGGCAATCGATGGGACGTTGGCGCCGCAACCGGCTTCCGAAAAAGCGCTGTTCGCGGGAGGCTGTTTTTGGGGGGTGCAAGGCGTTTTCCAACACCTGAAGGGCGTGAAAAGTGCGACTTCCGGATACGCGGGCGGAAGGGTCGAAAATCCATACTATGAGCTGGTTTCAAGTGGAAGCACCGGGCACGCAGAGTCGGTGCTAGTCAGCTATGACCCGTCGCAGATTACCTATGGGAAATTATTGATGATTTTCTTTTCCGTTGCGCACGATCCGACGCAGAGGGATCGACAAGGTCCAGATATCGGTACGCAATATCGTTCGGAGATTTTTTATGCGAATGCCGAGCAGAAGAAAATTGCGGAAGCCTATATCGCGCAGATTGACGCGGCAAAGCTTTATGACCATGCCATCGCAACGCAGGTTGTTCCGTTTTCCGCGTTTTATCAGGCGGAAGACTATCATCAGGACTATTTAAGGAGGCATCCGGACGACGCGTATATCCGGTTTAACGATATACCGAAGGTTGAGCGATTGAAGCGGATGTACCCCGAGATGTACCGGTAAGCGGCAAGTGCGCAGGCGCAAGTCGGCGAATATCAAGCTCTTGGAGACGGAGGAAGCGAGAGCGCTTCCAGGGCTCGTAGGACTGCGCAAGCACGGGCACGGCATGGTTGGGCGTCGAAAGCGTGTTAACCGCGCGGGCAACCGCGTGGCGAAATTCATCCACGCGTGGCGTACTGCTGTGTAGATTTTAGATGGCCACGGTTCAACAGCAATGTCGCGCAAAAGCGCCCGTACCTAAAAGGAGTTTTGCCAATGAAGAGGACTTCCCTGCTTGTAGCTGGTTTTCTGGTGGTGTGTGGTGCGATGCAGGTCGCGCCGGCTGCGGCAAAGCCCGCGCCTAAACCGGTAGTCGTAGAAATTAAAAATTCATCAGGACAGAGTGTGGGTACGGCGACTTTGACGGATGCCGCTCCGGGTGTACGAATCAAGCTGGATATTCGGTCGTTGCCACCCGGCGAACATTCCATTCACATTCATCAAGTGGCGAAATGCGAGCCGCCGGATTTCAAGTCGGCAGGCCCGCACTTTTCCGGTATGCCTGGCGGCCATGAGCACGGAGCAGGCGCGGCGGCGGGCGACATTCCGAATTTTTCGCTGGTGGTTGCCGCGGATGGAACCGCGCACGTTACTGTGGTTGCGCCGAACGTCACGTTGGGAACGGACGATCACTCGGTGTTCAGCAATGGCGGGACCGCGATTGTGATTCATGCGGTGAGCACCGAGACAACCAGTGGTGCGCCGCCACGAATCGCCTGCGGGGTTATCACCAAGGCTGAGTAGAATTTTCGTTCAGGGTAACCGCGCTAGTTATTCCGGGAATCTGGGCGCTCGGTTACAGGCTCGCCAGCGCTGCCCGGAAGCTCTGATTTCTTGCCGCCTGATGCTTCATTTTGCAGCAGGGCCTCCAGGTCGTCGTAGGCATAGATGGTTGGCGCATGATTCTGCATTAAGCCTCCGGTGTCGGCGGTTGGCCCGTAGTTGCTGTGCAGACTTCTACCGAGCATCCTGAGCATGGCCATCTGCTGGCCGCGGTGATGCGAGGTGTGAGTCAAGCGCCGGGTCATAATCCAGGCGCGAGACTTCACCACGTCGAAAAACTTGGCATCCTCTTCCCACCACGGCGTTTTCTTTCGCTGCAATTCCGTAAGCCGTTTTCCGCTGTCCTGCGCATATTGTTTGATGAATTCGATCCGCGATTCCACCAGCGGCAGCGGCGGGGCGGCGACGTCAATAGCAAGCATGGTGCGAAACCAAAGGTCTTCGCTGACGCATTGGTGAATCATCTGTTCGCGCACGCTGCGTCCGCGGGAATCATCGGGACGCGGACGGAACGGAAGATCATCGTCGCGAAATTCGCCCCACACGCTGAGGACTTTTATACGTTCGGTGGCGTAGGTCTCCACTAGAAAATCGTAGGACATTGCCGTCTCCTAAGTACCGGCTGCGCGGGCAGTTTGCCGCGCCGGTTGAACCGGTTTGTGGTAGGCTTCCCCCGTTTGCGCCTCGCCGCAGGTTCGGGTGTACATAAGATCATTCGTAATCGTACATCGTTCGGAGGAAAACCATGAATCCCAAGCGCGTGGGTGTTATCGCCGTGTTGTTGGTCACCGCCGTTGGACTGGCGGCGTGCCAAACCCCATACCACGATCAGAATGAGCGTTATGTTTTTGTGGCTTCAAACGTGAACCTGCCGTACTGGCAGGAGGCGCAGGCGGGCCTGATGGACGCGGCGCAGCAGATGGGCGTGAAGGCGGAGTTAACCGGCCCAGAGAAGTTTGATCCGCAGGAGCAGCTTCGCGATTTTCAAAAAGTGCTAGATAGCAAGCCCGCGGGAATCCTGGTTTCGGTGACGCGCCCGGAACTGCTTACGGACGCAATTAACAACGCTGTCGCCCAAGGCATTCCGGTAATTGCGGTGGATTCCGACGCGCCGAATTCGAAGCGGGTGATGTTCGTGGGTACGGACAATTACCGCGCGGGCAGCGAAAGCGGCAAACGGATGGCAGATATTCTGAAGGGCCAGGGACAGGTGGTAATCATCACGGTCCCTGGACAGTTCAATATGGACGAGCGGCTGCGCGGCGTGAGCGACACACTGAAAAAATATCCGGCGATCAAGATCGTACAGACGATTGATGATAAAGGCGACCCGAGAATCGCGAACGACATGGTGTCAGCGCTGCTGAAGGGCAAAGCAAAAATTGATGGCATGATCTGCCTGGAAGCATCAGGGGGCTCCGGTGCAGCGGAGGCGCTGCATCGTCTGGACGCCAAGGTACCAATCGTCGGGTTTGACAAAGATCCGGAAACGCTCGATTGGATCGATCGCGACGGCATCACGGCGACGGTCACGCAAAAGCCGTACGTGATGGCGTACTACGCAATTAAGTTTGCTGATGATCTGCACCACAACGCGGTTCACGAGTTTAAGGACTGGCGGACGGCGCCCACGGCACCGATACCGACGTTTGTGGACACGGGAACCGCTATCCTCGACAAGAGCAACGTGAAAACGTTCCGCGACACCATGGCAGCTCACCCGAAGCCGCTATAAGAAAAACCAATACGAAGAAGGCCGCTCCATCCGGAGGGTGGGGCAAGCTGTTGGCCTGGCCCAGGGCCTGGCGGGGAATGAACGTACTGTTTCGCTAGACATAGAGCGGCTGCGCATCGATTTGAAAGGGAAGAGAGGGAGAAGCTTCACGGTAAAGCTGCTCCCTCTTCGTTCGGGGTTCGTCGGAGGAAACTACTTGTGCGGCAGTGCGAAGGAAAGGTGGCTTCGAACCGCTCGCGTGGAATTCACTATGCGTTGCCTGAATACCGGACGCCATACCTTGAAAGCTTTAAGCCCTCTGGAAAGTTTGTGTAATTGGCGACTTCGTGGACTACCAGTGGCAGCAGCCTTGCTGCCTCGCTAAACGCAAAGCTGGCCTGCAAACGCTAGTTGACTTCAACGAGTTCCAAGGGTATGAAAGGCTTCTGCGCGCCCGGGATTACCGCCCAATCGCAGGGTGCAAAGAGAAAGCGTACGGAGGTTCCAATGACAGTGCAAGCGATCCCGCAAGGATTTCATAGCCTGACGCCCGGTCTGACATGCAAAGACGCCGCGAAGGCTATCGAGGTGTACAAGAAAGCGTTTGGGGCGACCGAACGAAGCCGGTTCGCCGGGCCGGACGGAAGAATCATGCATGCCGAACTGCAAATCGGCGATTCCATGATATTTCTGGCGGACGAGTTCCCCGGAATGTCTGCCGCGCCAACGCAGGGCGCGCCGCCATCGCAAGCGGTTTACATGTATGTGCCCAATGTTGACGCAACTTACGACCAGGCAGTGGCCGCCGGGTGCCAAGGGGCGATGCCGGTTTCAGACATGTTTTGGGGAGATCGATTCGGCAAAGTGATCGACCCGTTCGGACACCACTGGAATCTGGCTACGCATACCGAGGACGTGGCACCGGCGGAGATGGAACGACGAGGCAAAGAATGGATGGCCAAGATGGCCAGCATGTCGAAGTCCGCTGGGCAAAGCTAGGCCCGCGCAGGAAGTCTGGGTGGGAGCCGCTGAAACCCAGCGGCTCCCATATATCAACAAGTGTTCGTTCATGCGGTTTGCAGGGCACCTGTGGGCCATGTGCTAAGCTCTTGCTATCGGGCAAAGGTTGGCCGATAAACGGCATCGAACCTTCCTAAGCGGATTATGAGTATTCTCAGGTCCATTGCAATTCTGGCGTTCGCGGCCACGATTCTAGCTTTTGCCAGTTCGCCGCGCATGCCCGGCCAATCCCAAGGCGGCCAAACCCCTCCTAACAAGGCGAATAAGAACACAGTAGGCGCTGGCGCTTCGCAGCGCGGGAAAAAACTGGTTTTGAAGGACGGAACCTTTCAGCTTGCGCGCGAGTATCAGCGGAGCGGCGAACGAGTTCGCTATCTTAGTGCCGAACGTGGGGATTGGGAAGAACTCCCCGCGGCGCTGGTGGACTGGGACGCAACGGCAAAGGCCGAGGCAGCAGCGGTGAACGACGAAAACGCGTTCTTGAAGACCGTACATCACGAACAAGCAGAGCAGACAGCCGAGATGCCAAGGGATGTCGACGCCAGCCTGCCCGTGGCGCCAGGTATTTTTCTGCCGCCCGGCGAGGGAATGTTCGTGGTGGAGGGAAAATCGGTAACACCGCTGAACCAGGTGAGCGCGGACATTCGAAACGACCGAAAACAGCGTCTTAAACAGGTTCTGTCGCCGGTGCCGATTATTCCGAGCAAACGAAACATTGAGATTCCCGGCGCCAAGGCGTCCAGGCGAATTAATTCCGAGCGGCCGGAATTCTATCTGCGTGAACCGGCGCCCGATCCGGATGCGGTGTCCACGATCAGAAAGAGCAGCCGCCCCGGTGAGAACGGACCGGAGATCGAGTTGGTCCGACTGACCGTGAAAGGCGGCAAGCGGCAGATTGAATCGATCCGCAGCATGTTTGGACAGGATATTTCGGAAGATCGCAATTCCATCTCGATGCAAAGATGGGATGTGGCGAAGGATGTATATCGTTTCACTCTCAGCCAGGAGCTATCCGGGGGGGAATATGCGTTCGCGGAGATTCTGCCGGATGGCGTGAACCTGTACGTATGGGATTTCGGCGTGGATCGACAAAGCGCCGCGGGATCGTCAAGTAAACACTGATGCGGTGAAGGTTGTGTTTCGCGGCGGTTACGTCGGGCATGAAATAGCCAAGAAAAAGTTACTTGTGTGAATCATGCTTGGCCAGAACAAATGCTTCACGCATGATCTCCAATACGTCCAAAATCCGGAACGGCTTTTGCAAAAATGCTGCGCCGTCAGCTCCCGCCGTTGCCGACGACGGATCGATATACTCGCCGGTCATATAAATCACCAAAGGCCTGTGGGCACCCGCTGCGGCCAGGACATGTGCTGCCGCCGAGCGGCCATCACTAAATGGACCAGACGACTTGAGGCGAAGATCGCAAAGCAGCGCATCATATCTCTGTTTTGAGACCAAGCCTGCAGCTTCCTCGGCACTGGATGCGCAGGAGACCTTCAAGCCATGACCGCTCAGTCCCTCTTCGAGCAGCGATCGAATACTATCTTCATCGTCCAATACCAGAACCCTGATTCCTTTCAATAAAGTGGGTACAGGCCGCAGTGAATTACCGCTGCTGCTGTCCGCACCGCCCTTTTTGGCACTGAGCTTGGTCGAAGATTGTGGCGAAGGTTCCACCGACGCGGGCAGATAAACACTGAATGCTGAACCACCGCCGGGCAGGGATTCAGCTTGAATGGTGCCGCCATGTTCGCGCGAAATCGAAAGGCAGATGCTGAGGCCGAGACCGGTACCACCGCCGGGCCGCTTGGTGGTATAGAAAGGATCGAAGAGTTTTGGCATGGCTTCGGGCGAAATACCGACGCCATCGTCCTGCACGGTGACGACAACATTATCGCCTGCCAGAGTCAACCTGATCTGGATTCGTCCCGACTCGCGCACTTCGTGAATGGCTTGCTCGGCGTTAGAAATAAGATTGAGGAAGACCTGAATGAGCTGATTGGCATCGCCGACGATCGGCGGAAGATCAGTGCGTGGTGTGAAGTCCACTTCCACCTGATTGCGGCGCAGCGAATGCTCGTGCAACTGCAGAGTGCGTTCGATAATCGTGCTGAGGTCGATTCCCTTCTTCTGCGGCGAGGCCGGGCGGGAAAATTCCAAAAGATTTTGCACGATGCGAGCCGCGCGACGCGCCTGCCGGTGGGTCAGGTCGAGCTGGCGCTTCATGGACTCATCTAGTCCTTCACGCTCTCGGACCAGTTCGGTGACACCGAGTATGGCGGTCAGCGGATTATTTAATTCGTGAGCTACTCCGGCAAGCATCTGACCCATGGCCGCGAGTTTTTCCGCTTGAATCAGTTGTTCTTCCATTCGCTTCAAGTCCGTCACATCGCGACCCGAGAGCACTACGCCTTCGATTTTTTCGTTCTCATCAAACAACGGACTAAAATTGAAAAGAATTTTCCGCCATTCGCCCAGCTTGTGGCGTACGCGCATTTCCAGCGAAGCGAAACTTTGCTGCCCACCAATGATGTCCTTGTAAAGAGCCATCAATTTTGGCAAATCTTCCGGATGGGTGCGTGTGCCGAGCTTCATTTCGCTGATTTCGTCGCTGGCATAACCGAGAATTTCGTTGCAGCGCGGGCTGACGAAGGTGTAATTGGCCTGGGTGTCCAGAACCAGGATCAGGTCGGGAAAGCTCGACGCTCAATTTCGCGTCGTTCGGTAATGTCCATCAAAGCGCCTTGATAACGGATCACGTTGCCCATGGGGTCGCGAACCGCCGCGGCCGTATTCAAACAGGTGATGAACACGCCATCCTTGCGAAGCAAAGTGATTTCGCGCCCGGACAATACCGGCTGTTGATCCACTTCCTGGCGAATAATTTTTCGCAGCGAGCGGTCCGGAAAAATACCCGCAACCTTTTGCGCCAATTTTTCGCAGCGAGCGGTCCGGAAAAATACCCGCAACCTTTTGCGCCATTAGTTCGGACTTTGATTCGTAACCGAGAATCCTGACCAGTGCGGGATTAGCGTCGAGAATTTCGCCGTCCGGCGTGACGATGTAAATACCTTCCTGCAGCGTTTCGAACAGTTCCGTAAAACGCGCTTCGTTGCGCCGCGAGGCGGTGATATCGCGTGCCAGGATGGTCATGCCATGGACTTCGTCGTCCCGCATCATGGCGTGAATGACGCACTCGAAATAATGAACGGTGTGCCGCATTTTCAGGCGAATCTGGGCTACGCCATTCCAGTGTCGCTTTTCAATAAATCGCGGCATGGTGCGTTCGATCAGGTTCGGCCCGTCGCCTCCGGCGTCCTGCAAGAATTCGGATAGCTGGTGGCCAATGATGTCCTGGAACGTGCCGCCTACAAGGTCGGCAAAACTGCGATTGGCGGCGCGAATCTCTCCGTCGAGCGTCACGGCAACAAGCACGTCGTCGAAGGAATCAATCAGGTCGCGATAGCCCTGCTGCGAGCGTTCGATTACGGAAAAGAGCTTGTCGAGCTGTTGATCACTGGGCGCCGAAGTGTCACGCTGCTCGATGCCGCGAACCAGGCCGCGGAGTTCCGATATTTCCTGATTGCGTTTCCAGGCGTAGATCATGAAAACGGCTACGACGATTACTACACCCACCAATAGAACTTCGTAACGCTGCGCGAAAGAGCGAAGGGCGTCCCAAGAAGCCGCGACGAAAGCAACTGTCACGAGCGCCAGCAAGCCGTAGTTCAACCGCCACAATTTCCGCTGTCCCTGCTCGAATTGAACAAGGCGATCACCGACAGTGGTGCGTGGAGCGTCTTTGGCTCCGGTGCCAGCGGACTCTTTTCGAAACGGATTGAGCATCTGCCAGGTCGTCCTATACGGGATACAGAAAACCCGCGTTCTTCACACTATTCTCTAGCCTGTTGCGGCTCTCAGCAATGCGCGTAATGGCAGCAAGTTCGTGACGGATACCTGTCCACGAGAGCATTATCGCTTACGCCTCGCGAAACGCCCTTCGTTCGTAAAGGCAACGCAGACGTGCCGCTGGCCGGGCGTTGGAAAAGGCTGTAGACTCGTCGCCTCGCCCCGAGACTACTCCTGCGAGCGTACTCCCGTTCATGGCCACGCGAGAAGCGGTTAAGCCCCACCTTCCCTCGTCTGATTCCGGAGTGAATCCGTGGCTCATCGCGGTAGTGGTGTCTCTTGCCGCTTTCATGGAGGTGTTGGACACCAGCATCGCCAACGTGGCGTTGCCGCATATTGCCGGCGATCTGGGCGCAAGCAGCGACGAGAGCACCTGGGTACTAACTTCCTACCTGGTTTCGAACGCTATCATTCTTCCGGTCAGCGGATGGTTTGTTGGGATCTTTGGCCGCAAGCGATTTTTCATGCTGTGCATCATTATTTTTACATTGAGTTCCCTGCTCTGCGGCGTGGCTTGGAGCCTGGGATTCTTGCTCATCGCGCGCATCGTGCAGGGCGCGGGCGGCGGAGGGTTGCAGCCGATGGCGCAAGCCATCCTGGCCGACACGTTTCCGCCGG
>WNFF01009571.1_pt1 | contig 10593 bp, 8 predicted proteins | sample 5400441 | NCBI WGS metagenome assembly WNFF01 (sample SAMN13153345, study PRJNA577476) | soil metagenome | isolation source: 120 cm saprolite under Douglas fir tree site 2 hole 3 replicate 1 | place: USA:California | collected 2015-04-18
GAATCCGTGTTGCTTCCGCCCAGGAACGAAGAGTAAGTCAGAGCAGGGTCAATGACCAGAGGGCGCGCAGAATCGTAAGCACCAATTTGAAAGCCGAACTCGTCCCCATTTTTCACGACGTAACGGCCTTCGACGTGTTGCTTGGTAGAAGTGAGCCCTCCGGTTTCCTGATACACGACAGGCCTATGCAGAATTACAGAGCGGCCGCCGATCTTGAGAACAATATCGCCGTGCTCGTTAATGCGAATTTTCTTAGCGCCCCGAAACCGCAAGCGGATTTTGTGCGGGTCGGCACGCGGCGAAACCATCAGGTCATACTCAAGTTTTCCCTCGTTGCCGTAGTAGAGGACATCAACGCCAGGATAAAGCTCGCGATAGCGGACCCTGCTGTAGAGGGGAACTTGCGTGCGCCAGTTGGAGGACTGATCGCCAATGAAATAATTGCTCTTGCCCGGTAGTTCGTCGACGCCGAGGATTTGAGGATCAGGATTCGAGCCAACCCAAACCATGCGCACGCAGAGAGGTGGAGCTGCAGTTGTGCCAGCGCTGAAGCCAGCGGATTGCCTGTCGACCGCGGAAGACTTCCTCTGCTCGGTCGACCCGCGCAATGCAAGGACGGCTTCATTCGGGGTGAGGAACAAAGTGTGGTCATTCCCACGCGATAAAAATTTTACCCGGGCGTCCGCCTGCCCCTCGTTGGCTTCAAACCGTGAAGGGAGTTGCGCGAAGGCGGCAGATGCTTCGGGCTTCCGCGATGTAACGCTTTCGTTCGTGGATTCATCCGCGGCCAGTGCGCGCCCCGCACACATTGTCAGCAAGCCCAGACCGCAAATAAATATGCCCAGCCTTCTCATTTGCATTTTCCAAACGATCAAAGTGACCGTGTGATGGCCGATGACCCGAGGCAATAATGAAAAACCGCGCAGTGCGGGACGCCGTCCATTGGCCGCAGGGCGCCGACGGCACGCCAACTTAGAAGGAAGGCTGCTAACAGTGTTCCTGGAGTGAGTCTCATGGATGTTGAAGTGCCTGCGAGGCCGACTTGAGCACACACGTCTAGTTGCGGCGCTCGGAAAGAAGCAATCCCAGGGCCACTAGACTCCAGGATAAACCGCTTGTAATCAGATATTTAGAACGGTGGGCATCCCTGAGCGACGGAGATATGGGCAAGGCACACGAATGAAAGTGCAATAGTTTTCACAACTAGATGCCCGGACTCAAAGTCCCGCAGGGCTTTCCAGCGGTCATCCCGCGAGCTGCGGGCAAGGGCGCTATACAAACGGCTTAACCCCTCCCACGTTGCTTCACCAGCCCTGGGCATGTAGCATGGGCCAGCCAGCGCGCCATATTGTCGGAAAAATGATCTCGCCCAACCGTTTCTCGAAATCCTAAGATACATCTGGCCCGCCTATCTCTTGGCCTCTATTCTCATCCTCTGCGGTTTCCACTGGAGCCTACCCAGCACTTACCAAGACAAGTCCTTCCAGGCCGACGAAAACGGTGCTGTTTGGGCTGTTAATCAGATTCACTTTCCGCATCTGAGCCCACATTGGTTTGCTTGGGGCACGGGTCTTTTTTATCAGGTTTATATCGTGAAGCTCATCTTCACAGCGGGCGGCTTAATCCATGCCAGCGACTACTGGATGTTGGTAATGGGCCGACTGGTCGTATTTGCGTCGGCGCTCGGAGCAATTACGGCGCTGTTCTTATTGGCTCGAAAGATGTTTGACCCGTGGACCGCGCGGCTCGCAGCCGTCATTTTTGCCGTCCTTCCGGGATTCGTGATCAACGCTCATTATTTCAAGACCGACATTCCCATGACTTGCTGGATGCTGGTCACCTTGGTCTTCGCGTACCGCCTCTTGGACACGGGAAACCCCAGAGACGTTTTATGGCTAGGTCTCCTCGTCGGCTATACCGCTTCAATTAAATATAGCGCTGGCCTTTTGCTGATTGTGGGTCTGGTCACTATTGCCATGGCCCGGCGCAAATTCCATAAGAGCTTTTCCTGGATTTCGTACTTGCTTTGCGTGGGCTTGGGCTTCGCCTTTGGAGAGCCCGTCGCGCTTCGGCCCAGCAATTGGAAAGATATCTTCGCGGCACTTCGCTGGGTCGCAAGCCTCAACAGGCTGGGTGTCCCTTATCACGTCGCCAGGCCCCCTGCCTGGATTGACTATCCGCTTGACGTCATGCCCTATTCGATGACCGCTCCCATGCTCCTGGCAGCGGCTGCCGCCTTCTTGTGGGTTCTGCTGAGGAGACGCCGGGAGTTCCTGCCGGTCTTGGTGTTCGTCGTGGGCTATTACCCGCTCTTGGCCATGGACAACTGGCGATTGGTGCGCTACACCGTCCCATTGTTGCCACTTGCGGCCCTTTTCGTGGCCTCGCTCGTCGCCCATCTCCGAAAACGGCCGGTCATCGGTACAGTCTCCATTTCCGCGGCTTACGCCATCCTGATCTACGCCTTCCTTTTCTCGCTCTCCTACGTCCGTGTTATGGCCCAGGAGGATCCGCGCATTCAGGCTACTCGCTGGATCAAGCAAAATCTCCCAGCGGAACTCCCGATTCCTACCGTGCCGGCATGGGAGCTTGATAATGCCCAGCTCCGCATGATCGGCTATCCAAAACTAGATGTAAATTTCCGAGTTCCCGAACTCGCCGGCGCCGCCAGTCCCTATTTGATATTTTCAGAGTGGGGCACGTCGTTTTATCTCCAGGCCATCGGGCACTATCCCGAGCAGAAGCAATTCTTCGACTATATTGACGCGAACTACACCGAACTCGTCCATTTCGAGAATTCGCAGAAATTGCTTTTCATAGACAGCAAACGCGGAAGCAGGCTGCCGCAAGATTGGTTGCAATGAAGCGGCCCGAAGCATCGCCGCAAGCCCCGGTCTGCCGTCAATATCTTGATCGTCGTGAACGAAGACAATCGTGCATGCGGCTGCTGCGAGGTAGCAGCCACCCGATGGGTGTCAGGCCGCAAGCCGCTCCTTCAGTCGCGCGCAAGGTTCTTCGATCAATCTCCACGAGAGCCAAGCCACCCCGTACGAGCCTGCGATACCCACAAGTAGTGCGACCGGCAGAAGCGACCACGCGAGCCCAAAGTCGCGGTGTGCGGCCATCTCCCAACCGTGCATCGCCCAGGCGAATAGGGGATGCCAGACGTAAATGCCATAACTGTATTTCCCGAACCGAACCAGCCAGGGACACCGCAGGAATTGCCCAAACCACCCTTGCGTACCGGAGTGCACGACGCCCCAAAAGACCAGTGCACAAGATAGCACCGCAATGCTCGGATATCCGTATGTTGTCATCGCTGGACTATGAGACTCGGGGCCCGACCGGATGACGAGGCAAACGATCCCCGCTGCTACGACCGGCCATGCCCACGGAATCAATCTGGTAACGCTTTTCTGGAGCATCGGATTACGGGCGGCCAAGGCAAGCAACGCCCCCAGCGCCAGCCCATCCAGGCGAAACGGAGTTCCTCGGAAGAGAAATACCGGGGAGACTCCAGCATGTCCAGCGACTAATCGAAGTACCACTGAGAAAATCGCAAGCCCTAGGCAAACATATTTCAAGGTTCGCGTAGGTATCAGATATATGACCAACGGCCATACGATGTAGAACTGCTCCTCGATGGAGAGCGACCAAAAATGGTAAAGATATCCGTTCTGGTGATATGCGTCGCGCCAGTTGGATAGGTATATCCAGAACCAAGCCTCATCCCCTCCATAAGTCAAAGCGGCCAGCCGCCCGGTGGCGTGTGCGATCAACGGTACGACATGAAAAAACAGGATCAGATAAGCATAGTAAATCGGAAAAATCCGGAAGACCCGGCGCAAATAGAAACGCCGAAAATAATCCGGCTTGCCTTTGGAGTCGAGAAGGATGCCCGTAATCAGAAAGCCGGATAAGACGAAGAACAAATCCACGCCGGCCCATCCCATGCCTAAGATGTCGTGCAGAATTCCAGGCGGACACACCGGCAACCCGAAGTGCAGGGCAAGAACCAGTAAGATGGCGATTCCTCGGATGCCGTCTAATTCCACGACCCGGGAGAGCGGCGGGCGCGGGCGTGCCGATTCGCACGCCTTGGCGGTAGCATGATGCCCTTCCGCGGCTGTTGGGGCAACCACGCCATTTGAATCGGCAAGCGGCATGAGTTAAATCAGCGCAATCCCTTCTCCAATTCACGGACCGCCTCTTGAGAACAAAACCCTTTTTTTCAGATATTTGAGGCTGAACCCCGGCCTTGCCGGAGTCCTTGGGAAAACACTTTTACATTCTTGTCTTAATCCGGCCTAACCTCGATTACCTAGATTGCCCGAGTTATCGAGACGCAGCGAAACGATTTGATGCGCCCTGCTAACGCAACCTCCACATGAGCCGTCCCGTTTACGAGTTCCAAGTTGATTGTCGCAACCAACTGTTACCGGCCAAGCTGGGAGCTAACTAACTCATCTTTGACCGGCGGACCGAACCATTCTCGGCTAAAGAACGGCAGCCTAAAGGGGCGCGCGCGCCGATCTGTCTTCTCACGAGATGGTGGAGGAGACTTTGTGGCTCGCGTCTAGGCTTGGGGAAGAATAGTAATTGAAGAGGAGCTTCCTGCCCGCAGAGTTGAAAAGACGAAAGTGCGCAATTCCTAGCCTCTGCAACCAGCATTTCAGGGTAGTTCCTAGCACTCCAAATCCGTAGTGGATGCTCCGCATGAAATTGATCGATGAAGCCTCATCGAAATATCGCGTTGGACAAGAGACCTCCCCGATGCGATAGCCAAAGAAAATACACTGCGCAAGCATTTCATTGTCGAAGACAAAATCATCCGAATTCTCAAGGAGGGGCAGACTGAGCAAGACTTCCTTGCTGAAGGCTCGGAAGCCCGTATGATATTCAGACAACTTGGCTCCCGTGAAAGCGTTTTGAAAAGCCGTGAGGAATCGATTGGCCACATATTTATAAAGAGGCATACCGCCCTTCAGGGCACCGCCGCCGAGGATTCGCGAACCGAGAACGACATCGTAAACTCCGTAGCCAATCATGCTGGCCATCGCGGTAACCAGGAGCGGCGTGTATTGATAGTCGGGGTGAACCATAACCACGATATCGGCGCCAGCGGCCAACGCTTCGCGATAGCAAGTTTGTTGGTTTCTGCCGTACCCATAGTTATTCTCATGAACGAAAATCTGCAAACCGAGCTTTTCCGCGATGCGCACCGTTTCGTCCCTGCTGTTGTCATCGACGAGTATCTTGATATCGACCGCATCGGGGAGTTCCCGCGTAGTTTTTTCGAGGGTTTTCGCCGCGTTGTAAGCCGGCATAACGACGGCGACAAGCTTTCCCTTAATCATATTGGTCCTGTATCAAAACTCTTCAGTAGCACTGGACATATGCGCCATTGCCTTAACCCGCTGGAGGCCGAATCGTGTTTACAGGCCGACTCACCCGCTGATGCACTAGGTGGGCTTGCTTATTGTTTTACGGGAGCACTTCGTTTGCCAAGGAAGCTGCTTCGCGATGATCTTTCTATATTTCTGAAAACAAGCGGTTTAGCGCTAGCCCGATCATCGGCGCCGATAGCTTGGCCCTGAGCGGAAAAAAGGAAAGACAGTTCTGTTCTTGCCTAGGTTATTTCACTTTTGTCAGGCCTTCTTCCGTACATCATGAGGGTCCCAAGTTGTGCTGCTGAGTGTGAGGGTGGCACCGACTGTGGCCTTTCCCGCCGGCACCTCGCGTGAGCGGCAGGGCAGGAGCGCTATTTACAATATCAGCGGGGCGCAAGGAGCCCGTGGAAGATCCCCGCGGGATTCGGAGCGTCGAGCGGCTCCAGGCCATAGCCAACGTCCTGCAGGAAGGAATCAAGTTCCGCCTTTGAACAGCCACAATGCTGCATTTGGAGGGGATGAATTTCGCACAAGATACGAGGGCGTGCGGTAAGAAGCAGTTCGCGAGCTCCTCGGAGAACAAGAAGCTCAGCACCCTCAACATCGATCTTCAAGAGGTCCAACGCGATTAAACGCGTTTTGCAGAACTGGTCGATAGTCACCGAAGGCACTTTGATCTCAGTCGCCGCGGCAGGCCGCTCGGGATTAAGCACTTCGACGTTTTGGCGGCTAAGCGACGCAGCCATGCTGGTCCCATGAATGTAAAAGGAAACAAAACCTTCCGCATCAGACACGACGGTTTCGACGACCTCGACACGGCCCTGCCAGTGGTTCAGGAGAATATTTTGGCGGAGAGTCGCCGCCGTTGGAGCGGAAGGTTCGAAGGAGAAGACGCGGCCCTCCCCGCCGACGCGCTGGGCCGCGGCGAGAGTGAAAAAACCGAAGTGCGCACCGACGTCCGCGACTTTCATACCCGGCCGAATTTCTTCCACAAAAGCGTTGTAGAACACGGGCTCGTAAGAGCGCTTGTCTTCACGGTCATAGCGAGCGCCGAGGCAATAGTCGAGCCGAAAGACGTCACCGTTGATGCGCGTCTCGAAGCCGCGATCCTTAGAAGCGCGCGCAAAAGCAGCCTGCCAAAGCGGCTCAACCCTTTGCCACAACCAGGTCTGGCGGCGGAGGAGGGGTGAGTGGCGGATCTTCGAGCCTAGACGATGAACGCCTTCGAGCAAGTCGCGTCTCCCGGACAATCGCTCCGTGAAGTGAAAACGATCTTACGTTACAAATGTCAATCGAACCTATTCCACTCTCAACAGGCTGTCCCCCGGCCCAAACAGATGGCCAATAAGTTCTCCCCAGGCCCAGACAATAGTAAAGAGCAGGACCAAGGGCAAACAGCGGAACAGCATGCTGACGTGGCGTTTTTTGCCGACGACCCATCCGGCAACTCGCAGGGTCAGGATCGGAGGCAAAACGGAACAAAGAGCGGCCCGAATAAGCCGCTCGGGGACCGAAGCACCTTGCGCGCGCACGCCTGTGTAGGAACGGCTGTAGTGGTAGCGCTGGCTGAGGAAGTAACCAAGGGCGAACTCTTTCTTGTGATATACGATGATGGAGGGATCGGAATATAACTTGACACCGCGCTCGCGAAGCCGGGCGTGTAGATCGCCCTCCCACGAGCTGCCGCTTTCCAGCAAGTCAGAAATATGGGCGAGGAATTCCCGCCGGTAGGAGACATTGTTTCCGGGGAGATCCGCAACCTCTCCATCCGGAACGGGATTCATGTAGCGGCCGTATTCGCAAAAAAATACTGCCCAGTCCACAGCGCGCGTGATGCTCCGGTCGTTTTCGACGGCGCCACCGATCACGCCGGAGCGAGCTTCGTGGGCGCGCAGGATCCGTTCGTACCAGCAGGGTCGCGCGAGGCAATGGTCTTCGGTAAGCACAATGATGGCGCCCTGCGAGTGCTTCATGCCGAGCGCGCGGAGTTGCGGGATGGTTATTCGCTGCGGAAAGCTCAAGAGTTTCAGATTCAGATTTCGCTTGCGCATTGTTTCGGCGACGGCGGCACCGCAGCGGTCAGCGACGATCACCTCCGCCTGGTCTTTCAACGTTTGGCACTCCAGAGCGCGGAGGCACTCGTCCAAATGAGCTGCGCCATTCACGGACGCGATGACCACAGAAATCCTGGGGCGAAGATGTTGCTTGGCGGTGTCTTTCTCCTGCTCACTTTGCACAGCAGATCCTTGGCAGGGATGCGTCATTGAGCAGGTTCCGTCTGCAACCGCCCAGGCCCTAACAGGTAACCCGCGAATTCACCCATCGCCCAAACCGTAACGAACAGCGCGAGAAGCGGAAGCGACAGCAGAAACCGCACACGATGCCCTTTCGTCCTAAAGCCTATCAACCGGCGATAAAAGAGCACAGCAGGGAGCATAGGTGTCGCGATCAAACGGAGGAATCGGCTCGGGGACGACATCCTCTTGCATCGGAGTGAGGCAAAGAGCCGCGCGTTGCGGAAGTATCGTCTGGAGAAATTCAGAAAAGTGTCGTGGCGCGTGCAATAGACCACCAGGGACGGATCGAACAGGAAGCGCACGCCCTCACGCTGAAGATCCTGGTGGAAGAAGACTTTCCAAAAACCCTCGCGCATGGAATCAAACTTTAGCTCAATCAGCCATTTCTTGTAGGTGACGTGGTTGCCGGCGAGCACTGAAGTGACGCGGCGTGACGCGGGCAGCATGAATCCGCCATAGTCCGCAAAAAAGCAAGCCCAGTTCAGAAGCCCACCTGAATTCGGATTCTCCACTGCGCCGCCAATGACCGGATACTCGGTTTCATGAGCCTGCCGAAGCCTGGCCATCCATTCGGGAGGAAACCGGCAATAGGCATCGGTCACGGCGATGATTTGTCCCCGTGCTTGCCGGAGAGCTTCGCGGATTAGCTCGGGAGGGCCCATTGACGCGTCAAAGTGCAAGACACGGACGTCAGGATATCGAGCGCGGATGATCTGTTCGCTACCATCGGTCGAGGCATCCGCCACAATGATTTCAGCCGTAACTGAAGGATCTTGGTCGCAGAGCGAATCAAGGCAGGGGTAAAGCTGCTGGGCCGGATTCTTGGTTGCCATCACGACCGAAATCTGGGGCGCATTCATCTAGCCTCGCGCAACACAGGGCCTTCATTTTTCTTCGTTCGAGAGCTCCGCCGGGAAGGGCCAAGGATGTAGCCGACACATTCACCTGCACTCCACGCGGTCAGAAAAATCATCAGTAGGGGAACGCAGGAAAGGAATCTCGCGCGATAGCGGCGCTTTTCCCACACGCGCGCGGCTATGCGCTGCAACATCAACAAAGGAACTAGAGGGAAGGCCATGGCACGCAGACTCCTCTGGGTGCGACTCAACTCACGGGCTCGACGCGCGGCAAATTTGCGCCCGTGAGTGAAGCGAACCTTCAAGAAGGCGACACCAGAGCTTGGCCCGACGAAATGCACGAAAATCTCTGGAACGCAGAGTAGCTTGTCGCCGCGCCTCCGCATCCTGCGATGAATAAAAGTCTCCCAGAACCCATCGGTCATCTCGTCCTGCAACCCGGCCAGCGCCGCGCGTTTGTAAGAACAGTTGTTGCCCGGAAGATCATCGAGCAAAGTCGCGGCAAACGGAGGCATGTAGCCGCTGTAGCGGCAAAAGTAAATTGCGGAGTCCACCGCGCCCAACGTCGGGGCGAGGTCGATGGCACCCCCAATAACGGCACAGTCTGCTTGGTGCGCTTGAAGTATTTGCTGTACCCAGTCTCGGCCTGGTATGCAGGAATCCACCAACAGGGCGATGATTCTGCCCCTCGACGCTTCGATACCGGCCTGCCACAGCACGGGCACCTCAGGCTGCGCGGGAAGGTGAAGAACTCGCACGGATCCGGAGTCCGGCGAACAACCAGCCGCGGTCCCCGATTTCGTGCCATCGATGACCAAGATTTCCGCGGCGATCCCGGAGATCTGGGCTTCCAGAGCCGTCAGGCAGGAGCCCAGGATGGGTCCCCCGCCAGTCACGGCCACAACAATCGAAAGCTCAAGCGTCTCCTGTTTGTCTGACATGGTTCTTCTCAGCGTACTTGCGGCGTTTCCTCAACGCTAAGCATGCAATTATGTCACCAGGGAGGCTTCGTCCAATGGGTACAAAGTCCGCTGCACCAGAGTGATAAGGGGAAAGTTTGCAATCCCATGGCGCGCGTCAAGCGGATGGGTAAAACTTTGCCCGGAATGGCTAATCCTGTGGCCTGTGCTCCCAAGCCAAGTTGGCCTTGGACGCCCGTAAAGTGCTATAAGGGAAGCACTAATCTCCGTTCTCCACTGGTAGCGAGGTTGCGTATCTTAGAGGTTTGCGCTCCAGGGGATGCCCAGAACGACAGGAAAAGCTGGCCTCAACGAATGCCTGAAACAACCAGTTCACCGGCTAGAGCGGATCAGCGGGTCGCGTCGCCAAGATTGAGTGTAATCGTGCCGGTCTACAACGGGGCGATGCACCTTTCGCGATGCCTGGATTCGCTGCGTCTTTCCAATTGCTCGGACTTTGAAGTCATCGTCGTTGACGATTGCTCGACCGATCATTCCCGGCAGATCGCGGAGCGGAGTGGGGCTCGCTGCGTTCGAGCCCCGCATACTTTGGGGCCCGCCGGAGCGCGGAATTTGGGCGTGGTGCACGCGCAAGGAGACATTTTCGTATTCGTGGACGCAGACGTCGAGGTTCCCCACAACGCATTAGGCCTTATCGAGAAGGATTTCGCGGACGATACGCAGCTCGCAGCGGTGTTCGGCGCCTACGACGACGAACCGGCGTGGGGTGATTTTCTCTCGCAGTACAAGAACTTGATGCACAGCTACGTGCACCTCAAGTCCAGCGAGAGAGCGGTTACTTTCTGGGCCGGCGGGGGTGCGGTGCGCAGAGAGGCTTTCGTTGAGGCCGGGGGATTCGACGCCGGTCGCTATCGCCACCCATCGATCGAGGACATCGAGCTGGGTTACCGGCTGGCACGAGCCGGGAAAAAAATAAAATTGAACAAACATCTGCGCGTGAAGCATCTCAAGCGCTGGACGGTGCGCAGCTTGCTAAAGGCTGACATCCTTCGCCGGGCAGTCCCTTGGACACAATTGATTGTGGAAACCCGCCATCTGCCGCGCGATCTGAACCTGACTTCCGGAGCAC
>WNFF01012931.1_pt1 | contig 10591 bp, 10 predicted proteins | sample 5400441 | NCBI WGS metagenome assembly WNFF01 (sample SAMN13153345, study PRJNA577476) | soil metagenome | isolation source: 120 cm saprolite under Douglas fir tree site 2 hole 3 replicate 1 | place: USA:California | collected 2015-04-18
CTCTAGGAGCAGCAGGCACTGCGCCTGGGTCTCGGCCGCCATCTGGGTCGCGTCGGCGGTGGCCAGGTACCCCAGCCCGGCGCGCACGGTCTCCGCCGCTTGTTTCGCGCTGGAAAACGCCGGAATGCTGTTCACCTTGCCTGTCACCTCCCCTCGCTGCTGCTCGCGGTCCGGCGGACGGGCTCCTCTCCCCCGGCCACACTGGCCGGGCTCGCATGTTCACTAACTAGTTCGATTCTAGCAGCCAGCTAGGACATTTTCAGGAGACTCGCCATCGAATCGAACTGGAATTCACGCCCAGTAGATATTTCATGAAATATCACTATTTGCTGACACCCGTCGGCGAATCGAAGACCCTGAGGGAGGCGCTTCCCGGAAACGAGTTAACGAACGACTAGGCAGAATGGGTGGCCGACCGGGTCGCGGTAGACCCGCCAGGGCACGGGTTCACCGGCCGGACCTGGCCGGGGCGAGACATGCTCACTGATCAGCATGGCGCCAGCGGACAGCACCCGGTCATGGGCCACGGCCAGGTCCTCGACCAGGATATCGAAATGAACCCGCGTCACGTCCTCGACCGGGGGCACGGTGGTCGCCTGGAAGGAGAGCCGCTGACCGTGCGGTGGCGGCTCAAGCGTGACCCATCCGGGGTACCACTCCACCGGGGTGCCGCCGAGCAGGCCGGCCCAGAATCGCCCGAGCGCCCATGGGTCCGGGCAGTCAAGCACCACTTCCCTGATCCAGCCGATGGCCGCTTCGCCGCTCATCAGATCATGATGACCGGGCTACGCCGCCGGCTCGTAGCTGAGGTGCACGACGCCGGTGCCGAACGACTCGGAGCCGGTGAGGGTGAGCGGTACCTGGCCGTCCGGCTCGCTGAACAGGCGTTTTCCGCTGCCGATCACGACCGGGAAGACGAGCAGGTCAAGCTGGTCCAGCAAGCCCTGCCGGAGCAGCCAGCTGACCAGGGTGGAGCTTCCGCTCATGCCGATGTTCTTGCCGGGCTGCTGCTTGAGCCTGCTGATCTGTTCGGCGACGTCACCGCTGATTAGCGTGGAGTTCTGCCAGTCAGCCGAGGTGAGCGTGCTGGATACGACGAACTTCGGCGTGTTGTTCATTTGGTCGGCCATGCCGCCGGACTGGCCACCGAAGGCGGCGGCAAACCCTTCGTAGGTCGTCCGGCCGAGCAGCATGGCGTCATTGGCCGCCATCAGGGCTCCGACCGCCTGCCCGACCTGATCGTTGAAGTAAGGTCCTGTCCACTTCTCCGGTGACTCCACCACACCGTCTAGCGAGACGAACAGGCCCGCGGCGATCTTTCGCATGATCTTTTCCTTTCTAGTCGTTAGCGAGGAAGAACTCGGTCAGCACGGGGGCGATGGCCTGCGGCTTGACCATGTGGGTCTGGCCGGGCAGCGTCCGGTACCGCGCGTCCGGCAGGGCATCGGCGAGAGCGCGCGTCCCGTTGGTCATCCAGGCCGGGCTCTTGCCGCCGGCTGCCACCAGCGTCGGGGCCTTGACCGCGGCCCACTCCCCTGGTTTGAACGGCGTCCCCCGCTGATGGTCCCGCACGATCGCGATGTCGTAAGGAAGCGTGTGGGCGACCGCCCTGAGCTTCGACCAGACGGGGGTGAGCGGCATAATCGCGGTGAAAATCGCAGGCGTGCCCACGAACCGCATGAACATCGTGACCGCGTCGCCCCGGCGCCCGTCGGCCACCAGCCGGCTGAGCCGGGCCAGGTAGTCGTCCGGAATCGGGGACCGGGTGTCATCCACGATGAACGGCGGCTCGTACACCGCCAGCTTCCCGATCGCGGGGATTTGCTTGGCCGCGTCAAGGGCGAGCGCGGCGCCGGACGACGTGCCGTGCACGAACACCGTTCCGCCGGCCAGGGCGGCCAGCGCCTCGAGGTCCTCGACCTCGCGGTCCGCCGCATAGGGCGGCGTGTCATCGCTGGCGCCGCGGCCGCGGCGGTCGTAGGTGTAGACGGTGAAGTCCAACGTGAGCTGCGCGGCGAGTTTGGGCATAGGCCCGAATGACCGGCTGCACAGAGCGCCGTCGACCAGGATCAGCGGCGGCCCCTGGCCTGCCTTTCTGAACGCGATGGTCGTTCCGTCGGCTGATCGAACGGTGTTCATGAAATCCTCCGTTGTCGGGTAGTTGGGTACGCGGACCATCACGCGAGCGTCCGGCGGAGCCAGGATTCCCAGGCGAGCTGGGCTCGGGCCGGATCGGCGTCGTCGGCGAACAGGTGGTGAGCCGCAATCGCGGGCTTGCCGAAACCGCGCAGGAACCGGTAGACCGCGTCCTGCGTGCGCACGCCGATCGTGTGGGCGTTGGCGAAGTAGACGATGCCATCCACGGACCCGATTCCGTCGGCGGTGAACCGGACCCGGTCGCCGGGCCTGGCGGTCTCGGGCAGGCCCAGCCCGCGGCAGAGCAACGCCCGGTCACGGGTCCAGGTCGTCCCCGGCGGCCCGAACGCGGTGACCGGGGCCGCGAACCGGCCAGTGAAGGGGGCAAGGGGAGGTGGGCGGGGGGTCAGGTACTCGATGAGGGTCCGGAAATACATCTCGCCGCCCAGCGTCATCGCCTCGAACTCATCCGCCCAGTCGTCGCCGGGCAGGAAACCGCTCGTGACGGTGCGCAGCATGGTGCTGCTCCCCGAACGTCCCTCGATCAGGAACTCATAGGCGATGAACCGCCCGTCCGGGGCCTCGCCGCTGCGGTAGGCGAACCGGCGCGGCGGATCCCAGGCGGTCACGTCAAGTTCCGGCGCGTACTCGCCGAAGACGGTGCGGACGGCGCCCCCTAGCCCAGGTTGCACGTCGCTGCGACCCATGAACCAGGAGTCGATCCCCGGCCCGGAGGCGATGGCGGCCCAGACCTCGTCCGGGGTCGCGGGCACCTCGGCCTCCTTGCGCTGCTCGAATGGGTGGCCCATCAGGTCTCCTCGGTCTCTTCGGCCGCTACGGCCGTGACGCTCGGATGGACGGCGATGACGAGGTGGTGCTCGCGCCCGCCTTCGGCCTGCTCGTCGTGGTACTTCGCCACCAGCGAGGTCACGGCCTGCACGAGCTCGCTGGTGAAGGCGGCTCGATCGGCAGCGGAGGCGAAACGCACCGAGCCGTCCATGGCGAACGTTGCGAGCTTCTTCTGCGCCCGGGCGGCGCCGGTGATCAGGTCACCGACATCGCGGACTAGCTGCGCGGCCAGCGCCAGCAGCCAGCGAGCCGAGAGGCGGTCAGGTGCCCGGGCCGGGTCGGGGGCCACGGCCGCCAGGGCCGACGGCGAGATCACGTAGGAGGCCGCCGCGGCCCGGAGTAGCCGTTCGGTCACGTTGCCCTTGCGGCGTTCCTCCACCAGCTCTACCAGCCCATGTCGCTCCAGCATCCGCAGGTGATAGTTGACCTTCTGCCGAGGCAAGCCGATGGCGGCGGCCAGCATGGCCGCCGATCTCGGTTCGGTCAGCTGAGCCAGCATCCGCGCCCGCGCCGGTTCCAGCGCGGCCTCCGCCGCGGCCGGATCGGCGATCACTGCCACATCGATCATTAGGCAAGTCTCTCATCCGACAAAAATTTTTGTCAAGAATAATTTTTTTGTCGGCTGCGGGTGTGGTGTCGGCCGGGGCAGTCGGACGGACAAGGGATCGGCTGGGCGCGGCGTGGGGCCGGGGAGCGGTCGGGCATGGGGGATCGGGCGGGCGCTGCAGGAGCAGGTCGAAGCTGGGCCAGGGGTTGTACACCACATCGAGCACGGCGGCGGGGGCAGGGCGGTTAACCCGGATCCGTTCGGCATAAAAATCCGCGGCGCCGGCCGGAACCGTGGAAACCAGCAGTTCGCCGTCGCGGACCCCGGTGTCGAAGGGGCGCAGTTCCACCGCCATGCCCAGCCGGCCCGCGGCAGCCAGCAGGTCGCCGGCCCTGGCCTGATCGCGGACCAGCACCACCGCCGACGTCAGGCCGGTCTCGCGGAGGGCGGCGAGGGCGGCGCAGGCGGTCGCGCCCGCGCCGAGGATGGTAGCGCGGGGCGGCGCGGTCACCCCGGCCTCGGCCAGGGCCGCCACCATGCCGGGGACATTGGTGTTGTACCCGTGCCGTTCACCATTCTCGAAGACCACCGTGTTGGCCCCGCCGACCTCGACGGCGAGCGGTTCGGTGCGGTCGAGCAACGGCAGCACCGCCCGCTTCAGCGGCATGGTCAGCGACAATCCCGCCCACTGGCGGTCGCAGGAGGCCAGCAGGCCCGGCAGCCCGGCCTCGTCGCATTCGATCGCGGTGTAGGTCCAGTCGTGGAGGCCGAGCGCGGCGTATGCGGCCCTGTGCAGCACCGGCGACAGCGAATGCGCGATCGGCGATCCGAGGACCGCGGCTGTATACCCCCGGGGGGGCGACCCCCCGGGATCCCCCCGATCACCGGGGGGTTTCACCCCCCCGTACCCCCCTGACCCTGGCCCAGGTTCCGCTGGAGTTCCTGGCGGAACTGCTCGAACTGGGCCTGGCTCGAGGTGAACTTGGTCTCGCCGGTCTTCGGGTTCACGGTCACGAAGTAAATCCAGTTCCCGGCGGCCGGGTGCAGCACGGCCTGGATGGCCGCGTTCCCCGGGCTGTCGATCGGACCGGGCGTGAGGCCCTTGTGCCGGTAGGTGTTGTACGGCGACGGGCTGTTGAGCTGCTGGTCGCTGGCCAGGATGCCGTAGGTGTTCAGGCCGTAGAGCACCGTGCTGTCGAGCTGCAGCGGGATGCCCTGCGCCAGCCGGTTGTAGATCACCCGGGCGATCTTCGGGTAGTCGGACAGCCGACCGCCCTCGGCCTGCACCAGGCTGGCCATGATGATCACCTGGCTCTGGGTCAGGTGCACCTGCCTGGCCGCCGCGGGCAGGTTCACCCCCGCGGCCTCCTGGTTGAACCGCTGCACCATGCCGCTCAGGACGCCGAGAGCGGTTTCGTGCGGCAGGACCTCGTAGGTCGCGGGGAACAGGTACCCCTCGGGGTTGCCGTTCGCGTAGCCGGGCAGGCCGAGCGACGCCGGGTGCTTGAGCACCTTGGCGTAGGCGCTGACCGGGATGCCGGACTTGGCGCCGAGCCAGGCCAGGACCTGGCTCAGCCGCCAGCCCTCCGGGATCGTCACCGGGACCTGCACCAGGTTTTTCGGGTTGATCAGCAGCGCGTAGGCCAGCGACGCCTTCATCTGCTTGCGCATCCCGTAGAAGCCGGGTAGCAGGCCGGCCGGATTCGAGCTGTGCTCGGCCGCCAGGACGAACGCGCGGGCGCTGGCCACCACGCCGAGCTGGGTCAGCTTCGGCCCGAGGCTGGTCGGGGTGTCGCCGGAGGTGACCTGGACGACCACCGAGCCGGTGCCGTTCCCCGAGTAGTCGGCCGGGTGGTACTTGCCCATGTAGAAGCTGTAGGCGTAGGAGCCGCCCACGGCCAGCGGGATGACGATGACCAGCAGCGCGGCCAGCGGCGCGATCCAGCGGAGCCTGCGCCTCGGACGACGGCCACCCGTCCCGTGTCCGCCACCGCGACTGTCCGTCCCGCGTCCGCCACCGCGACTGTCCGGGCGTCGGCCGCCGTGCGCTCGGCGGCCGCCGCGGTCGGCCCGGGCGTAGTCGTCTTCGCTATCGGGGTCGTCGCCGAAGCCGGGAACGAACCTGCCGCCGCCCTCATACCCGTCCTCTGGGTCCGGCTCGCCGTACCGGTCCCGCGGGTAGGGCTCCGGCTGGTAGAACTCGCCGGGGCTGGCCTGCGCGGGCTGGCCGGGGTGCCAGCCGGTGGCCCCCCTGGCTCCCCCGGCTTCGGGGCGGCCAAGCCGCTGGCTCCGGCGCCAGGGCGACTCCTCCGGGCGACCCTGATCCGGCGGCCTGGGAGGCCGCGGATCGTCGTACCTGGGCTCGTGGTGCACCGGCTCGTATCCGGGCGGCAGCGGCCTAACGCGGTCACCCGGCCGCCAGTCGTCTCCGCCGGGAAGCCGGTGAGACCCCTGGGGCCGTTGGGGTCTTTGCGGCCATCCGCCGCCGTTCTCGCTCACGCGCCGGCCCCCGGGACGAGCTGGCCGGGCGGGCGGCCGGTGGCGCGTTCGGCGTCCAGGGCGGCTTGCAGCAGGACGGCCGCGGCCGCGGCGTCGACGACCTGGCGGCGGGCGCGGGAATCCTTCCCGCCCCGGCGTAGCGCGTCGTGCGCCTCGGTGGTGGTGAACCGCTCGTCGACGAGCCGCACCGGGATGGGCGCGAGCCGGGCGGCTAGGTCCGCGGCGAACTCCCGGGCGCCGGTCGCGGCGGCACCGTCATGGCCGGACAGCGACGTGGGCAGCCCGACGATGACCTCGATCGCGCCCTCGCCGACGGCGAGCCTGGCGAGCTCGGCCCGGGCCAGTTCGGCCTTCGCGCCGGGACCCGACGGCAGCACGGTCAGCGGGGTGGCGAGCACGCCGCCCGGGTCGCTGCGGGCGACCCCGATGCGGACCGAGCCCACGTCCACCGCCAGCCGCACCCCCCGCCGGAACGGAAGCTGCCGCAACGGACCCTGCCTCAACGGACCCTGCCTCAACGGACGCTGTCTCAACGGAAGCTGCCTCACCGGCGCGGATTCTGGCCAGACGAAGACCCCGGAAGGTCGCAGGAGCATGCCAATACGTTACCCACCGGACCTGAATGTGTCCCGCAAAGCCCGACGAACAGCCTCAAATGCCTCATCTATTACGCCGGGGTGGACCCTTTCACTTTCCGAGATCGGCGCTCCGCCGCCCTGGGCGACGTCCGGCTTCCCGCCGCCGTTGCCGCCGAGGGCCCGCGCGGCCGTCCCCACCAGAGACCCGGCCGACAGGCCGAAACCGCGGCCCGCCTCGTTGACCGCGATGACCACGACCGGCTTGTCCGCGGGCACGCCGATGACCACGACCACCGCGGGCCGGCCCCGCGGCACCCGGCCGCGCACTTCGAGCGCGAGCTTGCGGATGTCGTCGGGCTCGGTCCCGTCCGGTACCCGGTGCGCGACCAGGGCCAGCCCGCTGATGTCCTCCGCGCCGGCCGCGATCTGGCCGGCCGACTCGAGCAGCCGGGCCGCCCGCAGCCGCTGCAGCTCGCGCTCGGCCTCCCTGAGCCGGGTCACCACGGCCGAGATCCGTTCGGGCAGCTGCTCGCGCGGCGTCTTGAACTGCTCGCTGAGCTGGCTGACCAGCGTGCTCTCCCGGGCCAGGAAACGGAACGCGTCGATGCCGACGAGCGCCTCGACCCGGCGCACGCCAGAGCCGATGGACGCCTCGCCGAGCACCTTGATCAGGCCGAGCTGGCCGGACCTGGCCACGTGCGTGCCGCCGCACAGCTCGCGGGAGTACTCGCCGACCTCGACCACCCGGACCCGGTCGCCGTACTTCTCCCCGAACAGCGCCAGCGCGCCCATCTCGCGGGCCTCCTCCTGGGAGGTGTAGAACGCGCGCACGTCCAGGTCGTTGACCAGGACCTCGTTGACCTCGTCCTCGGTGTCCCGCAGCACCGACAGCGGCACCGCGCCCGGCGCCGTGAAGTCGAACCTGAGCCGGCCCGGCGCGTTCTCCGAGCCCGCCTGCGCCGCCGACTCCCCCAGCGCGCCGCGCAGCGCGCGGTGCACCAGATGGGTCGCGGTGTGCGACCGGGACAGCGCGCGGCGGCGCTCGACGTCGATCTCGGCGAACGCGGGCGCGTTCACCGTGACCTCACCGGAAGTGACCGTGCCGCGGTGCACGATGAGCCCGGGCAGCGGGGTCTGCACGTCGCGGACCGCGATCTCGCCGCCGGTCACGGTGATGGTGCCCTCGTCGGCGAGCTGACCGCCGCCCTCGGCGTAGAACGGGGTGCGGTCAAGGACCACGTCTACCTCGGTGCCCGCGCCCGCCGCCGGCACCGGCACGCCGTTGACCAGCAGGCCGAGGATCGTCGCCTCGCCGGAGATCTGGTCGTAGCCGGTGAAGGTGACCGTACCCGACCGCTCGAGCATTTCCGCGAACGCCGAAATGTCGGCGTTGCCGGTCTTCTTCTCGGCCGCGTCCCGCTTCGCGCGTTCCCGCTGTTCGGCCATGAGCCGGCGAAAACCCTCCTCGTCGACGGTCAGGCCCTGCTCCGCCGCCATCTCCAGGGTCAGGTCGATCGGGAAGCCGTAGGTGTCGTGCAGCTGGAAGGCCTGCGCGCCGGACAGCGCGGTGGAGCCCCGGCGCCGGTTCTCCTCCACCGAGGCGTCGAAGATCGCGGTGCCGGTGCGCAGCGTGCTAGCGAACGCCGCTTCCTCGGCGTCGAGGACCGTGCGGATGTTCGCCGCGTCGCGGGTCAGCTCCGGGTAAAGCCCCGACATCGCCTCGATCGTGACCTTGGTGAGCTCGGGCATGAAGCGCTCGCCGGCGGCGGAGGACGCACCGCCGCCGCGCTGGCTCCCGGCCAGCAGGCGCAGGTTCCTGATGCTGCGCCGCACGATGCGCCGCAGCACGTAGCCGCGGCCCTCGTTGCCGGGCAGCACCCCGTCCTCGATCAGCATGACCGCGCTGCGCACGTGGTCGGCGACGACCCGCAGGGCCACGTCGTTCGCGGCGTCCCGGCCGTAGTTCTGCTCGGTGAGTTCGGCCGCCCGGTCGAGGATCTTCCACGTGGTGTCGATCTCGTAGAGGTTGTCGACGCCCTGCAGGATGGACGCCATCCGCTCCAGCCCCATCCCGGTGTCGACGTTCTTCGACGGCAGCAGGCCCTCGATGTCGAAGTCGTCCTTGGCCCGGACCTTGCTCAGCTGGTCCTGCATGAAGACCAGGTTCCAGACCTCGAGGAACCGGTCCTCATCCGCCGCGGGGCCGCCGTCGCGGCCGTATTCCGGGCCGCGGTCATAGTAGATCTCCGAGCACGGGCCGCCGGGGCCCGGCACGCCCATGTGCCAGTAGTTGTCGGCCAGGCCGCGGTGCTGGATCCGGTTTTCCGGCAGGCCGATCTGGTCCCGCCAGATTGCGTACGCCTCGTCGTCACCGTGCAGCACCGTGGCCCACAGCTTGCTCTCCGGGAACCCGAAGCCGCCGTCCGCCTCGGACTTGGTCAGCAGCTCCCAGGCGTACCTGATCGCTCCTTCTTTGAAGTAATCGCCGAACGACCAGTTGCCCAACATCTGGAAGAACGTGGCGTGCCTGGTGGTCTTGCCCACCTCGTCGATGTCCAGCGTCCGCACGCACTTCTGCACGTCGGCCACCCGCCGGTACGGCGGTGTCCGCTGGCCGAGCAGGTACGGCTTGAACGGCTGCATGCCCGCGATGACGAACAGCACCGTGGGGTCGTCGGCAACCAAGGGGGCCGAAGGCACGATGGCGTGCCCCTGCTGCTCGAAGTACGCAAGGAAGCGGCGGGCGATCTCTGCCGACTCCATCAGTGGCCATCCTTGGGTTGAGCGTCGTGGTCAGTTGCGTCTGTTGAGAGGGTGTGGTCTGTTGAGAGGGTAGGGCCTGCGGGCCCGGAATGCCGAGCCATATACAGCTCCATGCCCTCCCGTACGTCGCGGGTGAAGCGGAGGGTTTCCCGGGCCAGCGCTCTCGGGCGCCGCCGGGTCAGCCTGCCCGGGGCGCCGGGTCCCGCGCCGGGTCCCGCGCCGGGTCCCGCGAGGTTAAGAGTGCCGGACAGGCGCCGGCCAACGGCGGAGACACGCCGGTAGCCGTAGATGCCGGTCACCGCCCCGGCCGTGAGCCAGAAACCCCTGCGGATCATCTCGGGGCCTCCCGGTCCGGTCCGCTGCGAGCCAGCTCACCGCGTTCCACCACGTGGCCGGGCAGCGTGCGGGCCTTGGGGCCCCCTCGGCGCTTGCCGACGGCGTGGCGCACCCCGTAGGCGAGCGCGCCCACCCGGCCCACCGGACCGCCCGCGAGCGCGCGGCCGAGCCCGGCCAGCGCCGTGACCTGCCCGGCGAGTTCGGTCATCCCGGCGCCGAGTTCGTCCATGCTGGCCGTGACGGACTGGGTCCGGTCAAGCTGCTGGCCGGCCCGGTCCACCGCGGCCTGGGCACCATCCACGGCCGCCTGCGCGCGCTGCAGCAGCACGTCGCCGCGCTCGCGCACGTCGGCGACCAGCTTGCTGCTCTCCGATAGCAGCCGGCCCAGCCGGAACAGGACGAACACGCCGACGCAGACCAGCAGCGCCCAGAACACGGCGGCGATCAGCGCGGCGAGTTCCGCCCCATTCATGACAGCACCGTCATGCCAGAACCGTTCGTGTCATGTCTGCTCCTTAAGGATGGCCCTGATGCGCTCGGCGCGTTCGGCGACGCGAGCCTCCATGCCGTGCCGTGACGGCTCGTAATACCTGCGGCCCGCTACCGAGTCGGGTGCGTAACGCTGCGGGACGATGCCGTCGTCGAAGTCGTGCGGGTACAGGTAGCCCTCGCCGTGGCCGACCTTGCCCGCCCCAGGATAGTGCGCGTCGCGCAGGTGCGCGGGCACCGCGCCCACCAGTCCCGCGCGCACGTCCGCGTCGGCCGCGCCGATGGCCTTGATGACCGCGTTCGACTTGGGCGCCAGCGAGATGTGGATCACCGCCTGGGCCAGGTTGATCCGCGCCTCGGGCAGCCCGACGAACTCCACCGCCTGGGCCGCGGC
>WNFF01022385.1_pt1 | contig 10589 bp, 11 predicted proteins | sample 5400441 | NCBI WGS metagenome assembly WNFF01 (sample SAMN13153345, study PRJNA577476) | soil metagenome | isolation source: 120 cm saprolite under Douglas fir tree site 2 hole 3 replicate 1 | place: USA:California | collected 2015-04-18
CGATCGACGAGCTTTACCGCATGTGCGAAATCGCGAGGAAATTGCTGGATGGGCCGCATCGCGTGGGGCGTGTGATCGCGCGGCCATTCACGGGAACGCCGGGGAACTTCGTGCGGACCACGCGGCGGCATGACTATGCGGTCGATCCGCCGAAGCCGATGCTCATGGATGTTCTTGCAGAGCGCAAAGTCCGCGTTTTCGGAGTTGGCAAGATTCATGACATTTACAATGGCCGCGGAGTTGAAGAGTTCGTGACGACGAAAGGCAACGTCGACGGCATGGAGAAAATGACGGCGACGGTTAGCGAGCGCAAAAGCGGGCTCATTTTTTGTAACCTTGTTGATTTCGACATGTTGTACGGCCACCGGAAAGACGTTGAGGGATTTGCCAAATCGCTGGAAGATTTTGACCGACTGCTCGGCGCCTTTTTGCCGCTCCTTAGTCTTTCCGATCTCCTCATCATCACCGCGGACCACGGATGCGATCCCGATCCGTGCTGGGCGACGACGGACCATTCGCGGGAGTACGTGCCGATTTTGGTGTATTCGCCAGGAGGCGGTGCCGGCGTGAACCTGGGGGTGCGGGACACGCTGGCGGACATAGGGCAAACGATCGCTGAGAATTTTGGCGCGACGATTCCCCACGGGAAGAGCTTCTTGGGTGAGATGCGGAAGCAGCGAAGTAGTGAAGTAGCGCGATAGCCAAAGACAATATCCGTGACTGGTGACTGGTGACTCGTGACTGGTGGAAGAGAAATTCCCCCCTGCGGCGCTCCTTCAGGCTAGAAATCCCCTTTAAGATATCTAGTTAACCATAACACCCACCCCCGCCGGCCGACCAGGAATTCCTGCGTCAGAACCACTCGCTGCGATAGGCCACCCACCAGCTAAAGATGCCGATGGGAATGGTGGCCAGCAGCGACCACAAGATAGGCAAGGTGAAGTCCGCAACCAGTCCAAGCACCACAAAAGTAGTCCAGAAGACCTTGCGTTGCATTTTCTTATTCTACCGCGCGCAATGGCACTATCGCCGCCCGAAAAGCAAACTGTTTCGATGAAAACCACGTGCCAAGCGCTCAGCAGTGCCGCCATTCCTGCACGCAGAGGACACGGAGAGGCAGACGACACAGAGAAGAAATGGAAAGCGGAGAAGCGGGCGGACTGAAGCTCGGCTTCTTCAAAACGAACCGGGAAAATCGTCAGGCAATGCGGGGCGCAGCATGGTTCGGTCATGCTTCACGCCAAGTGCTGCGCCGCTTCAAGCGGGGACTCCAGCAACAAAATCAGGATTGTCCCGGAAATGGTCTGTTCTGTATAGCTTGGGTTCATCACGACTTCCTAATGTGTTGTACGGTAGGCTGTTAGCGCATAGTGAATGTGGTATCTGACGAGGGAGGATTGGCATGGGTACGTTCAATCGAGGTGGAGGCCGCGACGACGGGGCCTTTGAAATGAGAAGGGATGGCCCGCTTTTGAAGTTTGCCGGTATCGGCATCGGCGCGCTTGTTGTGTTGCTTCTGCTGGGCGTTTTCCTCCTTCGTGTGACGCGCATCGAGGCGGGACACGTGGGCGTGGAGATCAACCTGGCGGGCAAGCAGCGCGGGGCATCGGAAATCCCCGTGAGGACGGGCTGGGTGGTGTATTCGCCATTGAGCACGCAGATCATTGAATTCCCGACTTACGTCCAGACGGTGAAGTGGACCAAGGATACGAGCGAAGGGCATCCGATCAACGAGGAGATGGGGTTCAACTCCAAGGAAGGAATGGAAATCTTCGTGGACGTGTCGCTGTCGTATGCCATTGAAGCAGCGAAGGCGCCGGACTTCTACGTGAAGTACCGGCTCGCGGACATGGAGTCGTTCACGCACGGGATTCTGCGCGACGTGGTGCGCAACTCATTGAACGAAGTGGCTTCGACGTATGTAGTGGAAGATATTTACGGCGAGAAAAAGGCGGAGTTTCTGAGCAAGGTGCAGGCGAAAATCGAACAGAAACTGTCGCCGGTGGGTGTGAACGTGCAGCAGTTCGGCTTCATCGGGGCCCCCCGCGTGCCGGCGGTGATCGCGACGGCCATCACGGCGAAGGCGCAGGCGATCCAGCAAGCAGAGCGGGCCCGGAACGAATTGGCGACGACGCAGGCCGAAGCCGCGAAGAAAATCGCGGAGGCGGAAGGCGATGCCAAGTCGCTGGTGACACGGGCACAAGGCGAAGCGGATGCCAACCGCATCCGGCAGAATTCGCTGACGCCGCAGTTGCTGGAATTGCGCCGGATCGAAAACAATCGCGCGCTGATCGACAAGTGGAACGGCCAGCTGCCGACGGTGCAGACGGGACAAGGCGGCGGGATGATCCTGCAACTGCCGAAGCCGCAATAGACTGCAAGACGCAATTCAAAAGCGAAGAGCGGGCACGGTGGAATGTGCCCGTACACTTTTGCGGTCCCGCTGCGATTTAACTCATGTACACTCCTAATCGTTGTGGATAGAAAATGAAAGCGACGTCAGGTTTCCCTTTCATGGACAAGAGCCAAACGCTTTGGCGAATATTCATTGCCATGTCCCTTGTAGTTTTCGGGGTTCAACATTTCATGTACGGCGGTTTCGTGGCGGGACTGGTGCCCGCGTGGATGCCGGGACGGCTATTTTGGGCGTACTTTGTGGGCGTGGCGTTCTTTGCGGCTGCAGCCGGTATCCTCTACCGAAGATTGGCGCGAGCGGCGGCAACCATGCTGGGAGTGATGTTCTTTCTCTTCGTTGCGATGCTTCATATCCCCAGGATCGCCATGCATTCGCACGATGGGAACGAATGGACCAGCGGATTTGTGGCGCTGGCAATGTGTGGCGGGGCCTGGATTCTCGCCAGCGCTTCTCCCTTAGACGAGCGGGAAACCGCGGATCCGTTTCTGAAACTCGGGCGATATTTCTTTGCCGTGGCTTTTGTAGCCTTCGGGATTCAGCATTTTGTTTACGCCTATTTCGCGGCGGGACTGGGGCCGCCCTGGTTTCCGGGGCGACCGCTTTGGGCGAATCTCACTGGCGTCTTCTTCGTGGCCGCGGGCGCAGAGATCTTTCTTGGAAAAAAAGCGCGATTGGCGGCAACAGTGCTCGGAACGATCATTTTTCTGTTCTTCCTACTGCTTCACCTTCCTCGCATTGCAGCTCAATTGCACAATCCGGGCCCGTGGACCAGCGGATTTGAGGTTTTGGCCCTGTGCGGAGGCGCTTTCGTCCTGGCCGACACTCTGCCAGGACAAGAAAGCAAGTAGATCGGGAAGCGCTGCTCACGCAGAGCTTGGCTTCGCATAATTCATGCTCCTTCCACCAGGGAGGCGCGACCTAAGCCGCGCCTCCGAGCACTCTCCTTAGGTCGGTTTCAGTACAGTTGCTCGTCAGTCCTTATGGTCCTCGTCTTTGCCCTCGTTATGTTTATCGTCGTTGCCGTTGGAGCAGCGCCTATGGATCTCGATGTGTCCATCTTTTAGTTTGCCTGAGGCGCTGTAGCCATTCGACAGACGGATAGCAAAGCTGTCGGTAGCCGAGTCGTCGTCGGTCACATCCAGTTGGTAGGTACCGTCGTGCCCGTTAATTTCGGCAGTGCCTTGGATACGCCGCGAATTTGGTCCCTTTTCGAGATATGCGGTGACGCTGGTGCTCCTCACCCGGAGGGAACATTCAAAGCCGTCGTCAACGTAAACAACCTCGCCGCGCAGCGAGCTGATTTCGTCTTCGTCGCCCTTGAATCCAGCCTTAAATTCGAATTTCGCCTTGTTGCCGGATGGCCCGGTGATGTGCCCACGGCCGGTGGTGAAGTCCTTGCACTGTTGGCCACCGCCGCCAGTGCCGCCGCCAGTGCCGCCACCGCAGGAGCCTGCAGTCGTGATCGCGTTACTGTCCAGTGTCACAGCACCCGTGAGCGCGAAGACCCGACCGCAGACACTGGTGCCCGTGGTGACCGTGTCGCTGATAAGCGCGAGAATGCTTCCCGCAAAGACGGTGTTGGTGCCAAGAGTGGCGGAGCTGCCGACCTGCCAGAACACATTACCCCCCGTCGCGCCATTGGCCAGGGCAACAGAGGAATTGCTCGCGGTCGTAAGCGTGCTCCCCATCTGGAAAACGTAGACACCGCTGCCGTTGAGCGTGAGGGTTCCGGTCAACTGCGCCGAAGAATTAAAACAATAGACACCAGGAGAAAGCGTGACCGCGCCGGGACTGGTGCCCAGAGTCTTCCCGGTCAAGTTGGTCCCGCAGGGTTGGGCTACCAGAGCCGCGTATGCAGTGTGCGCATCGGCCTGAGCCGTGAGGGCAGTCGCATCGCCGGCGTGGACTGTCCCTCCGGTCACTGTCCCCGGAGGAAAGCCGGTGGCAGCTGTACCAGGGCTCACACCCAAGTCTCCGGTGATGACAGTCGGGCCCGTATTCGTCACCGTTGAGGCACCCAGGACTGCGAAAGTTTGCGAGGAAGCGAGTGGTGGGGCCGTCTGCGCCCAGGCCAGGCTGCCCATACTCAACACGCAAATAACCAACAAAACTCTTTTCATATCAAAGCTCCTTAGCTGGATTTGTCTTCATCGTCGCTGACAATGCGGGACAAACGCTGTCGAGTCGACTTCGTGCTTCCAAACCGGCGCGAATGCTAGCAGTCGGTACAAACTCGCATCTATCCACTTTTGAACACCCCGAAATAAACGGACCGCCGGTGGTTCCCTTCCATATCGGCGCGAATGCTAGCAGTTAATACAAACCGACATCTATCCACTTTTGAACATCCCCGAAGTAATCGGACCGCCGATGGTTCCCTAGTACGTGCAGTACGTCAATTTCCTGAGAAGTTTCGAGTCCGCAAGCCACGTTAAATCCAGGATCTTAAGCCGGGGCTAGCGTGCCATCTTGCCCGTTTATTTTGACGCGGCGCGAATTCGGTTCCCGCTGAGCGTCACAGCACCCGTCAAGGCGAAGACTCGACCGGTAACGCTTGCGCCGGCAGTGATAGTGTCGCTGATATTTGCGAGAATGCTTCCTTCAAGAGCGGTGTTCGTGCCAAGAGTGGCAGAGCTGCCAACCTGCCAGAACACATTCCCCGCCGTCGCGCCTTTGGCGAGGACAACAGAGGAATTGCTCGCGGTCGTGAGCGTGGTTCCTATCTTGAAAACGTAGACACCGCCGCCGTTGAGCGTGAGGGTTCCGGCCAACTGCGCCGAAGTATTAAAACAATAGACGCCAGGAGAAAGCGTGACCGCGCCGGGATTGGTGCCCAGAGTCTTCCCGGTCAAGTTGGTCCCGCAGGGCTCGGCTACCAGCGCCGCGCGCCCAAATCTCCGGTGATGACAGTCGGGCCCGTATTAGTCACCGTCGAGGCTCCCAGGACTGCGAAGCTCTGCGCGGAACCCAGTGGCGGCGCCGACTGCGCCCAGCCCAAGCTGTCCATACTGAACATGCAAATAACCAACAGCAGTTTTTTCATATCAATGCTCCTGAGGTGGATTTCTCATCATCGTCGCCGACAGGGCGGGGGCAAGACTGTCGAGTCGACTTCAAGTTTCCAGACCGGGCTGCAAGCTAACAGCCAGTCCAGACCACCTCTATCCACTTTTGGACACCCGAGAAAAAAACTGATGGCAGGCGAGCACTAGCAGGCCCAGTGGAACAGTTCCTTGTTAACCTTGGAGTTCGCAAGCCACGTTAAATCCAGGATCTTAAGCCGGGGATGACGTGCCAGTTCGAAACAGCCGACGCCCCATGGGCTGGGGAATGTCGGATAGGAGCAGGGCGCAGCGACGCTGCGCCACTGTAAAAACAAAACGGTGCGGGAGAATCGTCAGTTGCCGGCGGCGGAAGGTCTTTCTGTTGGAGCGTAGTAGCCGTTGCGGGTGCGGGCGATGAGCTTGCCGCGCCCGTGCGGGGGGATCACTGCCACCTGGATGGCGCGGAAGGTGCCGTCGCGGCGGGTGTTCGTGGGATAGTAAGCCAGAATGTACTGATTGCGAATGTCGTGAGCGACATGCTCGCAGATACTGTGCACGTCATCGACGTTTTCCGGGAAGAAGGCCAGGCCGCCGGAGGCAGCGGCGATTTGCTCGAGGGCTTTGCGGGCGCGCTTGCCTTCCTTCTTGTTTTCCTGGCTGAGGAGGCCGATGGCGTAGATCACCGTATCGGTCTTCTGGATTTCGCGAATCATTTTCTCCAGGGAATTGCGGCTGGCGTTGTCTTCTCCGTCGGTGACGACGAGTAGAACTTTCTTGTCCTTGGAGGCTTTCTTAAGATGATCGAGAGAGCCGATGATGGCGTCGCGCAGGGCGGTGCTGCCGCGTGAATCGATGCGTTCAAGGGCTTCCTTGAGCTCGGGAACGCTGTTGGTGAAGTCCTTGTCGAGGTCGAGATAGAAGTCGTCATTGAAATTAACGACGAAGGCTTCGTCCTGGGGATTGCTGGCCTGCACGAGCGTGAGAGCGGCTTCGTTGACGCGGGGACGCTTGTCGCGCATGCTGCCGCTATTGTCGATTACCAGCCCCATGCTGACGGGGACGTCTTCGCGCTTGAAGACGGAGAGCTTCTGTTCGACTTTGTCTTCGAAAACACGAAAATTTTCCGACTTGAGGCCGTCGGCGAAGCGCTGACGGTCATCGACGACCGTCGTGTGCAAGACGACCAAGTTAACGTCCACCTTGATGCTGGAACCTTGTTTACCGGAGTTGGAATCCTGGCCGGGAGGAGGCGGTACCGAGTTCGGGACGGGAATCTGGGCGAAGACAGGGCAAGCGAAAAGAGCGGCAGCGCAGATCAAAAGAGAGAGATGGCGCATGGAAGAAAAGAGACGCCGGAAAAACTCAGTGGCTGGGGGCGTAATATCCCATCTTGGAATAGACGCTGAGGGGCGGAAGTCCCTTGGGTGCGCGCAATTTGATCTTGAGCTTGCGCCAGCGCGCGTCGTGTGCCTTGTTGCTTGGTCGATAGCCAATAACATATTGATTTCGCAGCTCCATGCCGATTTTTGTGGCGATATCCGGAAGCTCATCCAGCTTCTCAACAGCGAACACGCGGCCACCGGTCATTTCGGTTACTTCGCTGAGAAGCGATGGGCCGCTCAGCTCTTCCGGGGAACGGTTGCGATAACCAAGCGGGTCAAAGATGCCGATGGCATAGAGCTGGGTGTCTGCTTCCTTAACCAGCCGTTTGATATCGCTTTCATTGTACCGGCTATGATTATCGCCTCCATCGGATAGGATGAGCAAGGCACGTTTGGCGTTGTGTGCACCCCTCATCTGGCTGAGGCCAAGATAGATGGCGTCGAGGAGCGCGGTGCGGCCCTTGGGCGCGGTGAGCATCATGCGGCTCTGCAGATCTTCCACGCTGTTGGTGAAGGAACTGGTCAATTCCGCGCGCTCGTTGAAGCTGACGAGGAAGAATTCATCCTGAGGATTGGCGGTCTTGAAGAATTGGACGGCGGCTTCGCGCGCCTTGCCGACTTTATTGGACATGCTGCCGCTGAAATCGAAGATCACGCCTATGGAGATAGGGACGTCTTCGGCGGAGAAGGTGACGACTTCCTGTTCGATGCTGTCCTCAAAGACGCGGAAATTGTCTGGTTCGAGGCCGGTGACCAAGCGATTGAAGGGGTCGGTGACGGTAACATTGACGAGCGCGAGGTCGACGTCGAAATGAATGGTTCCGCCGGGCTTAAAAAGAGTGGCCGCGGTATCCTTACGCACGTCGTCTTTTTTGATTTCCTTTACTTCTTCGCGCTTGCCTTCGTCCTTGGACCTGTTTTCGTTGGAGGTGGATTGAGCGGCGGCCGGGACCATGCCTTGTAACACAAACAAGCAAACGATCAGCAGAAGATGGAATGAGAAAGAAAGGACGCGAACACCCAGTAAATCGCGTTTCACGGCACCCTCGCCATTCCGGCCTGCCGGGATGGCCGCGCGGTTCGGACTAAGGGCGATTCTACCACTCAGATTCTCGAACACAAGCGCAATCCCTTTCTGTGCAGAATCGCACACTTTAATGAGCCGACCGGGGCGAAGGGCGTGTGGTAGCATCGCCCAAGCCCCTCATCGTTTGAGATGAAATTGGATACAAAAAAGACGCAAAAGTTCCACAAAATGACATAACTAGTCCAATGGAGAAACTATTCCCATGAGCGTCGCCAATGTGGTGGTGGTGATCCCGGCGCGGTACGGTTCCACCCGGTTGCCGGGGAAGCCGCTGGTATTGCTGGCCGGAAAACCGATGATTCAGCGGGTATACGAGCGGGCCAAGATGGCGGAGCGAGCGGACCGCGTGATTGTGGCGACCGATGATGAGCGCATCGTGAAAGCCGTGGAGGGATTTGGCGGCGAGGCGCGAATGACGCGCAGCGAGCACCGCACCGGGACGGAACGCGTCGCGGAAGTGGCGGCGCGCGAAGAGGGCGACGTTTTCGTGAACGTACAGGGAGACGAGCCGCTCCTGGACCCGAACGCGATTGATGTGGCTGTCAATTCCCTGCTGGAGGAGCCGCTGGCTTCGATCAGCACGGTGGCGACGCCCATCAAGACGCCCGGCGACATCATGGACCCGAACGTGGTGAAGACCGTGCTGGACTTCGACGGGAATGCGATTTATTTCTCGCGCGCGCCGATTCCCTGGGTGCGGGATACGGCGAGCAAGATGCTGGTGCGGCATCTGAAACATCTTGGGCTATACGTTTTTCAACGCGAGGCCTTGCTGGAGTATCCAACGCTGCCGGTAGGCGAGTTGGAGCGCATCGAGCAGCTCGAGCAACTTCGCTGGATGGAAAATGGATGGAAGATTCGCGTGGCGGAAGTGGAACATGACGCGGTGAGTGTGGACGTGCCGGAAGACGTGGCGCGGGTGGAAAAGTTACTGCAGAAATAATGGAAAAGCCCGGCGGGGGATTCCGCCGGGCTGTAATAATCTCCAACTGAAAATGATTGAATCTAGGTCTATTGTTGCGCCTTCAGGATTCCGGCCACGGTGCGGTTCGGATCCTGGTTGTTGGCAAAGAAAGCGAGCTGGGGGTTGACAAAGTAAACGACGAAATTGACTGTCGTTGTGTTGCTCTTGACGAGCTTGACGCTCATGGTATTTCGATTTGCACTGCCGCTTGACGTTCCATCGCCGGCGATGGATATGGAACCGCTGGTGACGAGATCGAAAACGGGAACGCCACTCTGGAATTGGAAGATGTCCGTCGCGCCGCTCAGCTTCAGGCTGGAGACCGTAATCTGGCCGACTAGGTCTTCCTCATCCTGCAATGCAAACCCGCCGCCGTTCTGGAGGCTCAGGCCGCTCCAGTTGACTGCGTAGGTTCCCGAGATATTGCTGCTTGTGAAGGGGCTGCCAGTTTGGGCGGCGATCGTGCCATCGGCGACAATCACAACTCCGCCCTGATTGGAAGTCGTTTCCTGTATGACGCCCTGGGCCGGTGAACTCAAATAAAAAACGTATGTGGACGGGGCGTTGGTAAAGTTGGGATCCGTGAAGGTGAAAGTTCCTCGCCCGGGGTTTGCCGCGTCAAGGCTGATGCTCGCTGCGGTGGTGCTATTCGTCAAAATGAACTTGCCGCCGTCGTTGGTATCCTGAAGCACGTTTGTGACAGTAGCGCCGTTGGCGGTGAAGCGGCCGACTCGGGTTACGCCCCCGCTGCCGGAACTGCCGGCGACGATAAATGCGAAGCTGGAGTTGATGCTGCTTACGTTGGTGGGCACGTTGTTGCTTTGCGCCACGGCGTCGCCTGAGAGCATCCCGCCGTTGGTGCTAATAAACCGCACGCGAGTGGAATCCACGATGTAGAAGACATAATTTTGATTGGCGATGAGGGCGATTCCGCGTCCAAAATTACTGAGAGTCGCAGGTTGGAGGGGATCCTGTGCAACGGTCCCTACAAAAGGCCCGCTGCTTAAGGTTCCGTTGTCGTTGTCATCGAAAAATCCGGGGCTGACGGCCCCATTGTTCGCGGTGAACTCACCGATGAAAGACTCCGGATTGTTGTTTGCATCCAGTTTGACGAAATTCCCGCTTCCCGTGGAAGATTGGCTGGTGTTCGAAGTCTCGTCGATCATGAGTCCATCGCTCGTCGAGGTTAGCGTGATCCCAAAATTGAGGGAGGCCTGAGCAAGTTGGAGAGTTAACGTTCCACGGCCGTCGGCATTGACCGTATAGTTGCCACCTGTGATTTGAAGAGCCGGACTGGTTGTTCCAGCCGCATTTACGTCCTCGACGCCTCCCGTAATGTTGCCAATTCCATCCGCTGCGAAACTCCCGGTCCGTGCGAGAGGAGTGGCGCTCAAACCACCAGTGAAAGATTCGCCGTTGGTCACGAAGGCATACTGGCCTTTCAGGCTAGCCAGGGAGTATTTGCCCACGGGAGGCGGCGGATTGACAATACTATTGCCGCTGCTGCACGCGGAGCTCCAGAGAGCGGCCACGACTGAAAAAGCGGCGAGGAGACGTTTCATCGCACACCTCGCAGCGCTTCCTTTTCTGCTGGCGACATCAGGGATGCCGGAGTGGTCAAAAAGCCTTTGGTATTGCGAACCGCGACGGCTTGCGCACCCTTCTGCACAATGCGGGCGGCGAAGTAGGTGCTGTC